>Ga0209420_1000112_pt1 | contig 49590 bp, 44 predicted proteins | sample BlaSpr_A8_OM1_O1_FD_187972 | JGI IMG/M metagenome (GOLD analysis project Ga0209420, IMG submission 187972) | Forest soil microbial communities from Thunder Bay, Ontario, Canada - Black Spruce, Ontario site 2_A8_OM1_O1 (SPAdes) (version 2) | ecosystem: Environmental > Terrestrial > Soil > Boreal... | reverse complement strand
TCGCTAAACTCCGCCATGCAGAAAGCCGCCGATCAAGCCGTGCGCGACGGCCTGCATTCCTACGATCGACGCCACGGTTGGCGCGGCAACTTGCCGAATATTTTGCAGAATAAACTTGGCTCGCTCGACAAATATCAAAATGAAGATTGGCGTGGCTCGCTTCAAAAAGGCGATTACGTTACCGGCTTGGTCACCAACGTCCAGCCCACTTTCGCTTCCATAAAGCTCGGCCAATATCACGCTATGCTCACGCCGGCCGACTTTTCCTGGACCGGCCGCAAATCTCCGGCACAACTCCTGAAACTAGGCGATCTCGTCTGCGTTTCCATTAAAGAAGTCTCCGGCACCACCGTGCGCGTCCAACTCGAACAGCAACCGGCGGCCCAAGGCGCTTTACTCGCCATCGATAATCCCACCGGCGAAATCAAAGCTATGGTCGGCGGCTACAGTTTCGACGAATCGAAATTCAATCGAGCCACGCAAGCTCTGCGACAGACCGGGAGCTCATTTAAAGTTTACGTTTACGCCGACGCGCTCGAGCAGGGCATCACGCCTTTCGACACCGTTGTTGACGAGCCCGTCACCTTCCGTAGCGGCGGCCAGAATTATTCGCCGCACAATTACGACAATAAGTTCGAAGGCCGCATCACCTATCGCCGCGCGCTCGCCGATTCACGCAACGTTCCCGCCGTGCGTCTTCTGGACCACGTCGGAGTGCAAAGCGTGATCGCGCTTGCGCGCAAATTCGGAATCACCAGTCCGCTGCCGCCCTATCTTCCGCTCGCGCTAGGCGCTTCCGATCTCACCTTGATGGAACACACTTCCGCTTTCACCGTTTTTCCTGACGACGGAATCCACATTGAGCCGCATTACATTCGCCGCGTCACTTCTTACGATGGTGCCGTCCTCGAAGAGCCGCGCCCAAAAGTTACCGACGTGGTTCCCCCTGAAGTCGCCCGCACCATGGTCGCCATGCTCGAAGAAGTGGTGCAGTTCGGCACCGGCGTGCGCGCCAAAGAGCTGGGCCGCCCCTCTGCCGGAAAGACCGGCACCACAAACGACTTCACGGACGCCTGGTACATCGGCTTCACTCCGCAAATTACCGCGGGCGTGTGGGTCGGCAATGACGACAAGCGCATCTCGCTCGGCAAAAAAGAAACGGGCGCACGAGCCGCGCTTCCCATCTGGCTGGAATTCATGCAACAAGCCGTGCAAGGATCGCCCGCGGAAGAATTCCCAAATGTCGTTCCGCTGGAAAAACTCGCCGCCGGCAAACAAGTTCAAGTGGATGTCGCCGACACCGCGCCCCCCGCCGACGCCGCCGAGCAAGGCCTGACCGAAACCCGCGGCGCCGCGCCGCCTGCAAAGCCGCCCAAACCCGCGCAGCCTATCACCTCCAGGTCTCCCAACGCATTACCCCAGCCCTCGCCGCAGCAGAAGTCTTCGCCCTCACCGACCCACGCGAGCGCTCAACCCACGCCGCCGCGTTAAACACGCATCGCTTTTTATTCCACGTACGCCCCGGGCAACCCTTCGCTTACAATAGGTCTCTCTCCATAGCAAACCAGGGGGGCCGGGTAAGGTCGAGAAGTAAGGAGCGGCTCATGAGGCTATCCAGCTCCGGCATTTTCCTCGTATCATTCGTTGTCATCGCCATGCAAGGCTGCGGGCTTTTCTCCTCCTCGCCGTCTTCCGGACCTCCGCCTGCCCTGTCCATAGTCCAAGCCAACGACCTCGGACCGATCCCCACCAATGTAGACATCCTTGGACGAGATGGCGGCTACAGCGCTCTATTTCAGGGCTATTCTGTTTGGCTCTACGGCGACACATTCCTTACCAAGCCAAATTACGAAGATCGCACGCTGCTCAGTGACACTTGGTCATTTACCACAGACCTCAACGCGCAAGGTGGCATCACCGGTTTCCAGGAGCGCCTGGATTCGGTAGGCGCGCCCACCATGATTTTGCCGGAGACTCCCGCTGAACAAGCGTTCAACCAGGCCCACAACGGCACTAACTGCCAAACGCCGCCTTGCGGAGATCGCTGGGCGCTGTGGCCCTCCGCCATTGTCGTCAACCCTGCCGACTACACCGCTTTGATCTTTTATATGGTGGTCAGCGCCCGGCCCGGAAATTTTGATTTTCAAGGCATCGGCACTTCCGTCGCTACTTGGCGAAACATCCAGCAGCAGCCTCAGCGCCCTACCCTAAATCCGCCTATCGTCTCCGACCATCCGGACTTGCTCTTCGCTCAGAACGAGCCCGGCTTCGGCTCCGCCGCTTTCATTAGCAATGGAATGCTGTACGCCTACGGTTGCGGCTACAACTCCGGCTGCCAGCTCGGAAAAGTAGCCCCTGCAAACGCGCAGGTTCGCAGCGCATGGAGCTTTTACGCCGGCAGCGGCAATTGGTCCACGCAAATTAACGACGCCGTCACCGTCTTCAACGACGCGAACATCCTGAGCATTTCCTGGAACGCATTCCTGCAGTGCTATGTCGCGCTTTACAGCCCGCCCTTCTCGCAAAACGTCGTGATGCGAACCTCCGCGAATCCCGAAGGCCCTTGGTCCAACGAGACCGTTGCTTTCGTTGCCAAGCAGCCGGCGCCGGGCAATGGCAACGTTTACGACGCGCTCGGCCATGCCGAATACGACGCCAACGGCGGCCAGACCATCTACGTCTCCTATTCGCGCGCCACGCCCGCCCCTTTCTCGAGTGAGGTGCGCTTGGTCGCCGTCACACTCCGAACCGCAAGCTCACAACCTTTATCAAATGCTCCGTTACTCGCTCTGACCGCCCTAGTTTCCCCCCCTCGGGCCCAAGAAAAACCCGAAGACCCCAAAATCGTCTTCGACCTCGAAAAACCAGCTGCGCACGATAACTCTTCCCCTTTTGTGCCGAACCTCTTCGGCAAAACCTGCACTCCGTTTGATCTAAAATCCGGCCCGCACGTCGACCATCAGCCCTGGAACAAGTCCGCCTCCATGTTGGAACTCGCCGGCGCGCCAATCGAGGTGATAAAAATCCGCCGTTACGGTCCTACCTGGAAAAATCCCGACGACGTCCGCAACCTCATAACCAAATTGCTGAAAACTCAAACCATGGAATTCTCTCGCTACCAGCCCTGGGCGGAGATGTTCTTTGCCGACATCGTCGCCACCGTCCAGTATTCAGATCACACCGAAGGTGTTTTAGAGGTCTCCAACGTCCACGTCTGCTTCTCCGACGATTCCCGCCACACTCTTTGGCTGAGGGTCTTTCCACCTAAATAGCGTGCCTTGTTTACTTCGCAGTTGGCTGGTTGTCGCCGGGCGACTTGGGTTGCGCTGGCGGGGGCGAAGCTAGGGGCTTGCTGAGGTCATCTAGAAATGCGGGCGCCCCTTCGACCCGCTGGAGGACGGGATAGCGTTCGCCATCGCGGTAATCGATGTCGGCGATGGAAACAAAATTATCCAGCTGGACGATCAGGCGGATCGGCTCGGACTTGCCTTTCGCGTCGCGAATCGCGGCTCGTAGGACATCGGGGGAAAAGACCTGCCCGTTGACCGCGATGATCTTCGATCCAGGAACGATTTTTGCCTTATCAGCGGGACCGTTCCAGCGAACATCTGTAATAGTATTTTCCGCGCCGACCCGCAGCCCAATCGAGTACCAAGCGTTGACGACCATAGCGTCCGGGCCGGCGTTGGCAGTAATAACAAGCTCAGAAGCATTTGGTTTGTTCGCGTACACTAATTTGTAGCCGCCGCGCTCGATGCCGGCGAGATCGGCATGGGGATTAATTTTATCCAGGCGGTCATGGAGAAAAGTGGCCCAGTCGTACGCCACGACTTCATTCAGGTCGCGAACGAGCTCGTCAAAAGTATAAGTAACGATAAGCGGCCCGGAATTCCCGCCTTTGCCGAGAAAAATCCTCTGGAAGTCATCGAGCGATTTCCGATTGTTGGTCATCTTGCGAATCAGTGTATCGGCGTCAAGCCAGACCAGCTCGCCTTCGTCGTAATAGTCCTGTCCACGTTTCCAATTGGACCAGGCCGGATTTCCATCCCGAAGGATACTGGCGGCAACCGCGGTATCTTCGGTCGAGCGCCATTCACGGCCGGGCGTGTAGTCAAGATTCGCAGCGGACAACGCCAAAACGTCGCGGTACTCCGGCTGAGACCTGAGTCCGGAGCGCGCAGCCAGCACGTTGCCCAGGTATTGGGTCATGCCTTCATAAACCCAAAGCAGCGCGCCTTGCTGCGCCGTGGCGAAATCAGTTTGGTACAGCCCAATCGGCCGGCGATACTTGCCGTTCCATGAATGAGTGAACTCGTGCGGAAGCAGATCGGCGTCACCCAACTGATGCTCTTCATCTGAGAAGGCTTTCTCGCCGATGCCGTTTTCCGATGACTGGCCATGCTCGAGGCCCAGGCCGCCTGCGGTGTCGGATAGACTCAACAGGAAATGGTATTGGTTGTAATGGTGCGAACGATACAACGCATCCGCTTCACGTACGAGGTTCGCAATTTCAGCTAGCGCCTCTGGACGAAGGTCGGAATCCTCGGCAATGTCGGACGCCACATCGATGTAATGCTTGGGAGAAATTTCCGGAGCCAAAGCAAATTCGTGAAAGTATTGGCCCGTGAGGATTGGAGAATCTTCCAGCTGTTCAACATTGGTCACGGCAAAATGCGTGGTGCTGCCCGAAGCGGGCACAGGATATGCGCCGCCGCCGGAGGGAGTAAGCGCGGTGCCGATGCCCCAGCCCGCCGGGACGATCACCGAAGGCTGTATGGGAATGTCGCGCACAGGCACATTAGCCGGGTAGAGCATTAGCTTGTCCCATTCCAGGTATGCCAACTTCGGTGAAACATTCGTGAGAACGATGGCATCGAGATGCGCATGCAGCGTAGTCACGCCCGCTGGAATCGTCAGGTGAAACTCGTATAGATCCACATCGTCGCGGCGCCAGGTGAGCGTTTGGCCGTCAGCGGTAAACACCACGCCGGTAATGCCATCTACCGGACCAGTAGGCCGATGGTCGCCGGGAATCCATTTGGGAGTAATCAGGGTGAGCGGGCCGGCGGTCACCGGCAGATCCACCTCGGCGTGAAAAAGTTTGCGTGGAGCGTCTGAGAGGTCGGCGGTGATCAGAATCGGTTTCTGACTCTGTCCCCTGGCGAACGCAGCGAATGAGAAGATAAGAATTGCCACAGCGGAAAATGCTAGGAGATTCTGTCGCATCATGGCTGGCTCCGAAAATTTAGTGAGCATCAGAAGATTTCCAGGATTTCTTCGTAGCGCTTGAAGGGGGGAATCAGGTAGGCGCCGGCGATGCCTTCATTTCTGGCGGTGCGGGCCCAGTCGAGCATTCTGCGAGCGAGAACGAAACCGCGATCGCGGGCGGCGTCTCCGGCTTTTTCCATTTCGCGCAGAGTGGGCTCGGGGATCACGATTCCGGGAACTTCGTTATTCAGGCGCAAGGCTTGCTTGTAACTGGTGAGCGGCCACAGTCCCACGATTACCGGCACGGGCGATTTGCCGCCTAGGCGCTTTAGGAAACTGCTCCAGTGCTGGGGGTCGAAGATTGGCTGGGTCATGGCGAAGTGCGCGCCAGCTTCGATTTTTTCCTGGAAGCGGCGGAGCTCTTCGTCGATGTCTTCGGCGACCGGGTTCACGGCGACACCGATGGTGTAATTTGTGGCGCCACCCAAACTCTTTCCGGCCCAGTCGGTTCCTTGATTCAGCCGCGCGAGAACTTTCACCAGGCCGATGGAGTCCACTTCATAGACGCCGCTGGTTTCGGGGTGATCGCCGAGCGATGGCGGGTCTCCGGTGATGGCCAGGACGTTGCGCACGCCTCCCACGGCCCATGCGCCGAGCAACATTGCTTGCAGACCAATAATGTTCGAGTCGCGGGTGGTGAGGTGTGGGATGGTTTCGAAACCGTGGGCTTCTAGAGCGCCAGCGAGGACCATGGCGTCCATGCCGACTCGCGCTAGAGTTCCGCTGTTGATGTCGATTGAATCCACTTCGCCGGAGGCCATCACGCGGCCAGTTTGTTCCACGATGCGCTCTACGGTGACGCCCTTCGGCGGGTCAATTTCGACGGAGACAACAAACTTTTCGGCCTGGATTTTTTTCCAGAGTTTGCTATCCGGCTCGCGGGTTGCCACGCGGCGAAACCTTTCAGCGGGCTCGAAAATTTCGATGGAACGCGTCTTCACTGGTTTCACGCCGCTTGCTTTATCGAGATGAATTTTCTTCACTGCTTGGGCCACGGCGTGAATGTGTTCGGGAGTTGTTCCGCAGCAACCGCCAATCAGGCGGGCGCCGAGTTCGGCAGCTTCCTGAGCGAAGAGAGCGAAATATTCCGGCGACGAGCGCGGATAAACAATGCGGTCGCCGACACGCTTGGGAAAACCTGCGTTAGGCATAACGCACAGTGGCAAGGCGGCGCAGGAAGCGAGTTCGCGCAAAACAGGGAGCAAAAGCTGCGGGCCGATAGTGCAATTCGCGCCAATGGCCTGAATATTTTTCTCTTTCAGTTTTGCCCAGGAGTCTTGCGGGCGAGTGCCGCCGAAGGTGGTGCCTTCGTCGGAGTAGGTCATCTGCGCGACGATGGGCAGGCGCGAGAAGGAGCGAATGGCGTCAATGGCGGCGAGTAATTCTTCCACATCGCTGAAAGTTTCCAGCATGAAGAGGTCCACGCCACGCTCTTCGAGGGCGCCGGCCTGCTCTTTGAAGATGGCGAAGATTTCCTGGTGGGGAAGTTCGCGAACGTGCTGGATAATTCCGAGCGGGCCAATGGAGCCGGCGATCAAAGCTTCGTGCTTGGCGGCTTCGCGGGCTTCGCGAGCGATCTTTACTCCGCGATGATTCAGTTCCGCGACACGTTCGGCCATGCCAAAGAGGCCGAGCTTGTGGCGGTTGGCGCCGAAAGTATTGGTCTCGATGATGTGGGCGCCGGCGTCAAGGTAGCGCTGGTGGACGTTGAAGACGGCGTCCGGCACAAGTGTGTTCAGCTCGTCCACGCAGCGCTGTGGGCCGATGGATTCGTACAGGAGTGAGCCCATGGCGCCGTCAACGACCAGAATTGCGTCGCGCAGGCGTTCGTTGAACGCTTCAATTTTCATGGGCCCTAGCTACCTTAGTTTTTGTCATGGTTGTAAACCGCCGAGTATATCATCGAGCGGCAACTGCTCCGACCCTGCGTGATGGCAAGTGCTTGTGCCTCGCTTCCTTCCTTTGTCCGGGCAGGCCGGATGTGCGCATACCCCCCCATTCCTGTGGCGCGCGGGGTAGGGGGCCATCGAGGAATCAGTGGCAGGTCAGAAGATCCAGAAACGCTTTTTCTTGCGGACGGGGGTGGCGCCGGGGCTTAAGCCTGTATCTTCGGCCAGTTGCGGCACAAACGGAAGCGGGCGGCCCTCGAACGCAGCCAGCGGATTTTCTACCAGCAGCGCTTGCGCCACTTCATCGCCGTGAGCCTTTTGCAAATAGGCGAAAGCGGCGCTTAGGATTGGGGGGCGGGTCGTGACGTTGTGCGCGTCACTCGCAAGAAAGTGGACGGCACCGGCATCGAGCCATTCCTCGGCGGATTCTTTCGCCGACCTGCCAAATTTTCCCAGCAACGACTGCGCTGTTACTTGCACGTAGCAACCTTGACGTACCCAGCGAAATAAACGATCGGCTTTCACGCGTATCAACGGGTTTCTTTCCGGATGGGTGATGATCGGCTGCAGCCCAGCCAGCTGCAGATCGTGAAGCGCCTGGTCCATGGAGGGCGGGATAGAGAAGTCCGCGAACTCAACCAGCAAGTAGTTTTTCTGGTTCACCGTGTAGCGCTCGGGGTAGAGGCGTATGTCCCGCAAATTTTCAAAGCTGAGATGGAAGTCGCAGCCGGTGGCGAAGGTGAGACGGCCTTCGAAGCGAGATTGAAGTTCATCGCGGCGCTCTTTTATCAATTCGGGAATGAAATCGTGATTGGGATGCGCGTGCGGTGTGCCGACGATATGAGTAATGCCGTCTTCAATTGCCATTTCAGCCATGGCTACGGACATATCGAGCGATTCGGCGCCGTCATCAAGGCCGAAAAGTATGTGGGTGTGGATGTCAACCATTGAAAACGAGAATAACGCAGGGGGGAAAGGATGACAACGAGGTAGGAAGAAAGCGACGCGAATAACTTAACGAGTGAAAATGACATTGGCCCAGAGCTTGCAAACAGATTTGTACTACTTGCAAAATTGGAGTTTCTTTTCCGATCCTCGCATGATCATGTTGACGATTCTTTGCGCAATGGTTGGCACGCTTATTAACCTGCCTTCTCACCGATGATCCTCGATTGAATCCCGCTTATTCAGCAAGAGTGCTTTTGCGGCGGAGCTGCGCGCGAAGGTTCGAGGCGATTGCAGTCTTTGCACGCCACTGCGGGCGTAATCTTTGTGCCGATTCGGATTCTTGCTATAGTGTTTTGCACTCAAATTGCGGTTCCTGGACGCTGCAGCCGCGTCGCAATCGCTTCCCAAGAGAGGAAACAGAATGGCCGTAGAGCGTAAGCCGGAGTTTTTTGCGGGGAAGGAGCTGAAAATCGGGATTATTGGGTGCGGCTATGTAGGCCTTCCCTTGGCGCTACGCTTTGCGGATGTGGGCCATAAAGTTACGGGATTTGATACCGACCGGGAAAAAATAACGAAGCTTAACGCCGGGCAGTCCTATATCCAGCACATACCAGCGGACAAGATCAATCATCACGTACAGGGCAAGCGTTTTGATGCAACCACGGATTTTACGCGCCTGCGCGACATGGATGCGGTGCTGATTTGCGTTCCCACACCGCTCGATGAGCGCCGCGAGCCGGACTTGAGTTACGTGGAAAAAACCGCACAGTCCATCGCGCCCAATCTGCAGCGCAATCAACTGATCGTTCTGGAAAGCACCACTTACCCGGGGACAACCGAAGAGCTGGTGCTGCCGATTCTCGAAAAGGGCGGATTGCGCTGCTCGATTGCGAGGGGCGAAGGAACGGAGAACATTGCCACGGATTTTTATTTGGCGTTTTCTCCGGAGCGCGAAGATCCGGGAAACAAGCAGTATGGGCTGGCGCAGATTCCCAAAATTGTGGGAGGCATCAATCCTCCCAGCGGTCGCGCGGCTGCGGGTCTTTACGCGCAAATCGTATCGAAGGTAGTTCCGGTAAGCTCCACGCGCGCCGCTGAAATGGTCAAGCTGCTGGAAAATATTTTTCGCTGTGTAAATATTGCGTTGGTGAACGAGCTGAAGCAGCTTTCCTTGCGCATGAATCTGGATATATGGGAAGTAATCGACAGCGCGGCGACGAAGCCGTTTGGTTTTATGCCTTTTTATCCCGGACCGGGATTGGGAGGCCATTGCATCCCGGTCGATCCATACTATCTCTCGTGGAAAGCGCGGGAGTACGATTTCGCCACGCGTTTTATCGAGCTGGCCGGAGAGATCAATACGGCGATGCCGTATCACGTGGTGGACGCGCTGGTAAGAGCGCTGAATGAACGTGAGAAAAGTTTGAAAGGCTCGAAAGTTCTGCTGCTGGGCGTGGCTTACAAGAAGGATGTGGACGACCTGCGCGAATCTCCTTCGCTGAAGCTGCTGGAACTGCTGACGGCCAGCGGCGCCAAACTGGACTACAACGACCCGTATTTTCCGGCGCTGCATAAAATGCGACACTACGATTTTTCGCATATGCGGTCAGTGGATTTAACACCGGAGCAAATAGCGAAATATGATTGCGTGCTAATTGCGACCGACCACTCCAGCTATAAGGTTGACGAAATCGTGAAAAACGCAAAGCTGGTGGTGGATACGCGCAATGCCACCAGGCACGTGAAGGAACACCGCGAAAAGATCGTCAACTGCTGATCACAACTACATTGTTTTCTGTGGCTTAACTCGACGCGATTAGGGGTTCATTGAACTTTTGTTCGCGCACCGTGTCTTGTTTACTGAATTTACGCACCTGTCCCATAGTCCCATTGCTCGCAACGCCGGCGCAGGCTAAGCTGGCTCATTATGGGTTCTACGCTGATTTCTCAAAAAGAGCGTCAAACTTGGGCCACCGATCCTGGCCGACGTCGCAGTATGCGCGTGTTGTTGAGCGTCCCGATTCTGGTGCGGGGGGCGGACGCAAAGAATCAGGACTTCAGCGAAGAGACGCGGACGCTGGTGGTGAATGCGCATGGGGCGCTGATTTCGTTGTCAGCACAAGTGGTGGTGAATCAGAAAGTGATTGTTTCAAATAACGCAACGCATCAAGCGCAGGAATGCCGTGTGGTTTATTTCGGGAACATGCAGGCTGGGAAAGCGCAGATGGGAGTTGAGTTCCTGAACCCTTCGCCGTCGTTTTGGCAGATTGATTTTCCGCCGGAAGATTGGGTCGTCCCCGAAAACTAATCGTTTGCAGTAACCTCGAAATTTTCCTCTAGTGTGGCAGGGAACTAAGTTCGATGCGCACGCTGCCGAAAGGAATCTCAGCCTCGAGCAAAATGGGCGTGCGAGCTGCGTCGTTTGCGAAACATATGGAAAGGCTTTCCCCTTTTACTTCTACCCCGTGTTGGTACTCGCGAACGAGAATGCGCGTAGCGGAATAGTTCCCGGCATTCACGGCCACGAGTTCTTTTGCGGCTTCGAGGTGTGCGCGCATTTCGACCAGGTCATCGCCGTCAAACACCGGCGCGCGGAATTCCGGCGTGTGCTGCCAATGGACCTGACGAAGCACATACAAGGCTCCGAGCGGATCCAGTGTGCCTGGCGATACTACGACCACGGGAACATCTGCTTTCTGCGGTCGGCCTGCCACGGAAAAATGTAATATTTGGTTGTCCTTCTTTCCCATTTCGTAGAGATACATTTCATATTGGCGGCTCTCGAACGTGGCGGTGTCGGTGTAAGAATCGATTTGATCGTCGACGGTGAGAAAGGATCTAAGCGGGCTCAAGGTATGGGCGGAGGCACGGAAATGCCAGGTTCTGGAGCCGAGAATTTCGCGATGCTCAGTGACGCACAATTGTATCTTTGCCGCGGCTGAGAAGGCGGACCAAGACACATCGTAATTCAACGTTTCGCCGATGCCGAAAGGCATGGGCGTTTCGGCGGCCGGGTTAGCCAGTGCAATTTTACTGGCGGCTTCTACGGACTGAGGAAACCGGGAGCCGAGGGCGTATCTTTGCAACGACAGGGCGGCCGCTATGACCGTCGTAAGCGCCATTAGGAACAAATCTCGCGCGAAACGCTTACGCATATTCTTTGTAACTTCAGACCGAGGTGTCCGGTTTGAAGTTGCCGAGTCGCAAAAATAAGACGAATAATTATGCCCGGGCGCTAAGTGCCAGGCTATAGTAAAGCGTTGCAGGAATATCATTTTATAGCCGATTGTCATCCCCTAAGGAGATTTTCTGAATGCGTTATCTGGTTACGGGCGGTGCGGGATTCATAGGCTCCAATATCGTGGACGAGCTGGTCCGTCGCGGCCACAAGGTGGTGGTGTTGGACGACCTTTCTGCGGGGAAGGAATCCAATCTAGCGGATGTTCGCAGCAAGATTGATCTTCGCGTCGGCAGCATCACGGACTTGGCGGCGATACAGTCGGCATGCAACGGCGCTGATTACGTAATCCATTTGGCTGCGCGAACTTCTGTTCCGCGGTCGGTGCAGGATCCTATGGGGACAAACTTCGTGAATATCGATGGCACGCTCAAGGTCTTGGTAGCCGCGCGAGATGCCAAGGTGCGCCGGATTGTTTTCGCCGCGTCTTCCTCTGCCTATGGAGAGACGCCCACTCTTCCCAAAGCTGAAACGATGCCGGCGGATCCTATTTCTCCCTACGGGATTACGAAATATGTTGGCGAACTTTACGCCCGAGTGTTCGGGCGAGTTTACGGGCTGGAGAATGCGTGCGTTCGCTATTTTAACGTGTTCGGGCCGCGGCAGGATCCCAGCTCGCAATATTCCGGAGTGCTGTCGCGTTTTATGCTGGCCTTAATCGAGGGGCAGCAACCTGTGGTGTTCGGCGACGGAGAGCAGTCTCGCGATTTTACCTTTATTGAAAATATCGTGGATGAAACGTTGCGCGCGTGCGAAGCGCAAGGTGCGTCCGGAATGGTTTTCAACGGCGGAACGGGAGCGCGTATAACCCTGAATCAAGTTCTAAAATTGCTGGAGAAGATCAGCGGAAAGAAAATGCAGGCAAAATATGAACCGCCGCGCACAGGGGACATACGTGATTCGCAAGCAGACATGTCGCTGGCGCAAAAAGTGTTGGGCTACAAGGCATTGGTACACTTCGAGGAAGGCTTGCAGCGCACCTGGGAATGGTACAAAAGCGCCTACGGAAAAAAACAGGGCTGACGACAAAGGGCTTTACTCAGTCCGCGTGACGATCGAGATAAGCCGGAAGCTCGATGAGGCTATCTAGCATCAGATCCGGCGGGAATTTTTTCAAGCTCTCCCTTCCGAGGCCGTAGGTAACGCCGCAAGCCCAGAGGCCGGAGTTTCGCGCGGTTTGAATATCGATTTCCGAATCCCCCACAATCATAGCTCCCTGGGGCTGCACGCCAAGTTCACGCAGTAGAGTCTGCACGCCCATAGGATGCGGCTTCTTTTTTTCGAAGCTGTTCCCGCCGTAAACAAAACGAAAATATCGCGAAAGGCCCAAGCCATCGAGGATTGCGCGGCTGAAGTTGACTGGCTTGTTGGTCAGAACCGCCATGGGATAATTCGCCAGGAGCGCAAGGCCTTCTCGAACACCCGGGTACGCCACCGTGTTGTCGAGCATATGGCTGCGGTAATAGCTCAGAAAATAGGCGAGACCTGTTTCGACGTCCGCATCCGTTACGTCTTTCAATCCTAAGGCACGCTGAACGAGCACGGACGCGCCGTTTCCGACCATTCCAAAAATCGCCTCATGCGGCAATGGCGAGCGACCGATATTCTGGAGCGTGGCGTTGATCGAGAGAGCCAGGTCAAGTTTCGAATCGATCAAAGTGCCGTCGAGATCAAAGATCAGAGCGCGCACAGCGGCAAACCGGTTGTCCGCGTGGGGCATTGCGCTCAGCTCCCTGGAAAGTTCTGTTTGCCAGTCGCTTGGATTTTATGTTGGGTTAGGAGAATTGTCACTTCCCTGTCCCTCTGAACCTGATCGAGCGCAGGCAAGCAGGGCTATAACTCGACGGCGGCGGCTGCTACAATGTTTCGTTTCCGCGGCGCTGGCTCCGCTAGCAGAGTACACATGGCCGAAATCCATCCCTTTCGCGCGCTACGCTACGACACAAACAAAGTGAAGCTGGATGACGTGCTGACCCAGCCCTACGACAAAATCACTCCGGCGATGCAGGAGCGCTATTACGGCGCGAGTCCGTACAACTTGATTGCGATAGAAAAAGGCAAGCCCTTTCCCGATGACACCCCCGAAAACAACGTTTACACCCGTGGGGAGAGGAAATTGCAGGAATGGATCAGGCAAAAGATTCTGGTAGCGGACCAAACTCCCGCTATCTATGTGTACTCGCAGGAGTATATGGTTCCCGGCACGAATAGCCGCAAAGTGCGAATTGGCTTCCTCGCGCTGGGCCGGCTGGAAGATTACAGCGCAAAGATTGTTTTCCCGCACGAGCGCACGTTGACCGCACCCAAGGCCGATCGCATGGAATTGCTGCGGCATCTGCAGGTCCAGACAGGCCAGCTCTTTATGCTGTACGACGATCGCGCGAGAACGATCGACACATACCTGGAAGAAATTGCGCGCACGCCGACGCAGCTTGAGTTACACGATGAATTCGGTGTGACCCACCGGCTGTGGCCGGTCGTTGATGCGGCGTTCATTCGCCGGATTCAGAGCACCATGGCGGATAAAAAGATCATCATCGCGGACGGCCATCACCGCTATGAAACAGCTCTAAATTTTCGCAACGAATGCCGCGCGAAGTTGGGGAAAACCGATCGACAGGCCGCCTTTGAATTCGCGATGATGACGTTCATAAATTGGCACTCCCGGGGATTGACTATTCTCCCTACGCACCGGTTGATCCGGAATGTGGCTAATTTTGATTTCGAGCGGTTCCGGAAGGCATTGGCGCCATTCTTTGATTGGTATTCGTATCCTTTCCTCAACGCAGAAGAGCGCGAAACAAGTTACGCGGATTTTCGCAAGGACTTGGGGAGGCAGAACCACGGACGCAGAGCGATCGGGGTTTACCCGGGCAAGATTGAAGGGCAAGCGGGAGCCTTCTTTTTATTCTTGCTGCGCCGCGACGCGAATCTGGAAACGTTATTGCCGGATTTGATCGAAGCGCAGCGTGGGCTGGATGTAGTGTTGCTCCATCGATTGATTATGGAAAAAGGATTGGGCATAACGGCGGAAGCGGTTACCGCGGAAACCAACGTCGTTTACGAGCGTGACATAGATAATGCAATTGCCGCGGTAGATCGAGGCGAAGCGCAGTTGGCATGTTTGCTAAATCCGGTGCGAGTGCAGCAGGTTGTGGAAATTGCCCTGGGCGAGCATGTTCTGCCACAAAAATCCACGGACTTTTACCCCAAGCTTCTGAGCGGCCTGGCGATTTATCAGGTAGAGGGTCAGATCGAACAGTAATTCACTTGTTTAATGGCGAGCGTTGACTCTGAAGCGCAAATGAAGCGCAAAACAAAACCGCAGCCCAACGATTTGAGCCCAGCCGCAGCCTGAAAACTTAGAAGCGAATTTACTTGGCGAAACTCTGGACCGCAAGCGCCTCGCTATCGTAGGTATCGAACACAGTCATAAGCTTGGTGACCTGCAACACTTCCTTGAACTTCGAGCCAAGGTTGGCCAGTTTTAGAGTGGCGCCTTGTGAGCGGGCGCTGTGAAAAGTCGCTACGAGAGTGCCCAGGCCGGCGCTATCGATGTAGCCGACGTTCGCGAGATTCAACACGATCTTCTTCTTCCCCGCGGCTAGCAGGCTCTTCACCTTCTCGCGAAACGCGTTGCTTTCTTCACCCAACACAATGCGTCCTTCAATCTCCAGTACAGTAACTCCATTCACTTCCTGATCCGTCATCCTCAATGCCACGTTCGCGCCTCCTGGAAGTCTTAAATCCTCTTTGGAGCAATAAGTCCCATTTCAGTAAAAATCAGAGCAGGACATATAATAACCGCAAGTTGGGCAAATCAGCTTGCAACTTCGCTGCGCCAACCGCGCCGAACAGCTTGGGCAAAACGCAGATGCGATCTCCGGCTGTTCTTTAAACGGGCCGGCTTCAGCCTGCGATTCAGCTGGCTTCGCGGGCAAATTGACCGCAGTCGGCTGTGCCATAATCCGGGCGTCCTTTGGACCAATGTTTATAGCATATCCAGCGAAAAGGGAAAAGAAAACCTCGCCGCAGGCTCCATTCACAGCGATCACCACCATGGACACCGAAAGAAGCTGGTTTGTTCCCTTAACTCTCGTAAACATACGCTTGCGCAGGTGTACAATCTTAGGCGCAACCAAGCGTTTGGCTAGCGCGTCTTATGTACAGCGAGCGAAGCGACTATGAAGCGTAGCCTTCCATCCGCGTCCGTTATTCCGGTGGTATTGGTAGTGCTTCTGGGATTTTACGCCACCCCTGCGCGCGCTCAGCGCGGAGCGCGGTCAGACAATGTCTCCACGGCACCAGCGGCTCGCCCGGCATATTCGCAAGCAAACGCGACACACGGCGCCAATATCGCAGCAACTGTAAGCCGACAATCGTCGCGGCTTTCGGCCAGTCACAGCTCCCTAGGTCTCGTAGGCAGTTCGCAGTTCAAGCGCACAGCACCGCACCGACCCGGAAATCCGGTAAATAGGGTCCCCACGAGCGGCTCCTATTGGATTTTCGATGGCGGCACGTACTGGGTTCCAGCCGAGAGCGATCAAGCTGCGGACCAGTCTATGGTTGAACAGTCGAGCACCGATCAAATGAGCGGAGGACAGTCCGCCGATTCGGGTGATCCCGCAGCGCAGGGCTTTAACGCATCCATGCAACAAAGTCCTGCGAACGGTTCACAATCTGCCAGAAATGATTCCGCTGCATCGCAGTCCGAATCGCGCGAGGAAGATTCGGCCTCGGTCCCTGACGAAGGGCAATTCACTTTGGTGCTCAATGATGGAAGATGGATTGAAGCCGTAGCGTTCACACGCTCCAACGACACGATTGTTTACATCAGTCCGGCGGGCAGCCGTTACACCATCGCCGCGAACGAACTGGATTCCGATTCCACCTTGCGGGTCAACCAGGAACGCGGCACACCTCTGCAATCTCCTCTTTAAGCCAGGCCCGCTTCTACTAAATCACTGCAAAGAATATTACGTTTCTGAACGGCTGGCTGGCGCGGGCATGTAAGGCCCAGCTTCAGCAGGCAGGCCGGCGCGTTCAAACTGGATGGTGGTGTGCGTGATTTTGAAGTCGTGCGCCAAGACTTCGCGCACTTGGTCGAGGATTTTTTCGCTGTCTTCCATGTGCATGTCAGGTATGCGGACGTGGCACGACAACGCAGTCAAATCTGTGCCTAAAGTCCATATATGGATATCGTGGACTTCCTGAACGCCTTCGACGCGCAGCACGGCAGTGGCGACGGTGTCGAGACGCATTTCTCGCGGCAGTCCTTCCAAAAGAATATGGCTGCTTTCGCGGAGAATTCCGCTTCCGGACCAAAGAACCATCGCGCCTATGCCAATGCCGATTACTGGGTCGATCCAAACCGCACCAGTCCAGCGGATGCAGAGCGCACCGGCGACGATGGCCACGTTGGAAAGAGCGTCGCCGAGGTTGTGGATCCATACGCCGCGGATGTTGAGGTCGCGTCGGCCGCTATGGACAGCGAGAGTGATACCGCCGTTGATGACCAACGCGAATAAAGAAACCCACAGCATGATGCCGGTTTGAACTTCAACAGGGTGGCGCAATCGCGCGACAGATTCATAAATCAAAAATAGCGAGAGAATGGCGAGCAGCATGGCATTCACAAACGCCGCCAAAATTCCGCTGCGATGATAACCGTAGGTCTTTTCAGCCGTGGGAGGACGTTTGGCCCAACGCATGGCAAGCCAGGAAATGACCAGCGTCGGAACATCCGTAAGGTTATGGACGGCGTCGCTGATTAGCGCGATCGAATGGCCCGCGTACCCCGCTATGAGTTCAGCCACCACAAGTACGAAGGTCGCAACAACGGCAGCGCCCAAGATTCCAGTCATACCCTCTACCGGCAAGTGAGCATGCGAATGCCCGCCCAAACCGTGGCCGTGGCTGTGCCCCTGCTCGTGGGTAGTGTGATCGTGGCTGTGGGAATGGACGTGCACGTCTGAATTCTACTAGCCGCGCGTCTTGGCGCACAGCCCCTCGCTTACATTTGTGACTCAACAGCACCGCTGGGGAGTGGACTCTCGGGGAATGAACGTCTGCTCTGAAACTGGATTGACTTCACTCGCCGCCACCGCCTACCATGGCAACAGTTTCCAAGCTTAAGAAATCGTAATGGAGCGGAAGCGGGGCGCTATGAATTTGCGCCGGCGATGACCCACCACGTTGCCAAGCTGGTCTTTTGGGGAGTGCGCGGCTCAACGCCGACGCTGGAGCGCGATACCTGGCGCTACGGCGGCAACACGCCTTGTCTGGAATTGACCGCACCAGATGGCACCCACTTTATTTTGGATTGCGGCACGGGTATGCGCATGCTGGGCAATCGCTGGACGCGCTCACACGGCATCAACGGCATCGAAGCACACATTCTGGTGACGCATTATCACTGGGACCACATACAAGGCATTCCTTTCTTCAATCCTTTTTTCCAGAGCCAGAACCGCTTTCACTTTTACAGTTTCCAATCGAAATATCTCGGTCCGGACAGCCTTCGTCAGGTGCTGGAAGCGCAACTGGCCAGCCCTTATTTTCCAGTCGATGTAAACATGATGACGGCGGGACGGGAGTTTCACGAGATCAATGGCGGCGATAAATGGTCGGTGAACGGAACGCAAATTAGTTGCGCCTGGCTGAATCATCCGCAGGGGTGCCTAGGCTATCGCATCGAAACTGCTGGCGGGTCGGTAGTTTATGCCACGGACAATGAGCCTGGCGTTCCGCAAAATGACCAGAACCTGCGGCAACTCGCACAGGGAGCGGACGTTTTGATATACGACTCGCAATATTCTCCCGAGCAGCTCGCGTCGGAACGCAAGGGCTGGGGCCACTCGAGTTGGCTGGAAGGAGTGAAGATTGCGCGCGATGCCAAAGTGCGAAACTTGATTCTCTTTCACCACGATCCGGACTCTCTCGACAAGGTTGTGGATGGTTTTCTTTCTGCGGCACGGCAGGAATTCCCCGCTACATGGGCCGCCACCGAAGGGATGTCCATTACCATGAGCGAGCGCGGCGTGAACGTGGAGATGCGCGAGACACGCCTGGGACAGCGAAGGCGCTTGCGTTTCACCGCGGTCGTGAGCGGACAGTCGGAAGATGGCAAGAATTTCGAAGAGAAAGCCACCGTACGCGATATAAGTTTGCAAGGAGCGTATTTGTGTTTGAACAACCGGCCGAAATTGCAGTCGGAAGTTCGGGTAGTGATAGAAGCGGCTGGAGAACCAGCGACCTCAAGCATTCTTTCGTTGCGTGGAACGGTAGTTCATTTTGACGCTGGCCGAGAGAAGACCCAGAACGGCGTGGGAGTGGTTTTCATCGATGATACTGATCCCGCGCGTCCGCACGATTAATTTCTCCTAGCTGGCCCCTGTTGTCGACTTGCTGTGATTCCCGCAAGATTCAGCCTTTCTAAATTATTGCTATGCCTTGTTGACGGGTGTACAGTTCACGGCCTAATTGGAGGGTGCGATGAAGCTGGGGTATCGCATTTCGTTATTTGCTATGTTGGCTCTTACGGTCTTCGCATCCACATGGCAGCTCGACGCGCAAAGACCAAGAAATAGAGCGAAAGTTCATTCGATGCAAGCAACCAGCGACGCTTCGGGCGCACATCCTGACAAATTTGACGCCGATGGAGCGGTGACCATCACTTGCCTGGCGGCATTTTCTGAAACACCAAACGCGCGGCCGGAACCGTCCTGCCGTATCTCAGCCCCTGGATTCAACGGAATTTTGAAAAAGGGAGAAACTGCCAAAACGACCGGAGCCGGCGCCGTAACTCTTACGTGCAATGGGCCAGGCAACCTGCGTTGCAGCGCTCGAGTCGATATACCCGCTCCCAGCTAGTCTTCGCGCATGAATCCACTGAATCGAAAATAAACGCAAATTATTCAGCTGTGGAGCTATTCTTTACTTTCTAGTTTGGCAAGTCGTGCGTCGAGGTCTTTCAAAGCGCTGTTAAGTTGTTCGCGGTAGCGAGGGTTCTCGCTGGATTGCAGTTCCTTTTCCACGCGCGCACGAGAGAGCAGCAGTATTTCGATCTGGCGACGGATTTCCAGCTGTTCGCGGCTTAATTGTAGTTTCTGGGTGCGGCTTTCTTTGGATTCAAACTCCTGGACCTGGCCCTCTACGGCTTTGCTTTCCCAGCCTCTCGCCATCTTTCGATTTTATGTCGCGGTCGAGGCTGGCTGGCACACTATTTTTTGTGAATTTCCTATACCGGAGAGTTGCGGAGCATTACCTCGTGGTGTTAGTCGCGGATGTTAATGGATTTTCCCAGGGCTACAGTTAGAACCGGCGGGAACTCGGGTAAAGCCCGTATAGCTGAATGGAAACTCCTGAGGCAGGTTAGGACGTTAAACGGCCAGACCGATATCCCTCAAAAAGCCCTCCATGAGACGGTGACTATGCAACCAAAAGCGCCACGCCGACAAGAGCAAGAAACCTCACCTCAGACGGCCGCCAGCGGCTCGATTCCTCTGCGAAAATTCGGCAAACACGATGTGCAGGTATCCGCATTGGGATTGGGCGGGCACCATCTGGGAGACGCAGAGGACGAGCAGACTGCTATACGGATCGTGCACCAGGCCGTGGATAACGGGATCACCTTCTTCGACAACTGCTGGGAATACCATCGCGGCAAAAGTGAAGACTGGATGGGCAAGGCGCTAAAAGGCCGTCGCGACAAGATCTTCCTGATGACGAAGGTCTGCACGCACGGACGGGACGCATCCCTGGCTATGCAGATGCTCGAACAATCGCTCAACAGACTGCAGACCGACCATCTGGACCTTTGGCAAGTTCACGGCGTAGCTTTTGACAACGATCCCGAACTTTTTACGCGTCCGGGAGGCGCTGCCGAAGCACTGCAAAAAGCAAAGCAGCAAGGCAAAGTTCGTTTCGTCGGCTTCACCGGTCATAAAGATCCCACCATTCATTTAAAAATGCTACAAACGGATTTTCCGTTCGATTCGGTGCAGATGCCGCTGAATGCTTTCGACGCGAATTTTCATAGTTTCGAAATTCAGGTTTTGCCGGAACTGATTCGCCGCGGCATCGCCCCGCTGGGAATGAAGCCTTTGAACGGCCACGGCGAAGCGATCCAGCAAGGGGCGGTTAGCGCGGAAGAAGCTCTGCGCTACGCGATGAGCCTGCCGGTAACCACTACGATTACGGGAATGGAAAAATTGGATGTGCTGCACCAAAACTTGAGAGTTGCGCAGGGCTTTCAGCCCATGAGCTCCCAAGAAATGCAAGCGCTTCGCGACCGTACTCGAGCGGTTTCCGCCGATGGGCGATTCGAGTTGTACAAAGTTTCCCTCAAATTCGACAATCCCGAGGCGCGCCTGGCGCACGACTATCCTCTGGATATGCAATCAGAAGAAGTGAAGGAAATGGTCCAGGCGGCGAACACGGGACATCCATTCCCTGTAATTCCGAAGTAGGTAAAAAGCTTGGAGGATTTTGCGTGTCCGATGAGAAAAGCGTCACTCGCCGAACTTTCGTAAAGGGGGCAGCCGTGTTGACCGCTTCGGCTCTAGTAAACCCGAGCTTGGGATTAGCAGGGCAGCCGCCACAAACGGGCGGGCCCGATCAGATTCCTCAACGACAGCTGGGCCAGACCGGGGTACAAGTGTCTGCGCTGGGAGTGGGCGGTTACCACTTGGGTTCCACAAAAGATCAGCAAGAAGCGAATGAGCTTGTGGCGCGCGCGCTCGATGCCGGCATCAATTTTTTTGATAATTGTTGGGATTATCATGACGGGCTTAGCGAAGAACGCCTAGGGGTTGCGCTAAAAGGCAAGCGCGAGCAGGCGTTGGTGATGACAAAAGTCTGCACGCACGGTCGCGGCAAAGACGTGGCCATGCAACAACTGGAAGAATCTCTGCGAAGGCTGCAGACCGACTACCTGGATTTGTGGCAGATACACGAAGTGATTTATTACAACGACCCGGACTTGATTTTTGCGCCAGGCGGCGCGGCGGAAGCGTTGCTAGCCGCGAAACAGCAAGGGAAAGTTCGCTTGGTGGGGTTTACCGGTCACAAAGACCCCGCCATTCATCTACGGATGCTGACACAGGATTTCCCGTTTGACACGGTGCAAATGCCGCTGAACTGTTTGGATGCGACTTTCCGCAGCTTTGAAACCCAGGTGATGCCGGAAGCAAACCGTCGCGGTATCGCTGTGCTTGGCATGAAGAGTATGGGCGGTTCCGGAGAAATTGTTTCGCGCGGCGCGGCGACTCCCTCGGATGCGCTCCGCTACGCTATGAGCCTGCCGGTTGCGACTACGATCAGCGGCATGGATTCGCTCGGCGTGTTGGAACAGAATCTGGCGATTGCCAAGGGGTTTCAGCCCATGAAGCCTGAAGAGATGCAGGCGCTTCGGGAGCGCGTAAGAGTTTTCGCCGCGGACGGCCGTTATGAACTTTTCAAAACTACCAAGAAATACGATGGAGAAGTTGGCCGAGAGCAACATCTCTACCCCAACTCACAAAAACTTCCTGCCTAATCGCAAATGTTGTGGCGCAGTAAATGTTTCTATCGTTTTTCTAAAGTACTGCCGCGCGGAGGCCGCGGCCCTACATTTAAAGCTTGCGGAGATTTCCGTGCTAGGTTCGGGACCGCTCGATTGTTTCCGATAGCAAGTCAGCTTGCTGACAAATCAGGACAGTTGCAAATGATTGAGCAGCTTAGAGGCAATTTCGGTTACACGCTTGCGCGCTGAACCGGACATTGGCTGTTTTTTTGCGGCAGCATGTTCTCGAAGCAGCAGCCAAATTCCGGGCCGATGGATATCTTTATGGTGGCAAATTGCGCCGGTAAGCTGCGCTATTTCCAAACCACTTCCTGCCAGCTCGGCATCCAGAAATGTTCGCGCTTCGTCCAGCAAATCCTTGAATCCCTGTGACGCGAGCATGGGGTCCACGTCGCGCGGAATCGTCGCTTCGACTTCAAGCAAATCATAATCCGGTAAACGCTCGGCGATCATGATTTCTACCGAAGCTGCGGGAGCGCTTGCGTCATGTGAAATTTTTACCGGCATGCTGACCGTATTGTTGCAGAAGACGCTCACTTCGGATAGGGGTAGCCGGAAAGGATGGCGAAGGCGCGATAGATTTGTTCGGCCAAGACCACGCGCGCGAACTCGTGCGGCATGGTCAGAGTGGAAAGTGAGACTTTTTGCTTGGTCATATTTCGGACATCTGCGGGGAAACCAGCCGCGTCGCCGCAAAGAAAAACGAGTTCGCGCGCGCCGCGGTCGCGCAGATCGCCGAGCCACCGCGCGAATTCGCGGGAGGTGAATTGTTTGCCGGCGGCGTCCAGCAATACCACAGTCGCGCTCGAATCTATTTTCAGTTTTCGGAACACAGAAGAGCTGCCGTCGCGCAGCGCCACCACTTCTATTTCCGCATAATGTTTTATGCGGCGGACATAGTCATCGAGAAGAGCTTGGGCCTCTCCGCGCCGCGTTTTCCCAAGCACCATTAAACGAATTTTCATGACCGCGCTCGACAATGAGGCGAGCTAATTCTATCTGAAATGGCCTTAGAAACTCCGCTTCGCTCTTGTAAGAATTTGAGTTTGTCGCTAGTCTGCGCTAGAGAAAATGAGACAAATCGAGTGCAGGATAAGAACAGGTGACAATCTCATCGGCGCTGAGCGATTCATCGAGAATCTATGTACTCGCAGAGGGCTGCAGCTATCCATGAAGGGATCGCTTTCCACCTATCCGGGCAGCATTCATTGGCATTACAAAAGCTCCGGGCAGAAAGGGACCGTAGAAATCACGCTTTCGGCCGCGCAGAGGCGAATTTGGCTTCAAGTACAAGACGGCCGAAGAGCGGCTTGGATCGATCGCGAGCTACCTGCTATTCGCCGCGAAATCGAAAAAAGGTGCGGGTTGGCTGGGAAGCGCATTCCTCCGCCCAAGGTGAAACGACGAATTGGCCGATGAAAACATCGGCGCGAAGCGAAGAGAAATTTAGAAAACGATGGCCGCGGAAACATAAATTTCAGATGAGGCCGTACTTCTTGCGTTTTTCCAGGAGGGTTTTACGACTGATTCCGAGCATGTCCGCCGCTTGTCCAATTTTGTAGTGCGTCGCTTCCAAGGTCAGCTTAATGGCCTCGCGTTCCAGGTCTTCGAGTGAGCGCAGCATCCCGGTAATTCCGCGCTCGTTTCCCGCTGTGCGCACAATCTCGGGAAAATCCTTAGGAGAAAGTGAAGGTTTTTTCCCGAACACCAGCGCGTGTTCCACCGTGTTTTTCAGTTCTCGCACATTTCCCGGCCACGCATACGCCTGTAACATGACCAGCGAGTCGACATCGAAGGAAGCTTCCGCTCGGCCGTGTATGGGCGCCAGACGTTCCAGAAAATGCTTGGCGAGCGGAACGATATCGGCTCGGCGTTCGCGAAGCGGTGGAACATAAATCGCCAAAACATTCAGACGAAAAAAAAGGTCATTGCGGAAGCGGCCGCTCTCCACCGCCTTGGCCATGTCCGTATTTGTCAGCGCCATCAATCGCGCTTCCAGGCGCAGTGTTTCGGTGCCGCCCAGCCGTTCGAACGTGCGTTCTTCCAGAACGCGCAACAGCTTCGCTTGCATTCCCGGAGCTAGCGCAGCAACTTCGTCGAGAACGATGGTCCCCTCTTGCGCTAGTTCAAGACGTCCCGGCTTACGCGCGACCGCGCCTGTAAATGCTCCGCGTTCATGCCCAAAAAGTTCGGATTCCACAAGTTCGGCGGGCAGGCTGGCGCAATCAATTTTAAGTAGAGGAGCATCGCGGCGTGGCCCGCGCTCGTGAATCCAACGCGCGAGCTGATCTTTTCCTGTGCCGCTTTCGCCGGTGATCAAAAGCGTGGTGGAAGTGTCTGCGAGCTTTTCCGCAACTTCAAGTACATGCCGCGATACGGGATCTTCCGCTATCCAGGAGATATTCGGCGCGGTCATTGCTGCGTTGCATCACTCTCTGCATTGCTTTGGGATGGAGGATGCGCGGTCGGCGCTGGAAAAGTGACGCGCTCGGCGGAACGCCACAACCTTTCCAAATCGTAATACTGGCGAGCGCGTTCGCTGAAGATGTGCACGACAAAGTCGCCGTAATCCAGAAGAACCCATTCGGCGCTGGATTTCCCTTCGCGATGCGCCACGCGGCGCCCTTCACGGTGAAGTCTCTCTTCAATGGCTTCGCCAATCGCTTGAATCTGGGGCTGACTTTGCCCGGAGCACAGCAAGAAGTATTCGGCGAACGCGCCCGCGCCAGAAAGGTTGAGGACTGTGATGTCCACGGCCTGCTTGTCTTGAGCCGCTTCCACGGCCGCGCGAATTTCGGGACGAAGGGAGTTAGTTATCACCGGTACAGGGCCTGTTCCAAAATGTATTCCTCTACGCGCGCCGGCACAAGCCCATGAATGGTCTGCCCCCTTTCGAGGCGGTGCCGGATTTCGGTGGACGAAATATGACTCGACACGGTCGTGAGCAGGTGAATCACGGATTTGCGCAGCACAATCGTATTCGGATCGCTGGACGGAGTGCGGCCTAGCTTTTCGGGGGGAATCACCAGTCGCAGCGCGTCCAAACGAAAACCCGGACGACTGGCGATGATAAAATTGCAGCTATCCATCAGCCCCTCGTAATTTTTCCAGGTAGGAATTTCAAGAAACTGGTCCGCACCCAAAATAAAAAACAGGCGATCGTCGGGATGCTCGCGGTGAAATCGCCGCACAGTATCGACGGTATAAAACACATGCGTAGCCGCGCCATCGGGGGGCGCTTCGGCCGTGGACGGATGAAACCCGGCGTGATCCGTGCAGCCCAGCGCGACCATGGCGTAACGATGCAGAAACAGGGTCAACGCGAGCTTCGTCTTGTGTGGCGGCCGCGACGACGGAATGAAATAAATGGAGTCCAGATGAAAACGCTTCTGTGCTGCCTGCGCTACGGCAATATGCCCGGAGTGAATGGGATCGAAGGTGCCACCAAAAAGCGCGACTGAGCGCCGATGCGGCGCACCATGTGCCCGGTGCACTGAGTGCGGACTCAACTTTTCGCTCCGGATGATGAAGTTGAATCGTCATCGTGGATAGCCGCAGCAGCGCGTGCCTCTTCCTCATCACGTTCGCGAGACGGTGTGATCGGAGCCTCTGGTTCCACAGGCAGCGGTGGTTTCGGAATTCGATCCAACGCGTCAGCCATGGCGCGCACGAGTTCTACAATTCCCTCGCCGGTGGCAGACGAAACCGCATAAAACTCCAGCCCACGCCTTTTTGCGAACGCGCGCAATTCATCGAGATGCTCGCGATTGGTGGTGGCGTCCAGCTTGGTAGCCACCACAATCATCGGTTTATCGGCCAGCGCTGGGCTGAACGAAATAAGTTCGTGCTCGATCACTTCAAAATCGCGCACAGGATCGCGATCGTTTGCATCACTGGTATCCACCAGATGCGCGATCAATCGCGTGCGTTCAATATGCTTCAAAAATCGCGTACCTAATCCTGCGCCTTCGTGCGCGCCCTCGATCAATCCCGGCACATCGGCCACAACAAATGCGCGCCCCTGCCCCGGCGCGGCGTCTGGATCTGCGGAAACAACGCCAAGATGTGGTTCCAGAGTAGTGAACGGGTACGCCGCAATTTTTGGACGCGCCGCCGAAATCCGGGAAATCAAAGTGGATTTCCCCGCATTGGGGAATCCGACAAGTCCCACATCGGCTAGCAATTTCAACTCCAGGCGCAGATGGCGCTCTTCACCCGGCTGCCCGTCTTCATGTTCGCGCGGCGCTTGGTGCCATGGGCGCACAAAATGCGGATTCCCGTTTCCTCGGCCTCCACGCCCTCCCTTCGCCGCTCTCCAGCGTTGGCCAGCTTCGGTGAAGTCAAAAAGCTGCTCACCGCTGTCTGCGTCAAAAACCACCGTGCCCACGGGGACTTTCAGCACCGTTTCTTCGCCCGAAGCGCCGTGGCAATTCGATCCTTCGCCGTGGCCTCCGCGTTTCGCCTGAAATTCGCGATTGTAGCGATAGCGCAGCAGCGTGTTGTCATGCGGATTTGCTTCGATATAAATATCGCCGCCATGCCCGCCATCGCCGCCGGAAGGGCCGCCACGCGGGACATACTTCTCCCGGCGAAACGCGACGCAGCCATTGCCGCCGCCACCGGCTTTTATCGAAATTTTCGCTTCATCTGCAAACACAAATCACCTGCTGAAGAGATGCTGCGAGAGCTTACGCCGATGCTGAGTCCATAAACAAAAATACGCGTTCCGGTGCCCTGGAACGCGTACGAATAGTGTAGAGATTAATTGGCAGGCGCCGCGGCGGCTTTTTTCTCAGCCTGCCGCGCATCCGCTTCATCCACGGTGAGAACGCTGATGTAGCGTCCGTGCCCGCCCTTGTCTTCAAACAGGACAATGCCGTCAATCAGCGCAAACAAACTGTCATCTTTCGCCAGCGCAACATTCTTTCCCGGTTTGTAGTGCGTGCCGCGTTGGCGAATCAAAATGCTGCCGCCGGTTACGAGCTGGCCGCCAAATCTCTTAATGCCGAGCCGCTGTCCGTGCGAGTCGCGTCCATTGGTGGATGACCCGCCGCCTTTTTTATGTGCCATGAATTTCCCCTACGGAATTTGGATGTCGCTGACCTGGACGGCAGTGTAGTTTTGCCGGTGGCCGCGCAGAATATTGTATTGCCCGCCCGTTTTATACTTCAGCGTCTTCAACTTCGGGCCGCGGCCTTGTTCCACAATCTTGCCCACTACTTTCACCTTGGAAATATCATCGGCGGAGACAAACTTCTTCTCGCCCGTGTGAACGGACAACACGTCGTCAAAGGTGACCTTGCCGCCCAGCTTTCCTTCCAGCGTTTCCACGCGAATGGTCTTACCGGGTTCCACGCGATACTGTTTTCCCCCGCTGCGAATTACCGCGTACATGCTGCCTCCTGAAGCTAGTGACAAACCCCAATTATACGGGCTTTCAAGCGCCTCCGTCAACGAGCCAAAATTCAGGCTGCTTGGATGAAATATCGAAATTGCAAAAACAGATGGGTCACTTGTTTATGCTGCGATCCAGCGGGCCCCCAATTAAGTCCACCGCATTTTGCGATTGGCCGCCTCCCATTAACTGCAAGGCGCTTTCGTGGTCACCCCCAAAATCAACCCGGGTGATTTCGCTCAATCGGTAGGTTTCCAGTTGGTTGTCCCAAATCGCGCCGGGTCCGATTTCCAGAAGTGTCACATGGCTCTTACTCAAGTCCACTATACGGCCAATTCAGCACGATCCCGCGTCAACTTTTTCTCGGTGAATCGTCACCAAGGGAAATGCTCTATTGGCCGTAATCAACAGTTCCACAAGGCTACTAACGACTACAGGCGGCCTCTTTGGAAATCGTATTCCACGCTTTTTTAATACCGCTTCGTGGAACTGAGCGTACTTATCGGGCACCTGCAATCCTCGTATGTCTGAGAAACGATAGCATTGGAAACCGTTAGGCCGAATACCGTCGGAGACCAGCGCGATAAGAAAAAACTGCGGGCCTACGGCGAGCTCGCTCCCAAGCGCTCGCAAACCTCACGAGCAACTTCTTGCGAAGTGCGAGCTGCAGTTGTTTTTTCTTTTTTGACATTTGACGGCGATCCGTTCCAGCAAGTGTAGCCTAGGAAGCCACAATTTTGTTCTGGCTCCTGAATTTCTACGGCGCAGCGCGTAAGATGGCGCAATGCCAAATAAACCAAGCATTTTTCTCGCTGTCACTCCCATGATTCCAACCGGCGGCAGCCGGTCGGACGCGCTGAAGTACTACAAAGATGAGTTGGGATTTTCTATCTTATGGCAATCGGACTCCGGGGCGGGCATCAGCCGAGATTCCGTTTGTTTCAACCTGGTGGAGAACAACAATCGGGAGTGGATAGAAAATTCTAGTTACAGCATCGGCGTCTCGGATCTCGACGCGCTTTACGAGGAGTTCCGCGGCAGCAGCGCTCGCGTCGGCCCGCTCGAGCTAAAGGCCTGGGGTCGGCGGGAATTCCACATGATCGTGCCGTCCGGAGTTTGCTTCCAGTTCTACGCCGGCGACGAATAACTCCGTGGCTGGGATCCTCTGAATCTCCGCATGAAACATTTAGCGAGATTATCGGCAGCCTTTCACTCTGTGTTAGCTTTCTAAGCCGCAAAGAAAGCTTTCTGCGCGAAGATGAGGTTAGGGGGCTTCATGATTACCAGATGCGCATCCCGTTTTCTAACGTCGGTTGTGCTTACATTAGCAATTCTATCGGCCGCTAAAGGTCTGCCAGGAAAACAGACTTCCCATGCGCAAGCGCAAGGAGCCGCCACGACTCCCAAGAAATATTCGTGGAAGCCGGAAGACGTCATATTTCAGGAGCTGGCTTCGGAATTTCTGATTTCGCCAGACAACAAATGGGTAGTTTGGGTGAAAAGCACAGGGGACGAAGAAAAAGACGAGCGAGTCAGCAACCTATATCTATCTAGCCTTACTGAAAAAAAAGAAATCGAGTTAACGCGCGGAGCAAACACGGTCTCGCAACCCCGCTGGTCGCCTTCGGGTGAGACCATCGCGTTTCTAAGCGACCGTCCGCTTCCAAAAGCCAAGCCGAACGCGGCCCCCATGCAGATCTGGCTTCTCAATACCGCGGGCGGCGAACCCTGGCCGGCCACCGATTTTGAGCGTCCTGTGCAACATTTCGAGTGGCTGAATGACGACACCATCCTGTTCAGCTCCGAAGAACAGCCTTCGCTCTTCGAGCGCGAAACAAAAGAGCGCAAGGATGATTCGGATGTGGTGGACGACGCCGCGCATAAAGCTCCGGTGCGACTATTCAAGCTTTCGGCGAAAGATAAGGAAGTCACGCGCCTGACCGAAAACAACGATTGGATTTTGGATTTCAAAGTTTCGCGCGACAAAACAAGGGCCGTGGCCGTCGCTCGTCGCGAATTGAGCTTCGCCTGGGATCAGAAAACTCCTCCGGCAACTTACCTCGTCGATCTTGCCAGCGGCAAAACGACCCAAGTCTTCGCAGAGACCCGGATTCAGCCGGACGATTTCGAGTGGACACTCGACAGCTCAGGCTTTTACGTCGTCGCACCCTTTTCCACTGACAAACAGTTTCTGACCGCCACGGTAAAAAAAATCTATTTCTACGATCTCGGCTCTGCCACCAGTAGGGAAGTAAATCTGGATTGGGACCGCTCCCTGGACGGTTCGCTGCGCGCCACCAAGGATGGCTTTATCGCCTTACTCGCCGATGGCGTTTACAGCAAACCAGTGCGCTACACGCGGCATGGAGCTACCTGGTCGCGCAAATCGATTACCGGCGATACTCCCAGAAATTATTTTGATTTCGAACTTGGAGAGGACGGCCGCACGCTTGTTTATCAGTACTCCACCGCGAGTCTGCCCACGCAGTGGTATCGCGCGCGACTCGACGGAACGAAGATTTCTGCGGCGGTGCAATTTACCGATCTGAACCCGCAGTTCAAAAATAAAACCATCGCCAAAACGGAAGTCGTGCATTGGAAAGGCGCCGATGACGACGAAGTGGAGGGCATGCTCTATTATCCCGACGATTATCAGCGCGGACAATCGTATCCGCTGATCGTCGCCACGCACGGCGGCCCCAATCTGGCGGACCGCGACAATTGGAGCGAGCGCATGTTTTACGCGCCGAATCTTCTCACCGAGCGCGGCGCGTTCGTGCTGAAAACGAATTACCACGGAAGCGCGGATTACGGATTGAAGTGGGGAGAATCCATCTGCTGCGGAAAATATTACGACCTGGAGGTTCCCGATATTGAGCACGGCGTTGATTATTTAATCGGACGCGGATTGGTCGATCCGGATAAGATTGGCGCGGCGGGCTGGTCCAACGGGTCGATTCTCTCAATCGAGCTCACCATCACAAATCCCGATCGCTATAAGGCCGCGGTGGTGGGCGCTGGCGATGTGGAGTGGATCAGCGACTGGGCCAACGTGGACTTCGGCGAATCCTTCGACCACTATTATTTCGGCAAGACGCCGCTCGAAGATCCCGAGCTGTACATCCAGAAATCTCCGCTGTTCAAAATGGACCGCGTAAAAACTCCAACGTTGATTTTCTTCGGCACCATCGACCGGCAAACCCCTACCGAGCAAGGCTGGTCGCATTACCGCGCGCTCTATTCCATCGGAAAAGCTCCAGTGAAACTCGTGCTCTTCCCTGGTGAGGCGCACAGCCCGAACAAGCTCACCCATCAACTTCGCAAACTGAACGAAGAGACCGCTTGGTTCGACAAATATTTGTTCCAGATTAATCCGCCAGAAAGCGAAGCGCTGAAAAAAGGTTCACCGCTCGACGTCGCGCTGGAACGGCGTTCCGTTCAGAAAGCCGGCGCGCTCTACGGCCTGGCGTTTCGACCGCCTTCGATCCCGGAAAATCCAGCGCCGGATGTTTTGCTTCCGGAAACGGTTAAGCGCGGCGAAATCGAAATCGGCCGCTTCGAGATTACTCGCGCGCAATTCGCCGCATTCGATAAAGAATATAAATTCGATGCCGGTACGGACAATTATCCTGCGAATGGAATTACATTTGAACAGGCGGAAGCGTACTGCAAATGGTTGAGCGATCTGACTGCGGAAACGTATCGGCTTCCGAAAGAAAATGAAGCGGGCACTTGGTACAAAGATCGTCCGGGCGAGAATACGCTCGACTACTGGGCGGGATATTCGTTGAACCCCGAAGACGCGCGGAAACTAGAAGAAGATATTAAGAAATTGCCGGGAGATGCGCCGCTTCTTCGCGTAGTCGGCAGTTTTGCGCCCGATGGCGAGCAAGGAGAAGAGCCGGTTTTTGATCTCGGTGGCAACGTCGCGGAATGGATGATAGCCGCAAACGGATCCGGAAAAACGGTCGGCGGCAGCGCGGACCGTCCCGCAGATTCAAAAGCCGCATATCAAGCGGCCGATCCGGCTTACATTGGTTTTCGCGTGGTACATATCCCGCCAAAATCAAATTAATCGCCGCGGGCGTTATGGTGTTTGGCTGCCCATCACAAACGAACTGCGATATAACCGGCACTTCGCCTACGCGCAAAATCACGTGCTGCGTGTCTCATCCTTTTGCGATCTCGGTGCATGCCGGGGCTGTTCGACGGCCCCGAGCTCGCTCCATTCTTCGCGGAGGCGATCGCGCTCGGTCTCGGTCAAGCGGAACCAGGATTCGGCCACGTCGCGAACACGTTCCAGAGCGGCTTGAATTTCCTTTTGTTTTTGATGGACGGTGTCACTATCAGCGTCCAGCGGCACGCGGATCGGCGGCGCCACAAACATTACCGCGCGCGAAAACGGATACGGAATCTGAAACAAATCCCACGATTTCTTGAAAGTATGCGCTCTTTGCAAGCCCACGTGGAAAGCGGAAACAGGTTTCCCGGTTCGGCGCGCCAGAATCACAGCTCCGGGCTTGGCCACGTACCGTGGTCCTCGGGGGCCGTCGATGGTGAGCGCCACATGTTTTCCCTCTTCCAACCGGCTGGCCATGATGGTCAGCCCTTCGATCGCTCCGCGCGACGAACTCCCTTGCGCGGTGCCAAATCCCAGACGCTCTATCACGCGCCGGGTCCACTGGCCATCGAAATTCACTGTGTTCAGCACGACGATTCCGCGGTTCCGCCAAATCCAAATGGCCGTAAAAATGCAGCGGTGCCAAAACGCGCCGATGGCGACTTCGCCCTCGTCGCGAATCTGCACTGCGTTTTGCACGCCGACAAATTCCACGCGCAACGTTGGCCCGAGCAGCCGTACTACGCCATACACCAGCCAGGCGATGATTGGAATTTGCATTTGCCGCCAGCGCGACAGCTCCAGCGGACGCGCATCGAATTTCTCATGACTATGCTGATCGACCGGCGGGAGGGCCGGATTCGCATCGTTTGCCACTGCGGTATATTATAGAACTTCAAGCCAATCTCGATGTATTCCCGCACAAAATCCGCGCGCAGGCAGGACGCCGCTTTCAGCACGGTCTGGCCGCATATTTTTGGTCCGCAATTTCTTTCTGTGTTCACCCGCGCGCTGTTTGTTTTTATCTTCGTCGTTTCATACGCGCACATCCTAGGCGCGCAACAAAATGGCGCTGCGATTGGTCGGGTGGAGGGAAACGACATATCGGTAGAGGGCGCTGGCGCATCCGGGAATGGCGGAACGCCGAGCGCGGGCGGACAGCTGGCAAGTTTTTTGGTTTCGAACGGCAATGTGGTTACCGTGCACGTGGGGCAAGCGCGCATGACGTTGGCGGCCGGCGGGCAAGTAGATATTTGCGGGCCGGCGAAATTTACGGTGCTCGAATCCGGCGGCGCGATTACTTTGGCGTTGAACTTTGGGCGTATGCACGTACAGATTCCCGCGACGACTTCTCTGCGGATCTACACGCCTACCATTATTGCGACACCGCTCGACATTGGCGGTGCGGTTCGCGACATCAACGTTGGTCTAGATTTGAATGATTCGCTGTGCGTGGTTTCCACTGGCGGCGCCGTGCGCCTGGAACAACAATTTAGCGGAGAGGGTCTGATCGTGCCGCAAGCGGGCGAATTTTTTCTGGAGGGTGGAAACTTGGTTCCCGTAGTAGGCGCTCCAGGAAGTTGCGAATGCGTGGCGCAGCTGGCGCGAGAAACTCCTCCGCCTCCGGCGACGGCTCCAGCCCGATTCGAACCTGCGCGTCCAGAAATCGCGCAAAACGTTCCGCTCGTTCCCATCGCTCCGCCAGTTGTATCACAGGCACAACCACAAGTAGCACCGATGAATGTTGCGGTGGCTGAACCGGACGCGCCGCGGTACAGAGTTGAGATGGGCGAGCTCGGCCGCGCAAACGAAATGCATCCGGAGACGCCGGCGGCGAATTTCGCTGCACCGTCGGCTCCTCCGGAAGTGACCGTCCAGTACACCGTAATCATGCAGCCGTTGATGGTTTCGGTGACGCCGTCACCACTGCGGCCTGCGGAGCCTGCTGCGGACACCGCCTTATTGGTGCGTGTAGCGCGCGTGGAACCGGAATACGAATTCACCGGCCACGTTGCGGCGCCGGAGTTTGCGGCCGACATGCGTCGAGCGCTAGGGCAAACCCCCGTGGTTCCGCAGCCGCAACCGGTGCAGGCGAACCAGCCCGCGAAAAAGAGGCGCGGGTTTTGGGGCGCGTTGAAAAGCATCTTCGTTGGCAGCGACGAAACCCGCAAATGATCTTGCATATGATCCGAGCGAAGAACGTGGTTGCACGGCGCGTTTGTGAGGGAGTGGGTCTTGCTCGTGAACGAGAAACTACTAGAGCAGATCCCTCCCTGCGCGTCGCGCCTCCGCTTCGCGGAGGAACAGAAGAGCGCAACGTTGCGCTCGGGAGGATAGGTTGTTAGTTTGTGGGTCGATTATTCGGAGTAAAACCCGCCCGAGACCGTACGGCAAGTTCGTTGCCCCAACGCCGTCCGGGACGCAAACACTTGTTGTCGGCCAAATTGCAACCTAGCTTCGGATGCCCCGGCCCTCCTTACTTTCTCCATGGATGGAATTTACATGCCTTCGTAGTTGGGGCCGCCGCCGCCTTCTGGCGGGACCCAGTTGATGATCTGGTAGGGGTCGGCGATGTCGCAGGTCTTGCAATGGACGCAATTTGCGGCGCTGATTTTCAATTTGGGCTCACCTTTATCCAACACCATTTCGTAAACGGCGGCAGGACAAAAATATTGGCAGGGGTTGCCGTATTCGCGGACGCAGCGGTCGCCGCAAATATTCGGCTCGAGAACAATCAGGTGGCACGGCTGATCTTCTTCGTGGCGTGTTCCGGAATGATATACGTCGGTAAGACGGTCAAAAGTAAGCTTGCCATCACCTTTGAAGCGCGTGGATTGATCGACCAGCGTGCGGTCGCGATTTAGTTTTTCGTATTCCTTGTACCCGGGCTCGGTGCGCATGGGATCGACGAGGCCGCGACCGCGGGTCATGAATTGAATTCCGGATTTTGCCAGGCCGGTCCACAGGCCGCCGTGAAATGCCTGATGGAAATTGCGAACTTCCCACAGCTCTTTTTTTACCCAGCTATTGTCGAGCTGGGTCTGGTATGACGATAAAGACTTGGCCGATGTGTCACCGGAGCAGAGCGCGTCGTAAATTGTTTCGGCAGCGAGCATCCCGCTCTTGATGGCGGTGTGAATTCCTTTCAGGCGCTGCGAATTGAGCAAGCTCGCCGAATCGCCGATGATGAGTCCGCCGTCCATGTAGCTGCGCGGCATGGAGTACCAGCCGCCGTAAGGGACCGTCTTCGCGCCGTAGCGAACGAGCTTGCCGCCCTCCAGGATTTTTTTAATATGCGGATGCGTTTTATATCTTTGGAAAGCTTCGTGCGGATCAAAAAGCGGGTTGTGATACTCCAGACTGATGACCATGCCGACCGAGACGCGATTGTCGCGCATGCCATAAATCCAGCCACCGCCGTACATGTCGGAGTGAAGCGGCCAGCCAAGTGTGTGCGCGACAAATCCTGTTTCGATGCGGCCGGGCTGCACGTCCCACAATTCTTTTATGCCGATGCCGTAAACCTGCGGATTCAGGCCATCGAGTTTTAAATCGTTGACGAGTTCTTTGGTGAGCGAGCCTCGCGGGCCTTCGGCGAGGACGGTGACTTTCGCGCGCAACTCGTAGCCGGGGGTGTAGTTGTCTTTGGGCTTGCCGTTTTTGTCCACACCTTTGTCTTCGGTGAGGACGCCGGCGATACCGCGCTTGCCGCCTTCCGCTTGGTACAGAAGATTTCTGCCGGCAAATTGGGTGAAAAGATTGACGCCTTTCTTTTCCACTAGGCCGCCGAGCCATTTCACAATTCTGTTGAGCGAGACGACGTAATTGCCGTGATTTTTGAAAGGCGGCGGGGTGATGGGGAGTTTCCAGGAAGTCTTTTCTGAGAAGTAGTAAACGGCGTCGCCGGTTACAGGCGTGTCGAGCGGTGCGGTTTTTTCGAAGTCGGGGACGAGTTCGCGGAGGGCGCGTGCGTCCATGATGGCCCCGGAAAGCTGGTGGGCGCCAACTTCGCGCGCTTTTTCCAGCACGTAAATATTTTCGGCGGAGAGCGCGGGGGATTTGTTCGCCTTGTTGTGTTGTTCGATCAAATTCGCCAGGTGGAGCGCACATGCCAGTCCGGCTGGGCCCGCGCCGATGATCAGGACGTCCGCTTCGAGTTGTTCGCGCTCAGGGGGCATGGGCGTTAGGAGGTCCCTCGGCTTTTCGCGCTAAAAATCAGCGAAACAGGATTGCGGATCGAACGTCCGCTACTCGTCTTAATTCCGCCAATCCTCCGCGAGCCACGAGGTACGATTCTGGTTTCGGTTAGAAATGCGGCTTCTTTGAACGGTCGAGTCGCCGCACAGGCATGGGACCACCTTCCAAAAGGTTGGCGAACTCGCAATGCGCGTTTTTGAATTTTTTGGCGATTGGCGTAGGCCACTATGGTTCGTTTTCTGCAAGTTACAGGATGTCTTAATTCCTGAATTTGGCGATTTAATTTGGCGAGTTTGCGCCTCGAGATAAGTTCAATGCCACGCAGGGGAAAGTCTGTAAGGCATAGCTTCCGTGAGGCTTGCTGAAGAGCTCGAAACTGTTTTGGTTGAATCACGCCGAACGGTAGCATTTTGTTTTGAGAAATTCAAGGAGTCCTGTGCTGGAAGTATTCCGCTGAGCCGATATAGCCGCGGCAGGATTGCGCGGGAGGGGTTGCAACTGGGTTTTGCCGCCGTGGAGGCGCGCGAAATCCGGCGCGGAGTTCAAGAGCTCGCCATTGCGCTGGAGCAAGAGTTAAGACACAAACCCTGATACTTCCCAAGGGCCCCAGGGACTCGCGAAATTCCGGGTGCTATGGGGATGAGGAGAAGGTATCGCAGGCCGTTAGGCTGCCTGTGGTCAGGCCCTGCTTGAACCAGTAAGTGCGCTGGGCGGAGGTACCATGGGTGAATTTGTCGGGCATGACGCGGCCGGTTTCCATTTTTTGCAGGTGGTCATCGCCTACGGCGGCTGCGGCGTTTACAGCGGATTCTACGTCGCCCTTTTCCAGCAAGTCGCGCTGCTCGGTTGAATTAGCCCAAATGCCGGCGTAGCAATCGGCCTGGAGCTCGACGCGGACGGAGATGGCATTAGCCATTTTGGGATGCTCTTCCAATTCCTGACGGACTTTATTTTCGGTGCCGACAATTTTCTGCACATGATGGCCGATTTCGTGAGCGATTACGTAGGCTTGGGCGAATTCGCCGCCTGCGCCGAGCTGATTTTCTAGCTCGTTGAAGAAGCCGAGGTCCAGGTAAACCTTTTCGTCGCCGGGACAATAGAAAGGGCCGGTGGCAGTCTGCGCCAGACCGCAGGCGGAATCGATACCGCCGCGATAGAGGACGAGTTTAGCGTGACGATAGTTTGGAACGATTTTGGTCCAGGTGTTTTGCACGTCATCCAGGACGAATGAGACAAACTGGACTTCGCGCTGTTCGGCGGCGCTTTGCTGGGGAGTGGCTGGCGCGCTCTGCGTGGATTCGGTGGTGGAGGAGCCCCCGAGGAAAGGCGTGAGCAGATCTCGTTTAAAAATAAAACTTAGGACCAGAAGGATCAAGATGCCGCCGATGCCGATGTGAATGCCGCCGGGAAATCCTCCGCCGCCGCTGCTGGAGCGGTCGTCTTCTACGTCGTTGCTGATTCCGCCCGGTGTCCAACGCATGAGAATCTCCTGGTACTACCGCCGTTTAAGACCGGTCCACTATAGGAGAAGTGGGTAACGGGGCAACTCTATTCTGTGCAGAATTGTACAGTACCGTCAAAGATGATGCTCCATAATCGGAGCGGAAATGGAGAGCAGTTTCGCTAGAGTTCGCGCAAGGACGTGAGAATCAAGCAAGGACAAAGCTAGCGGATCCGCCACACCATTCCGTAACCCTGACAGGCCCGACGCTATTTATCGCGGACTGAGTTCGACGTAGCCGGCAGCTTCGGATCTTTAAAAACCTTTGGGAAATCAAGCGGACCCTGACTTGCGCAGAAAAACCAAACCAAATGAAAATAAGGCGGAGAGCGGACGGAGCGTTCGCTGGGGTGTATGGAGCGCTGTAGCGGTTGTGGCGATTTTTTGTGTATTGGTCATTGTGCTGGCGATTAAGTCTCCTTTTACGCAGGGAAAGGTGGCTCAGGGTCTGGAGGAGACAGTTCGGGCGAAAGTTTCGTTTGGGAAGTATCGCATGACTTATTTTCCGCATCCGGGATGCGTGGCCGAAAATGTGACGTTCACGCGCGAGGGCAGTCCGGCAAATATTCCGCCGTTAGTGACGATCCAGAGATTGGAGATTGAAGCGCATTATGCGGACATGATCGTGAGACCTGGGTATGTCGCGCTGGTGAAACTGAATGGCCTGCGCGTGCAAATCCCGCCGTGGGGCGTGAACCCGGGGAGCCCAACTTCGCCGCCGAGCGAGAGTACTAATGTGCGCGTGGGAGAAATCGTCGCGGACGGAGCGGTGCTGGAGATTGGGCGATCAGACGACACACCACCGCTTAAATTTGAAATGCACTCGTTGACGGTGAGGTCTTTCGCGCACGATAGCGAGTGGTCCTACCAGGTTTCGATGAAAAATGCTGAACCGCCGGGCGAAATCATTTCTAAAGGAAAATTCGGACCTTTGAATCTGGAGGACTTGGAAACGACTCCGCTTTCCGGGAAGTACAGATTTCAACAGGCGGATCTGAGTGTGTTCGAGGGGATCGCGGGAATGCTATCGTCAACGGGCGATTTCGAGGGGAAGCTGGGAGAAGTTGCGGTCCACGGCACGCTGGATATTCCGGACTTTGAAGTGGTGAGAAGTAAACACAATGTGCATGTGATTTCGCGATTTAATGCGAGTGTGAACGGGACGAATGGCGACGTCTTTTTGAAGCAGGTTGAAACTTCATTTTTGCAAACTTCGATTGCGGCTTCCGGAAGCGTGGCGAGTAAAGCGGGGCAAGACGGGAAAACAACTTCGCTGGACGTAGAGGTGAACAACGGGCGAATTCAAGACTTGTTGGTGTTACTCGCCGCGACCAAACATGCGCCGATGAATGGCGCGACGAGTTTCAAAACGCACGTGATGATACTGCCGCTGGGACGCCCGTTTCTGAAAGAGCTCGTGATGCGCGGGGATTTTGGCCTGAACCAAGCTGGGTTCAGGAAGCCCAGCAGGCAGGAACAGGTGGATGAGTTGAGCCAACGCGCGCGTGGCGAAAAAAAAGGTGAGGACAAAGGCAAAGATCAAAGCAAAGAGCAGGACAAAGATCAGAGCAAGAACGACAGTAATGCGAAAGCGGATCCTGCGGGAGGGGATCCGGAGAATATCGTGATGAATTTGCGCGGACATTTAGAATTGCGCGACGGCGTGGCTAAGTTTTCGGAACTGACCTTTGATGTTCCGGGAGCCTCGGCGCGTATGAATGGAACTTATAACCTGGAGAATGAGCAGATCGATTTTCACGGAACGTTGAAGACCGAAGCAGAGCTTTCGCAGGACACCACGGGGATTAAATCGGCGCTGCTGAAACCGCTGAATCCTTTGTTCAAGAGAAAGAAGGCGGGGGCGGACATTCCGGTGAAGATGACCGGCACATATCACGATCCGAAATTCGGGTTCGATGTGACCGGCGCGGCGAAGTAGGGAGCCTAGCCAATAAAGAGCGGTTTTTTACCGCGCTGCTTACACTGAATTAACCGGGATTATAACGGGAGTCTTGTATAGCTGAAGGGGTGCCATGCGGGTAGGCTTGCGAAGATTTTCGCAACCAGGAGGATTCTATGTTGGCCGCAATCGGCGTAGTACTGCTCATTCTGTGGCTGTTGGGGTTTCTGGCCTTTCACGTGACGGTGGGATTCATTCACATACTTCTGGTGATCGGAATCATTATGATCATCATGCATTTCGTTCGCGGCAGCAGCCCGGCTTAAACCAACGGGATTTACTGTGTCGAGCCGGGGCTTCTAACCGGGAGGCCCCGGCAGGCGATTCGAAGCCCTGAGTGACGCCGCCGGCATGGCCGTTGGCGATGACCAATGTTGGCTTACCAGTCCGGGCGATCTTTGTGAAAGCGCATGCGGATCGGACGCAATTCCTCGGGCTGCCAGCCGTGTTCCGGACATTCCAACCTAAGCGGAAAATGCTTTGCTCCCGGTACCGGTTTTAGCACCAGCATGGCACCGCACTTTAGACAAGTCTGTGAACTGGTCACTTTTTCGGAAAAACTCTCCAGCTCATAATACGGCATAAGCATGAGGATGATAACCTCCATGCGAGGACCACGACCGATTCACTCTGACATTTTTGCGACGTGAACATCGAAACCTGTTTTCGGCAACAAGGAAGTGAGGGCGAAGGCCTTGAAGCCATTGCCGTCGACTTCGGTGTGACGGAAGACTCCCGGCTCGCTCTCAATGGTTTCGCGGCGGCCTTGCATATCGTCGAGGAAAGACTCGGCCTGGGAAATAGTGGCATTTCCGCCCTTGGTTTGCGTCACGATGGCCTCTGAGGCATACGAGCGGACCAGCTTCGGCCAATATTTTTCCAGCAACTCGGTGCTGGCGAAAACATCGGACCAGATGACGTGTCCGTTCACCGCGACGACTACTCCTACCGCTTTACGATCGCGCAGTTGCTGGATCAGACTTTGGTAATTCTGTTCAATGGGCTTGGCAATTTTGTCCACTTCTTGCTTTACGTCTTTGTTCTCCATCACGACGGCGTACGAACTTGTGGAGGCTATTCGATCAGCGGCTGCGGGTGAGGGCGCCGCTTCCACAGTGATCGCCTGTTGCTCCTTTCTTACTTCGGCCCAGACTTGTGCCTGATCTTTGTCGCCCATCGCTTTGGCGCGCACCGAGGGCTGAGCCATGAGTGTGGAAGCATTTGCGTTGGAGCTGCCGACTGCCGCTCCGCCGGCCGCCGAGCCATACGTGGCTCCCGAGGTTCCGAAATTAGCGCTCGTTGCGACCCAGCGACCGGGCTCCACGCAGAACACACTGAGGTCAACGGGATCGCTTTCCGGCGGAACGATGCGATCCTTGCCAATCACGCGGTCCTGCTTGCCACCGGCGACGATCTCACCAGCGAGAAGCAACAGCGGACGCTTCGAGTTGTTTATCAAGACCAGGCGGTTTACTTCGGCACTATCGTGCGGAGGGGGGGATGTATTGTGCCGCCGGATCAGGCCGCGAACATTTCCGTACTCGGTGACTACCACGTCTCCGGAACGTAAGCCCTCGTCGAGTGTAAGAAACTCGCCCGTGGGGTAGGACTTCGAAGCAACAACCGGAAACACGGTGAGACTTCCGTTGCGGATGGGCTCCAGAACTTTGAGGCCGGAATCGGAAAATTCCTGTCCGGCACGGACCAAGCGCAGCTTCAGACAAAGTGTGGCCGGGACGACCAACAGTGCAATCACGGTGACAAATAATTTCCGAGGTTTCAGACGCATAGCGATCCTCTCTTTGGGCGGACCGGTGCGCTGCGCCAGGACTGGTGCTCCTGCCGCCGGGAACTGTTCGCCGTTCAACCCGACTTGGTGGAAGAACGAAAAGAAAAGGGGAGCTTGCAGACAAAATTCACCTTATCGGCATCTAAGAAATTGAGAGCATTAGCAGCAGCGGGCCCGCGGTTTCTATATTTCTACGATATGAGCGTGACGCTACCGATTTCGGGTGCCGTGCAATCGGCAGTGGCCGAGATGCTGCCGGAGCTGTACGCAAAAAGCGAGTGCCAGAAGTTCGGTCTGAGCTGCGAAAGTTTTGCCGCGATTCTGTGTAGCGTGGCCGCGAAGTACATTCCTGCTGGAGCGAGCGCCTCCGAGGTTTGCGTGTTTCTGCGGACCCTGCGCTTGGACGAGCTTGCTCTCGCGCGAGCGTGTGCCGCCGGGCACAATTCGGCTTGGGAGATTTTCCTAACGCGCTACCGCGAAAAACTTTATCTGACGGCGCTGCGGATTGCGCGCGAGGAGTCTGCGGCCCGTGACCTAGCTGACAGTTTGTACGCCGAGCTTTATGGAACCAGCACGCGCGACGGCCGGCGGGTTTCAAAACTTGAGTCGTTCACCGGGCGAGGATCGCTGGAAGGCTGGGTGCGGACGGTGCTGATGCAGGAATTTGTGAATCGCTATCGCCGGAGCAAACGGCTCGTGAGTCTGGATCAAGAGATAGAGGACGGCGCACAATTTGTAGCGCCAGAACCGGATATGGTCTCGACTGCGGATTCGCGGCTGGAATCGTCAACCGATGCAGCTTTGGCGGCGCTTTCCAGCGAAGACCGTTTGATGCTGGCCGCGTATTATCTCGATCGGCGCACGCTGGCCGAAGTGGCGCGCATGCTCGGCGTTCACGAATCCACTATCAGCCGCAAGCTGGACAAACTAGCTAAATCATTGCGCAAGAAAATTGTGGCAAAAATGGTGCAGCAAGGCATTGACCGCCGCGCAGCCGAAGAAGCGTTGGAAGTGGATGTGCGCGACCTGCAAGTGAATATTCGGCGGAGTTTGGGGCAAGAAACTGTGGCAGCAGCGTTCTCGGAGAAGGAGAAGGCGCTGAATTTTCAGGGAAAGATTGCGCCGCGGGCTAAGGATTTGGAAGAAACTGAAATTTAAGATTGTAAGGAGAGGCCAGGAACCAGGAATGCAAGACCTACCCAAAATCGTGCTGAAGCGGTTGGGGAAAACAGCGGCGCCAGGAACTCATCCGGACGCCGACCTGCTTACGGCGTTTGCTGAGCGGTCACTTGGTGAAATCGAACGTGCGCGGGTGATGGAGCATGTTTCGCGTTGCAGCGACTGCCGCGAGGTGATCGCGTTGGTTGCTCTGCCTATTACGGAAGTTGCGGCGGTGAGCGTTTCCATCGCGCCGACGCGCCGCAGTTGGATCGGTTGGCCTGCAATTCGGTGGGGGGCGGCGGTGGCTGGAATCATCGCGATTGCTTCGGTCGGAATTGTGCAATACAGACAGAGACAGAAGCGTGAAATTTTGGTTTCCGCTCTTACATCGAACAAGGAAACGAGCGCGACTGCTGACCTAGCGCCGTCGCCGTCGCCGGCTGTGCCTGAAACGGAAGGGGTTCTTTCGCCGAGGGACAAGCAAAGGCAAACAGAGATGCCAAAGAAGGCGGCCCCGAGCCGGGCAGACAATTTGTTTGCAGACAGATTGGTTGTGCCGGTGAATCCGGCCCCGCCTAAGGCTCAGGCAATGCGAGGCGCGGCTGCAGGAAGCGCGTCACGTGGTGCTCTCGGCTTCGCTAATGCTGGCGCCGTCGTAGTTCCGCAGGCAGCCCCGCCTTCTTCTTCGGCCGACACTTTCACCGGCAGTGGAAACTTAAAGAATGCCACGCCAGCAGAAACCGCAAAGCTCGCTCCAAATTTGAGCGGCGGCCAAACCGGTGCGGCTCCCTCTTCTTCTTCGCAGACAATTGAGGTGGAATCGCAGGGCGAGGCAGTTTCGGCGAGCACAGAAAGCCAGGTTTCGGACCAGCTTATTGAAAATAAAAAACAGCAGCCATTGTCGTACCAATCTTCTCCGACGGTGGGCGTGGTGGCAGCCAAAGACGCGGCGACCGCAGAGACGCCCGGCATGTTACGCGCGTCCCCGCGATGGAGCATCGGTGCGGATGGAGCTTTGCTGCGCTCTTTCGACGCAGGCAAAACCTGGTTTTATGTAAACGTGAACTCGGAGCCGCTAACCAGCCACTCAAAGGGGGCAAGAAGCTCCCAGAACACGTACGAGAATAATAAGAGCAAAGTTAAGGCACAGCCGAATCTGGTATTCCGATCCGTCGCAGCCAACGGAAGCGAAGTTTGGGCGGGCGGTTCGGCGACTACGCTTTACCATTCGTCCGATTCGGGAGTTCATTGGACGCGCGTGCTGCCGTCCTCATCCGGCACGACGCTGACCGGCGACATTACCAGCATAGAATTTTCCGAAGCGCAACACGGCAGAATCGTAACCAGCTCCGACGAAGTTTGGATCACTTCCGATGACGGCCAAACCTGGAGCAGGCAGTAGTCCCGCGGAAAAGATCGCAAGTTCGGAAGAAAAATCCGGGGATTTTTGCGCATTCCATGCGAGTGTCCTGTTGACTAAGTCTTCCGTTTGGCTTGGCATCCTACTACAATCGCCGGTATTCGCCCGCCGTTCGCTCTCACGACGAGCATGACGTGGACAAAGTCGACCACATGACCGTAAAACGAACGGTCTATCCGAAAAAAGCGAAATGGCTGCGGTTTTCACAAGACGTGATCGACCAAATTATGAAGGACGAGAAATAAGTCACGTGATTACAGATAAGTCCTCGCTCGTACTGTTGCTGCTGATGGTGATGATGCTGCTCGGTGCTGCTGATGCGACATCACGGTATGCGTGCAGGCTAGCCCTAGGTATCCACAAGCGAACTCCCCACCTGGCGGAATCTATGTGATGCCTCTGCTTCGTAAAAATTTTGAAGACATATAAGAAAGAGGTTCCGGAGGTCGGCGAGGGCCGGACATTTCAAGGTGAAAGACTTCTTGAACCGTTAGATCTGGATAATCTGTCGAGGCGGGAGATCCTCCCACCCATCGATGGACAAAGAGATTCAGAGTATCCTAGGGCACGCGGATGTTTCCACGACGCAAGCGTATTACATTTTGCCTAATCGAGGACGCACTGAGGCGGGTCTAAAGAAGCTTGGACAAGTAGTAGGGAAGAAGTATGGTATTAAAGGCTGAGGGCCCGTAGCTCAACTGGTTAGAGCAATCGGCTCATAATCGATTGGTTCAAGGTTCAAGTCCTTGCGGGCCCAGCTATGCCGCGTCACCCTTCAACCACTTCTCAACATCGGTCCAATAAAAGCGCAGGGACTTTCCCGCACGTCCTCATTGCGGGCGATTCTACGCCGAAACGCAGAGTCGCTCAAGGAATCGGCAAGGTCAGGTCAACGAGAAAAGCAGCCATCTCTAGGTTGGTTTGGCGTTTTGATTTTCGGAGGGAATGGCGAAGAATTTCTCCGAGGTCGGGGCGGTGATCAGCGGACGTGCTTGGCCGGGTCGCGGACGGCGTCGGCTAAGTCGGCGAGAAATTGCGCCGCGCGGGCGCCGTCGATCACGCGATGGTCGCAAGATAATGTGAAAGCTAGGATGGGGCGAATGGTCGGTTGGCCGGCGACGGGCACTACTCGATCGCAGATGCTCCCTACGGCGAGGATTGCGGCTTGCGGCGGTACGATGATCGCGCTGAAAGCGTCCACTTGATACATACCGAGATTGCTGATGGTAAAAGTGCCGCCCGCGATGTCTGCCTGGCGTAACTGCCCGACCTTGGCGCGCTCGGCGAGTCCCTGGCGCTGAACGGCAATTTGGCTGAGCTCGAGCCGGTCGGCGTTTTGTAGGATGCCGGTAACCACGCCGTCGTCCACGGCCATTGCGAGCGCGATGTTTACATCTTTGTTCGGACGAATTCCAGTCCCGGCCCAACTGGAATTTATTCGTGGATGCTTTAGAAGGACTCGCGCGATAAGCGCAACGAGGAAGTCGGTGTATGTAACGCGCACACTCGCGGTTTTGTTCGCAGATGCTCTGGCTTTTTCGAGAGCCTGGATTAGGGGGCCTGCGTCGATTTCGCGGACGACGAAAAAATGAGGCACGGTGGTCCAACTTTGCGTGGTTCGTTCAGCCATCAAGCGCGCGACCGAACTTAAGCTTTTAAGCTCCCCCGAAGAAGGCCCTTCGTTCGAAGCAAATTCGGCCAAAGCGAGAATATCGGAGGCAAGAATCTCGCCCTCGGGACCTGTACCGCGGACACGCGCGATATCAATATTGTGTTCGCGGGCCAGGCGTCGTGCTTTGGGCGAGATTTTCGCGCCGCGATAAGCGGATTCAGCAGCGGCGGGCGCGGACTGCGCGGGTTGCTTTCGCGCTGTTGCCGCAGTTTTCGCCGAATCTCGCGGAGCATCTTCTTGCGGAGGAGTTTCGCCGGGAGAAAGAATCCAGGCGATCGTTTTTCCCACCGGGATGATGTCACCGGCGACAGCTTTTACCCCTGCGAGGATGCCGTCAGCAGCGGCCTCAATTTCAACCACCGCTTTGTCTGTTTCCACTTCCAGCAGAACTTCGCCTTTGGCGACTGGTTCGCCTTCCTCCTTTCGCCAAGCGACAAGCTTGCCGGTTTCTTGAGTCAGCTCCAGGGCGGGCATTACAACGCTGATAGCCATTGGGCGGAGTGAGGTGAAAAGGCGGCCTCAGTCAGTGACTCCCACGCGTTCCGTTTTCGCGCTGGCTTCAACCATGTCGACCACGCGCTGGCTGGGGGCCGCTTCCGTTTCGCGCGCAGTTGCCAGCGGTCCATTCACTGTGAAGTAGTGCGCGCCGGCGACCAGCAATTCTTCCGCCGGGAATCGCGTGATCACTTCATGTCCTGTTTCGGTGACTACAATTTCTTCTTCGATGCGCGCAGCGCTCCAACCGTCCGTGGAGGGCCAAAACGTTTCAAGAGCAAAAACCATGCCTGGCTTGATTTCATAAGGATGATCCAACGAGACGAGCCGGCTAATCACGGGCTTCTCCCAAATTGCCAGGCCGATGCCGTGGCCATATTGCAGGGCGAACGCGGCTTCCTCGTTGGGGAAGCCGAACTCCTGAGCTTTGGGCCACAGCGAGGCAATTTCGCCCGTTGTGCGGCCGGGGCGGACCAGAGAAATCGCGGCGTCGAGATATTCGCGACAACGTTTGTAAGCATCCATCATGGCGTGTGATGCGTAGCCGATCGTGAAGCAGCGGTAGTAGCACGTGCGGTAGCCCATGTAGGAATGCAGGATGTCGTAATACACGGGATCGCCGGGACGTAGAATGCGGTCGGAGAAAACATGCGGATGCGGATTGCAACGCTCGCCGGAAATTGCGTTCACCGCTTCGACGTACTCGGAGCCGAGATCGTAAAGCACCTTGCTGACGAGTCCAACCGCCTGATTCTCGCTCATACCGGGCTTCATGGCGCGGTATAGCTCGTCGTATGCGGCGTCAACCATCATCGCCGAGGTGTTCAACAAAGCAATTTCGTCTTTCGTTTTGATTACGCGTGCGTCGGACATGATCTGTTGTCCATCGACCACGGTAATCCCTTCGCGCTGCAATGCAAAAAGAACGGGCGGCTCAACGATATCAATCCCGAGCGGCTCTTTATGCAGGCCGCGTTTTTCGAGTTCGATACGAATTTTTTTTGCGACGTCCTCGGCGCGGCCCATCTCGGGCGACATGGCGCCGCGCAACAGAGAAATGCCGGGGCGCGAACGTTCGCCTAACCAGGGACAGTGAAGCTGATGATGGCGTGCGGCAGAGCCGAAATCCCAAAGGATCGGGTCGTCATTCTGGGGCAACAGCGTGAAGCGGCTGATTTTGTCTTGCGCCCAGGAACCAATGTGTGTGGAGGTGAGATAACGCACATTGTTCATGTCGAAGCAGAGAAGCGCGCCCATCTCAGACTTCGCGAGAAGAGACTGCGCGCGTTGCAGGCGTTCACGACGTAGCCGGTCAAAATCGATTCGCTGTTCCCAATCCACGGCCATCGTTCCGTAAGTTGGCAGTGCCACGGCAGGCCTCCTATTCAATTCGTAAAACCTAATTCTCGGCTCTAAGAGCGGTTGCACAAAGCGCGGGCCACATCGAATACTGAGCGCTCTGTGGGCACCGTGACATCTTCCAAGGGCGGAGAAAACGGAATCGGAACATGCAGGGCTCCCATGCGTTTCACCGGCGCATCCAGGTAATGAAAAGCGCCTTCCGCGATCACCGCCGCAATTTCCGCGGTAACACCGTAGCGGCCATAGCCTTCGTCGATCACGATGGCACGCGATGTTTTCTTTACCGAATCGATCAAGGTCTTTTCGTCCAACGGCCAGGTGGTGCGCGGATCGATCACTTCGGCGCTGACTCCAATTTCTTCCAACAAGCCTGCGGCGCCAAGCGCGACTTGAACCATGCTGCTGGTGGCCACCAGAGTGATCTGGTCACCTGCGCGCTTCACATCAGCGACGCCGAGCGGGATCGTGTACTCCTCCGCCGGGACCGGGCCTTTCATTTTGAACATCATCTTATCTTCAAAAACAATTACCGGGTTTTCGTCGCGAATTGCTGTCTTTAAAAGGCCTTTGGCGTCGTAGGGAGTCGACGGCAAAACCACTTTTAATCCCGGCACGTGGCTGAACCAGGCGTGCAAAGATTGCGAATGTTGCGCCGCCGACCGGCGCGCGGCGCCCAACGTGGTGCGCATCACCATCGGCACACGCCACTTGCCGCCGGACATATAGTGAACTTTTGCGGCCTGGTTTGCCATCTGGTCCATGGTGAGCGTGATGAAATCGCCGAACATGATGTCCACCACGGGACGCAGGCCCGTCATCGCGGCGCCCACCGCGAGGCCGGTGAAGCCGGCTTCCGATATCGGAGTATCCACCACACGTTTGGTGCCGAATTCTTCGACCAATCCAGAAAGAACCTTGAATGGTGTGCCGGCTTCCGCCACATCTTCTCCGAGAATGAAAACGCGCGAATCGCGACGCATCTCTTCGGCTAGGGCTTCGCGGACGGCTTCGGCGAAAGTAATTTCGCGAGTGTTTGTATTAGGCATAGACGTCTTGGCTCGCTTCGTCGACGGTCGGATAGCGAGCTGCAATCGCAAACTCCACCGCTTTTTGCATTTCAGATTTCAGTTGGGCATGAACTTTGTCCAGCGTTGCGGCGTCGGCATGTTTGTTCGCAAGCAACCAATCGGAGAGCAGTTTGATGGGGTCACGCTCGGTGGCCCACATTCGTTCTTCTTGCTTGGAGCGGTAATATTCGCGACTGATATCGCCCACGTGATGTCCATGCTGGCGGTAAGTGTGGCACAAAAGAAATGCTGGTCCGTCTCCGCGACGCGCTCGCTCCACTAATTTTGCGGTCACCTCATGTACCGCTCGTACGTCCTGACCATCTACAGTTTCGGCGTGCACTCCGAAGGCCGTGGCTCGCGCGGCCATGTCGCCGGCGGTAGTTTCCAAGCAGTGCGTGTACTCCGTGTAGGAATTATTCTCACAGACGTAAATTACAGGCAGCTTCCAAAGCTGGGCCATGTTCATTTCCTCGTAGAGAACTCCCTGTCCAAGAGCTCCTTCGCCGAAGAAACACACGGCAACTTGAGTGGTGCCGAGATATTTCGCGGAGAACGCTGCGCCCGTTGCGATTCCAACGCTTCCGGCGACGATCGCGTTCGCGCCCAGATTGCCGGTGGAAGGATCGGCGATGTGCATCGATCCGCCTTTCCCTTTGCAGTAGCCCGCCTCTTTACCGAGAAGCTCGGCGAACATGCGGTCGGGCGACGCGCCTTTAGCCAGACAATGTCCGTGGCCGCGATGAGTGCTGGTGATGTAGTCCTCATTTTGAAGCGCTTCGCAAACTCCCACGGCCACTGCTTCTTCACCCACGTAAAGGTGCGCGAGACCCGGCATCAACGCGCGGGTGTAAAGCTCGTTTACCTGCTCTTCAAACAAACGGATGGCCGACATTTGGCGGTACATGCGCAGCCATTTGGCCGCATCGGGACTCTGCTTCGTCTTTCGTTTTGGATCTGGCTGGCGCGTGACGGTGCTCATTTCTCAACTCCGCACATGCGCGCCAGCACGTCGAACACGACAGCGAAATCTTTTTTTTCCCAACCCATGGCGCGCGCGGCAGTCAAGAATTCATTGCTCACAGCGGTGGTGGGCAGCGGCACGTTGAGCCGGCGTCCCAACTCCATCGCCAGCAGCATGTCTTTCTGCATCATGTTCACGTCAAACCAGGCTTCTTCCGGCATTCGCAAAATAAAAGGCCCGCGATATTGAATCATGGGCGAAGCGACGGCGCTGTGGGTTAGGACATCGACGGCAGTCTCGCGGGCAATACCGCTTTTTTCGGCGATTAGCACGCCTTCGCAAAATGCCAGCATCTGAACAGCGAGGCTCAAATTTGTAGCAATCTTCATGGAAAGCGCCAAACCGTTGTCGCCTACATAAGTAACTTTTGGTCCGATATCCAGCAGCAATGGTTTCACGCGCTCAAATGTTTCGCGGCGTCCTGCTACCATCACGGAGAGCTTGCCTTCCTGAAGAGTAATCACGCTTCCGGACACCGGCGAATCCACCAGGTCAGCGCCCTTCTCGCGAACCTTGGCTG
>Ga0209420_1000111_pt1 | contig 49594 bp, 57 predicted proteins | sample BlaSpr_A8_OM1_O1_FD_187972 | JGI IMG/M metagenome (GOLD analysis project Ga0209420, IMG submission 187972) | Forest soil microbial communities from Thunder Bay, Ontario, Canada - Black Spruce, Ontario site 2_A8_OM1_O1 (SPAdes) (version 2) | ecosystem: Environmental > Terrestrial > Soil > Boreal... | reverse complement strand
TCGAAGCGGACGCAGCGGTCCCTGATCTCGTCCGGCACGTTCCGCACGTCGCGTTTGAAGTGGCTGATCTCGCCTCCGAGCTTGCCGGCCGCGAAATCCTGATTCCTCCTAACAGCCCATCCGACGGCGTCCGCGTCGCGTTCATAGTCGAAAACGGCGCGCCCATCGAACTGCTCGAATTCACCGACCCCAAGCACCCTGGCCGCCGCCAGCAGAGCAAGATGCTGATACAAACGCCCTCCATCCAAAGCACCTCTTAGAGCGAAGGCGAGCACTCGTGACCACTTTCAAAAATAGCCCGCTAACGAGCTGAGTTCCGTCAGAGCCTTTCCCAACCCCTACCTCCAAGTCAACCTGACTCCCTGTTTGTCGGCAACACGGAAGTTATCCTAAGTCCCGATAAGTCCGGATGATCGGACATCTTCCGTAACATGGCTGCCGTTCTTCCCCGGCGAACCCGTTTATCGGGCAGATCCATTCTTGCCCTGCGGAGGTGCAATTTAGCCGGGCAGGTGATACATTCCAGCCGATCCATTTGTATTCGCACCTACCCCAGGACAAATTTCAATATTTCAGGAGGCACGATGAGAAGAACTCTGTCGACACTAGCGTTGTTTGTCGCTTTGACGTTTGCGGCACCCGCATTTGGCCAGAATCCCAACTACGATAGCGGCCCAATCTGGCGAGTCACTTACTACCACATTAAACCCGGACAAGGAGACGCATTCTGGAGCGATTTTCGCACGCACGGGAAGCCGATCCTAGATGAAGAGAAAAAGCAGGGATTGATTTCAGATTACAAGGCGTTCACGAATCCAGTCACGGATAATCCCAACGACTGGGATGTCGCAATTGCGACACTCTACCCGAATTGGGGGGTGATGGATCAACTCGACGCCAAAGCAACACCCATCGTGGTGAAGCATTATGGATCGCGTGAATCGGCGTTCGAAGCGGCTCGCAAACGAAGCGAGATTCGCGATGTGGTGGCAAGCCATTTGGCCCACGAGGTCATTCCGAAGTAGTTGCGTTGAAGTTTTCAAGAAGGAACCCGTTCTACTTGTCCAGTTTGTGTTAATCAGGCGTGCCGGGCACTTCAGCTTGTGTCACGGTGTCCAATCTTCAACCTCAAACTGGAGTTTTGCAAACATCATGCGCGTTCGAGGAGTCATCGTCCTAGCGGCTGGCTTGCCATTCTGGATCTATCTCGTATGGGTTACCAACGAAATCAGAAAGTCGCCGTTTGGATACGAATTCGGTTCGGTGGCCTTTCCGCAACCTCCGCAATTTCAGGCGGCGCGATTTGTTGCGGTGATTTCCTTATTCCTAGGACTGTCTCTGCTTGTGGCTGACTTCATCAATTGGATCAAGAAAAGGCCCACTGACCCATCCGGGCCGCCCGGATAACCAGACATACGGCTTTTAGCCCACTTTCCACTTGTCCGATTTTTGTTAATCAGGACCTTAGGACTGTAGTCGGCCTCTCGGATGTTCTCCATTCTGATCTTGTCGACAGCCGCGCAACTAAGGGATCGTTTGGGCGAGCCCGGCTTACCTAGCTAATGAGTCGCGCTCCCGCCGCGAACTTCCATGACCACCTCGTGGATGGAGCTGAGAATCAATTCTTGTGGGATCGACCCATGGTTCGCGTTCGGGACAACAATCTGCCGCCCGTGCGTAGAAAGCCCCACGAGCTTCGGTTGTATTTCGTGAATCCACACTTGCTGATACGCCGCAGCCTCCCGATTTAGTTCGGAATCTCCGAAATCGAGCGACTGACCGGCCGTCAGCACAATTAACGGAAAGTCTCCAATTCGCGTCACAGACGATGCCTCGGCATAGCTTTCAGGCAAAACAATTCCCGCCGAGACGTTTCCTACAATCGACTTTGGCCGTTGCCTCAGGGCCTCAATGATCTCGTCCAGACTCATTTGAGAGGGATCCTTGCCCTGCGTCGGAGACGATTGCGTTAGTCGCAGCAAGCCAACGAAAGCCGCGGCTTCGAATGCCATCTGGAGTGGGTGCCAAAGGAATCGCGGCGCCGTGCGGCCCAGGAAGAACTTGGGAGCGCGCCGTAATTCGTCTTCGTGCGCTGAGTCAATGAGTACCATCCCAGCTACTTCATCCGGGTAAAGGCCCGCATATACCCGCGAGTTGAGACCACCAAAGGACGCACCGGCAAGCACATTCGAGGCCGGGTCCGGGTCCGCCAGACTCGAAGATCACTGGAGGCGCACCTGTTCCGAGCAGAAAATATTGAGAGTCCTGCCGCCAATGTCCACGGACCTGCCGATTTGTGGAAACCGCGCTCGGTCACGCCTGCGGCCGAGTTGTTCGTATACAATTCCTGCGACAAGCGCCGTCGCGATCAAAAGCGCCAGGCTCTTTAGAGCGATACTGGTTCGCCGACGCAAACGGCATCTCCCCTCTTCGGAAACGAAATAATCAGCTCGGGCCCGGCGCGGCTCAAGGGTGCATGGGTCTGTCCCACGGCAAGAAAGTTCCGAACCAGTCTAAGACTTCGCCTGGGATTTAACGTGAGTTTCAAAAACCTTGAGTGCGCAAGGGTCAATTCCTGGAGAGACTATAACCGGACATCAAGTCCGGTCCCAGTGCATGGTTTAGGGCGTTCTGAAACTCTTCACCAGATGCAGAAACACACGGTCACCGGTGGGCGCGGCGACGACGTGTTTCGAATCTGAAACACTCAAGATGGATACTCTACCCTGGCCGAATACGTAAAAATATGGCTCGGCCTGATACTCGGTCCAGCTCGTTGACTCCGTCACTACTTCAGCTTTGCTCAGATCAGGTAAGCCTGCAGACTTGAGCCATATGTTGAGCTGACTCACGTCCCTTATCCGTACCTTTACCGCAACCGTATAGTTTCGCCCGTCGTTAGTGAAGTATTCAGAACAGGTGATGTCATTCGAATAGTATCCCACCTGCGAATACTCGATAGTTTTCACCACCGTATCGCCGTCGGGATACTCGAACGATCCACCGCACTCTCCATCGTTGTAGACCTTCCACGCCGGACCGTCTACTACATCGCCAATGAATCTAAATGTGTGAACCATCTCATCAAGAACTTTGTCCAACTTCCGTTCGTCAATCTTCTTAATTCCTGGCTCGTCCGCTATGGCATTCGTCACCGCGATCCCCACAGCTATTTCAAAGCAGACATTCTGATAGAAAGCGCGATAGGCGGGACCCCCTTCTCCGTGGCCGAGCCCTGCGTCGCCCGTGACGCCGTAATGGAAATTGATACCGTTTATCGTTTCCGTTTTTATCGGGGTTGAATGGGTGTCGATATCGTTGCAACCCTGCTCCGTCCTCAAATCCCTCAGGACGTTCACCGAAAGGCCTGCGGCCTCCAGAATCGTTCCTTTGTACTCATTACCGTTGTACTCAAAGCATGCCACCGTGGTTTCGTCACAGATGGGAATGTACGAGCCCTTCATCTCCGCAGGATCGGGATGGGTTCCATAAAACGAGACGTTCGTGGGGTAATCGATACTGAATCCATAATCAGGACTGCGGTAAGTACGCCATCCCGCTGACAAATGCGTAGGCCGATCAATCTTTTCTCCTGCCTGCGGAGTTCGCGCGGCTGTGGACAACCCCATGGAACACGCCGCGGCGTTGCAAATCACGAAAACTATTAATCGCCTGAACAATGGTCGCATGAAAGGTTGTTCCTCATTATCTCGTATCGCAAGCGAGGTGCCACGATATAGCTCGTTTAGAATGAGCATTAAGGAACCTATTCTGCCAAGAGAGCGTGTTCTACGGTCACGCCGTGTGGCTGGAGCGCCCCAAGTCAATCGCGTCATTAAGTTGGCCTAACCACTCGACGACCCGTTAAGTCCTGGTCGCCGGACTGGCATGCGTGGCCAACGTGCCCGCCGATGCACCCTTGAGTCGGGAAGATCCGATTTAGCTGTCCTGCATCACCAACTCCCCGAAGCAGGCTCGGCGCTCCCGCCATACGTGGATCGTTTTCAGCCGCTGGGAACGCGGTCGCCACAAGGCTGCCTGGGTCATCCACTTCCCTAGCGTTTCCCGGCTCACCGAAAAACCCTCCTGGGCCAGGTGTTCAGCGGCCAAGGTGGATCCGAAATCCGCATAACGCTGGCGCAGGCGCGCCAGAACCTTCTGCTCTAGGCGGGTCGCCAGCTTGCGGTTCGATGGCCGGCCGCGCAGTCCGTGAACCAGGGAGCGATCTCCGCGCTCGCGCAGGCGCAACAGCATTCGTGCCGGTCGCTTACTTTCAGTCGCTCGGCGGCTGCCAGCTGCGTCCGTTGCTTCTGCTGTATCTCGTGCAACACTTTCAATCGGTCCCGTTCTCGTTGGCTCAACGCGATTCGCTCCGCTTCCATGGTTTTCTCCATGGGTGATTTGCAGACACATGGTATTTGGGTTCCCATAGCCGTTAGACCGGCTCCAGCCATTCCCCCGCATCCACCGCGACCGCCAGCGGCCACCTTCAAACGGCTTTATCGAAAGCGCGCCGAGCATCTTGCCAGCCATGCGGGTCAAAACCGACTCTGTAGTAATTTACAAGGAATTCCGGTGGAATGAACAAACCGCTCTGCGCCACTCTCCCGTATCATTATTTCCAGGAAGAACTTCCCTTTATGCCCAACACGAGAGCATTTCTTCTCTTCGTTGTATTGATCGGACTTGCTGTCCACAGTCTCTCGACAGGTGACGCCCATGACCCAGGGAACCGGGTGCTGATCAATGACTCCGGCACGCTCTTCGTGACGGATCCGGACGGTATGAACCGGCGCAAGATCGCGGAGAAAGCCTGGGCTGCTGCGTTTTCACCCGATGGAAATTTAATCGCCTACGCGGATACCAAAGGCGTGTACGTGTTCTCGCTGCTCAACGACCAGACCGTCACTCTGGGCCATGTCACCGAAGGGCACGTCAATAATATTGAGTGGTCGCCGGACCAGAAGCGCCTGGCTTACGACATCGAAGTTCGAATGAAAAGCTGGGATTTGTTCCTGACATCTTATCCGCCGCGCGGAGACGCGCCGCGTAATCTCGGCCATTGGTACGAAACCATCAGTTTTTCACCCGACGGGAAATTCATCGTCCATCCTTCATTTGGTCCGGAGGTCCCGAACATTCTGGAAACGGTCGACGTGGAAACCGGCAAACGCGAAACGATCTATAAGGCGACTACCGTAATCTGGAACGCCAGATATGCACCGGACGGATCGAGCATTGCATTTGTGATGACAGACCCGGAGGACGACGACAGTGAACGGGATTTCGGCGGTTCCGTGATGGACTTGTGGATTCTTCCGTTGGATTCGAAGAAGCCGGTGAAGGTCATGAGCGGTGTTTTTGGGTTTGATTGGTCATCCGATGGAAAGTTCCTCGCCATTAGCACGGGCTCGGTGGAGGGCGCCTACCCTCCCGGAGACGGCGCCGTGTTCATCAGCTCAGTGGATAGGAAGGTCCAATTCCAACTTTCCAAAAACGCTCCTTCCATGGGCGCGAAATTCTCACCAAACTCAAAGAAGGTAATGTTCGTGGAATTCAACGCTTCCCGCTTCGTGATCGGCGATCTGGCAACGCGGAAGCTGACTCCTCAGGCCGTCTCCGGTCCCAGAGGCGACGAATATATCGTGTGCGACTGGAAGTAGCTGCTTTGCTCAGCAAACCACCGGCTTCTTGCCGTTTCCTTCGATTCCACCGAGTGCTCCACGCACAACGCAAGCGGCCAGTTCCCGTTCAAGGCGGATTACCGGAGAAGTGAAGCGACTTTGTCCGCACTTCTGTGTTGACTAAAGGTGAGTCGCACTCGTGTCGAACCTCTACAGAGCTAAAGCTGGTCTCGTATTCGGTCTAGGTTTGCTTGCAGTCGCGCTGGTCGGAGCTCAAGATCCTGAGTTTGTGTCTCAAACACCGCCGCCGGGTTGGTACGTCTATCCGATGGACAGACTGGATTCGCCCACAATCAGATGCCTGATCTATTCCAACCGGGGGAGAACCGTATCCATTGACGGCGGACAGTTGAAGATCGCCGATTATAAACCTCAAAAGACCGAACAGCCAGAATTGCCGGAACACTTCACATTTAAACCGGAATGGCGGCGCGGGGCTGGGAGACATGTGATCAAATTCGACGGTGGTTGGCTTGTTGGAATCGACGCGGGAGAGTGGGGTGGCGGACTTTGGATTACAAATCAGGACGGCACTATCAGCAAACAAATCGTGATGGACAACATAAAGGGGATCATCCCAGCGAGCGGGGGAATATTTGTTTTCTCCGGTCTCGCTCATTTGCACAGCGACTTTGGCAATGTATTGATGCTGTCTGACCCACGGTACATGCATGTCACATTTGAATGGTCAGCTCACCTCATGTCAGCGCCGCAGGCTTCCGCAGTCCAATACGACAATTCCGTTTTGACGGCAACGAAATTTGATGTAACGCAATTCACTTCATCAGGGGAAATGAACCGCCTGTTTTGGATAAAACAATTTCGGGGATACCCTTGGTACATAAACTCAATCGCGGAAACTGCGGACGGGACTATTTATTTGGGTTCGCAAGTATTTGTCCTCAGGTTTCGTCCAACGGGTGTAAGACATGTCGAAACTCTTTCGGACTATAGCGAAGACCTGCTTCTGCCGAACTCATGCCGTCAGTTTGTAATGAGTTCAAATCAATGTGTATGCAGCCAGTGATTCAACCACATCTTTGCCTTTGCGTCCCGGTGCCCGGTAAGTCGTGTCGGACAAGTTCCGGGCTAGTACTCCACGTCTCTGGTTAGCCCGTATCCAGCCCCGATTGAACAAGTCCCCTCCTGTCCGTCATGCCTTCTGTTCACTTCCCGGTATTGCCGGGCATAAGAAATCTTCGCACGGCAGCACGAAAATTCTCGAAGCAGCCGACTGTTGACCAAGTTTCTGGCGTACCCCACGTAAAAGGACGTTTTCGCGGTTCAACCATGTTTTACCTGTCGATTGTGCCGATGATTTTCTTCAGGTCTTCGGCATTGGACACGGGATATATAAACGCCAGGAACTCGGGGCGACGCGCGAGGTGTCGTCCATGGATCTCGCGGACGTCGAAACCGCCATAGACAATTAGCAACTCTGGTTCTGGACCGAGCCGGAGGATTGCCTGGCAAGAAATGCATAGAACGCGCGCGGTGTCGTGTGGACTTGCGACCAACAATCGCGTTCCCCTGAAGGGCTTATCAAATTCAAGTTTGGGCCGACTGAAGATTGCGGATGCCCACCCAGCGGCAACTTGGCAACGTCGTACCAACGGCCGACAAACTTCCCGGCTTCCGGCGGGGTCACAAATCCGAATGTCAACGTTGTGCGCCTGTGATTTCGTTGGTGACTTTGCCGTCTGCGTCGAGAAACTGAACAACCGCGGCACCGTCGGCATCGACGCGCAGGACGAGGCGATCGTGGCCATCGGAATCCTTGATACGCAGCGAAGCCGATTTATCCGGCGAGCGGCCCAAGTAAATGCGATTCGCGTCGCCGGTATGCGTGGCGTAGAACTTTTTCCATTCCGCGTCCTGCTGTTCTTTGGGCATTTTGTCGATGCGCAGGCTCGCGTCGTAAGCTTCCTGAATGGGGTAGTCGCCGCGTTCGCCGATTCGAATCGCGGAGAATTTTTCCCGATCTTCACGGCCGGAATCGATGGCGAAAATCTGGTCCTGCTCGTACTGATCGAAACTCAAATGACCGTGATTCTGAATCGTGCCGTCTTTCTGTTTCAAACCACCGAAGATCAGGCCGCCCATTTCCGAACCTTCGTCGTTGACGAAAAGCATTCCGGCGGCATCGCGGCGGTCTGGGCGAGGGTATTCTTTTTTGCGCATGTAGGCACCGGGGAAGCTTTCGCGATTCGAAATGATCAGGCGCGGTGTGCCATCCGCCTCGACGAAATCGATCCGATGCACAGTAAGCAGGTCAAAATTTGCTTTACGCGCCGTTGCGAAACCGCCAAGCAGTGTCACGGCGAAAGCCATTGTTACGACGGCGGAATAAATTACAAGAAAACGGGGATCGGAAAGTGTTTTCATCGGAGCCTCCTGAAACGGCGGAACGCACCGATTATAGAGACGAATTGGCTATCGTACGTCGGATAAGTGACCGGAATGCGCTTAGCGCTAATTCAAGATAGGAGCACCAGATCACCAGCCGTGACATGGGCGTGAAGCCTGTACTTCCCGCGGCCCTCTTTGTGAACGGAATTCCCAACCCAGCCCTTGGCATCACCAAATTGGGTGCCGCTGACGTCTCCAAACTTCACGGAGAGATCAACATGGGAGTAATCCTCCGGACTCCCCACCTGAATGGTCAAATCGCCTCCCGTAAGCTCAAGATCCTTATCTCCCGCAACGCCCTGGACAGATAGGTCACCGCCGCGCATGCGCGCATACAGGTTTGTAGATCTGGGGATTTCGATCGTGACCTGAAGTTCTTTTTTTGGCACATGCAAGAGCGTGAGATCAACAGCACCGCCCGAACGCTTCAACCGAATCTTGATATTCTTTACCTGTTCTACGTTCTTGCCCGCTACGTGTATGGAGATCTTCTCCAAATCGCTGCCTACAACGCGGAAATCTCCGTCGTGGAGATGCAAACGAAGGGTCGCGCCGCTTGCCAAGTTCGTTTCGAAACTCTGCTGTTGGAAATTCGTGGTTTCTTGTGCGGTCTGGCAGAACGCCACCGAATCAAACAACAGGAACGCAGCGATCCTGCGAAGGGCCACTAACCTGGTCGGAGAACCGGACATCCTGCTCCTACCCACTTGATGTCCGGTTTGTGCGTTCTATGGCATCCGATCGACCGTCCCAGAACTTCGTTCCCGGATAACTTCCGTGTGGCCGTCCATCCACTCGGAGAGCATCTCATGTCCCAGGTCAGAAGGTGTATGTTTAACATGTGCGGGAGGCCAGCAGTATGTATGGATTAATCGTGAGGCTAACGATTGTGCCCGGCAGGCGCGACGAGATGATCGGAATATTGAAGGAGAGCGCAGCCGACATGCCGGGGTGTCTCAGCTACGTTGTGGCCAAAGACTCTTCCGACGAAAACGCCATCTGGGTTGCTGAGGTGTGGAAGAGCATCGCCAGTCATGATGCGTCTTTATCGCTGCCGTCTGTGAAGAACGCGATGCTTCGGGGCAAAGCGATCGTTTCGAGTTTCGACAAGATCGCAGTCACAAATCCAGTCTGGGGAGTGGGTTTGCCAGCAACGCGCGCCCACTGATCTCTAGCCCTACAAGGCGCCTCAAATCCAAGTACATCGACGCCATGTGCGTTTGGGAGTGTCATGGGTGACGAGGTAACCGGAAGTTATTCCCCCTGGATCCCATAACAATTTAAGTCACCTTAACGGGTCCACTTCTGTTTTCCTCGCGTCGGTTTAGTTGCGAACTTAGTCCTATGGGCTTATCTGTGTGGAAATATTTTTTGTAAGCGGCGATCCAGTCGGTGGCGATATCGTGCTGTGCTGTTGCCAAATCGACCTTACCGGTGCAGACCATTTGATGAAGGTGTTCTTCTAAAGCGTCCTTCACGCGCGCGTTCCACATTCGAGATTTGTAAGGTTCCGGCCACAGATTGTGAATGTCTTCCGCGCCGCCCAAACCGGGAGCAATTAAATAATCGATCTCGTAATCGTCGGGACTAGCATTTCTAATCCCATACTCGCGAAAGATTTGTTGGCGCATGAACGTTGGTACATCTCGAACCACGTCTTCATGAAGCATGGAGCAAACGTCGTTGATGGCGACTTGGCGCGTCGCGCCTGGTGTGAGGCGGGGGTCGGGAACGATTCCGCGCTCGGATGGAATGAGCGCTGAGTTTCCTCGCGGTGCAAAATGCTGGAGAAAAAACTCAGCACCGACCGCAACGACGAAAAATGTCGCGCAAATGTAGGCGAACACGCGCAAGGTCAAATGGAAATGGAAGAGATTGCGCCACGGAGCGTTGCTGGGCTTGGCTCTTAGTTCGGATAGTCGGGTTCTCAGCATGGCGCGGGAGCCAGCGATGGGCGGCCATTGGGGATTAAGAATGTGCCGGTAGGCGCGCGCGAAATCAGTAACTGCCTCTTCGATTCCAGCCATGCGAGCACGGCAGTCCCAGCATGCGGCCAAGTGCGCACGAACTCTGGCGGCACGGTGAAAGGAAAGTTCACCATCAGCGGCCTGGAGGAGCTCTTGGTCTGTTAGGTGAAAGTTGTCTGTCAACATGATTTCATCTCCCGTCTGCACGAATCAAACGTGCAAGTGATCCCGTAAGAGATATCGATACAGCGCCGAGCGAGATACCTAGGACCGCGGCTATTTCACGATAGCGCAGGCCCTCCGCGCGCAGCCGCAGGCAATGCTGTTCTTGTTCTGGGAGCGCTTGGACTATGGCGAGCAATCGCCGTCGCCGTTGGATCAACAAAAATTGTTCTTCGGGGTTCGGCGCTGAGTCAGGCTGCCTTTCTGCGATGGTCCAATCGGAAGTCATCGTGTCGCGTGATCTTTGGTTCGCTTGGCGACGCTTCAAAGCGATATTGTGGGCCACACAAAAAATCCAGCCACGGAGATTTCGGCGAGATCTGTGCAGCTGCAAGTGACGGAACAGCGAGAGAAACACTTCTTGAGTGATTTCTTCCGCGTCGTGCACGGATATGCCAAACGAGTGCACGTAACGAAGAAGGGGTTCGCGAAACTGCTCAAAGAGCTCCATGACCTCGCACTCGATCTGCGAGGGCTTTGCCGAATGCGCCGCTTCAGCGGTGCTCGGGAAAGGCAGCGCGATTACCGAATCTTTGAGAGGCATATGCTCGGGTCCCTAGAATGTATATTCCATTTCCTTCCCTTCTGTTCAATGTTTTTCGAACACCTCTTTTTTGGAACTCGCTTCATTGCCTTGAAAAAAAACACTGAACAAAACGACTGGAAATGGAATGTTCAAATTGAGGGTGGAAAAGGTGCCGTTGCCCCATTGAAGATAGCTATCCCCAATTGGATAACAATTAAGCATGAAAAAGGCCCTGATCATTGTCGTACTTCTGTGGACTCTTCCCGTGCTTGCGCAAAGCAGCCTTACCGGAGAATTGCGTTTGACCGTCACCGACCCCTCTGGATTGGGCGTGAAGAGCACGGTTGAGCTCATCAGCGAGGCCAACCAGTATCACGATACGTTAACCACCGACGATCAGGGCCATCTGGATGCGAGGCGACTGCCTTATGGCATCTATCAGGTCCAGATCCAGGCCGCGGGCTTTGCTCAGACTTCCGAGACGGTGGAAATCCGCTCCGCTCTCCCCGTGGACCGCACGATTCGGCTGAAAGTGGCTTCCGTTTCCCAATCGGTCCAGGTTACCGCCTCAGACACATTGGTCGATCCCTATTCTGCAGGTTCGGTCAATGAAATGGGATCCGAGACGATTCAGAACCGTTTGACCGCGCTGCCCGGCCGCTCCATGCAGGATCTGGTGAACTCCGAACCGGGCTGGCTTTACGAAGGCAATGCGGTTTTGCATCCACGCGGATCGGAATATCAGACGCAATTTGTGGTGGATGGCATACCGCTCACCGACAATCGTTCGCCTAGCTTTGGCCCGGAGCCTGCCGAAGCCGATGACGTCGAAGCCCTCACGATTTACACCGCCGGCATTCCAGCGGAATTTGGCCGGAAGATGGGCGGCGTAGTTGAGGTCACTACTCTCAAGAACGAAGATCCGGGATTCCATGGGCAACTCACCCTTTTCGGCGGCACCTACGACACGGCCGGGATCAATACCCAGGACCAATACACATGGAATAAGAACACGTTTGGCCTGAGCGCCTCCGGGAACATGACCGGCCACTATCTCAACCCGGTGGTCCCTGAGAATTACACCAACAACGGTACCACCGCTAATTTTTCAGCGAGCTATGAGCGGGAGCTCACGCCGAAAGACCGTCTGACTTTCATTGTCCGCCATGAACTGGCGCGCTATCAAATCCCCAACGAATTGGTACAGCAGAACGGAGCATATCTACCGAACGCGGATAACACCACCGGCTGCCCGCCCGCTCCCCCGGAACCAAGCGGTTGCGTGTTTATTCCCGGTGGGCAACTACAGACTGGTGACAACTTTGAAACCATGGGGAGCGTCTCTTACCAACACATTTTTTCCCCCGACGCGATAGGCGTGTTGCGCGGAATGGCCCGCGATAACTCCAACGACTTTTATTCCAACGAGGCCTCCTGGCCCCTGATTGCCACCCAACACAACGACTTCAAGGAGATCTACTTCAACGGCAGTGTCTCCATCCATCATGGGAGGCAGGAATGGAAAGCGGGAATCGAATCCGACGCCATCTTCCTGCACGAGAACACCAAATACGTGATACCCGACTGTGCAGACCCTAGCAATCCGCAATGTCCTATCAATCTGGGGATCTTGGATTCCGGCGCGATAACCTTTGCCTTTCAAGGCCAGCGTCCGGATCTTGAACAATCGGCCTATGTTCAGGATTTGATCCGCCTCGGCAATTGGACGGTCAATGCCGGCCTTCGCTGGGACCACTACCAACTGTTGCTGAATCAGAATGCGGTCAGCCCGCGCCTTGCCGTCTCGCGCTATTTCCCCACCATTGGCTTAAATATTCACTTCTCCTATGACCGGATCTTCCAGACGCCATCCTTCGAAAACATACTTTTAGCCAGTTCTCCGGCTGCGGAGGCCATAGACACCAGCGTGCCCGCACTGCAGCTGCCGGTCCAACCTTCTCGCGGCAACTATTATGAATTGGGAGCCACGAAAGCATTCTTCGGCAGACTGCGGCTGGATGCGAATATGTTCCGTCGTCAAGTGAACAATTACGCCGACGACTCCCAAATTCTGAGTACCGGGATTAGTTTTCCCATCGCATTTGACCACGCCATTCTCTACGGTGCGGAAGCCAAGCTGCAACTCGTGCAATGGAAGGGGTTCTCAGGCTTCGTGAGCTACTCCTACATCGTCGGGAATGCCTGGTTCCCGGTGACCGGCGGATTGTTCTTGGGAGATGATGCGATCAATCCGACCACCGGGCATTTTCCCGACTCACAGGACCAGCGGAATACCGTGCGCGCCCGTTTCCGCTATCAGGTCGTTCCGCGCTTGTGGGTCGCTTGGGGATGTGATTACAACACTGGACTGCCGTTTCAACCGGATTTGACTCCTCAACAATATGCCGCGGAATACGGTCAAGTGGTGGTTAATCACCTCAATTTTAATCGCGACCGCATCAGTCCGTACTTCACCCAGAATGCTTCGGTGGGCGTCGATCTCTACCAGCGGGAAAAACGCTCGGTACGATTCCAGGCCGATGCTCAGAACTTGAGCAACACGCTCGAACTGATCGACTTCGGAGGATTGTTCTCCGGCAACGCAATCGGTCCGGCACGCCAGTACAGCTTCCGCCTTGTCACGTCGTTCTAGAAGCCGGAGCGTTTTGTCGAGCCACTCGCAGGAGCAGGTTTTTCCGGCATCGTCCGAGACCACTCCCATGACTTCTGTTCCAACTCAGGCCGGGCGTGCAAGCCAAGCACTCAATTCTCGCTGCTGCGGCAGCCAATCTATTTTGATCCATGATTTTCAAGAATAGCATTCGAAATGACCTACGTCGAAACGCGGAGGTGTTAAGCGTGACTTCCACACGCGAGGAAAGTTATTTTCCAGCACCAGCTGCGACAGAAGTTGGGTGCAAAATAGCGTACTTTTAGATTTCAGCATTAACGGTTAAAGCGCATGATCTTAGACGATGGCGCCCTTTTATGCGGCGAGTAATGGAGCGCCAGGAGACTTTCTTAGCGGTTCAGTGCGAGGTACTTTTTATTTCAATTTTTTGCAACTTTGGCACTCTCAAATAGAAGTCGGAAGGGATAGATTGTGCCCACTCTCTGCCGAGTATGCATGGTCTCCCGAAAGGCGTGGAGTTTGTCAGAACCAGCTGCGCGATTTATATTGCCGGTACTCGTCACCGAATCTTGCCTCGAGGACTTTGCTTTCCTGGCCTGCTCGATAGATCTGCAACGGAATGAGAACGACGAAGATCCACAGACAGAGCGGTTGATTGATATAGAGAAGGGCCCCCGCGATCGCCAGGCCTCCGAATAGGTAGATGGGGTTGCGAATTCGAGAATAGAGGCCGTGAGTGACGAGGGTCTGAGCCTTCGGGCGGACGGAGAATGAGCCACCTAGTTCGATTCGGGCCAATACCAGAAGCACCACCGATGGCAGCCCAATCACCACGCCCGCAATTCGCCCGGGAGTCCACGGCAGGCTGGCGAAGTGGATTCCCACGAAGATGAACAGTAGGAGAACAAGAACGAGTGTGAAGATGTTCGTTTTCATCTTCCCCAGCCTCTTGGCAGGATCGAATCCGTCTGATGTTACGCGATCCATCCGCAAAAGGACACGGTGTGTCTTGGTCAATGATTAACGTTTACCGGACTTGACTTGTCCCGTTATGAATTCATTGATTTCAAGGTTATTGGCCAGCTGCGACGCAAGCCGCTATGGCCTGCTGAAATTGAGTCTTCAGCAGCTCGCCACGTTCTTCCTGGCGGACGCGGAGCCATGCGCTGGATACTTTTAACTGTTCCACGGAAGCAATGGGACCGCGCTCTTTGTCCCAGATGATGTCTTGGTCCACCATGTTCACGGTGTTCTTTCCAGTCGCTGATTTGAGAAGGACGGTATAGTAGTCGTCAGGCTCGATCCCAGGACGCTGGCTCTGTCCCGCGGTGACTGGCGAGACCGAGATTCCCTTGGCGTCAATGGACGAGAGTGGGACGTCAAAGCGATGCGTCTCGATGTAGAGGAGCTGACCATAGACGGTGCCCTCCTGCGTTTGGCTCCACACTACCGAGCAGCCGTCAAAGTTTGTCGGCGCGAGCGATATAGAGGTGGTTACGTCGCCAATATGAGGGACGGAATGCTTCCAGTGTACGGTGTGGTCGATGGAAAATTCCTGAGAGAGCTTCTGAAGAAGCGGAAGCATCTGGGACTGGAATTTGGACGGTTGGACGGCTGTGCGGGACGTGGCGTACGATTGATTTGCGAAACTGTTGAACCCCAGCGCCAAGAGGGTTAAAACAACAAAGAGACCGAGCTCCTTTATTTTCATGTTCACTTCTCCTCCTGTGTCGCCTCGGACGTTTCTGGGTAACTTTAACTCTCCGGGCAAGCACCGTGAGCGTCGAACTCGGGTATTGAAGCGAACTTACCTACAAGCTTGCCAGACAAAACGCATTTTAATCCGAAGTGGCGAAATTCTGTTATTTTCTCGCCGACGGTCCCGCGCGCGGGCAGGGCCGAAGCGGAGTTCATCATGAAGCCGACAATGAAAGGTCGCGACAATATCTGGCCAGTCATTTTGCGTGCAAGATGGAGAAAGGCTGCATCTATGCGTGGCATTTTCATACGGCAGTCGAAGAGTTGATCGTGATTAAAGGCGAACTGAAAGTCGAGATGTTCAGCATGCCGCCGGCAATTCTCGGACCCGGTGGTTACGCCCAAGTTCCGAGCAACGAGAAGCATCCAAACGGATGCAGCGCGAAGAACGAGTGTGTGTGGTTTGTCAGGATCGATCGCGTGTTTGACAGCAAGGCAGTGCAACTGCCCTATTAGCCTGATACAAATTGCCTATCGCAGTCTGAAATTATTGCTTCCAACCATCCGGCGTCCGTAGAAACGACCGATGATTTCTGGCAGCTCGTCCAAAGCTAGATGGCTTACGTATCGGTTGCTCTTGTAGAGCAGCCTTCGGCATTCTACGCAGCCCGGCACAATCACTCCTTTGCCACCTTCGGCAATTGATAGCGGCTAGGTGCAGAAATTGTCCCAGTGGCGCTTCATCAATTCGTGTCGGGCAGCTTCCAGCAATTCCGACTTGATGTCCGTAGGCAACTGTGGTCGCAATCGTCTATGCGCGTCCCGGCGGTCACGCCGACCTCTATCTTCTGAGCCAGAAATAATTCGAGCTTAAGATTGGAGAATTTGCGAAGTGGCTTGAGCCAAGGGATGGTACCCCGGCTGAGATGATTCGGAAAAAGAAAAGTACGCGAGATTCTGGGCATGCCGAACCCAGGTTAATCGGATAAATTACGTCGGGGTGGGCATGTTACAATTGTCACGCGTTTGTCGCTCTTGTGAACCTTTAAGAATCGATCAAAGGGCAGGTTCAAACTTGCAGCTTTAATCTCCTGGAGGCGGTCGAGAGGTACAAATAGCTTAAAAAAAGACGAAGGACGTAAATCGATGAGAGAACAAGGAACAGTAAAGTGGTTCAATGCCAGCAAAGGATTTGGATTCATCCAGCGCCAGTCCGGCGAGGATGTTTTCTGTCATTTCTCGGCTATCCAAGGAGACGGATACAAGTCTCTTAACGAAGGACAGGCGGTTGAATTCGAGGTTACAAAAGGCCCCAAGGGTTTACAGGCGGCGAACGTTACAGCGCTATAGTCGTCGAACATGGGCCTCTCGACTTGGCGAGAGACCCATGCTTCCCCTTCCATTCCCAACATCACACACTTTCAGTTGATCCTTCAAATCAGGCGACAGCCGGTTAGCAAACATGATTACGCGTGAAACTTGGAACATGCATTCCAGAAGGACCACACTCTAGTCGGTCATTGATGAGATTATGAGCCATGCTGAAAACGAAACGATCTCACACAAAATCGCTCACGCAGGTAAGGGCCGCAACGCGCGCGGACGTAAAACGGCTACTCGCCCATCCTCGCATTGCGGCTGTCCAGCGCATACGAGATGAGTCTTGGTAAACCAAATGAAACGTACACGGAAAAACTACAAGTCCAGTTAAAGCGCGTTATGCAGTAAGGGAGAAGATATGCCGGCACAGCAGCACTACAATAGTCTCGACGGTAAGCAGAGGCAGGAATTACTGCTGAAAATTGGTGAGACTCGTGAAGAAGCTCGCGTGTTAAGCCAGCGCGATTACGCCGCGCTTGGCGGGTGGGTAAAAATCCGGCTCAAGAGAAACTTTAAGCACCCTAAAGCCTAACTTTTCCGTGATGGTTCGGCATCTGCCCAGACACTTATCGTCGAGAAAACCACAGCGAGAAGCCTGGAAGATCGTGGTACGCACCAGCGGCGAGGTTTGGCGTCCTGCAACCTACGCGGTCCTTGAGGCTATGCTCGTTCCAACCTCAACGCCCATCGAGCAAACCGAAAGCAAACATTCGAGCGGTGCGACGTGGACCTTTGCGTTTCTCCCGAAGCAGAATGATGCACGGTAAGCCGCCTTTCGAATTGCAGGGACGCCCGGCAACGAACGAGAAAAGAATGGGCTGCTCATCTCGATGACGCCGCTGGACAACGACGCACCATGATTCACCTAGCACTCTTTCCTTCTGGATTCTCAGACAGCGAGACGATGTTAGCTATCGGCTTTGGATAAAAACGTCAGCAGGAAGTTTGAAGCGTGCGCTTAGTTTTCCTACCTGCTGCAGTGTGAGCTTCCGCTGTTTCGCCAGAAACATGGAGACGGATACAAGCGGCGCATCTGTACTCATCGCACCCTCACCTTGGGTTCGACCGACAGCCCTGGCTTTAACAATCCTTCGACGTTGAACTCTTGACCCGGAGGGTGATCGAAATCGATTCGTACCGGCACGCGCTGCACGACTTTCACGTAATGACCGGTGGCATTTTCGGGCAATAAGCTGAATACCGACCCGGTTCCGCCGCCCAGATTAGCGATGCGGCCCTTCCACTCGCGGCTATATGCGTCCACCCTGACCTCGACGAGCTGGCCGGGGCGCAAGCGCGCCAGTTGAGTCTCCTTGAAATTGGCGGTCACCCAAACGTCATCGAGCGGCAGAACGTCCACAAGCTCCTGTCCGATATTCACGTTTTGGCCCACCTCAACCCTTCGCTTGCCGACGATGCCTGTCACCGGAGAACAGATTATTGTGTAGCTGAGGTTCAGCTCTGCTTGGGCAAGTTGGAGTTCTCGTCGCGCCACCTCGGCGTTGGCTAAATGCACGTCGTTGTGGCGGGAACTCGCAGCTATGAACAGCGTCTCGGACAGATTCACTTGCGCAAGTTCTTCCGCGATCTTGTAATCCTGAGCATCAATGGTCATCATCGCTTCGCCAGCATGAACCAACTGCCCCTCATCGACGTACACGGCTTTGATGTGTCCGTTGACTCGAGGGCTTATCGGCATAACATGGCCGTCGACTTGTGCATCGTCAGTGTCTTCGTACTAACTATGCCGTTCTTCAGAATTTGCTCTGCAGCAAATGGCATACCATCCGAACCCCGGGAGTGAATTCTGACTGAGGATTTTTTCCGGCTTCTAATGCAGTTCATTAGGAGAATATCCTTTCGCGGAGATTTCGTGCAGCTTCAGGAGCCCGCCCGGCACTATTTATCGTTTCGATGTACGCTCGTGGAGGAGTCACGATTCGGAGACTCGGAGTAGTTTTCGGCAGGGGCCGGATCTCGGGGATCGCGGAATATTTTTGCAAACGCCTCCGTTTCTGGAAATAGCTTCTCGCAGAGAAACAGTGAACCTGCCTAAATTCTAAGAATCTTAAAATTTGACGAGTTCGGCGTGTGGCAAAGCGGAACCGGAGCCGAAGATTCACTTTTGAACCGGTTAAGCATCCTGCGGTTGCCGTGCCACCACGAGGAATCGCACACTTCGTATTAGAAACGGCAATGTATTCGTACCTGCAAGTTCTGGTCGTACGAGCAGAGCGTACCGGGGCCAGAGATCCAACATCGCCGGTATCGCATGAGCGGGGTCGTTGCTCATGGGCAACCATTGGTCTTAATTGTCGTCACGTCGATATAGGTATTGGGCGCAGCCAATCCCATGGGAACTTGGTCAATTCCCGTACCGGCATCGGTGATGGTGTTGTCGGTTACGTTGGGGTCAGGCCAGCAATCGAACTCAATTCCAATGCTGGAATTTGTAATGCTGTTGCTCCGCATGGCCGCAACCAAGGTGAACACGTATATGCCGGCTTCGCTGTTGAACACTTTATTGGATGTAAAGGCGACCCCGTCCGCGGCAGCATCGATTGCAACACCGCAGTTGATCAAGGTGTTTCCGGAGACCGTCCCGGAGGTGGGAACCGAAGAGGAGCCCGAGGCCAACAAACAGGTGACCGTTCCAGGTGGAGCTGTTGTCTCGACGATATTGTCCGTGACAGTGTTCGTCCCTCCACCAATAGCGATGCCAGTTGCACCAGGATACACGTTCACGTAATTCCCTTTTATGTTGGCAATGAAGTTAAATTGGGTGTTAATCCCACCAGTGTCGACGTCGTGGATGCTGCTGTTCTCAATGGTCACCGTGGGATTTGAGTCGCCTCCGTCGATCCAAATGCCGAGACCGCAAGCGATTGGGCCGCTAGTAGTCTTTTGATTGCGGGTGGTAACTCGATTCACGGTGCCGGGAGAGTTTTGGTAATAAATTCCGATGATGGCAAAGCCATCGTTGCAAACAAGTGCGTTGCCAGTTCCGTCCACTATGAGGTTGCTGATGTTGACCGGACCGGGAGCATTGTCGACCCACAGCTGAACGGCAAGAGGCTCCCCGTTACTGGATGCGTTGAGTGTAAGACCACCCGGCGGAGGTGTAATTACCACCTGCTCCGAATTACCAATCGCAACGCCCTCTAAAGTCAGCGGTTGTGAAATGGTCACCTGCTCGGCGTATGTGCCCGGGCAAACCTCCACGGTTGAGCCGGCGGGCACCGTACTCACCGCGTCGGAAATCGTCGAAAAGCTTTGGAGTTTCGGTTTACAGGTTCCGACCGCGAAGTCGGCGGCAAGCACGGAAGTGGTCGCGAAAAGAAATATTGCAGTCAGCAAGAACAGCACCTTGAGACGTGGCATATTCGCCCCCTTCTTCATGTGGAGTGGGTGTAGGTCTCGAACTAGCGTCCGAACAGCTTTCGCCGCATGGGCGCCAAGCCCAGGAGGCTCGAACAAAAACGGATGGCCCTCTGTTCCGTCCACCTCCGCGCCCTGCGAGACCCCTACCAGATGCCGTCCGGCAAGTCTTGCGAAGCTGCTGAAATTTTCTTCAAAGAGTTTTGAAAGCCTCGATGTCACAGAAAACAAAGCAGTGTCGTGGGGCCCCCTATGCGCGAGATCGCGCAGGCATTTGAACGGCATTGCTCAAAGTTTTGCACCAGTTTCGGCGGGCGTAGCACGGCGGCGGCAACGATGTGACAAATCTGATTTTGGAACGCGCCATCGGGCGGTTTCCAAGTGTGCTGATTCAACAGTTTACGACGTCTGCTTCGAAGAGGTTTTTGGAACGGCCGAATCCTTTAGCATTTTGTACCGATGCGAAGTGACTCCCTGCGAGCCGTCACTCAAATATGCAGGAATTCGTGGAGGCCCAAAGGTCACCCTTGCGAAACGGCAGCGACACGACGAACTGGACCTAGCATTAATGCCTCCTGATTCACATGTTAACAGTGCTCACCTATTACTTATCGCATTTGATTACTCCTAGCCTCACTTGCCAGTCCCGGTCAGCGAGACGGTCTGTGGGCTGTTGTTGGCGCTATCGCTGACGTTCAGAGTTGCGGTGCGCGTGCCGGTGGCTTTCGGCGTGAACGTCACGCTGATGGTGCAATGCGACTTGGCCGGCACACTGCCGTTGCAGGTATCGGTCTGGCTAAAATCGCCCGGGTCGGCGCCGGTAAACGTGATGCTGATGGCCAGCGCGGTTGAGAGATTGTTGGTGAGCGTCACGGGCTTGGCGGCGCTGGTGGTGCCTACGGTCTGCGAGGCAAACGTCAACGAAGTCGGGCTGGCCGTTGCCTGCGCCACTCCCTTGCCCGAGAGCGGCACGTCCTGCGGGCTGCCTTGAGCATCGTCGCTAAGCGTAAGGCTTGCGCTGCGCGTGCCGGTGGCCGTTGGGGTGAAGGTTACATCCACGGTGCACGACTTGCCTGGGGCAATCGAGCCGGTGCAGTTATTGGTTTGCGCGAAGTCGCCCGCGTCGGCCCCGGTAACAGCGATGTTGGAAAACGTGAGCTGGCCGGTTCCGGTATTTTTCACCGTCACTTTCTTCGCCGCGCTGATGGTCGCCACCGTTTGATTGCCGAACGCGACGCTGGTCGGTGTCAGGCTGAGTGTGGTGACTGCCGCTCCGGTACCTGTCAGGTTCACAATCTGCATGGTCCCATTCACACCTAGGTTGTCGTCGGTCACGGTGAGCGTACCGTTATCGGATCCATAGACGGTGGGCGTAAAGCTCACGCCGATGGTGCAGTTTGTGCCTGCGTCGAGCGTGGACGGGCAATTGTTCAAGGCGGTGTAGTCGCCGCTCGCGGCGATGCCGGTGATTGTGAGCGGTCCGCCACCGTTATTTGTGAGCCTTACGTCCAGCGAAACGCTGGTCGTATCGATCAACTGATTGCCGAAGGCCAGCGTGCCCGTGGAAAGCGAGGCGCTCGGCGGCGACACCAGGAACAGGTAAGCAGCGATGTTGCTGATCAGGGGGCTGGTTCCTGCGCCCGCGCCGCTTGAGCCCATCGTCGAGGTGGCGTCCTGGCCGTCGGTCGAGTACGCGTAGAGGATGTGAACGCCGGGCTGAAGCGCCTTTGTGGTGCCGCTGTAGGCTCCATTCCCTTGGGCCGTCGCTGCTATCCACAGCCCTTGCCAGGTGTCCACCTGGAACAAAAGATTATCCGGGTTGGGCGCGAAAGGCGCGAAGTTGCTCTCAGCCGTGAAGTTGAATGCTGGAGTCAAGCTGCTAGTCACATTGCCCGCGAGCGCCGTGATATTCGCTTCCAATGGAATGGGCTGCACTTGCTGCTCGTCAATAATCGTGACGGTGTTGTCGCCGCTGTCGGCCACGTAGATTTGGTTGGTCACCGGATTCACGGCCACGGTTATAGGGTAAGACCCGGTGGGGACGCTCGAGGTCGAGTTGGTCGCGCCGTCAATCACCGTGAAGGTGAAGTCGCCGTAGGTGTAGTTGGCCACGTAGATTTTGTTGCTGACGGGGTTGACGGCCAAGGCGTCGGGGCTGGTCCCGACGCTGACCGTGGTGGTCGCGTTAGTCGCGCCGGCAATCACCGTGACGTTGTTGCTGCTCTCGTTGGCCACGTAGATTTTGTTGGTCACCGGGTTGACGGCGATGGCTTCTGGGCTGGTCCCCACGCTGACCGTGGTGGTCGCGTTGGTCGCGCCGTCGATCACCGTGACATTGCCGCTCCCGGTGCCGTCGCAGGCCGACCCGCAATTCGCCACGTAGATTTGGTTGGTGACGGGGTTGACGGCCAAGGCCACGGGGGTGTAGCCAACGCCGACCGTGGTGGTCGAGTTGGTCGCGCCGTCAATCACCGTGACGGTGCCGCTGGCCCAGTTGGCCACGTAGATTTGGTTGGTGACAGAGTTGACGGCCACGGCATAGGCGCCGCCCTCGGCGCTGACCGTGGTGGTCGCGTTGGTCGCACCGTCAATCACCGTGACGGTACCGAGTCCTCCGGTGCCCACGCAGGCCGACCCGCAATTCGCCACGTAGATTTGATTGGTCACCGGGTTCACGGCCACCGCTTGGGGAGCGGACCCGGCGGTGACCGTGGTGGTCGCGTTGGTCGCGCCGTCAATCACCGTGACGTCGTTGCTGTTGTAGTTGGCCACGTAGATTTGGTTGGTCACCGGGTTGACGGCGATGGCTTCTGGGCTGGTCCCCACGCTGACCGTGGTGGTCGTGTTGGTCGCGCCGTCAATCACCGTGACGTTGTTGCTGTTGTAGTTGGCCACGTAGATTTGGTTGGTCACTGGGTTGACGGCTACGGCGCCGGGGCCGGACCCGCCGCTCAACGTGGTGGGCGCGTTGGCTGCGCCGTCAATTACCGTGACGTTGTTGCTGCCGGTGTTGGCCACGTAGATTTTGTTGGTCGCGGGGTTTACGCCTACGGCTCGGGGGGTGGTTCCGACGTTAACCGTGGTGGTGTAGTTGGTCGCGCCGTCAATCACCGTGATGTTGTCATTGCCGAGGCTGGCCACGTAGATTTGATTGGTCACAGGGTTTACGGTCACGGATAGAGGGTTGGACCCGACGCTGACCGTGGTGGTGTAGTTGGTCGCACCGTCAATCGCCGTGACGGTGCTGCTGAAGTAGTTGGCCACGTAGATTTGGTTGGTGACGGGGTCGACGGCGACGGCTAGTGGGTTGGACCCGGCGCTGACCGTGGTCGTATAGTTGGCCGCGCCATCAATCACCGTGACGTTGCCGCTTCCGCTGCCTCCGCAGAACGACCCGCAATTCGCCACGTAGATTTGGTTGGTCACGGGGTTCACGGCCACGGCATTGGGCGCGGACCCGGCGCTGACCGTGGTGATCGCGTAGGTCGTGCCGTTGATCACAGTGACGTTGCTGCTGCCCTGGTTGGCCACGTAGATTTGGTTGGTCGCGGGGTCGACAGCCACGGCTATAGGGTTGGACCCGACGCCGACCGTGGTGGTCGCGTTGGTCGCGCCGTTGATCACCGTGACGTTGTTGCTGCCCTGGTTGGCCACGTAGATTTGGTTGGTGACGGCGTTGACGGCCACGGCCCAGGGGGAGGTCCCGGTGTTGACCGTGGTAGTCGCGTTGGTCGCGCCATTGATCACCGTGACGGTGTTGCTGCCCGCGTTGGCCACGTAGATTTGGTTGGTCGCCGGGTTGACGGCCACCGCGACCGGCTCGGTCCCGACGCCGACCGTGGCGGTCGCGTTGGTTGCGCCGTTGATCACCGTGACGGTGCTGCCGCTCTGGTTGGCCACGTAGATTTGGTTGGTGACGGGGTTGACGGCGACGGCGTAGGGGTTGCCCCCGGTGCCGACCGTGGTGGTCGCCCTTTGAGCCTGTGCGGGCACGGCGCCCGCGAGCACCGCCGCACAGGCCAGCGTGGCCACGTTCAGCCACGCGCGTCCCGCGCGTGTGTACAGCCGGCGTTTGGACGCCTCAGAAGGCTTAGCCTCGCCCACTACGAAGGGAATCTTGGCGAACGCGTTCAGTTTCATGACGTGCCTCCCCAACAAAAGCCCTTCGCGAACCGCCCGCACGGCCCGCAGCGGAACCTTCCGCGAATCGACATCAAATTTCGCGGCTTCTATCTAGGTAATCGGAAACGGAAGGCAAAAGACGACAGGGGCGCCGAAGAGATTATTGGTCACGGATCCGGAAAGGCTGGCAGGCGGTCCGAAGGGGCCGGGCAGGCCCCTTTTTCAATAATGGCGGGACACACACACCGCGGAGAGCGGCACGCGGAGCGACCTGGCTTAAGGACTGGCGAAGCAGAAATTGAGCATTTGGAATCTTGCCATTCGCTTTTCTTCTCGGTTCATCGCGATGACCGTTCCAAATGAAGAAAGTTTTTCTTGACCTTACGCCAAATGCTTACGAACAGTAGCACTCATCCCTTGTGCGAAAACGCTGCACACCGCAAACACCTCATTTCATAGCGTTGGCAGATCGCGTGATTCATCGCTTGCCTCCGACCAGTGCTGACAATCCCGTGCCCGAAGATTATGTTTCGTTTACCTCCTGGTGGAATCCTGTAAGTAAAGATCACAATTAACGCCACTGTTGTAGATTTGGGAACCCATTCCGAATGGAGCTTGCCGTGCCGTTCGGCGCACACACGATTGGTTGTCGCTGACCTAAGCCGGATGTGCGCACAAACGCTGTCCTACAGGCCCTACCTCGAGCAATAGGGAGGTAGATAATGACTATCGCCAAGGGGATCGTGGCTGGTGCTCTCAGCAACCGTCACAGTGCCTCGTCTATGGCCTCTTCCGTGCGTCGATTATTGGAGAGCCCTTGCTGGTCCTCCCATGGGGTCAGGAGCCGGTCCTCGGCAATCGCGCGGGCGCGGATCTCCCTCGCCTGGTGCCAGTATTCCTCGCCTTGCCATTTCTCCAAGCCGTTGAGGTAGAAGGTCAGAAGTTTATTGGAAGTCTGCTCGCGATGTTCATAATTTCCGCCCATTCATTTGGTGCCTGCAAATCCGAAATTATTCTCGTGCTGCTTCGTCGCCATAGAATGTTCCTCCGATTTTAGTGTTGGAGTCTTGCCACGCTGGTCTAACAAAGCATCTCCTAATTCCAACGCGATGACAGCCTTGGGACTTTTGGCATCTTCGCTGTATGCAATGACTTGGCGCAGGATGCGAGGTGCGGGCGAGGTTCTTGGCAAGTGATCGCAGGGAATTTACGTCAGTCTTTCGACACTGTTTTGACGCCGCATGCGTGAACGGATTTGTTGGGATCTCACACACGCATTAAATCCATCATTCACGGCCTCCGCTATTTTCGCATTAACGACTGGATGATGTTCGTCTTCCTGGAATCACAAAACTCGAAGACCCTCTTTGGCCGTGGATGAAATCTGACGGGAGACGCACGACGTTGCTCCGGCTTGGCATCTCCCGGCCCGTAATTGACGGATCACTGTCAGCGGGGTGACGCCGGATGGTTTCTTCCAGCGCGTTCGTGGCCGTGCCATTGCCTGCAAATCTGATTAACCGTTTTGTGTATGAACACTTGGCGCCCTCCCGCAAATTGCGTCCCATTTGGAGCGATAGATGCCATGCACTGGATTTGGCAATCCACCACCTGGTCTTAGAGGAGGAACAGTATGGCATCGGCCAAATATCGTGCACCCGCAAATGACGCCATCGAGAATCGCGCGCACCTCGTCACGCATCCCAAATTTCACCGCGATTCGATTTGCACAATTCCATTCGCGAAGCTCTTACTCCTCCTCTCGCTCATCGCGCTTTTCGCGTTTCGAGCGACGGCGCAGAACGCGCCGCCCCCGCCTCCACCACCACCCGCGCCGCCGGCCGCTCCCGAGCCCGCGCCACCTGGGCCGCTCACCGAAAAACAATTGGAAAATCTCGTGAGCCGCATCGCGCTGTATCCCGATCCGCTGCTCGCGCAAATCCTGACGGCGTGCACCTACGGGAACGAAATTCCCGAGGCCTCCGCGTGGGCCGACGAGCACAGCAACCTCAAAGGCGAAGCGCTTGCCGACGCGATTCGTGAAGATAATTTGCAGTGGGACCCGAGCGTACTCGCGCTGCTCCCGTTTCCGTCGGTGCTTGACATGATGGCGAGAGACCCGGCGTGGATCGAGCAGCTTGGCAACGCTGTGCTCGTGCAGCGCGGAGATGTCATGGACGCCGTGCAGCGTCTGCGCAAGCAGGCGCGCAAGTACGGCTACTTGCAGACGAATCCATATTGTAACGTCGTCGAAACCGACGGCTACGTGGAGATCTTGCCGGTCAATCCAGCGTACATCTATGTGCCCTATTACGACCCGTTCGTGGTGTTTGGTCCGCCCGCCCCGGGATTCTTCGTCGGCGGAGCGATTCGGTGGGGGCCGGCGGTGATCATCACCGCGGGATTTTTCCCGTTTGGATGGGTGCATCCGTATTTTCTGTGGGGCGCGCACGCCATCTATTTCGATCGCACGCCGTGGAGTCGTGTTTGGGTGAATCGCGGCTACTACGTTCATCCGTACGCGCATCCATGGGTTTGGCGCGCAGGACCTCGCGTCGAAGTGCACCCCGGCCCCCACCGGAGATAGATCGCCCGGCTCTCGGCAATGAGAAGCGCTTGCGGGGAAGATACGCACGCCATCGTAAAACGTACTTGCGCCTTAGCTCCCGCAGCGTCACCGGAGCTTGGCGCAGCCCCGACTGCGGCGTGATGGCCGAATACAATCAAATGAAGACTCCGTCGAGGGCCGTCCGGTTTGCATTTGATCAGGGTGTTGGCTTCCTGCCTACGCAGCATATGGGATGAAGGCGCTGTATGCCTGGAAGAAAAGAAGCACTGCGCCAACGCGGGCCGCCGCTGCGCGAGAATTAGCCGGCGACCCGGACCCGCGTAGCGGCCTGGCACTTACGAAAGCCATATCCGATAAGGACTGGAGCGTGCGGGCGGCGGCAATCGAGGCAATCGCCAAGCGCGGAGATACATCTCCGCTTGTAGACATCATACCCGCAGTGGCAGACAGGAAGGATATTGTGCGCTATTCAGCCGCTCCCGGAGTGCTTCGGTTAGCTACCGTAAATCACAAGTCGCGGCCGTTAGAACGCGTTACAGAATCAGATAGTCTTACTTCGTCCTGGAGCGACAGACTGGCCGTGACGGCGGTTGAATGAATGATTTCATAAAACAAGCTGTTTCGCTTTCGCTCGTCGGCAAGTGCGTTGCGGCCGTTGTCGGAATCCTGGTCATTCACGCCACGTTTCGGGTGCTCGAACAAACGCTGCCCAGGCGCTTTGGCCGGGCCGATGCGCGTTACAAGGTCCGCAAATTTGTGGTCTTTTGCGGATACCTCGCGATTCTACTTTTCCTCGCCATCCTCTTTGAAGATCGCTTGGGTCGGCTCAGCTTTGCTTTGGGTGTCGCTGGCGCGGGCGTGGCAGTGGCCCTCCAGGACGTGCTGGCAAGCATTGCCGGTGCTTTCTCGATCGGCTTTTCAAAACTGTATACAGTGGGTGACAGGGTTCAGATCGGCGATACTCGTGGTGACGTGATCGACATCGGACTCCTGCGAACCACGTTGATGGAAACGGGAAACTGGGTCAGCAAGGACTTATACAACGGCCGGATCGCTCGCATCCCCAACAGCACCGTCTTGAAAGGGTCCGTCTTCAACTACTCGCAAGGATTCCGGTTTATCTGGGACGAAATTAAGGTAGTGCTTACAGGCACCAGCGACCCCCAACTTGCCAGGGCGATGCTTTTGAGGGTAGCCAAAGAGGCGATTGGTGAGTACCTATTCGAGGCGCAGTCCTCCTGGAAAACGATGAGCGAAAATTATCAAAGCCAAAATCCTCCGTTAGAACCTACCGTCGCGCTGGTCGTAAAGTCCGGATCGTTCGAATTCACCGTCAGTTATGTTGTGGACTACACGAAGCGGACTGCCATGCAAGATCAGTTGTTCATGAAAATCGCAGAGGAAGTGGCGGATAGCAACGGACGGCTCAAATGGGCATCATCGGCAATTACTGTCATAAGCCAGCCACCGACTCCTGACCCGATCGAAGCGCACCAGACATCGTCGAGCCTCGGCGCGGGCGAAGCGGCGGGTTCCGTAAATCGTGATCGATGAGAAGGTATTTGTGGAATGTGACGAGAATAGGTGTCGCGGCCGCCGGTTGTCAGAATCAGACGCCCACCTTGCAGCGAGCGATCAGAGACTACGGATGGAAGGATGGCGACAGAGGCGGCTCGGTTAAAAAGTTAGGATCCACAGAAAGGAAAAGAAAAATCGACTTGACTCGCACCTGCCTTCTCATGGAAGGAGTCAGCGGTTACCTTGGGTCCTCCCCTGGTCGGCGCAGACCGGTAGCATTGCAATCTAACGGACCTCGGGTGTAAGTTACCGGTCGTCCGACAGAGCCCAAAGCACATGATGTGATGCTGGGAGGAGTTCTTTTGAAGTCTCTTTGGCTTAGCAGCGTTCTGGCTCTCGTACTCGGTGGATTGGCATTGATTTCGCAGGGTCCGACACCAACTATTGAAGCTTCCGACATCCACGAGCTTGAGCGGCTCGAAACGGTCTGGAACGTGGCTCACGAGCAGGGAGACGCCGACGCCTTGGATGCATTGTGGGCAGACGACCTCGAAGTCGCTGTACCACACATGCCGTTGCTGACAAAAGCTGGCGCGCTCAGTTTTGCGCGTTCCGGCCGAATGAAGTTCCTCAGTTATCAGACCTCGGAAATTCGTGTCCGCGTTTATGACAACGCAGCCGTTGTTTCCGGTCGTCTCCAACGAACTCGGTCCATGAACGGACGAGAAATTTCCGATGACTGGCGATTCACTAAGGTCTACGTCCGAGAAGCTCACAAATGGCGTGTGGTCTCATTCCACGCCTCGGAAGTGGCGTAGGTCAAATCCCATTCCACCTTTGATGTGTCCTGCTGATTCTGTTCATTCGACCTTGCAGTAACAAGACAGAAATTGCTGGGTAGTGCCAAATGGTGTCCGATGTAGTTCCTTTGCGCTTTCCACTAGGCGAAAGCACACGCCAAACTGGTCATGCAAAGATTCGGCGTCATCGCGAACACATAACCTCACCCAGATAATAGCTTTCGTCCTTGCCATCTCGGCTCTATGGCCTGTGTGACCGTGGAACCGGCGCTACCCTCGGTAAGGGTGCTATGTGCGCCGGGAATTCTCGGTCCACCATGGGGCCGACGGGTCTTCCGCCCCTTAGATTTTCAATTTGCGCCGGTTCAAGCGGTCGCCCTGGGTGTTCGAACATCGCTCGGTTCATTTCGTTGAAAGACAATCCTCGCTCCGGAGGAGTGGCCCGAGTAACGAGTCCAGGAGGCGATGTCGAACGTCGGAGCCCGGACGCTTCTCTTGATTCAGCTTCGGTTCTTGAAGTTGCCACGGCAGACGTGGTGCGATCAGGTTGGCGAGCGGCTCCGGGACTGGTACGGGTGGCGCCGGAGTTTGTCCTGTTGGAGGCCACTAGAGGTGCGGAGCGCACCGTTGGAGTCGATACGGGACGTCCGGCCATAGCAGCGCTGCGCGTGGGATTCACTGCGGGATGCGGAATCACCTGCGCCTTAGCCAACTGCTCGCGCGGTATTGAAACTACCGAATGAGCCACAGGTTTACCGCCAGCGAAAACATCTCGATTCACGGCAGTAGTTCCAATGTCCTTGTAGGCATAATGGACGTTTCTTATGTCCGTGATGTCTGTAATGTTAGTTATATTCGTCACGTTGCGGACGTTCGTGATGTTGACCACGCGCAGGTAGTCGCCGCCCCAGTGATACCACGGGAAGAAGGGCTCCCCGGGTCCCAGCGGAAACCAAGCTGCGAGTCCTACTCCTCCGACTTCAAAGCCAATAGAGAAACCCGGTCCCCCGACAAACGCGACAAAGGCCGGTGCGTAGACCGGGAACATAGGTGCTACGAGAATTGGTCCAGGGACCCAACCCCAAGCGACGCCAATGTGCACCCAGCGGCCGAAGTGGAAAGGACAGAAGCCCCAAGGTTCATCTTCGACCCAAGTCCAACCCCACGGAAACACCCACGCCCAATGGCCAAAGCGATAGGGCACCCAACCTACGGCAACACCTGCGGGAAACCAAACAGGCCCGTAGTCTGGGTTGTCCTGCCACGATCCATAATCATCAAGATCGTCATATCCCGGGATATCGGGGCTTACGTACTTTCCAGAGCGCGATGAGGAAAGATGCTTGTCGCGCTGTTCGCACCATCTGTCAAGGTCATCTGGTTCGAGCATTGGGACCGACTCGACATTGATCGGATTTTGTCCCGTCAACTTGACAGCCTGACCCGCTTGCACGGTCTGAGACATCCCCGCGTCGGTTACTTCCAGACTGCCCTTATTCACAGTTACGAGCGTGCTGCTTCCGTTCAATGCCGTATCGACGCGATAGCTGCCAGGCTGCATAGTCAATGCGCCGTTGGGCGTGTCAACTTCCACAGTCTCGCCGGCACGCAGCCGATAGACGCTGACGCAGATCGTTCCCTGCTCCAAACCAAGCTGCGTGCTCTGATCGTTCAGGTTTGTCATCGTAAGGTCGGTAGAGTCCGACAGGCGAACGGTGGCAGATCCAACCTGGAGCTCCGCCCGGCTGTCCCTGTCGGTGTAAATACGATCACCGGTCGTAACCGGAAAGTTCAGCCCTGCCTCAGTCCATTGATTCAAACCCGCCCGCAAATATGAAACCGTGCCTTTTAGGAAACTGATTCGAGCAACCCGGTTGGGAGGATTCTCAACCGGAGCGTTCTCTTGCGTGTTGGAATCCTGTTGGGCGGCCGGAGAATTGGCTTGAGCAAATAGCGGAGGGGTGAAGCTCAAAGCTATTAGGAAAATGAAAACGGAGACACAAGCTCGGAGGTTTCCTAGTGATCTGATTTCTTGCCGCGGAAACAATTCGATAGATTGCTTTTCTCGGCATTCGTCGCTAATCATAGACTTTATCCCCCTTCTGCCTCATACGCACCTTCCGTTCCAAATGAGACTAAATTTGTGGCGTAGGGCTAGGTCTGGCGGGATGAATCGTTTAGTCAAAAAGAATCGTTGCTGACGACCCAACGACCGCCACAAAAAAACAAATAGTGTCAGCACGTTGACAGTCGTTGGTCAGGAGCAGGGCGAAAAATTCCGAGCCGCCGCATTTTGTAAAGCAAAGTTGTTCGTCTTACTTGTAGTAGCACGGCGGCCCCGTAAGGCCCTCCGATGACCCAATCCGTTTCCCCGAGTGTTAGAAGAATATGGTCTCGTTCCACTTCTGCCAGTGTCTTAGCTTTCGGCCGAGAATCGTTGTCGTTAAGTTTCGTTTCGGCGAGCTCCGGATAATGAAGAATTCCATCCGAAGATAGGATCACACAACGCTCAATGACATTTTGCAATTCTCGTATGTTGCCTGGCCAGTGATAGTGGAGCAGAGCCTCCATATCATTTGGACGAATAGCCTCAATTTGTTTATCCATTCGCAGAGCATACTTCTTAGCAAAGTGCCAAACCAGAAGCGGAATATCCTGTGAGCGATCGCGCAATGAGGGAACCACGATCGGGAACACATTCAAACGGTAATACAGGTCGCTGCGAAACCGGCCCTGTTCAACCATCTGCCGTAAATCTTTGTTCGTCGCGGCAACCAGGCGAAAATTGACTTTCACAGTCTGAGTACTGCCCAATCTTTCGAGTTCTCGTTCTTGAAGGACGCGCAACAGTTTTGACTGTAGTTCCAGCGGAATATCGCCGACCTCGTCGAGAAAGAGCGTTCCATTGTTCGCTAGCTCAACGCGCCCGATATTCCTGGCGACCGCTCCCGTGTAAGCGCCCTTCTCGTGTCCAAAGAGCTCGCTCTCGAGTAGTCCCGCTGGGATGGACGCGCAATCTGCTCTGACCAAGCCTCGGCCTCGGCGAGCGCTCAACTCATGAATTCTCCGGGCTATCAGTTCCTTCCCGGTTCCGGTTTCTCCCAGGACGAGCACGGTCGAATTCGTCGCAGCGACCATTTCCACTTGCTTAAGGACAAGCTTGATGTTTGTGCTCTCTCCAATAATCTCCGTGTCGGCATCGTTTTGCCGTTGGGTAGTTGAGTAGCGGCTATCCTGAGCTCCTACCGTATCCAAATTCGAGCGATCCATCCCTGCTCCCGTCGAAAACATACACCCCTCCTATAAAGATAAATATCGAGACATTGCAATGGGGCTGAGAGAATCGGCGAAAAAACCGTATTTGCTACAAGACTATTTCAGAACCGAGCAAACTGCGTTTAGTAAAGCTTCGCTATCAAACGGTTTATGGAAAAATCCTAACGCGCCATCACGCATCGCCTGCTCCCGCACTGCGGCATCTGCGTGACCAGTTATGAAAATGATCGGAACGGGCCTTACACGGTCGGATAGGTAGCGCTGGAGTTCAAGCCCGCTCATGTTGGGCAATCGAACGTCCAGGATCAGGCAACACTCATCCTTCGGGTGATCGGAATTAACGAAGTCCTCGGCAGAGGCAAACGCTTCCACATTCAGGCCGGCCGAATCCAACAAGTTGCCTAGAGCGTCGCGGACTGCTTGGTCGTCGTCCACGATCGAGACTGAATGGGATTTTTGAGTTTTCTGCATCATGGTTTTAATTCTCCTCTACCTTCATACGAGCCGGAGGATAACGCTAACTGAAGGAGGGCGTCTATTGCCCGTTGGTAAGGAGAACTAACACGTTTGGGAAGGTAAGCCCAACCTTTCCGCAATCCGTACAAGATCCGGCAAGGATTGGACTTGCATCTTCTTCATTACCTGCCCACGATGGACTTTGGCGGTTGTTTCGCTAGTGCCCAATTCTGCGGCTATCTGTTTATTCAGCTTACCCGCAACCACCAACGCCATCACTTCGCGCTCGCGGGGAGTGAGACTGTTGAACCGACGTCGCGATTCGGTAACTTCCGCTTCCTGCGCGCGGCCATCGCGGTCACGCTCAACAGCCTTCTGAATGGCATCCAGGAAGTCCTGATCTCGGAAGGGTTTAGTTAGGAAATCGACGGCTCCGGCCTTCATCGCTTGTACCGTCATGGGAATGTCGCCATGGCCTGTGATGAAAATTATAGGAATCTCTATGTTGGCTGCGGCTAGTTGCTTTTGAAAATCAAGTCCACTGATGCCTTGTAGACGCACATCTAAAACTAAACATCCCGGTACATTCTTGCGATCGGCCTTCAAAAAATCTTGGGGTGAGTTAAATGTTTCCACGCGTATTCCCACCGATTCCAGCAAATTCCTAATTGCGGTCCGCACGGCTTTGTCGTCGTCGATTACGAAGACAGTTGTTTCAACGGCATTCATGCATGGGCTCCGGCAACCATCGGCAATGTGAACTGGAACGTCGCGCCTTGATCATTGTTCGAGAGGGCCCACATACGGCCGCCGTGTGCTTCCACGATTGTGCGGCTGATGGAAAGGCCCAATCCCATTCCTTCTTTCTTTGTAGTGAAGAACGCTTTGAAGACGTTTTCGAGGATGTTCGGTTCTACCCCCATACCGCAATCGCGCACGGTAATTAGAATCTGGCCATCGTCGGTCGCCCTCGAGCTGATCGATAGTTCTCTGGGATGCTGGTGAATCGACTTCATTGCGTCTATAGCGTTGGCGATGAGGTTCAGGATTACCTGTTGCAGTTGTACTCGGTCCCCGCAAACGATGGGAAGATCCGATGCAAAGTCAGTTCGCAAGGTCACCTGATTGTTAGACAATTCTGATCCAGCGAGGTTGATCACTTCAGTAATTACGTCATTAACTAGCAACTCAGTCTTTTGTGGCGCTTTATTCTTCGCCAGCTCACGAATACGCTTGATGATCTCTCCAGCTCTCTTGCCCTCTTTAACAATCCAAACCAAGGATTCCCGAACTTTATCGAGGTTTGGCGGCTCGGCTGTAAGCCATCGCATGCATGCGTCTCCGTTGGTGACGACTGCGACAAGAGGCTGATTTACTTCGTGTGCAATCGAGCTGGTGAGCTCCCCGAGGGTCAGTAGCCGCGAGACGCGAGCGAGATCGGACTGCGTCCTCAGGAGATCGTGCTCGAGTTGTTTGCGCTCGGTGATATCCATCGTTAGGCCTACCATTCGCATCGGTTCGCCGGCGCTGTCGCAGTAGGTCCTCCCCTTGCTCATGACCCAGCGGGCTTGACCGTCCGGGCGATTGATACGGTATTCCACTTCCAGCGCTCCGTGCGGCTTGAGGGCAGTGAGAATAGCCAATTGGACGCGGGCGCGATCCTCTGGATCGACGAGATGAACGAAGGATGACCACGTGTGTTTGACATCGTGCGGCTCGAGGCCAAAGATTTGAGAGTGCCGATCTGACCAGGTGGCCAAGTCAGACTGGGGATCCCAATCCCAGGCCCCGGAACCGGACGCTTCTTGAGCCATCCGCAGTTGTTCTTCACTCCCGCGCAGGGCCGCTTCGGTCCGCATTTGTTCTGTGAGATCGCGCGTTATCTTTGAAAAACCAATAAGCTCTCCGCGCTGATTGCGCAATGCAGTGATAATCACGTTAGCCCACAACTTGGATCCGTCTTTGCGTAACCGCCAGCCGTATTCTTCAAAGCGGCCCTCTGCCGCGGCGATCTGGAGTTCCGTCTCTGGTTTCCCAAGTTGTATATCTGCAGCCTGATAAAACTGGGAAAAGTGCAGGCCGATGATTTCTTTTGCCGTGTATCCATTGATGTGTTCAGCTCCCTGATTCCAGGTCGTAACACGGCCGGAAGTGTCGAGCATAAAGATTGCGTAATCCTGAACCCTTTCGACAAGCAAACGAAACCGTTCTTCGCTTCTGCGAAGCGCTTCTTCCGCAAAATTACGCTGCAAAATCTCGTCCGAGAGGTCATCGTTCGCTTTTTGAAGCTTGGCCGTTCTCTCTTGCACGCGAATCTCTAATTCATCCTTGGCTTTCCCCAGGCCCTCTTGCGCGCGCTTCCGTTCTGCGATTTCGAGCCTCATTGCTTCAGGACTCGGAAGCGCAAGCGCGTGTGGAATCAAACGGACAAGCAGTATAGCGGTAGCAACCGAGGCTAAGGCAGTGATCACTTTGATGCCGCCCGATAGCCAATAGTCCGCATGCCACAGATTCCAGATTTCCATTACGTGCGTTGCGCCACAAGCAAGGATAAACATACCGAAAAAAATGAATATCCAGTTGAACGGTACATCCTTCCGTTTGCGGATGAAATACATCAACGTGATGGGAATCGAGAAGTAAGCGACAGCGATTAGAAAATCGGATATGACGTGAAGCCAAACTAATCCCGGGTCCCATAGGTAACAATAACCGTGTGGCATGAAATCGTTGGGAGAGGAAATAGTCCTAAAGAACTCCATAGTAGTTAATCCTCCATGGATCCGATTTGGCCCGACACAGGAGAGATACCGATTCTAATCTAGGGTTTGTTGCGGGTTTGTGTGGCGCGAACCAGGAGGTGCGAATGCAACTTCCGCGCCCACCAGGAGCTGCATCCCACTGTTCACGTCGACGGCTTAGTATAAAGGAACAGTACCCTACAAGAAACTACGTAATCAGAAGTACTGAAGCGATTTCAGGGTTCACAAAGATTCACGAAAATGGGGCTGGTGTCAGGTTCGTGTCGAAATACTGGCGTTTGCCTTTCTTTTTTGTCCCTGTGGAAGAATTGAAGTAATCGGAATTCTGCTAACCAATTCATTGCGAAGACCTTATTCCAGAGAATTTCGGATGGCCTGCCGATGGAACGAAATCTGCTTAACCGGCCTTTGTCCGTTCCACACAAGGGAGGCTGAGAATATGACCGCATTACGCAGAGTAGCAGTGGTTTTTTGCATCGCATGTTTGCTGTCGGGATTCGCATCTGTCGCGAAGGCAGACCAACATGATAAGTTGACGATTGTCACCTTCAGTCAGCCGGTCGAGATCCCTGGCGGTAAGGTGCTCCCGGCGGGTACCTACGCTTTCAAGGTGCTAGATAGTTTGGGGGACCGCAATATAGTCCAGATCTATGACAAGGACCGAATGAACCTGTACGCAACGATCCTTGCAATTCCAGATTACCGCCCGAATCCATCGGATAAGACCATAATTAAGTTTTCTGAAACCGCATCGGGCGGCCCAGTAGCGATCAAGGAATGGTTCTATCCCGGCGACAACTACGGCCAGGAATTCGTCTATCCGAAGTCTCGAGCCGTTGAAATTGCCCAAAGTTCAAACCAGAACGTTCCATCGATGCCGTCGGAAATGGCTTCAAATATCAATCAGCAGGATCAAGCTTCAAACGATTCAAATGAGACAGCCATGAAAGAGGCTCCACTCAAAGCCGAAGAACCGAGCGGAGAGGAAGTGGAAGTAGCCACGGTATTCATCGTTGAAGCACCAGTCGTGGTTGCGGAGAACACCACCAAAAAGCTGCCGCAGACGGCGAGTCAGCTTCCTCTTCTCTACATGTCCGGAATCTTTCTGATGGCGCTCGGAGTACTGTTCTGGACGCTTTCGAAGCGGCGAGCCTAACCTTCGCGAAGAGGCCGCTTAGGACGCTATCCTGGCGACGGTTCGGATCGCCAGTGGCGAGGAAGCGAGAACAATGTTGGGGGAATGGAGCGCGCGTGCGAAGTTGTCTTCAAGTCACCGCGCGCTCTATTCCAGCCTTCTCCTGCTAGTAGCCTTCGGGTCCTCATCTTCGACGCACACTCTCTCTTCACAAGAGGGTTCCGGCCAACACGTAATTTCTTCAGAAGTTAACCTAGTGATCTTGCCTGTCACTGTGACAGATGAATCTGACCACTTTGTATCGGGACTGGATGCTTCAAATTTCCAAGTTTATGAAGATGGCCAACAGCCAAAAATCTTATTGTTCAGGCATGAAGACACACCCGTCACGGCCGCTGCAGTGGTGGATCACAGTGGAAGCATGGCTGCCAAACGTGACGACGTAATCGCCGGCGCGGTTGCGTTTGTACAAGGCAGCAACCCACAAGACCGCGAGTTCGTCGTCAATTTTAGCGACTCGGTAACATTTGGACTTCCCGCAAGCGTGCCGTTCACAAGCAGTGTCGAGGATTTGAAGGCTGCGTTATTGAAGACGCCTGTGAGGGGAGAAACAGCATTGTACGACGCTCTTGCGGCGGCTTTGGAGCGTCTTCAAACGGCTCCACTTGACAAGAAGGTTGTGCTCCTTATCAGCGACGGAGGAGACAACGCCAGCAAACATACTTTTTCGCAAGTGCTCCGGATGGCCCAAAGCTCCAGTGTAATTATTTATGCAATCGGCCTGTTCGATGAAAATAGCGCTGACCAAAACCCAAAAGTACTCGAGAAACTGACGAAAGAAACCGGCGGCAAAGCATATTTCCCGAAATCTTCCTCAGAAGTCGTAAGCGTTTGCCGGCAGATTGCTCAGGACGTCCGACATCAGTACACCCTCGGCTATAGCCCGGAGGGCAACGATCATCCGGGATATCGCAAGATTCGAATCAAAGTAAATGCCCCGGGTAAAGGCAAGCTCTACGTGCGCACTCGCCCTGGTTATTTCTTTTCGGCAAACGGATCGGCACAAACTGCAGCCGGGCATGAGCAGGATTAGTGATGCGACCAAATCCATGAAAAGTCTAAGCAGTTCTCATTTCTTGTGGCTGTCGCACACTTGCATGCTATCCGCCGCGCTAGTCCTAGCCTTTTATTCTTACTTTTGGGTTGACGCCCGAGTTTATCAAGCGCTTGAAGACCGTCATTTCGATAGCTCGGCGGCAGCGCCAGTGAATTGCGCCGCCGAGGAAAGCGATCTCAATGACGAAACGACAGGTTCCTCGATCGGACGAATCGACATTCCCCGCCTAGGACTCTCAGTTGTAGTGCTGGAAGGTGACGACGCGCTTACCCTTCGCCGCGGCGTCGGCCACATTCCTGGCACTGCTTTCCCCGGCCAGGCGGGCAATCTGGCAATTGCGGGACATCGCAACACATTCTTCAGCGGCTTGCGCGATATTCGCGCAAATGATGTTATTCGCATGACGACGCTGCATGGATCTTATGTCTACAACGTGGAATCGATCAGAGTCGTCGGTCCGGAACACATAGAAGTTCTCGACGGTACGCAGCACCCGACTTTGACTCTGCTCACTTGTTTCCCCTTCTCTTACATTGGCCCTGCTCCAGACCGCTTCGTCGTTCGTGCCCGACAGATATCGTCGAGCGCGCGAGCAGCCTCGCAGGCATGTGGTGCAGTTGAAAAAGGCATCGAAAGACGGGTTAGCACGAAGGATTATGGCGAAGCCACTAAAACACCCGAGTAAGTTGAACGGCCGGCATTCCCTTATTCAATTATTGCGCAACACATCGGAATATTCCGCTTTCTTCCAGGAACTGCCGTGTTAAGTAGCGCACCTTCGTTTTGGAAGTGTGTCGGAACGCTGTCGAAAGATTGACGTCATCCCCCTCTTCACTCCGCGCTCGGAACGCAACACTAAATTGCAATTCTGGATAAACACTTACACCCAACGAGGATAGCCGAAACGCCTCGAATGCCGGCGCATTGGAATGAAAGGTGCTTACGGGATTGCGTCAAGCATTTAACTTACAACACTAGAAAGAGACCAATGAGCGCCACACAGACAATTCAGGTACAACGCGAAGATTACACAAGAGACGGGGTCCGGAAATCAAACGCACGCCGCTGGAAAAAGAATCTTTCAAACGGCATTCGAACAAAACCGCTCGCGCGCGGGAAAGAGTGGCGCGATGAGTGGCATGCCATCCAACGCGCGCTGGCAGGGGACGACGCAGCGCTATCGTCACTATTCAGCAAAAACAGACTAAGGCTATACCGCGTCGCTTTTTTGCTGCTACGCAACAAAGAAGACGCCGAAGACGCTCTGCAAGATGGCCTGCTTTCGGCCTATGCACATTTGAATTCCTTCGAAGGCCGTGCGCGATTCTCCACCTGGCTCACACGAATTGTTTGCAATGCCGCGCTGATGAATCGCCGTAGGCTGCGATTGCACCGCTCGCTCTCCCTCGATGAAATTCTGTTGAACGAAGCGCAGACCCGAGAGGCAATAGCCGTCGATGACCGGCCCGACCCTGAAAAGGTCTTCGCCCAGCTAGAAGTGAGAAATGCGGTCGAAGATAAAATGAAGCATCTCTCGCCTTTTCTGCGATCGGCATTTTATCTGCGCGATATTCAGGATCTGTCGGCATGTGAAGCGGCAAAAGTCGCAAGCGTGAACTTGAGTGCGATGAAATCCCGCGGTGCGCGCGCGAGGCGCCAACTTGCCAGTTTGCTCATGGCAGCGAGTGTCAATACGTAGCAAACCATCCTTTGGAGCGAAACGTTCAATCGCAAGTGGCAAGTCACAGGGTCACAGAAAAAAAGGAGAGAAAGAAATGACTGATCTGGAACTAAAAACAAATGTCGAAGCAGAACTCGCCTGGGAACCGAGCATCAATGCGGCTGAAATTGGCGTCTCAGTAAAAAATGGCATCGTTACGCTCACCGGCTATGTTCCCAGCTTCTGGGAACAATGGGCTGCGGAGCGCGCAGTATCCCGATTGTCCGAAGTGAAAGCCGTGGTCAATGAACTAGAAATCAAGTTGCCGAGTTCAAGCGAGCGCACGAATGAGGACATTGCGAAAGCCGCGGTGGATGCACTGAGATGGTTAATCCTAGTTCCGAAAGACCGAATTAAGGTCACAGTCTCCAATGGTCGGGTCACTTTGGAGGGCAATGTGGATTGGCAGTATCAAAAAAGCGCCGCGGAAGCGGCCGTACGTCATCTAGTAGGCGTCAAGGGAATCAGCAACCTGATCGAAGTTAAGCCTCGCGGCGCGGCGAGCGAAGTGAAGGCCAGGATCGAGGATGCTCTAAAACGCAGCGCTCAGTTAGACGCCAGCCGAATCAAAGTTGAGACCGATGGCGACAAAGTAATTCTGCGAGGCTCGGTGGGCTCCTGGGCTGAACGAGAGGAAGCTGAGCGAGCGGCTTGGGCAGCACCCGGCGTCCGTTCAGTAGAAAACCGCATTGCGATCGGCCAAATTGTGGCGTCGGCATGAGGTCGTACCCATTAGTAAAGAACAATCAATAGTTCGGCGGCGAGAAAACAAATCTTTCAAGGAGAAAAACAATGGCAGACCTGGCAACAAGAAGAGGAAACGTATTCGAAGGGTTGTTCGATTTCAGACGTGACTTCGACGGCATTTTCAACAGACTTCTAACCCACTCGGCGCAGAAAAATAATGGTGGCCCAATCACTCTGGTAGCTTCTGTGCCGCCGATCGAGGCGCGCGTTGACGCGCAAGACAATAAATATCACCTGCGCGTGGCTCTTCCTGGCGTGGAGCCCAATGAGGTGCAGATAACCCTACAGGGTCAGTACTTGACCATCAGCGGCGAACACAAGACTCAGCAGAATGAAAAAGACTCCGCTTATTTGGAGAAGGAGTTTTTCTACGAGCGGTTTGAACGGACGATCGCGCTGCCCGATGCAGTGGACATGGAAAAAATAAACGCTGAGTTCAACAACGGAGTGCTGGAAATCACGGCGCCTCTGAAGGCCGGGGCTCTCCCCAAGAAGATTGAGATCAAGAGTTTGCCGAAGGCAAAGGCTACCAACGCGTAATTGAAAAGAAGAGCAGCAAAGTTTGTCTGTCTTCGAGCGCAGTACAGGGAAACGCGTGCATCCCAAGACACGCGTTTCCCTTATCCAAGTTTCGCGTCGCGTTTCACAAAATGCGCACTTTGGTTCCAACGCTCGTTGAAGGAGAGGGGAAATGAAACCGGCTTCGGCTGTACAGCGGACTATCAGCCTAAATCCATACGAACATGCGACAGGACCAAATCCTGTGGCCATGAGCAATTTCATGGACGAATTCCTCGACCTTGCAAAGAGTTTCGATGAATCGATCGCGCGGCGCGCTTTTCAACTTTTTCAGGTACGTGGTGGAGACAATGGTTCCGATCTCGACGATTGGTTCCGCGCTGAGACAGAATTATTTCACGCCGCGCATATCCAGGTGGCGGAATCAGAGGATGCTTTGGCAGTGTGGGTTGAGGTTCCAGGGTTCAGAGCGTCAGAACTAAAAGTAGCGTTGGAAATGGGCCGGCTCGCCATCACAGGAAAAAGACAATCTCGAAATCGTCGACGGAGTTCGAAGGTCATATATAGCGACGCGTGTCAGGATCAAATCTTCCGCGTTTTTCATCTCCCTGTTGATGTTGATGCGAAAAACGCAACGGCTGTCGTTATGGACGGAATTCTGGAACTTACCATTCCCAAATTTGCCCTACCGCGAAAGGCGCTCATCTTAACGGACTCGGGTTGGATCGTTCGAGCCTCTGACTATCAATTGTGGCGAAAGGCTCTAACGCGGCCCCGAGCGGACAGGGGCGAACAAAAACACCTTAGGAGTCAACATCGCTAATTCAAACTTGACCGCCAGGCCGGGAGTGGGCGTGGGAGTTCAGAACGAGATCACCGAGGAAAAGAGATGCCGAAACTGATCGCATTAGACGACGCGGAACTGAGCGACTGGGTTATGACACTCGGCGAAGAGCGCTCTGGTAAGTTTCTGTGCGCTCTCGCTGAAGCTGTGATGAAAGCGGATGCCGAAGATTACTCCGTCATCAGGCCCGCGCTCGTCAGCCTCAAAACGAAATATGGTCGCCGATCATCGGACGCCGAAGAAATCGGCGATGTCATCTCAGGCAGAGGTCGGCCTTCGCGGGTTCCCCGCTGCGAAAGGAGGAATCATGAACTCTACAACGCGCCTTAGCGTTGCAAGCGCAATCGTGCTCTTCGTTCTCCCGTTTGCTCGGAGTCAAGGTTCGCCTTCCTATCACTCCGAAGCGTTAGCGCAGGAAACGGAACAAGAATCCCAGGTCACCGTTCCCAATCGGTTGCCGAATCATCTCTACAAAGGAGAACAGGGTCCGCAGCGCTCCGAGATCGAGTTCGCCCCATCCACCCGGACCGTGACCATTAGATTCCAGGTTCAGGATCCAAACGGATATTTTTTACCGAATATTCGCCGGGATAATTTTGCCGTATATGAGGACGGCGTTCGGCAGAATGACATTTCCGTTGACGTAGAACATTCGCCGGTGTCACTAGCGGTATTAGCGGAATATGGCGGCCGCTACCATGAATTGAATCAAACGCTAGCGACAGAAGTTAAACAGGTTGGTCAAGACTTGCTCGGCGCTCTAACTCCTGACGACAAGGTCGCTATCTTTAAGTACGACTCGAAAGTGAATACCCTCGTCGACTTCACACAGAATCGCGATGCCATCGAAAAAGCCCTCGACCAGCTCGGCGATCCGGCTATTTCGGAATCAAACTTTTATGACGCGCTGCTTGAGGCCCTAGACCGGACGCATGACATCAAGGGCCGTAAAGCAATTATTGTTGTCTCAAGCGGCCTCGACACTTTTAGCAAAGCGAGCTTTCAGCAGGTCTTAGGAGCGGCGCAAAAATCAGATACCCCAATCTACACCATCGGCCTTTCTGGGATAGCAAAACGGGAGGCCTCACTCTACGGCGAAACAGCTCCTTTCGCGCGTATCGATTGGAAGAATGCCGAAAAGCAATTGGAGATGTTGGCGAAGGCTTCGGGTGGCCGCGCCTATGTAATTGAGTCCGATCTGGAAATTCCTCCTATCTATGACGACATCATGGAAAATCTTCGCGTTCGGTACGTAATTACCTACGTTTCATCGAACCCGGCCACCTTTGGACCTTCGCGAAGTATTCGTCTTGAGCTGATCGATCCCAAGACTGGAGCACCCTTGAAAATCCATGACGCGAATGGAAAAGTCGTGGTTGCAAAAGTTTACGTGCAGGCGAGCTATATCCCAAAGCCTGCTTCTGGCGGTTAAAGTCTGCGGCCGGATGAAAAGAACTCAATCGCTTGGGTAGTCGGCGAAGCGAGCTAAAAGATTAAGGTAATAGCAGGAGGTGCTTTATGCGCATCAACGATCACTTTGTGGAGGGAGGAGGCGTCGCAATCAGGGTTCTGCTTGTCGGACTGGTGTGCCTCGCACTAGTGGAAATTCTATTCATGAGCTACGGCCGATATCGTCAGCCCGCGATGGCGGCTGGCCGCGCTCTCGATGGACCCGACATCGAAATGCTCGAGAGGCAGAATCAAGCCTACGAGCGAGTGATTCACGCTACCGCTCCGGGAATTGTTTACATAAGAACGGAGCAAATCGTAAAAGCGGAACAATCACCGATGTTCATGGATCCATCGCTCCGGCAGTTTTTTGGTGGCGGGTCGCAACAAATCCCGCAAGATCAAAAACAGCACGCGCTCGGAACTGGAGTACTTTTCGATCCGAGCGGATACATCGTTACCAACAATCATGTGATCGCCCATGCCAGCACCGTGGAAGTAATGCTCACGGATAAACGCATGTTCAGAGCGAAGGTAATAGGCGGCGACCCCGATACCGACATCGCGGTAGTAAAGATTAATGCCACTGGCCTGCCGACGGTACCCCTCGGAGATTCATCGAGCCTTCATGTTGGCGACACCGTGATGGCTTTTGGAAACCCGTTCGGTTTGAACTTCACGGTGACTCGTGGAAGCGTAAGCGCACTCGGCCGCTCGGATTTCAATATAGAGGCGGTACAAGACTTCATCCAGACGGACGCGGCGATCAATCCCGGAAATTCCGGAGGAGCGCTTGTAGATGTCAAAGGCCAAATCGTAGGAATTAACACAGCGATCCTAAGCGGCAATCAAGGGCCCGGAGGCGAAGGTGGCTTCATAGGTATCGGATTCGCGATTCCCATCAACATGGCAAAGCGCTCGATGGATGCGCTGATTAAAACCGGAAAAGTTACCCGCGGATATATGGGAGTGACCATCGGTCCGGTTACGGAAGACCTAGCTCGACAGTTCAAGGTGCCCGACACCTCCGGAGCCCTGGGCCAGGATGTAACCCCCGGCGGTCCGGCCGACAAGGCAGGATTAAAACCGGGCGACGTGATTCGAAAGTTCAATGGAATACCCGTCAACGGATCGAATGAACTGTTGGCGATGGTAGCCAATACAAACCCAGGAACCCCCGTCACACTGGAAGTTCTACGCAACGGTCAGCCTCTCACTTTGAAGCTCACGCTCGAAGAACGGCCATCCGATCTCGGATACACCGCTGCCGGCGGCGCGCGCAAAGCTCCGTCGCGTGGGCCATTGCGAGGCATTAGCGTACAAAATCTCACGCCGGATCTTCGCAAGCAGCTGAGCGTACCAGCGGATGCGCATGGAGTCGTGGTCAGCGACGTTGATCCGAATAGCCCCGCTGCTCAACGTCTCGAGCAGGGCGACGTAATTGTGAGCGTGAGCCATAAGCCAGTGAACTCTGTGGCGGAATTTGACTCCGCTGCAGCCGCCGCGACGAGCAGTACGTTGCTGAGAATTATCCACGACGGCCAAGCCAGCTTTATTGTGATTCCAGAAGAAGGTGGAGACAGCGAATGAGAATTCAGAATTACATCGAACAAAAAGGAGGAGTGAAAGATATGCGTCTATTTTTAAGGATTACTCTCGCGTTGTTTGTTCTGTTCGTCGTGGCGAGTGGCGCACAGGCCCAGAGAGTGGCAGTCGATTACGATCACCATGCAAATTTCTCGCAGTATAAAACTTTCATGTGGATCAGACCTCCCCAGTTCCACGGTGATCCTCTGATGTCACAGCGCATCATGGACGACGTCAATGCGCAACTCACAGCCAAGGGCTTGCAGTTGGTAACCGAGAACGCCGATCTGGGTGTTTCCACTCACGTTGCGACGCGCGAACAGCACACCTTGGAAACATTCTATGGTGGCTTCGGCGGAGGATGGGGTTGGCACTATTGGGGCCCTGTAGGTGGCGAGGCATTCACCACGGAACATACATATGAGGTAGGAACGCTTGTGGCGGATTTGTTTGATGCACACACGAAGCAACTGATTTGGCGAGGGGAGGCGACCGACACGCTAGCAGAAAAACCCGATAAGGATACCAAGAAGCTGAATAAAGCGGTTGAGAAGTTGTTCAAAGATTTTCCACCTCGGTAATTGAACGCTCCACCGGATAGCTCGAAACTTGGCTATCCGGTGCGAGGCTGCACGCACTACGGCTTCAGTTTTTTTGCTTTTTGAAAATCAATGCCAGCCCTCAAACATAGGGCTTACGGAGGAAATACTTATGAGCGCCACATCGGCTTCAGTTTCTACAGTGGTAAGAAAGACTTTGGGATGGTCTATCGCTCTAAGCGTTTTGATGATTCTGGCGGGGGTTTTCGCAATAATCCTGCCCCCAGTTGCCGGAATTGCAATCACCATCCTCGTTGGATGGCTGCTTATTTTCAGTGGTGGCGCGCACCTGATGTTCGGGTGGCAAACCCGGGAAATCGGCGGGCTAGTTTGGGAGCTGCTTCTGGGTATTCTGTACCTCGTTGCGGGAGTCTATCTCCTGATAAATCCACTCACGGGTGTAGTGTCTCTCACGCTCGCCTTGGCCATTTACTTGTTTGTTGAAGCAGTGCTGGAATTCATTTTAGCGGTGCGTTTCCGTCCGATGCCTGGTTCGGGCTGGTTATTCATGGACGCAATCATTACCTTGATCTTGGCCATCATGATCTGGCGGACTTGGCCATCCAGCACAGCGTGGGCGATCGGCATACTCGTGGGCGTTAGCATGCTGTTCAGCGGGATATCCCGGCTGATACTTTCTTTGGCGGCCCGCCACGCTGTCAGCGAATTGCCTTAATCCGGGGGCAAAACACTACGTGTTGGAGCAAATCGCCAATGTAATTGAGGGAGAGCCCTTTACCTTTAGTCGTGGGGAGAACGTCGACACGGACCGCGCCGTTCGCAGGCGATCCATGGTTTTCGGCCAGAACCGGCAGAAAGATTTGATTGATTACTTGTTGACCCGGATTGCCGAAGATGAACGCGCTGGGATCGTGACTTAGCCCTAAATCGATTTTCAGTCCATTAGTAGAATCGAACAATGAGACTAAAACGACGCCCAACGCGTTCTAACCATGACGTTCGCAAATGATGTCGGTTCTGTTGCTTTCCTGGGGACAGGCGCATTCGTTCCACAAAAGTTTGGCGTGTCGAAACAATGGCCACGTGTGACGTAATGTTGCATGTTCAAACTACCGCAGACGCCCAGAAACATGTGATTCTGGGCACTGAAAGTCACGAAAGTTGAGTGCGTGTACCGAGCAGTGTCGTGCGGCCCCCTATGCGCGAGATCGCATAGGCATTGGAACGGCATTGCTCAAATTTTTTGCACGCGGGTTCTAGCGTTCAGGAAGAACCGCACCGGAGTCATCAGATTTCTTCGTTGCTGAAAATGAAAAAGCCGCCCGCGAAGGAGCGGCTTTCCTTGTGATTCAGATTTTCGCAGAACTAATTCAGAAGTTTCCGGCGGCCTTTCAGGAAGAGAGTGCCAATCCCAGACCCGAGCATCAAGAGGATGCCTGGCTCCGGAACCGATGACGTCGTGCCACTGACGTCCATCTGGTACGGACCATCCGTATTGGGGGAGACACCATCAGCGTTGGCGAAAAATTGACCGGCCACCCCCGGTCCGGACGTATCGAATGACCAGGACCAAAGCGTGTTGCTGCCGCTCGTCGCAGTCAATTCGATCCAGTAGGTTGTATTCGCAGTCAAGTCGAATGGCGTCGCAAGCGCGAAAGTGTAGGCCTCCAAGCTGGGGGAAAGTGGCGAGGATATTGTTCCGATGGTATCAAGCACCGAACCAGGGGCTGGGCCGGCAGCATTGCTGAGCAGTGACATGGTTACAGCACCGCCAGATATTTCCTCGCCGATGGGCTCCGATTGGAGCAATACCGTCACGCTGGTCAGACTGAAGGCAGATGGTCCGGAATTGAAAGAGTCTGCCAATGGGCCAAATACGGATATCGGATCGGATCCGTTGCTGATGGCACTGAGATTGTTGTAGGGATGGGAATCAGCCCGAGTGCCAAATGCCAGGAACAAGATTCCAACGCCTAGCAAGAAGAGGCGTTGCATGGTTGGCCTCATAATGTAACCTCCTAGAACTACCACCATTAGGGGAACCCGAAACTGTGTCTGAAGGCGGTGCAATTAGACGCCCAGAACCTCAGATATAACATTCCTGTTTTCAATCGGATACGACAGCTTCTTTTGCCTGTATGCAACAAATTGCACACTTTTGCGAATTCGTTTCTGAGTTCGGCGTGTGAGTGAAGCTGAAACCGGTTTCGCATCCCAGCGGTGTCGTGCTCAACGTGGGGACTCGCACCCCATAACGGAATCGGCACCGCTATTTTTATTTACACAAGTTCTGGCGAGCAAGGCGAAGCAGCACCGGGCCAGAGATTCAATCTTCACGGTGCTGTATGAAGCGGCGTCGTGCCCTGCCGCGGGAGGCCCACTCCCGTTCCTAGAAACGGCTCGGTTCGAACTGGACCAAAACCAACATTCGAACATTTCCACAGGTGGACGAGATTTCCACAGATTTTCATGGAATTGGGTACGGTGGGACGTTGACAGGCGTCCTTCAAAAAGTTCAAACGATAGTATGTCCTCTTCGTCGTGGAAAGAACCTTATCTTGCAGCGCTGACAGAAACTGACAAAGAGAAATTAACCGCGCTGCTTTACGCTACAGAGCTAGCGCTGTTTAATCGTGCGCAGGAACTAGCGCAATGTGAGGACGGTCACAAAGAGCTAATCGAGATTGCGATAGCGAGTGAGAATTTACTAGCCTTCAAGACTGTGATACTTAACTGGCCACCCCGTTTAGCCATGTCGCACCCCCACTCCGGCAACCAGTTAACCGTTTACGAGAATAATTGAACATGGCCCTGAAAGGCAGCCGTCGCCGAGCCACTACGTCTCTCTACTTAATTGAAAGCCGCGAGGCCGAGCGGAAGTTGGCAGAGGCGAGGGGAAAAAAGAAAGCTGTTACCGCGAAATCCCGCCCGCGTTAGTGCCCGATTAGTCGGATTACCGGAGAAGTGAAGTGATACTTTATTTGTCCGGTTTGTGCGTTAACCAGGACTTTAGGCCCCAATATTCCGGCAAAATCTTATTCTTCCTGAGCTTAGTCGTTCACCTGCATTTCACCATCAATTCAGGCGCCGTGCATTGACCCTGGTAACCGCTTAATACAGACTCTGCGCGAGTCCGAGGGTTCAAACGACGGCGCCAGTTCTCACATTCCGGCGATTTGACGTTCTAATCAGGAGCGCCGCCCTCGTGCCGAGTAGAACAAAGGAGGATTCAATGAGGCAACACATCGGACGTTTAAGTTTTGGGTTGGCTTTTCTCGCGGCTGTGTTCGCAAGCCAAGCGCTTGCTCAAAAGCCTCAACAAATAGTCGGAGCATCGACCAAGCTGGCGCCAGCTCTGGCGACAGATGGGAACTGGATGTACATCGCATGGGTGGATTCTTCCACCGGTGATATCTATTATGCGTCTGAGAATAGTGGTTTTACTGACGTCCAGCCCGTCGGTGGCACCAATAGCGACGGAACGACATGGAGCGCCGAGTCCAGCGCTACCCCCGCATGGGGCTATGACGGAGTATCTTTCTATTTAATCTGGAAAGGAAAGGCAGGCAATGACATCTGGTTTTCCCAGATGAGTGACGGAGTCTGGCAGCTTCAGGAGAAGGTGCAGGGGTCCGATCCCACTTGGACAGCCGAGACCAATGTGGCGCCAGCAGCCACTTTTAATAGCTGGCCACTAACTGTGTATTGGAAAGGCGGGTCCGGCGATAACGTCTGGACCAGCAGCCTTGACGATCTACAACCGGGCTGGCTCACGCAGTCTAAGACAGGATTGCAAACAAACGTCGCGCCTTGCGTCGAATCCGACCCCAACGGTTCGGAAGGTTCTCCCATGGTCATTAAGGGCGCTTCTAATAACTATATCTACGCCTCAGGTTTTCAGATTTCCGGCAAAGGCCCGACTTGGAATGCGGAAACCTCCGAGCCGCCAGCCGCAGCCTTCGACGGAGAAAATGACGTTGTGTTTTGGAAGGGCCAGTCGGGTACGTCGATCTGGTATTCCTATAACACGGGGACCCCGCTCGGCTCTGGAGGCCCGCCAACCTGGACTAAACAGCAGACCGTCAGTGGTGCGAAAACCAACGCGGCCCCGACCGTAGCTATTGCCAATGGACCTTCTATCAGTGTGGCGCTTGTCGCGTGGAAAAACGCTTCGGACGATAGTATCTGGTATAACGTTGGTTCGTCGTTTCCCGAGTTGGTGCATGCGATGCAGTCGAGCAACCCATAGGTATCCGAGACTTTAGATTGCAAAGTTTGGACGAAGGCGAGTCAGACAAAAGATTCGGCTTCCTCATTTTTGGGAGCGCGCCCGGGCACCTCTCCCACACTTTGATTGACGGTACCTCTCCCAGAACCCGATAACTACGATTACCGGAGAAGTGAAGTACTAGAACTTTACTTGATTGCATAACAACGTCGGCTCCTTAGACCCGAGTAGACTGTGGTTTGTCGAGAACCATTGGCTCGGGAGAAAGGAGCCGAACATGATCATTATA
>Ga0209420_1000110_pt1 | contig 49921 bp, 43 predicted proteins | sample BlaSpr_A8_OM1_O1_FD_187972 | JGI IMG/M metagenome (GOLD analysis project Ga0209420, IMG submission 187972) | Forest soil microbial communities from Thunder Bay, Ontario, Canada - Black Spruce, Ontario site 2_A8_OM1_O1 (SPAdes) (version 2) | ecosystem: Environmental > Terrestrial > Soil > Boreal... | reverse complement strand
ATGCCGTCTCGGAGTACCGCGCGGCGTTGGCGGTATCGGGAGCGCCGGAATCCGCACGCGCCGCGGCCCAGACCGGTTTGCAGAAAGCTTATGAACCGGCTCGAAGGGAAGATCATCCGGGCGGCCATTCTTGACGGAACGGACCTTGGCGTAACGAAATGATGGGCAGCAGGCGTCTCACAGTGTAGGCCTCACGAAAATACCAGGTAGCGAAAGGACAAATTTCGATGAAGAGCATGACTGGCAAGATGGTGGGGCTGGTGCTGGCAGCATTCGTCATGATTTCCGCGAGCGCGCGCGTGGAAGCATCCGTGCAACAACAAGGCCAGCAAGGCCAACAGGGGCAACAAGGCCAGCAAGGCCAGGGGCAGCAGGGCCAGCAAGGTCAAACGGGGCAGCAGCCTGGACAGACGGCGGCGCCTCCGGTCGACCCGGCCGAAGAGGCTGCATACAAGACGTTTCATGAGTCCAACTCGAACGACGCGAAAGACGTAGTTTCGAAAGGCGAGGCATTTCTCACGAAGTATCCCAGCAGCCGTTATGACGGCTTGGTTTATTCGCGCCTGACCACTGCGTACATGCAGCTTGGCATGGAAGACAAAATGTTCGCGGCCGGGCAGAAGGCGCTGGAGCTCGTTCCGGATAACGTAGACGTGCTGCCGGTGATGGCCATGACCACCTCGCGCCGGATCAACACCGGCGAAATTGATGCGGACCAGAAGCTGCGCATGACGGAAACGTATGCGCGCCAGGGAATTCAACTCCTGAACGCCGCGCAGAAACCGGCGGACATGCCGGAAGCGGATTTTGACAAGGCGCGAGATGAAAAGTTGGCCATGTGCCACAGCGGACTGGGGCTGGTGGATTACGACCGCCAGAAATACACGGAAGCCACACAGGAGTTTGAGGAAGCGGTAAAACTCGAAGGCGAACCCGACCCGGTGGATCAATATCTTCTGGGCAATTCCTTCATGGCCGCGAAGCAATACGGCCAGGCAGTGACGGCACTCGAAGCGTGCGCCAAGCCAGGCGGGCAGATGGAAGGCCCGTGCAAGAAAGTGCTCGAGAACGCGAAGAAAGCGGCCGCCACCCAGCCCAAGCCGTAAGCCCGAAAATGGCGGATGGTCGGCAAGACGGTCTCGAATCGCTGCTCGGGCATCGCTTTGAGCGGCCGGATTGGCTTGAGCGCGCCCTCACCCATAGTTCGTGGATGGCGGAGAATGCGCCGAAAGACGGCAGCGCCCGCATCGACGATAATGAAAAGCTGGAGTTTCTGGGCGACGCCGTTCTTGCGTTGGTGGTCAGCGAGGCTTTGCTCACCAATTTCCCAGCGTGGAGGGAGGGCGAGCTTTCCAAGGCTCGCGCCACTCTGGTGAACTCCGGCGCGTTGGCGGAGGCCGCACGGCGCCTCGATTTGGGCGCACATTTGCGCCTGGGACGGGGCGAGGAAAAGACGGGCGGCCGTCAAAAGACAGCATTGCTTGCCGATGCGTATGAAGCAGTGTTGGCGGCCCTGTTTCTGGACGCGGGCTTGCCGGCCGCGCGGACGTTTATTGAAAGGTCGCTGCTCAGTTGGGGCCTCGCGCAGCAAACCGAGCGCCTCGGCCAAGCGGACCGCAAATCTCACCTGCAGGAACTGTTGCAGGCGCACGGCTGGCCGCCGGCCACGTATCGCGTCGTTGGCCAAACGGGACCGGACCACCGCAAAGTGTTCGAGGTCGAAGTCATTGTAGGCGGGCGCGCGACCGCTCTCGGCCAGGGTAGCAGCAAGAAAGAAGCGGAACAGGTAGCCGCGTCCGGCGCGATCGAGCAACTCGCGCGGACCTTCGCGCCAGACGAAAAACAAGATGCAGGAAGCGGTCCCAACGATCGAAGCTGAAAGCTCTGCGCCGCGCGCACTCGAACGCGACGACGCGGTGGAACGAACTCCGCTGCGGGAATATCTCGAATCCTTCCTGGTCACCATCATCCTGGCGCTTTTCGGCACGAGCTTCGTCGTGCAAGCCTTCAAAATCCCTTCCCAATCCATGGAGCCGACCCTGCTGATCGGCGATCATCTGCTGGTCAATAAATTCATCTTTGGCGGTAGCGGCACTTGGTACGACAAGCTTCTGCCGTACCGCGACGTCCGGCGGGGCGACATTATCGTTTTCAAATTTCCCTTTGACGATCATCCGCATTATGTAAAACGCGTGATCGGCGTCCCCGGCGACCGTATCAAGATCGTGGACCAACAGGTTTACGTGAACGAAAAGCCTCTTGCCGAGCCGTACGTCTACCATGACCCGGCCGCGCCCTACGATCCCTTCGGCGATAATTTCCCGCCGGCCTCGCCGAATTTTATCCGGCGGCTGGTGCGCCCCGAATGGGCCGATCAAATCTTGCAATACGTATCGGGGGACGAGTTGCTGGTACCACCGGGGGAGTATTTTGCGATGGGAGATAATCGCGATCGCAGTTGGGACAGCCGCTATTGGGGCTTCGTGGATCGCAACGCGATTATGGGCGCGCCCGTGGCGATTTATTGGTCGCTCGATTCCGATGACGAGGTCTCCGAGGACGAATCCTTTAGCGCCAGAATTCGTGGGCTAGCTGACGCACTGATGCACTTCCGTACCCGAACGCGATGGCATAGGATGTTCCACGAAGTGCGCTGAGAGATCACGGCGTACGATTTCTACCTTTACCTTCATGATCCGCACACGCCTCCGCCAAACAGCCGCCGCGCTGATCCTCGGTGCGATTCTGCTGTTGCTAATGTCGTTGGGCGTGAACCGCTGGCTGGCGTCGTCACGCGCGCGGCGGATGCTGACCTCGCGGTTCGAACAGGCCTTTGGCCGGCCCGTAGAAGTGAGTTACTTCGATCTGGCCTGGTTTCCCACCCCGCGTGTGGAAGCGCACGAGGTCACCATCCAAGAAGACCCGCGCTTTGGCGCGGAATATTTCCTGCGTGCCGAAGCTGTTGGCGCGAATTTGCGCCCGCTCTCTTTGCTCGAAGGACATCTTGAATTGGGCACGCTCACCTTTACAAACCCCAATCTCAATCTCGTGCGCACGCCGGACGGCCGTTGGAACGTGGAAAGCTGGTTGCCGGCGCCGCCCCCTTCAATGGCCGGAGCTACGGCCAAAGTGCAGACGATTGCGCGCCTGCACAAGATTGAAATTGACGGTGGCCGGATCAATCTGCGCCGCGGCGTGGATGTGCGGCCTTTCGCTCTCGAAAACGTGAAGGGTTTTGTCGAGCAAGAAAGCCCGGGGCGTTGGCGCATTTCGCTTTCCGCGCAACCCTTGCGCTCGACCGTGCAACTGCAGGAATCCGGTACCCTGCGCCTGGTGGGAACAATCGCCGGCACCTCCGCGCGTTTGCAGCCGGCGCAACTCGCGCTGACCTGGAGCGACGCGGCGCTGGCCGATGCTTCGCGGCTGCTTTTCGGAAATGATAAGGGCGTGCGTGGCACCTTGCAGCTACAAGTGAGCGCAAACACCGAGCCTAATACGGGTTCGGCCGCCGGTGCACGGGCACGCTGGGTTTTCACGCTGGGGGCGGCGCTTTCGAATCTGCACCGGTGGGATTTGACCTCGCGCGCCGACGACCCGTCGATTTCGGTCCGCGCCGACGGCTACTGGCAACCGGGCGATCCAGATCTGACCGTCCGGCAGTTTTTGGTGGAAGGCGAGCATTCGAAAATTGTGGCGGAGGGCGGCGTGGATTGGCGGACAAACATCACGCCGTTCTTCACGGTCGCTCCGTCAGATGTTTCCTGGAGCGATTTGCTGGCCTTCTATCGCGCGTTCTCACCTGGTTTGGACACTGCACTCACGGCTGAGGGAATCGTGCGTCTGAACGGCAATCTCCGCGGCTGGCCGGCGGCTTCCATAGACCTGACGGCGCAATCGGACGGTGCAGCGCTGCGACTTGGGGACGTATCGCTGCTGGAGCTTTCGAAATTTAGCGCCAAGGCAGCGCCGCCGGAGGGCGTCTCTTCACTTTCCTTCGTGTTGCGGGTGCCTGGTGAGGCAAAGGATGCCACGTCCGGAGCCCGCGAGAAAACGAGCCGTGCGGCTGAATCGGAGAGCCTTCACGTGGTGGCTACCGCAGGCCCGGGCGAAAAGCATTCGACGCAGACCGGTTTTTCGACCCGTTCCTATGCCGTTCGAATGGACGGGGAGCTCGACCATTTCGAACGGTGGCTTGCCGCTTCCAAGGCGTTGGGTCATCAACTCAATACGGGCTGGGAGGCTGAGGGCGGCCTCGATTTACAGGTAGCGTGGCTGTGGAACGCCGGCAAACCCATTCCTCGTCCGACCGGAGTGATTGACTCCCGGAACCTAGCGGTGCGGGTTCCGCTGCTCAATCAGCCGATTGAGCTGGCAACCATGAGGCTTGAGTTGACGCCTAACAGCCGTCGCGTGACCGTGAATCGAGCATCTGCTTTTGGGGCTCATTGGCAGGGGAGTATTTTATGGAAAGAGGGCGATTCCGCGCCTTCGCGGTGTGACTTGGCGGCAGACCGGCTGGACGCGAGCGATCTCGATCGCTGGCTGGGGCCGCGCGCGCGTCCGGGATGGTTGGCGCGGCTTTTTTCCCCCGCCACATCACAGAGCCGGCTTGCTGTCGTGCCCGGTACCTTCCGGGCAAGCGGAAGCCTGCGAGTGGACACCTTCGTGCTGGCCCCGCTTGAGATGGAGAATGTTCGCGCCGATATCGAACTGGATGGCCGTGGTCTTGAGGTGCAGCAGATTTCGGGGCGGTTTTACGGGGGCAGCGTAAGCGGTTCGCTGGAGGCAAAGCTTACGGCGAATCCGGTTTATCGCTTTGTGGGACGGTTGGACGGCGTGAATGCGGCAGCCCTTGCGGCTACCAGCGTGGCGCTTGGCGGGCGGGCGTCGGGAACACTTGCCGGAAGCGTGCAATTCTCCGCGCAAGGCGTGGGCCGCGACGCTTTGCTGGCGTCGCTCGAAGGGCGGGGAGACGTAGCGGTCACGCGTGCCGTATTGGACGGTCTCAATCTTGGAGCAGCCGACGGCAAGGCCGCGCCGGGCGGTCATTACGATTCCGTGCACGCAGCGTTCATGGTCGGCGGCCGTGAGGTCCAACTACAAAGAATTGTTCTAACCGCCGAAAAAGAGAGCTATCAGGGCGATGGGACCGTGGACTTTGGGAGACGCATGCTCCTGAATTTCCGCCCGACTACCGCTATGCAAACGGCCGGGAACCCAACCATGCAGCTTGCGGCGGATGCGGTTGATCGTACCGTGACACCCTTACCGATCCGCGTAATTCACGTGAGCGGTTTGCTCGAATCGCCTCGCGTCACGGCGGAAGAGCCGTCGCGAACCGGCATACAGTTGCCACCTTTTTAGAAGCTGATGCTCTCTTTAGCGGTCGTCAATCCGCCCCACTTTATTCGCCACGCCCCGGCCCACTCTTGCCCCACCCTGGGGTTGCACTTAAGCTAGAATCCGCATCCAAGTTGGCGGCCTGCGATGAGATCAATCTCCAAGATGGGCATCCCGGCGGCGTGTTTGACGATCCTTGCTTGTACTGCTGTTTTGGGCGGCTGGACTGCTGCGGTTGCGCCGGATGTATCGAAAAAATTGCATTTGGGGCCACGATTCGAAACGGGACAGGTGATTCGCTATCGGTTGGAGAGCTCGACGACCACCGTATCTCACCACAGCGGAATCGTGAACGATCCGCAGGGCCCCTCGAAACTCACGGTCAATTGGAGTGCGACCGTGCGCATGGAAGTGCTCGCGGCCGCACACGATCCCTCTGGCACGGGCGATAGCTCGGTGCGTATCCGGACAACGTACGAGAAATCCTCCGCGACCAGCACTGCGGATACATACGATCCCGAAACGGAGCGGGTCGAGGCGCAATATCGCAATCTCGAAGGCCAATCCTTCGAATTTATGCTGGATGGCTCGGGGAACGTGATGCACATGAGCGGATTCCAGGAATCCGCTGGCGATAGCTCGACCGCGGCCATGCATGCGTGGGTCGGGCAACTGGCCGCGGGAGCCGGTGCGCCGCGTGACGGAATCGTCGTCGGGCAGACATGGTCTTCCGAGCAGGCCGTGCCGGCGAGTCCCTTGGCGGGATTAATTTGGCGAAGCCATTCAGAGTATGCGCGCAATGAACCTTGTAAACCCTTGACGGGCGTCGGGGCTCCGGCTTCCAAGACGTCCGAGACCTGTGCGGTGTTGCTGACCAAGCTCGACTTGGGTGGCTCTCGCGGTCCGGAGCATGACGCCACACCGGACGTCTACAAGAAACAAAACCTGCGGACTTCCGGCACCTGGACGGGTACTGGAAGCAGTCTAAGCTCCATTTCGTTGCGCACCGGAGGGTTAGTGAGCGTGACGCAATCCTCCGCGGAGCGTATGGACTTTACGGTGAAGTCTGAAGACGGCGGACGCACCATTCACTACCAGGGGTCGGTACAGAGCCACATGCAGCTCGAGCAAATCTCCCCGGCTGCGAAGTAGCGCAAGCCTGAGATACCGGGTCGCGGTATAATGATGATTTGTTTTTCGCTCTCTGAGGCAATCTGAGGACCTCCTGATGGCATTCAAGCTTTCCAGTACGTATGAACCGCGCGGCGATCAGCCGTCTGCAATTCGCCAACTCGTGCACGGGTCGAACGCGGGCGATAAGCACCAAGTCTTGCTGGGGGTCACCGGCTCGGGCAAGACGTTCACGGTGGCCAAGGTGATCGAGGCGATCGCGCGGCCGGCGTTGGTGCTAGCGCACAATAAAACGCTGGCGGCGCAGCTCTATCACGAATTCAAGAGTTTCTTCCCGGGGAACGCGGTCGAGTATTTCGTCAGCTACTACGATTACTACCAGCCGGAAGCGTACATGCCTTCGTCGGATACCTATATCGAGAAGGAATCCACGATTAACGATGAGCTCGACAAACTGCGCATGAGCGCCACGCGTTCGCTTTTCGAGCGGCGCGACGTCATCATCGTGGCTTCGGTCTCCTGCATTTACGGGTTGGGCTCGCCAGAGGCCTATTACGGAGCGCTGGTAATGGTCGAGCGCGGGCAGAGCACCGCGCGGGAAGCGCTGCTACGAAGGTTCGTGGACATTCAGTACGAGCGCTCGGAAGATCTGCGGCGCGGCACGTTCCGCGTCCGCGGCGACATGATCGAGATTTATCCGCCTTACGAGGACTACGCCTATCGCATCGAGATGTGGGGCGATCAGATTGACTCGATCCGGCGCATCGATCCGCTCACGGGTGAACTTCGCGATCCGAGCGAGCCCATCGTGCGGCTACCCATCTATCCGAAGTCGCACTACGTACTGCCGAAGGAGCAGCGCGATCGCGCCATCGAGGGAATCCTGGCGGAGCTCGAGTGGTGGCGGCCCCAGCTCGAAAAGCAGGGCAAATATGTGGAGGCGCAGCGGCTATGGCAGCGAGTGATGTTCGATGTGGAAATGATGCGCACCATCGGCTATTGCCATGGCATTGAAAATTATTCGCGGCACATGGCCGGGCGGCTGCCCGGCGAAGCGCCGCCGACGCTGCTGGATTATTTGCCTCAGGATTACCTGCTTTTCATCGATGAATCGCATCAAACGATTCCGCAAGTGCACGGGATGTATCACGGCGATCGTTCGCGCAAACAAACGCTGGTGGATTATGGGTTCCGGCTACCCTCGGCGCTCGATAACCGTCCACTGACGTTTGAAGAGTTCGAACATCGCATGGGGCAGACCATCTATGTTTCGGCGACGCCTGGTCCCTACGAATTGACGCGGTCCGCGGGAATCATTGCCGAGCAGTTGATCCGTCCGACGGGGCTGATCGATCCCGAAGTGGAAGTACGCCCGGTAAAAGGGCAGGTGGATGATTTGCTCGAGGAGATTCGCCAGCGGGCCGCGAAAGACGAACGCGTGCTGGTGACGACGTTGACGAAACGCATGGCCGAGGATCTAGCGGAATACTTCGCCGAAGTAGGCGTACGCTGCCGCTATCTGCACAGCGAGATCGAAACACTCGAGCGCGTGCGCATCCTACGCGATTTGCGGCGCGGCGAATTTGACGTGCTGATCGGCATCAATCTGCTGCGCGAGGGGCTCGATTTGCCCGAGGTTTCGCTGGTGGCGATCCTCGATGCGGATAAGGAAGGCTATTTGCGGAGCGCGACGTCGTTAATCCAGACAATGGGTCGTTGCGCGCGGCATATTAACGGGCGCTCGATCTTATATGCGGATCGCATGACGGGATCGATGGCCAAAGCCATGGAAGAGACGGCGCGCCGCCGGGCCAAGCAGACGGCGTACAATGTGGAAAATCACATCACGCCGCAAAGCGTGCTGAAGTCGGTGGATATGCAACTTGCCTCAATCGTCGAGGCCGACTACATGACGATTCCCGCGCAGGATTACGCGCTCGAGAACATTGCGAGCGAGGCGCAACTGCACGACGCGATCGCACAGATGGAAGCGCAAATGCGCGAGGCCGCGAAGAAATTCGAGTTCGAGCGCGCGGCGGCGTTGCGCGACAAAGTGCGGGCTCTGAAGCAGCGCGACTTGGGCGAGCTGTTCGCGCCGCCCGAGGGAGCCGCAGCGTCATCCGGCGCGGCTGACCCTGACGCGTCTGCTGCAGCGACCGGAACAAGCCAGCAGAGCGCCAAAGTTTAGGGACGTGGGGAGAGGCAGCAGAGTATTTCGGGGCGCGATGACGGCGGCTGCCAAAGGCCCCGCCCCTGCGAAACGGGGCGGGCTACAAGGGCCGAAAGTCTAGACCGAGCCTCGGCGCAGGTCGGCGAGCGGGTAAAAAGTGTCCCGCCAGATGATGCCGCCCTGCCGTAATGTAACGATCGTGGAGCGCAGGACCATCCAGGCGAAGATCAATGCTCCGATCGGATGCGTCAACGCGTAAAGCGGTGACGCACGAACCTCTCTTGCGATCGCAAATTGGGCCATCACCGAAATCGCGGCGGGGATTGCCGCCAAGAGGCGCGTTACGCCATGTGTCCAAGGCAGCGCCACCCAAGGCAGCACGCTCGTTAGCAACAATCCGAAAATTTGCAATGCCACGAAGGTGAGGCTGAAGCTGCTGGCGGCAAAGAAGTTCTTCGTGGTCCCGCGCACAAGATTCCCCAACCCGGCATGCCAGCGCACGCTGACTTCGTCGTTGACGAGCGCGACCTGTGAGCGATAGCCGCCCTGCTTGACCAACTTGCCGAGTTTCATGTCCTCGATCACTTCCATAGCGAGCCGGCGATGCTGGCCAATCGCGTCATAGACTTCGCGGCGAAGCATTTGGAAAGCCCCGACTCCAATGTATCGCGCGGAGCGAGGATTGATGGCTTGCCACGGCTCGACGCCGAGCCAGAAGCCGAGGGCGAAATAGGTCAGCACCACATGTTCCCAAAAGCCGACCATCTCTATCCTGGCGAGGAGCGACAAATGGTCGATCTTTTGTTCGCGAGCCAGGGAAGTTGCCAGGCGCAGCACATCAGGCATGAAGTGTACGTCGGCGTCGGTGAGCACGATCCAGGAACCGGTTGCCTCTTCGCAACCAAGCTGGAGTGCGTGTGGCTTGCCGAGCCATTCCAGAGGCAGGTTTGCGACGTGGATCACTTTGAGGCGGGAGTGAAGTCGCGCGGCCGCGTCCAGGATGGCGCCCGTATCATCGTCCGAGCGATCGTCCACGGCGATTACATCGTAGCTTGGATAGTCCAGTGCGAGCATCGAGCGCAGCGCCGCCGGCAATTTTTCCTCCTCGTTGCGCGCGGCGAACACAATCGAGATGCGCGGGCAATCCGGATCGGCGAGCGGCGGAAAGCTTCCCAAGCGGGGAAGACTCAGCACGCCCAACCCTGCTCGGAGAGATTGGACAATCCAAATAAGGGCGGATATGCTGAGCAGCACTTTTACCAACAAGTTCACGTGATTCCATCCTCACCGCTTGCATGGAAAACATCATTCTAACATTTGGCCCCGCTGGGTGCGGATGACCACGTTGAAGATGACACTAGCGGTCGTGGGAACCGGCCGAGCCGGAACAGCCCTTGCGAAAGGCCTGCGCGAGGCTGGGTGGCTGATTACAAGCGTCGCAACGCCTTCGCTGCGCACCGCGCGCCAAACCGTGGCCGCGATCGGCGGCGGCCGCGCCTATGGAATCCTTACGCGGCTTGTGCTGGAGGCGGGAACCATCTTGATTTGCACTCCGGACATCGCTATTCCAGACGTCACGCGTCGGCTCGCGGAAATGGGCGGAGAAGAGTGGTCTGGCAAAGTCGTGCTGCACACCAGCGGGGCCTTTGATCGTCATGCGCTGGATCGGCTCGAAGCATTGGGTGCGGCGACGGGTTCGGTGTACCCGCTGTGTATCTTGAGCAGAAAGGCGAAACCACAATTTCATGGCATGCCTTTTGCCGTCGAGGGCGATGCGGTGGCTACGCGCGTCGCGGGGCGCATGGCGCGGGATTTAGGGGGTTTTGTTTTACAATTAGAGACCGGCGAGCGCGCTGCCTATTTGGCTGCCGCGACTTTGGTAAGAACGCACGTGCTGGCGCTGGTGGAGTCGGCCGCAAAGATTCTGACGGATCTTGGGCTTTCCCGCCGGCAAGCAACCAAGTCGCTCTCTGAATTGGTGCAGCAGATGCTTCAGATGCAGCAGCGCTATGGAGCCAGAGAAGTCTGGGACGGAGTGCTCGACGACGGCGCGCTCCACACCACCGCACAAGAAGTCCGGGCGCTTCGCAGATACCCGGCCGAGTATGCGAACGCCTACGCGGCGTTGCAGCGGCTCGCGGAGAGAATTGCGGTGAGCCGCGCGGAATTGAATTCATCGAGCGCCCAGCGCGGCCGGCGCCGTTACAATTAGCCCAGCAAGCGGCAGCAGGTGTTGTTGGAAATTCAGCCCAGATCTGTCTGGATAAATTCTTCGGGGAGGCACTTTTGCCAGGTCTGCAGATTCCGATCCAAAGCGCTACGTTGGGAAATGGTTTGCGGGTGGTGGTCTCGCCGGACCGGACCGCGCCACTCGTGACCGTGGGCGTGTATTACAACATCGGCTTCCGGCTGGAACCGCAAGGACGCAGTGGTTTTGCGCACCTTTTCGAACACATGATGTTTCAGGGCTCGGAAAACGCCGGGAAGATGATGCACATCCAGATCATCAACGCCTCCGGCGGCCTCCTGAACGGCACAACCAACTACGATGTGACGAATTATTTCGAAACGGTGCCGTCGAATGCGCTCGAACGGGTGCTCTGGCTCGAGGCGGACCGCATGCGCGCGCTCAAGGTGGACGACGAAAATCTGCGCAACCAGCGAGACGTCGTGAAAGAAGAAGTGCGCGTGAACGTGCTCAATCAGCCCTATGGCGGGTTTCCATGGCTCGATTTGCCGCCCATCGCGTTTCGAAATTGGGCAAATGCGCACAACTTCTACGGCGATTTCGCGGATCTCGACGCCGCAACGCTGGGCGACGTGCGCACCTTTTTCAAGACGTACTATGCGCCTTCAAATGCGGTGCTGGTAATTCTGGGCGACGTTGTGCCCGCCGAGGCTATGGCGCTGGCCGAGAAATACTTTGCGCAAATTCCAGCAGGAGAGCTGGCTCCGAAGGCGGACGCGAGCGAGCCGGAACAAGCAGAAGAGCGCCGCGGTACGGTGGAAGAGAAATTTGGCACGCTGCCGGCCGTGGCGATTGGATACCGCGCCCCAGCGCGCAGAACGCGCGATTGGTATGCGGCGGCATTGCTCGATCAAGTGTTGCACGGCGGTCGAGCTGGCCGCGTGTATCGGCGGCTGGTGATCGAACAGCAGTTGGCCATCGAAGCGGGCGGGGGGACAGGAGACTTCATCGAACTGAACGGCGCGTTTCAGATCGTTACTCGGATTATTTACACGCCTGCCGTTTCGAATGAAAAGATGCTGGCGGCTTACGATGCGGTGATCGAGGAGATCCGCCAGAACGGGATTGGCGCGGCGGAGTTGGAAGAAATCAAAGTGAAATTCCGCTCGGATTACTATTCGGCTCTCGAAGGCGGACATGGAGCAGCGTTTCCGCGTTTTGGGCTGATGCATTATCTGGCGTGCTTTACCCTGTTCGATAGCGATCCAAATTTGGTCAACACGATTTTGGACGGGTTTCTTAAGGTGACTCCCGCGGAGTTGCAGGATGTGGCAAAGCGCTATCTTGTCCCGCAGCAACGCGCCATTGTGTTTCGCTTGCCGGCGGCGCCGGCACCGCAGCCAACAATCCAGGAGGTTGCGTAATGCCGCCGACGGTTTCGCAAATGCCTTTTCGAACGGATGTGCCCGCGTTGGGGGAGGAGCGGCCGGTGGTTTGGCCGCGCCGGTTGCGGCGGCGCCTAGCGAATAGGCTGGAAGTGGTACTGGTGGAATCGCATTCGGTGCCGAAATTTACCGCCGAATTATTTTTCCGCAGTGGCAATTCCGACGGCGTCCCGGGACTGGCGGAAATGACGGCGACGGTCGCGCGCACCGGCACGTCCCGCCGAGGCACAAACCAGATCGAAGATGACCTGCGCAAATGGGGCGCCGATCTTTCCACGAATGCAGGAGCCGACACTACGGCGATCGCGTTCTCGGGCCTCACGGAATTTGCAGGGCCACTGCTTGCTCTGGTGGCGGAAATCGCGCGCGAGGCGAGTTTTCCCAACGAAGAGTTCGATCGCGAACGGCACCAAAAGTTAGAAGAACTGAACATCGCGCGGACGACACCGGATTTTCTTTCCGCGGAACGCATTCGCAAGGTTCTGTTTGGTCCGCATCCATATGCCAATTTTGCGCCAACGAAGGAACAGGTCGAGGGATACACGCGCGAGTCTCTGTTGAAATTTTACGGGGCGCATTACCAGCCGGCGGACGCTCTGCTGATCGCGGTGGGGGATTTTGCTCCGGAGGCCATGCTCGAGCAGATCGAGAAGGCCTTGGGCAGTTGGAAGGGTGCGGGTCCCGCGCGTGCAGCCCGGCCTGCACCACCGCGGCAGCATGGACGCCGCGTATTTCTCGTGCACCTTCCCGGCGCCGTGCAAACCGACTTGCTGCTCGGCAATCTGGCGATCACGCGAAAGAACCCGGATTGGTTGCGCCTTGGGCTCGCCAACAACATCTATGGCGGAGCGTTTCACTCCCGCCTGGTAATGAACATCCGCGAGAAACGCGGTTATACGTACAGTCCGCGCTCGAGCGTGGTGGGTTTGCGCGAACACGGATTCTTCCACGTGCACGCGGCCGTGCGGAATGAAGTGGTGGCGGCAACGCTGACGGAAATATTCTACGAACTGGATCGTTTGCGCGCCTTGGCGGTCGAGCCGGAGGAGCTGGAAAATGCGCTGAGTTACATGAGCGGGTTATTTTCGCTCGGCCTGGGAACGCAAGAGGGAATCGCGGCACAGTTGGCTACCGCTTATCTGGAGGAATTGCCTGAGGATTACCTGGAAACGTATCGCGAACGCGTCCGCGCTCTCAAGGGTGATGATGTGCTAGTCGCGGCGAGGCGCTATTTCGATGCGGCGAACGCGCAGATTGTGGTGGTGGGCGATCGTGCGGCGGTTGCCGAGCAAGCGGGGCTGTTTGGCGACGTGGAAGTGTACGACCCCCTTGGCAATCGGCTCTGATCGAACCCCGCAGTGCCAGAGGTCTGGACTGAAAGTCTTCGCAAATCTTCTTGTAATTATCATTATATAATTATATAGTAATAGTATGTCACTATCACTTTGGCGTTATCGTGCTGCCTGCGCGGGTGCTTTGTTTTTGCTTCTTGGGGCCGGGGCCAGCGCTGGCAACAAACCCAAAGTTCCTCCCTCCAAGCCGATCGATTTAAATGCCGCGACTTCCGACGAATTGCAACAGCTTCCCGGCGTTGGTCCCGTGATCGCGGACAGAATTCTCGAATACCGCAAGAAGAGCGGGCCATTTCGGCGCGTGGAAGACCTTGTGGCTGTACGCGGTATCAGCCAAAAGAGGTTGGCGAAAATCAAGCCTTATGTATTCGTGAAAGGCACGCCACAAGCAGCGCCCCAAAAGCCTGCCGCGCATTCGTCCTGAGGCGGAGTCCCCAGCACTTTAAAGATCCTTCGTTAGAGTTGCTGATGCGTGGATTTTTCTGCGACGGTGGCTAATGGCACGCGATCGGCGATGGTGATGCCGTACCCTGCCAGGGCCACTACTTTACGCGGATGGTTGGTGAGGATGCGGATATCGGTGAGCCCCAGGTCACGCAGGATCTGGGCGCCGATGCCGCTCTCGTGCTGCACGAGCCGCTGCCGTGCGAGATCGCCATCGATCTGTCCGCGGGTGTGATAGACAACGCGAGGCAGGGACGCGGCGGCGGGAGAACCTTTTTCGATGCCAAAGCCGCGGCCAGTGTGATGTAGATAGACAAAAACGCCGCGATCCTCAGCAGCAATTGCCTGCAGGGATTTCCCTACGATGTCGTGACAGTCGCAGCTCGTCGAGGCAAATACGTCTCCCGTCAGGCAGTGGGAGTGCACGCGAACGAGCGGCGGACCTCCTGCCGAGGGCATATCGGCCAAATCGCCCCGAACGAGCGCGATGTGCTGTTCGCGGTCTACCTCGCTCGAGTAAACAATCATGCGAAAGGGTCCGTATTCCGTATCAAGTGGTGTTTCCGCCACGCGGCGGACGTACCGCTCGTGCTGCATGCGGTAGCCGATCAGTTCAGCGACCGTGATCATCTTCAGATCATGTTTGCGGCAGAACTCGATGAGCTGCGGCACGCGCGACATGGTTCCGTCGTCGTTCATGATTTCGCAGATCACCGCTGCGGACGTCATCCCCGCGATGCGCGCCAGGTCCACGGATGCTTCGGTTTGTCCGGCGCGCACGAGTACGCCTCCGCGGCGGGCACGAAGCGGAAACACATGGCCTGGCCGTGCCAGATCGGATGGGCGCGTGATGGGATCAATCGCTGCAAGAATGGTGGTGGCACGGTCGCTCGCGCTGATGCCGGTGGTGGTACCCCGCCGCGCGTCAATCGCTTCGCAAAAGGCAGTTCCATGCGCCGAGGTGTTCACCGGAGACATGAGTGGCAAGGCGAGTTCCTCGCAACGGTCTTCAGTGAGTGAGAGGCAGATCAGCCCGCGGCCGTGCGTAGCCATGAAGTTGATGGCGCTGGGGGTGATTTTCTCGGCCGCCATGGCCAGATCGCCTTCATTCTCGCGGTCTTCGTCGTCAACCAATACGATCGGGCGGCCCTGGCGGAATTCTTCCGTCGCCTCTTCGACGGTGGCGAAGTGGAAGCCATCTCGATTTTCATTTCCGGCCATCTGGAGCATCCCTCGTACAAATCATTAAACTAAGCTTTCCTGGAAATCTCATGATACTGCAAAACAAAAGGGGCGTCCTGTGTGGACGCCCCTTTTGCGATACGGTTATGCGCCTTCGGACTGGATTTAGTACATCCCACCCATGCCGCCGGGGCCACCGCCGGCAGGAGCCGCGGCCTTCTTTTCGTCCTCGCGGATGTCCGCCACCAGAGCTTCGGTGGTGAGCATCAGCGCGGCGACGGAAGCCGCATTCTGCAGCGCCAAACGGGTAACCTTGGCCGGATCGATCACGCCGACCTTGACCAGGTCCGCGTACTCGTCGGTATCCGCGTTGTAGCCGAAGTTGCTGTCCTTGGATTCGCGGATCTTTCCGAGAACGACGGCGCCTTCCATGCCGGCGTTATGCGCGATCTGGCGCATGGGCTCTTCGAGCGCGCGCTTGACGATATTCACGCCAATGGCCTCGTCGCCTTCGAGCTTGAGCGATTCCAGAGCCGGGATGCAGCGCAGCAGCGCCACACCACCGCCGGGGACGATACCTTCCTCGACCGCAGCGCGGGTTGCGTGCATGGCATCTTCCACGCGAGCCTTCTTTTCCTTCAGCTCGGTTTCCGTTGCCGCCCCGACCTTGATGACTGCCACACCGCCGACGAGCTTTGCGAGCCGCTCTTGCAGCTTCTCGCGATCGTAATCGGAGGTGGTTTCCTCGACTTGGGCGCGGATTTGCTTTACGCGGCCCTCGATGTGAGCGGCCTTACCGTTGCCCTCGACGATGGTGGTGTTGTCCTTATCGATGGTGACCTTCTTGGCGCGTCCCAGGTCTTCCATCTTCACGTTCTCGAGCTTGATGCCGAGATCTTCCGTGATGGCCTTGCCGCCGGTGAGGGTCGCGATGTCTTCGAGCATGGCCTTGCGGCGATCCCCGAAGCCCGGAGCCTTCACAGCCGCGCACTGTAGCGTGCCGCGCAGCTTATTCACCACCAAGGTCGCGAGCGCTTCGCCCTCGATATCCTCGGCGATGATCATCAGAGGCTTGCCCGCCCGAGCCACTTGCTCGAGCAGCGGAAGCAGATCCTTCATCGAGCTGATCTTCTTCTCGTGGATCAGGATGTAGGGGTCTTCAATATTGCAGGTCATGCGCTCGGGGTCGGTGACGAAGTAGGGCGAGAGATAGCCGCGGTCAAACTGCATTCCTTCCACGACTTCGAGCGTGGTTTCCATGGTGCGCGATTCTTCCACGGTGATCACGCCGTCTTTGCCGACCTTCTTCATCGCCTCGGCGATGATGCTGCCGATTTGCTTGTCATTGTTGGCGGAAATGGTGCCGACCTGGGCGATCATGTCGCCCTTTACATCGCGGTGCAATTCCTTGAGCTTCTCGACGGCCTTTTCCACGGCCTTCTCGATGCCGCGCTTCAGCGCCATCGGGCTTGCCCCAGCCGCCACGGTCTTCACGCCTTCGCGGAAGATCGCTTGAGCGAGCACGGTAGCCGTGGTGGTGCCGTCGCCGGCCACATCGGAGGTCTTGGAAGCAACCTCACGCACCATCTGCGCGCCCATGTTTTCGAGCGGATCCTTCAGCTCGATTTCCTTTGCTACGGTTACTCCGTCCTTGGTAATCACCGGCGCGCCGAATTTCTTCTCAATCACTGCATTGCGGCCCTTGGGGCCGAGCGTGATCTTGACGGCGTCCGCCAGCGCGTTCACCCCGCGGAGGATTGCCTGCCGGGAGTTTTCGCCTGTAACGATTTGCTTCGCCATGAAAAGTCTTCCTCCTCGAAAATGGTCAAACGTACTGCTGGTATGCGGTAGTTACTTCTTGCCGCCGCTGGCTGATTTTGCTGCGCCGCCGAACTTCGCCAGGATTTCGTCCTCGCGAAGGATGAGATATTCTTCGTCTTCGACTTTGATTTCGGAGCCGCTGTATTTGCCGAAAAGAATGCGGTCACCGGCCTTGACGTCGAGCGGAACCCGCGCGCCCTTTTCCATTTTGCCCGCGCCCACGGCCACGACTTCGCCTTCCTGGGGCTTTTCTTTCGCGGTGTCCGGGATGATGATGCCGCCCCGGATGCTTTCTTTCTCTTCGATACGCTTCACCAGCACGCGATCGTGCAGGGGAGTAATTGAGACTGCCATCGTGTGTAGCCCTCCGTAACTAGTGGCTGAACGTTTTTGATAAACCGAGTGGTCGCACGCGAGCGGTGGGTTAGCACTCCTCGCGTGCGAGTGCCAATATATTCGGGCTATGCCAACGTGTCAAGCCCTTTAACCGAAAATTCACAAAACATCTCACCCCACAACTGTTAATAAAGCCTCTGTACTTAGTCACATACGAGACGTCTAGGGCCAGCCTTTCTTCGCGAGGAAATTTCGATTTGCGCAGCTTTACTCTTGCCCAATGCAAAACAATTTGCATCCAAACGCGGCGTCGTCAAGAATGGGTCCTCCCATGAGTGAAAACGAGCCCACCGGAAAAATCGACCGGTTGTCGAGCGAACCACCCGCAAAACCGGCTAACCCCGCCACTGCGCCCGAGCACTACATCGAGTTTCTGGGCGTCTCGAAGGCATTCGACGGCCATGTGGTGCTCGATAACGTAAGCTTTCACGTGGAGCGCGGGCAAACCGCGGTGATCATGGGGCGCAGCGGGGCCGGCAAATCGGTCACGTTGAAGCACATTATGGGGTTTTTAGAGCCGGATGCGGGACGCGTGATCGTAGCCGGCCAGGACATTACCGGCTGGCAGGAATATCAGCTTGCGGCCATCCGGCGGCGCGTCACCATGGTATTTCAATCGGGCGCGCTCTTTGACTCGCTCACAGTGGGAGAAAACATTGCATTTCCGCTAACGGAGACCGATCTCCCTCAGGAACAGATTGACGCACGCGTGACCGAGTTGGCGCAGATGCTAGAAGTCGAGGATTCGCTCGACCGGTTGCCTTCGGACCTGAGCACCGGCACAAAGCGTGCGGTCGCTATCGCCCGGGCTTTGGCACAGGACCCGGAGGCGATTCTCTACGACGAGCCGACCACAATGGTCGATCCGCTGATGGCGGCACACATGGGCGATTTGATCCTGAAGCTGAAGCAAAAATTCCGGAAGACCTCGATTGTTGTGACGCATGACACGCACCTGGCCCGCAAGCTGGCAGACATAGTGGTATTCCTACAGAACGGCAAGATCAGCTTCTTCGGTCCGTGGAAGGATTTCGAAACTTCGACCGATCCATTCCTTCACAATTTCCTCGAACAAGACGCACTCATTCCCGCGCTGGACGTAACTTTGTGAGCCAGCCGGCGCCTGCCGATCCGAAAAATCAACTTCGGCGGGTGATGGGCTTCTGGGATGTTCTGCTATTCAATATCGCCACGGTGTTGGGCCCGCGCTGGATCGCCTCCGCCGCGCATAATGGGCAATCCTCGATCAGCTTGTGGATCATCGCGGCGGTATTCTTTTTTGTGCCGACCGCGCTGGTGATTGTGGAACTCTCCACGCGATTTCCAGAAGAAGGCGGGCTTTACGTCTGGTCCAAAGAGGCCTTTGGAGATTTTCACGGCTTCGTAGCCGGCTGGACATACTGGATCTATTCGATCTTCTACTTTCCCGGGCTTCTGCTGGCCAGCGCCGCGATGGCTGCTTACGTCGGTGGGTCAGGAACAGCGCACCTGGCTGAGAATCGGGCGTTTCTGCTGTGGGTATCCTTTGCGCTGCTGTTTGTGGCGGTGTTCCTTAACATCATCGGGCTTAACATCGGCAAGTGGCTGCAGAATGCGGGCGGACTAGGTACAAGCATTCCACTTATCATCCTGGTCGGCGTCGCGGTGGTGCTATGGCGCGTGCACGGATCCGCGACACATTTCACCATCGCCGCGATGCTGCCGCATTGGGACTGGGGCACCGTAAATTTCTGGCCGCAATTGGCGTTTGCCTTCACCGGGCTGGAGTTGGTTTCAGCCATGAGCGACGAAATTAGGGACCCTCGGCGCACCATGCCGCGCGCCATTCTCGGATCGGGCGTGGCAATCGCGGCGATCTATATTGCCGGGACATTTGCAGTGCTGGCGATTTTGCCGGCGGGACCGGTCGATCCGAAAAGCGGCGTTTTTCAGGCGCTCTCGCTCGGGTCCACCGTGCTGCGGGTAGCGATCGTAGGGATTTTGGCCGCGGCGCTCGTCACCATCGGCAACGCCGGGGGCGTGGGATCGACGGTCGCGGGGATCGCGCGGGTGCCATTTGTGGTGGGAATCGACCGCTACCTACCAGCGGCATTTGGGAAAATTCATCCGCGCTGGAAGACTCCCTACATTTCCATCTTGGTGCAGGCTGTGATCTCCGCCATTGTCTTGCTGGTGATCCAAATCAACGAAACAGCGAATAGCGCTTACCAAATACTCGTGGATGCGGCGACGATTCTTTATTTCATTCCGTTCGTTTATATGTATGCTGCGGTGATCAAGCTTGCTTACCGCGAAGACCGTGCAAAGAATCCGGATGCCGTGCTGATTCCTGGAGGGCTGCCAGGAGTGTGGCTCGCCGGCGGCCTGGGCTTTGCGGTCGTGGCGGCGGGTATCGTGCTCTCGCTGATTCCGCCGGGAGAGAGCACGAACAAATTCCTTTTTGAAGTAAAACTGGTAGCGGGAACGTTGCTCTCGGTATTGCTCGGGCTAATTCTTTACTATCGCGGCTCGCGAGAGAAGGCCGCGCGGGTTGCGCCGGCCTCGCAGCGTTCCTGACGGCTCTCGATTCAAAAGCCTTCTTCGACAAGTTGCTGCAGGTTGAGCCGCGAACCCGCGGAAGTTCGGCGCGCTTCGAGCAGACGCTCGACATATTTCGCGAGGATATCGGCTTCCAGATTCACTGGATCGCCGGCGCGTAGACCGGAGAGATTGGTGTACGTGTAGGTATAGGGAATGATGGCGAAGCTCGCGATATTGCCGCGAAGAGAGGCGATGGTCAGACTGATGCCATCGATGGCAACCGAGCCCTTTTCGGCGACGAAGCCCAAAAGCTCGCTGGGGATTTCGATTTCGAGCCACCAATTTACATCTTCGACAGGCATTTTGCGCTCCGTCTGCTCGCGACGAAAACCGCCGGAGGCACCCTCCCGTTCCAAGCGAACGATTCGGCCCAGACCATCCACATGCCCCTGCACGAAATGGCCGCCAATTTCCTTGCCTGCCGTGAGCGGTCTTTCAAGGTTCACGCGGGAGCCTACGCTCATCTGACCAAAAGTTGTGCGCCGTAAAGTTTCGGGCGAAAGGTCGGCGGAGAATTCCGTCGCAGTATGCTCTACGACGGTGAGGCAGCAGCCGTTGACTGCGATGCTGGCGGAGACGGAGAGAGTTGAAACGAGATCCTCCGCTCGCACCCGGATGCGCCCTCCACCGGAATTGCGCTCCAAGGAAACGACGGTTCCGCGATGTTCGATGATGCCGGTGAACATGGGCTGATTTTACTATAGCTACCGGCGACGCGGCTTTTTCGACGGCGGCAAGGTACGAGATGGCTTGCGTAGATCGGCTTCGATGCAGATATCCGGCCCGAAGCGCTGAACATTCACGTTCCAGAGCTTCTTGTTGCGCATAGCTTGTGGATCAGCGAGAGGCGATTCCGTTCTTCCGGAAACGGTGGGCGCTTGAAAGATCACGATGCGATCCACAAGGTCAGACGCCAGGGCGGCGCTATTCAGCCGGCTACCCGCTTCCAGCAGGACGCTTATGATTTCGCGGCGCCCCAATTCCTTTAGAACATCGCGCAAGTTCGGCTGCCGGAATGTTTTCTTCGAAGCGAGGTGCACGATTTCGATGCCGGCTTTTCTCAGAAGCTTTGCCCGAGGATGATTCGCAGGCATCGCGGTGAAGACGAGGACATCATTCTTTGCGGCGCGAACGATGCGCGATCGCAAAGGCAGACGCAATTTCGAATCGAGGATCACGCGAAGCAGCCGGCGACGGCGAGGCAGGCTGCTGCGGTCAGTTAAGAGGGGATCGTCGGCCAGGATTGTGCCGATGCCGGTAACCAATGCGTCCGACGAGTGCCTCATGCGATGAACCTCGGCCCGCGACTCGCGCGAACTGATCCACGGAGGCCGTTTGGAGGGTCTTTCTCGTGGCAGCGCCAATTGGCCGTCCAGGGTCACGGCGGCCTTCAGGGTCACAAAAGGCAATCGCGCCGTGATCCAGCGCGCAAAAGCGGCGTTCAAGCGCCGAGCCTCGCCTTCCTGAAGGCCAATTTCTACTTTGATTCCTGCCGTTCGCAATTTGCGAAAGCCGCGTCCCGCCACGGACGGATTGGGGTCGCGCATCGCGGCCACAACTCTACGAACCCCCGCGCCGATCAAGGCGTCCGCGCAGGGGCCGGTGCGGCCGGTGTGAGAACACGGCTCCAGGTTGATATAGAGCGTTGCGCCTGCCGCTTTCTTGCCAGCCTGTTCAAGCGCGAGAATTTCGGCGTGTTTGCGGCCTTCGTAAGCGTGAAAGCCTTCGCCCATCACACGGCCTCCGCGGATCAGCATGGCGCCGACAGCCGGATTTGGGCTCGCCAGGCCCGCTCCGTGTCGAGCCAGATCGAGGGCGCAGCGCATCCAGAGAGCGTCGTCCATTGCACGGACCGAGGATTGTTGTTGTGCCACGTTGGATTGCGCTAGATCGACGGCATGGCGAAAAGCCTAGTCGAACAGGGAATTCACGAATTGCTGCGGATCGAAAGGTAGCAGGTCTTCCATTTTTTCGCCGACGCCCACATAACGCACGGGCAAGCCCAGTTCGCGCGTGATCGCGACGACGATGCCGCCCTTCGCCGTGCCGTCGAGTTTGGTGAGCACAATTCCGGTGACGCCTACAGCGGACGTGAATTCACGCGCCTGCACAAGACCATTCTGGCCGGTCGTCGCGTCCATCACCAGCAGGATTTCGTGCGGGGCGCCGGGGACGACCTTTGCCGCTGTGCGCTTCATTTTCTCAAGCTCCGCCATGAGGTTGGACTTCGTGTGCAAGCGCCCGGCGGTGTCCACGATCACAGCTTCCATACCGCGTGCCTTCGCCGCGGCCAGCGCGTCGTAAACGACCGCGGCAGGATCGGAACCCGGCTTCTGCTTCACGATCTCAACACCCGCGCGATGTCCCCAGACTTCCAGTTGCTCGATCGCCGCAGCCCGGAAAGTGTCGGCCGCGCAAAGCATCACACTGTGCCCATCGGCGCGGAGGCGATTCGCCAGCTTGCCCATCGTGGTCGTCTTGCCGACCCCATTGACTCCGACCATAAAAATCACCCGGGGGCGCACGCCGGCGTTTTCCTGGGGATGCGCGGGTTCTGTGCCGCCTGCCGTGGCGCCATTTGACGGCGCGGCCGGCGTGGAAAGTTGTGCCACGAGTTGCCGCTTGATTTCGGTCTTAAGCTGTTCCCCGTCACTAACGGCTTGCCGGTCAATTTTTTCACGTACGCTGTCGAGCACATCTCGCGTGGTGCGCACGCCGATATCGGCGGCCAGCAAGGCCGTCTCGAGTTTGGCCAGCAATGCTGGATCGATCTTTTTCGTACCGGTGAAAAGCTCCTCGACGCGCGCAGAGAGCTGCGAGCGCGTCTTGCTCACCGATTCCTTGAGCCGATCGAGTAACCCTGGCTTGGGCTTTTCTTCGTTGCCGAAGAGCGTAATCATCGTGGGTTCCCGGGGAAAAATCGCCGGAAGGATGATTCTAGCAGATCGTTTTAGAAGAACCCGTATGCGCTGGGCCGGGGCGCCAGCGATGAAGGAAAGCGCGAGGCGTGCCGATGGTTAAACTTCGACCAGCGCAGGAGTCAAATGGATCTTGCCGTTGTCAATGGCTGATTCGAGGGCCGTGGTTACCGTAGGATCGAATTTCGTCCCGGTAAGTTCGCGGATACGCTTCAACGCAAATTCGAGATCCATACCGGATTGGTAGGGCCGGTTGGTAGTGATGGCGTCGAGCGTATCGGCGACCGCGATAATGCGTGCCATCAGAGGGATTTGATCGGCTTTGAGGCCGTAGGGATAGCCCTTGCCGTCCACGCACTCGTGGTGCAGTTCGATCCCCGGCAGCATCTCCTTCAGTTGCGCCACGGGACGCATGATGTTGGCGCCCTTCGAAGGATGCTGCTTCATCAACTGGAATTCTTCCGCAGTGAGCGCGCCGGGTTTTTTCAGCACGCGGTCATCCACGCCGATCTTGCCGACGTCGTGCAGCAAAGCGGCGATGCGCAGGCGGTCCAGATCCTGTTCGGAAAGCTGAAGCTCCTTCGCGATGATCAGCGAATACTTGGCTACGCGATCGGAGTGGCCCCGCGTGTAAGGGTCCTTTTCGTCGATGGCGGCGGCGAGCATGCGGATGGAGCCGAGAAAGAGCTCGCGATTTTCCGCCGCGGCTTGCTTCAGGCGCTCGATGTAGCGCTCGATGTCATCGGCCATGTTGTTGAACGTTTCGGCCAACTCGCTGATCTCGGCCGCGCCGCTGACGGAGGTGCGCTCGTGAAATTCGCCGCGGCTAATAGCGCGTGTGGATTGTGCGAGTCCGCGAATCGGAGTGCTGATCCCGACGGCGAACAGGTACCCGAAGACCAGAGCGGCGAAGCTGACGACGAGCACGAAGGTGAGAGCTTGCTTGTTCAGTTCGGTGACGCCGGCGTCTTCGCGGGCCATGTCCATGCTGCGCTGCGCGATGACGGCCCAGTTCAATTCGGGCAATGTGCTGTAGGCGCCCATCATAGGCACCTCGCGCCCATCCTGGCGAAGCGTGAAGCGAACCGTTTGGGTGTCGCGAAAATCACGCGGCAGCTCTCGAATCTGAGCGACGACAGGCGAGAGCGACGTTACGTCCGTGCCGGGAACGTTGGACTTCGTGTCGGGATGGGCCACGATGTGCCCGGAATGATCGACGACAAAGACCACGCGGTCGTGCGTGCTGGCCTCTTGCAACCGCTGCAAAATGCGATCGAGCGACACGACCGCCGCCAACATCCCTGTGAAATGGCCATTGGATTCGAGCGGGATCGCCATCACAAAAGCCGGACGATTGCCGGGATCTAATGCCAGCGGATCGCTGCGGAACTCGAGCAACTGGACGGTGGAGGTAAAGGCCCGCTGCAGCGCGTTGCTTACAAATGGATCCTGCTCCGCACGAAAGCCGCCCGCCTCGTTGCCCTTCGCGTCTGTGCCGACCACCGTGAGGTACAGAATATTGGGGTTGCCCATCACGAAATTTTCCAGCAGCCGGCGCACTTTGGGCTCGTTGATGGGGTCGTTGACATTGTCAATCAGTCCGGTCAGCGCCAAAATTTGCCGCTCGCTCACCAGTTGTTGTTTGAGCGTGGATTCGAAAAGGTCGATTTGCTCGGCCATTGAGCGCGTCAGCTCGGTTTCCTGCACACTCTCGTTGAATTCCAACTTCTGCTGGCTGAGACGCAGCACCTGCCGGTGATACAGCGAAATCGGCACGATGCTGACCAGCAGCAGGGCAGCGAGCACCATCCAAAGGATACGCGGACGGTGCAAATGAAGCGATTTGAGGATGCGTAGTGGCACGGCTGGAACGCCGTACTTATTGTAGGGGTGTAGGCATTGGCTGCGGACAGATGGGTCCACAAGGGTAGCCGATGAGATACCGCCTGTACGAACGGACAGGGGCTTTGCAGCGCGCTATTCGTTTGTTAGGCGACGCTCCATCAATTCGCGGATGGCATCGCGAGGCGGCTTGCTCTCGTAGAGAACTGCATACATCTGCGCCGTGATCGGCATTTCGATCTCCGAGCGCCGAGCAAGTTCGCGCGCGGCTGCGCAAGTATTCACGCCCTCGGCGACCATTCGCGTGGTGGCCAGAATTTCGTTCAGCGCGCGTCCGCGTCCCAATTCAACGCCAACCGCGCGATTCCGGCTTAGCGTGCCGTTGCAGGTGAGCACCAGGTCGCCGATGCCTGCCAGCCCAGCCAAGGTCTCGCGTCGTCCGCCCAGCCGGCAAATGAGCCGCGTGATTTCCGCGAGGCCACGAGTGAGCAGAGCCGCGACGGTGTTTCCGCCGAAACCGAGTCCATCGCAAACGCCTGCCGCGATAGCGATCACATTCTTGAGAGCCGCGGCCAACTCAACGCCAATTACATCGTCATTCGTATAGAGCCGGAACGTTGGTCCCGAGAATTCCTCTTGTAGTTCGGCGGCCAGCGCAGCCTCGCTCGATGCAATCACTACCGCCGTCGGGTCGCCACGTGCTACTTCGCGAGCGAAGGAAGGTCCAGAGAGGACGGCGGTGCGCAGCGGATCCGCGGTGCGGGCACGGCCGCGCACGGCCGAAACGACCTCCGTCATCCGCAGGAGGGTGCCTTGCTCGATTCCTTTTGTAGTGCTGACAAATACCGCGTCAGGCTGCATCACCGGCTGCATCGCAGAATAGACATCGCGAGCATGGACTGCGGGGACAACGCCGAAGACGGTGTTTGTCTTCGACAAAGCGTCCCGCAATACCGAAGTAACTTCCACCTCGTTGGGCAACTTGTATCCTGGCATGTAGATTGGATTTTCGCGCGTGCTGCGCATTATTTGCGCGAGTTCGGCATCATGCACCCAAAGTGAGATTGCATGCGGCCGTCGGCTGCGGGCAAGCGCCAACGCCAAGGCCGTTCCCCAGCTTCCTCCTCCGATGATGGCAATCGATTTCACGTCAAGAGCACTTCAAGCAGACGGATCTCATTCGGCCCCGAAGCGAGCTTCCGTGCCCGCCACCAAGCGCTCGATGTTTGCGCGATGGCGCAGGATGATCAGCAGCGATATCAGCGTGGTGCCGATGGAGACTACTCGCGAGGGCGCGTGACCAGGCGCGTAGAGAATGTAGGTAAAAATCGGGAGTGCCGCGGCGGCGACAACTGAAGCGAGCGATACGTAACGCCAAGCCGCCAGTACCACTCCCCAAATTGCGATCGCCGCTAAGACGGCCGGCCAGCACAATAAAAGCAGCGCCCCCGCCGCTGTCGCCACGCCACGCCCGCCGCGCCCGCCCAGCCACAGCGGATACGTGTGACCGAGCACGGCGCCTATCGCGGCGACGATCATCCACGCCGCGCTCCAGCCCGTGACTGTTGCGGCGAGCCAGACCGCAAGAAATCCTTTGGCCGCGTCGAGCAAAAGTGTAGCCGCGCCGGCGCCTTTTCCAAGGACGCGCGCTACGTTCGTCGCGCCGATGTTGCCGCTGCCGTGGGTACGAATATCCCGCAGACCCGCCTGCCGCGCGATCAGGTATCCAAAGGGCACCGAGCCCATGAAATACGCGGCCAGCGCCAGCCACCACCAGCGATTGAGCGCCTCAGGAGTCACGACACCCGCTCCGGCACGAATGGGAAGCTCGCAAGGCGCGTGTACTTCGCTCCCCCTCGCAGCAATTCGCTTTGGTAAAGAGAAAAATCGGTGGTTCGCACGGTTCCAAAATCAACTTCGCCAACATCGCGCAGAATCTTAAGAAGAGGATCTATTCCGCGGGGCGCATCAAAACGGGCGAGCGTCAGGTGCGGGCGAAATTCGCGCTTTTCGCGCGCAATACCCAATGGCTCGAGGCGTGCTTCGATCTCGGCGGCAAGTTCGGCCACGTTTGGGCTTGCGGCAACGCCGATCCATAAGACGCGCGGACGTTTCTCGTTGGGAAAGAAGCCTACGCCGCGAAAATGCAGCACGGCCGCATCGCCAGAGCGAACCTCGGTGAGAGCTTGCTGAATCGCCGCGAGTCCTTCCTCAGCGATCCATCCGATAAACTTCAGTGTGACGTGCATGCCTTCGACGCGTACCCACTTTGCAGACGGGCACGCGACGCGAAGCTTTTCGCAAACATTCGCGATCGCTGCCCGCACTTGCTCGTTCAAATCCATAGCCACAAATAATCGCACCGGGTTTATCCCTTGGTATTTTGGCGAGCGCGGGCGGCAGCGAGAAAGTAGCGGCGCACCATGTCCAGCGCGGTTTGCGAAGCCTGCCAGCGTACCCGATCGCGATCCCCGGGGAAATGCAGCCTGCGTTCGTGCGATTGCACGCCGTCGGCCACCGCGATGTGCACAAGCCCCGCCGGCTTTTCCGGCGTGCCGCCACCCGGTCCGGCGATGCCCGTAATCCCCACGCCGAGCGTACTTCCCGTGTGCCTGCGGATTCCGTCGGCCATGGCGATCGCCACTTCGGGGCTTACCGCGCCGTGCGCGGCAATCATAGCTGCGGGCACGTCCACCCACGCGGTTTTCAACTCGTTGCTATAGCTCACCACGCCACCCAGGAAATAGCTTGAGCTCCCCGCGATGCGGGTAAGACGCTCGGCAAAAAGGCCGCCGGTACAGCTCTCCGCGGCCGAAATCGTCGCCTGCTGGCGAATCAACGCTTCGGCAACGACGGCCTCGAGCGGCTCGCTCGTGGTGGTAAAGATGAAATCCCCGAGCGCCATCGAGATACGCTCCGCTATAGCGGCGAGCGTCTTCTCCGCGGAAGGCACGTCCGTGCTCCAGGTCCGTAGATGAATCTGAATTTCCCCGGGCGCGGTCAAGATCGTCGTGTGCACATCTTCGTAGGGGACGTAAATCGCTTTGATACGCTGCTCGACGTCCGATTCAGTCATGCCCGTCACGCGCAGCTCGCGAACGACTTGCTTCAAATTTCCTGCGCGTCGGAGCAGGCGTTCGGCCACCTGCGGCGCAAACATCGCCTGCAATTCGTTGGGGGGGCCGGGCAGAAGCACGATTACGCGGTCGTGTGCCTCGAGCCAGAGCCCGGGCGCGGTGCCGCGCGAATTCTCGAGGACGATCGCCCCTTCGGGCACCGAGGCTTGCCGCGCGTTCACTTCAGCCATCTGGCGGCCCAGCCGGCGGAAGCGCTCCTGAATGGCTCGTAAAATCTCGATATTGGAGACGAGCTTGCGTCCGAGCAATTCCGCCACGGCTTCACGCGTCAGGTCGTCTTCGGTGGGGCCGAGGCCGCCACTCGAAATTACCAGCTCTGCACGCGCCAGAGCCGTGCCAAACGCCTCGCGCACGTCCGCACGTTTATCGCCGACCACCGTTTTGCGAATCACTTCGATGCCGAGCTTGTTCAGCTCCGCCGTCAGAAAGAGGGAGTTCGTATCGATACGATCGGGCGTCAGCAGTTCCGAGCCGACCGCGATGATTTCAGCTTTCATCGGTCCGATTATTATCCGAGAGAAGGGCGAGAACGCAAGCAAACCGCGCACCGCGCATATGAGAGCTAGACCGGAAGGGGCAGACCTTCGACGTCCCAATCCATGCTGAAAAGTGCGCCCGTAGTGGTCAGGTAGGCGCGCTGCGTGGGCAGCAGCGCCAGGCCCACCAAATCATTGCCGCTCAACACTAGCTCTGCCTGAGCGTCTGGCGTAATGCGCACAATACCGCGGCGGCCGCCAAGTGAAGCGACCACGTAAAGATTCCCCGTGCGATCGAACGCGAGACCTTGCGGGCGTCCCAGTCCGCGGAAAAAAAGCTTTGGTTCGCCGCCCGGCATGATCCGGTATACGCGATCGAAGCTCGAGGTAGTTGGGCCGCTGACGTAAAGATCGCCGGACGCATTAAAGGCCAGGTGGTAGAAGGCGATCGAGGGCTCAATCGTGGCGAAGACGAAAATCTGGCGGTTCGAGTTGATTTTGAAGATGGTACCGCTGCGGTCACCGACGTAGAGATTCCCCTCATGATCGAAAGCCAGCCCCGTGGCGATGCCCATGCCCTCGATCCAGAGTTCCGCGCGGCCGTCGGGCGTCACGCGATGAATCGTACCGTCATGCCGGCAGGAGACGTACAGCACGCCTTCGCGGTCCAACGCAAGGCCGCTGGGATTTACGAGCTGCGTCACGAACGGTTTCACGGTGAAGTTCGCTGTGATCTTATACAACGGCACGGGCACGCGCCGTCCGCGCTGCCCGCTGAACGTTACGTAGATATTGCCTTCGTGATCGACCACCGGGCTGGTGACCGGGTGCAGGTTATCGGCGATCTGATGTCCCAGCGCGACCGAGGCGGCCTGGCTTTCTCCTGTGCCGGTGAGCACGCGCACGACTGCAGCGCCGGACTCGGGAACCCGTGCGATCAAACGGTTCGCCGACTGGAATAGGACATTCGCCTCCATATCGCCAAAAGTTACTCGGGCGCGGGCCTGGTTCGATGGAGCGAAACCACTCCCATAAATCGCGATCTCGCCGCCGGGAATGGCCGCGGCCGGACTAATGCGATCAATGCGCGGGAGGCCGTTGCCGGCTAAGCCTTGATTGAGTCCTTGAGCCATAGTGATTGAAGAGGCCGCTTTAGAGGCCGATCCTCTGCGCCACAACGAGAACCAGCGCGGCATAAATCCCGGCAATCCAATCGTCGGCCATAATGCCCCAGCCGCCCGGAAGGGATTCGGCTTGACGCGCCGGGAATGGCTTCCAAATGTCGAAAAGACGAAACAGCAAAAAACCCAGCAACCAACTCTTCCAGTTTAGCACCACGAAGGGCAAAGAGAGTGCGATGAGCTGTCCGGCGACTTCGTCAATCACCACGAACTGCGGATCCTTGATGCCGGAGTGGCGCACGACGCGGTTGGAAGCCAAGACGCCCACAGCAGAGACAACGATGACGACGAGCCATGCGATCGACGAGCCGCGCTGATGCGCCGCAGGTGAAGCGGATATAACGTAGGACATTAGGACCGATATCGCCAGGCCGACGAGTGAGCCCCAAGTGCCCGGCGCGGGACGCAAATATCCGACGCCGAAGACGGTGGCCAATAGGTACGAGATTCGAGGCTTTCGCGTTTGTGGACGCAGGCCGGCAGTTTCATCCATCAAGCCGAATCATACTTCCAGATAGGCTTTGCGGATCAAGTTTCCGAATCGGTGTCGTCCAAGGGATGCGGTGGCAAAGGTGCATCTGCGTCGGGAGCTTCGTCGTCATCGAATACGGGTTCGGAAACGACGTACCGCTCGGAAGCCCAATTGCCCAGATCGACCAGCCGGCAGCGCTCGCTGCAAAACGGGAAGTCGGCATTATTTTCGGAGGAGGTAGGTTTGCGGCAAATCGGGCACTTAAATTGCATGTGCGGTCTTCCTAGAAAAGGCTCTCGCGCGAGCGCGAAGAACCACGAAACTACCCGTCGCGACGCCAACTACTGCAAAATTCGCAGCGGCGCGCCGGTGAGAACTCTTTGCGCCGCGCCCGTCGCGATCGTCGTGTATGCCGGCACATCGGAGCCGGTTGCGATATGCCGCTTACCGCTGCGAACCGTCTCAAGCACGGTCGCCACCAGATCGTAATCGTGAGCTTCAGTAACCGTCACGCGGACTAAGTCCCCCGCCTCCGGTAGCGTCGTTGCGGTTTCGGCACGCTCGGCGGCTACCGGCCCATCGGTACCGGCGATGTCGTTGATGTACACCTTGCCGTCAATCTCCGGCGCCATACCCGCGAGACGAGCTTCCCAAAGGAGTTCGCTTTCCTTTGACGGCCCCTCAAGCAAAGCGAGTTCAGTCTTACCGACGCGCGCCTTCAATTTTCGCGCGGAAATCTTGCGCTGGAGTGCCATGAGAGCGTCGCGCCGATCGCTCTTGACTTGCTCCGGCACCTTGGCGCCGAGCGCATAACTTTGCGCGGTATCTACATCGGAATAGGTGAAGACGCCCATCCAGTCGAATTCCGCAACGCGCACAAAATCGCACAGCTCGCGGAAATCGGCATCGGTCTCGCCGGGGTAGCCCACGATAAAAGAAGTACGGAGCGAGACGCCGGGAATGGTCGCGCGCGTGCGTTCCAGGAGCTTCAGAAACGCTTCGCCCGACGAGCCGCGCTTCATCGCGGAGAGCACAGTCCGGGACGCGTGCTGCAGCGGCATATCCAGGTACTTCACGAGGCGCGAATATGCGGCGATGGTATCGAGCAGGCCTTGCGTGACGCGGTTGGGATAGGCATACAGGAACCGCACCCAGGCGAGTTCATGGATATCCGCCAATCGCGCGAGCAACTGTGCCAGGCCGTCGCGCAGACCTAGGTCCTCACCATAACTTGTCGTGTCCTGCCCAATCAGGGTGATTTCTTGCACGCCGGCGCGCGCCAGGTTTTCCGCCTCGCGCACGACCGACTCAAAACGGCGGCTACGGAACTTTCCGCGCAATTGGGGAATGATGCAGAACGCGCAGGGATGATCGCAGCCTTCGGCAATCTTGATGTAGGCGGCGTGGCGTGGTGTGGCGAGCAGGCGCGGCGTCATATCGTGATAGAGAAAATCGGATGCACTTGAGGCGGAGGCTATCTCGGACGAAACATCGCCGCGTACCGCGCGGAGAATTTGCTCCACTTCGCCGGTGCCAATGACGGCGTCCACTTCCGGAATCTGCTCGAGAATATCTTTACGAAAGCGCTCGACGAGGCATCCGGCCACGATTAACCGGCGCGCCGAACCGAATTTTTTGTACTCGGCCATTTCCAGGATGGTTTCGACGGATTCCTTTTGTGCGGACTCGATAAAGCTGCAAGTGTTTACCACCAGCACCTCGGCCTCGGCCGCGGCGGCGGTCAATTCATAGCCGTTGCGCGCCAGAATGCCCATCATCACCTCGCTATCGACGAGGTTCTTCGGGCAACCGAGGCTAATGAAGCCCACTTTTGGCGCAATCTCGGCGCGGGAGCCGGTGTTAGACAGAGATGTATTAGAAGGCTTCGCCATATTGTCGTGAAACTACAATTCTAGCATATGACCTCCGAAGGTGCGGCCGTTGGGAATTAAGACAACGTCAAGCGCCGGCAAAGCAAAGAATGCGTCGCCGGCGTTCGGAGGAGCTACAAACGAAAGATTTTCAGCACGAGGTCAACGATTTATGCCTTCGCCGCCATGGCCTGCATACGGCGCTGCATTTCATCGGGCGCTACGTCTTCCTTGTGAGTCGCCAGACCCCACTGTTGGCCGAACGGATCGGTGATTTTGCCGTAGCGATCGCCCCAAAACATATCCTGTAACGGCATTTCCACGGTCGCACCAGCATTCACCGCTTGCTGGAACGTACGGTCCACATCGTCGATGTAAAGATGCAAGTATTGCGGACTGGTCTCGCCCGCTTGCGGCCACTTGAGATTTGATTTGCTCATGTGATCGCTAATAAAGATCGTCGAGTCACCAATCTTCAATTCAGCGTGCATCACTACGCCGCCGGGTCCGGGCATACGCATGAGCTCGGTGGCGCCGAACACTTTCTTGTAGAAATCAATGGCCGCGGCAGCGTTGCGGCAGATGAGATTGGGCGTGAGAGTGTGATATCGGTCGGGTTTAGCTTTCACGGAATTCGGCATGGTCTCTCCTAAGTGGTGAATTTGGCCAGGGGTCCGCTAGCGCATGAGCGGGTTGGCGCGGACGATTAAACCGAATTTTGCCGCCTGGCCGCGTCCGATGTCAACGAGAGATATCACGGCTTCACTACTCGGCATGAACGGGAACTCTGGACAGAAAGGAAACCAGATCGTAGGCGGAAGGTTCGAAAAGCCAGCTAGTTACGTCCTATTGTTCGCAGCCGCTGTCGGATCTCGCTTAAGACCACCGCCGCGCTTTGCGGATTCACGTCGGCGCCACCAAAGCGCGCCGCCTGGTAAATTTCCGTAAGACGGCCCACCGGAGAGGCCAGGTCCGGCTGTCTGATTCCGGCCGCGAACTCGAACGCGGTGGTAGCGGCCGTTTTGCGAATGCCGCGCCGCTCGAGCAACCGCAGCATCTCCTGATACTGCAGGCTGGCCAGCTGCGGTGTCAAAGAACCTGCGCTGTGGAAATGAAGCTTCCAGAAAGCCACAAACCTCACCGCAAACTTTTCACCGTGCAACAACAGCATCAACACCGCGAAGATGGCCGCCATCAGTGCCGCCATGCGCACCCACGCCCAAGCCGAACCAGCCGCTGTCGCACGAGAGCTTTGCATGCGCGCCAGCATCGCGTTATGCAGGCCGTCATAGAAGTGATTGAAGCGTTGCCGCGCCGTCACAATCCATTCGCGGGAACTGTGTTGCACGCCCTGCGCCAGCGCGATCTGGTGCAAGAAATCGTAATTCACCACCCAATCACCCCATTGCAATTGGAACCAATCCCAATACTTCGCGAACGCCGCAAAGAGCGGAGGTTCCTTCGCGCCGCCGGCGGGAGTAGGGTCGAACTCCACCCAACCGTAGCGTGGAAAGTACGCTTCCACCCAACTATGCGCATCGCTGGCGCGCACGATGAAGTCACCGCCCACGTCATTGTACTCGCCGGTTTGGAAGCCGTTGATATAGCGCGCGGGAATGCCCAGCGACCGTAGCATGACCGTCATGGCGGACGCGAAATACTCGCAATGTCCGGCGCGGCGGACAAAAAGGAAAGTGGCGAGCGGATCGTTTACGGGCAAAGCCGTAAATTCGAGCGAGTAGGTGTAGTGCGTGCGAAGATATTTCTCGAGCGCCACGGCTTTGTCGTAAGGATTTACGGCCGTGGAAGTGGCCTGGAGCGCGAGCGTGGAAATCCGCGCATCGAGCGAAGGAAGTTGCAAGTAGCGCGGCACGATCTCGGGCGTGTACTCGGTTCCGGCAGTGCGCAGATCCTCGGCGCGATGCTGAGGCGGAATCGAGTTGGCCTCGTAACTCAGCTCCGTATATTTCGGGTATGGATTGAAAACGGAGCGCGTGGAATCCATCAGCAGATAATCGCGGCGGGTTCCATCCACGAGCCCGGAGCCACTGGCAAATCTGCCTCGCACCGAAATTGCGTCCGAAGCGAAGAATAAGGCGTCGCTCGCGACCGGTTCCAGCAGAATTTCGTAATGCAACGGCCGCCCCGATTCCTCATGTATCTGGCGCGATGGATCGGCATAGGGCCGGCGAGGCGAGAGCAGAAACCAACCGTCCGGCGTAGGCGGGATCACTTGCCGCGGACCGGAGCGATTCGACCAGCGCCAGCCGTCAAACGCTGTGAGCGCGATGCCTCGCCAATGGACGGTTGCGAAACGCCCCGGGTCTCCTTCGATTTTCACGCGCATCACCACCGCGCTGCTTTTCTGGATTTCGCCGATCTGCCCGAGCTCTACGTTTTCGTTGAAGCCGGTCATCAGCGAAGGCCGCGTTGAGTAGCCCGAGAAATAGCCGCCGGTGAAGCGAGGCAATACAAAAAAAATCGCCGCGCCGAGGACGATCGCGCCTACCGTCATGACCAGGGACATGACGCTAAGCGCGCGCGCTACCCGGCGTCCGGCGCCGCTCGCGGAATCAAGGCGAGGCGACACGGCCCCTTCCGCCGCGCGCAACAGCTCGAGACTCAAGAATGTGGAGATTGCAACAAGCATGAACGCAAGAAAGAACGCGAGAAAAGCGGTGCCCACCGTGAGCACCGCCGACGCCAGCATAGCCGCGAACGCCAGCACGGCCACGAACAAATGGTCGCGGCGCGTGGAAGCGCTATACAGCCGCATCAGAATCGTGAAGAGCAGTAGATGAAGGGCCGCAAGCAATGCGGCATAAAGCGACGCGTTGGGCGCTCCTGCCGCGTGCGCGCGCGAGAACGTGAAATAATCGAGTGGTGCAAAGGCGAAGTAAACCACCACGCAGATGGTGGCAACGCGGTGCGAAATTTCCGGTCCGTGGCCGCGCCATCGCCGCCACCCGTTCCACAACAAGGCGGCCGGCGCAGCGAGGCTGGTGAAGGCGTCCAACCGTCCCGTAGAGACCAGCGACAAAATGGCCAGAAGAACCAACAAATACAGCGAAGCCTCAAAATAAATTCCCAGAAGCGCCATACCGGAGGTTCGTCCGGCGACAATGGTATCCGCGGAAGGTGTGATGCGCCCGTGAATCATGACAGGCCGGCGGAATCAACGGTTCCGCGCAAAGCTCTCCATTGATCTTACAGCGCTTGGGAACCGAGCGAACTGTATGGAGCAAACCAGTTAACCGCCAAGGTTCGGCGAGACCGAATCGGGTTGTTCGTTGCTACGCTTGATCGCTATTTGGCGCTAGAAACTGTAAGGCTGCCGCCGCGATCTTTTTTGTGGCTGAGGAGACCGGCGAGCGCTGGATGGCGCCAAGTAGCACGGTGCGGGAGCCAGGTAGATGCGGCAATCGAGCTACGCGCATCAGAAACGGCAGCAACGTAACTTCGCGAAATGTCACCGTGTGTCGAATTGGCGGCAGTTCCTGGGTATTCGTGAATAATGATTTTGCGGCGACGCGCCATTCCCGCCGTAAATGATCGCGCAGTACGTGTAGCGCGCCCTGTGTCCTGTCCTTGAGACCACTGTCTTTCGTTCCCGGCATTGCGACGGCGGGGAATTGCCACATCCGCGAAAACAGGTCCTGGCCGTGCCGATCCGTTCGAAAGCTCGCACCAGCCTGGGCACTTTCCTTTGAGGGCCGCACGACCAAGGTTTGTCCAGACGCGTCGCGGAACACCGCTACGGCTAGGTTCACCTTCACGGTCGCGCGTTTGCGGCGCTTTTCGGGAATTTCCGCCGCGATACCGAGCGCCCTCGCGCGACAATAGCTTGCGACCGGACAGATCAGACATCGCGGCGTGCCTGGCGTACAAATCGTCGCACCGAGCTCCATCATCGCCTGGTTCCAATCACCGGGCCGCTCGCGCGCTAGTAAGCGACCCGCTGCTTGCGAAAGCTCCTGCCAGCGCCCGGCCTCGCGAAGATCGCCGGGAATCGCACCGAGCCGCGCCAGCACGCGGGCGACATTGCCATCGAGCGCCGCCAAGGGCTCGTCGTACGCGATGCTAAGCACGGCCGCAGCGGTGTAGCCGCCGATGCCGGCTAGATCGAGCGTCGCCTGAGCTCCTCGCGGAAATTCGCCTTTGTGCTGTGCCACAATCTGCCGTGCGGCGCCTTGTAAATTGCGTGCGCGGCTGTAATAGCCCAGTCCCGCCCAATGTTGCAAAACGCTTTCCGGCCGCGCGCGTGCCAGCGCCCTTACATCAGGAAATCGATCGAGAAAACGCTCGTAATAGGGAATTACCGCGGCGACGCGCGTTTGCTGCAGCATGATCTCGGAAATCCACACCCGATACGCGTCTTTCGTGCGGCGCCATGGCAGATCACGTTTCGATCGGGCAAACCATTCGAGCAATGCCGTTCGAAAGCGTGCGAGGCGTGGAGCCGAGAGCTTCCAAGGCTCAACCAGGGTTTTTGGATCGGCCACGCGGCATTTTCGCACAGCGCCGGAAGCGGTGCCATCCGAGCGGATGAAGTTGGCGAACCTCAGAGAGAGTTAAGGAAGACCAGGTAAGAAGACGTCCAAAGCGAAGTTGGAATGGAACCTTGCGGCCGGCTCGTAAATACGATTTTGAACACCTGCGAATCGGTCTGCGTATCGCTCGCAATCTCGCGCAGAAAATCGCGTCGCCGCACGGCAGGCCCGGGCGCGATTCGCGCCAATTGGCCCAAGATTGCATAGATTGAATCCACAGCCGGGGCCAGCGGCACATCGCCTTCTAGTGTGCGCAAGCCGATTACCGAACCAAGTTCGTGGAAATGCCACGCCAGGCTGGCGCAAAGCTCGATCGCTTTTTCAAACTTGCGGTGCGCCTCTATTGCTGCCGTATCCGGCACACCTTGCGAATCAATCACGAAGAGCACCCGCCGCTCGTCCTCTCGCGCGAATTCGCGAACCTTCAAGGTGCCGGAGCGCGCCGAGGCCTTCCAATCGACAAAACGCGCGTTGTCGGTGGTTTCCAAATCGCGGATCGCGTAGAGATCGTGTCCACGCCCGCGCGTGTGACTTTCCAGTTCGCCGCTGATCAGAGGAAGAATCTCGTAGAAGTTTTCAGCCGGAGTCACACGAGGGTACACCACGATTTCCGCTTCCGCGGGCATCTTACGCGTCTTTTCCAGGAAACCAAAAGGGAAGCGCGTGTTTAGAGCCAGCACCTTTTGGCGATACACGCCGCGGCGAGGAAACTTCAATTCGACGGATTGGCGGGCGGTCTGCTTTCGCGCCAAGTAGGGAAAGTACACAGGCTGTTGCAGCAGCCCCGCGCCGGGTTTCTCTCCGCTTTTGTGCTTGTCTTTTGTAGTGTTGCTGATGACGCGCAGCGAAAAGGACGGCATCGTCTGTTTGAGATTGGTCAACTCGACCAATGCTCCGGCTGCTTGGCCCGCAAACATATGTTCCGGCAACGTAAGTTTCAGCGCGATCCCGGTGAGCGTAATCCGTGAAACAATCCCTGAGAGCAAAATTCCTGCCAGCAAGCATCCGAGCACCAGAAAGAGCAAATTGTTGCCGGTGTTCAGCGCGGCAAGGGCGACGGCAAAGACCCCAAGAAAATAGATCATTCCTTCGCGCGTGATGCGGTAATCCACCTGGTACGCCAGCCAGCGCAGCGGAGTGCGCCGGGCCAGCACCGGCACAATCGTTACAGCCGTCCAACCGGCCAACGCGAGCGAACCTAGCCCCGAGAGCGCTGCCATCCACAGCGATCCCGTTTCCGCGGCCGCGCCAGAATACACCGCCATCACGAACGCAATGGCCAGCGCGATCATGGCCACCGTAAAGTTGCGCCACGCCACGCGTTCCGCGCGGATTTTTGCGGGCAGGATTTGGGACGAAGCCATGGGAGACGTCAATTGGATTACGAAGCACTTAACACTGCCTGGCGTGCTGCCGTTTAGGCGGCGCAGGCAAAATTGCCTTACAGCGGCACGCGCACCGATTCCACCATCTCACGCAGCAATGCTTCCGCTTGCTCGGGCTTCTTTTGCGTGGAAATCGATCGCGAATTCACGATCACGCGGTGCGCAAACACGGAGACGACCAGTTGCTTGAAATCGTCCGGGAGGCAGAAATCGCGCCCGTGCAAAAAGGCGCGCGCTTGCGCCGCGCGATGCAACATTAGCGCCCCGCGCGTACTTACGCCGAGGCTGAATTGTTCGCTCGCCCGCGTGCGCGCCACGATTTCGAGTGCGTAATCCAGCAGGCTCTCATCCACGCGCACGCATTCCACGGCGCGCTGCATCGCCGCGATGTCCTGGGCTTCCATCACCGGGTCGAGGGTTTCGACAGCAGATCGGCCGGCCGATTCGCGCAGGATTTCCTTTTCGCTGGCGCGATCTGGGTAGCCCATCCGCACCCGCAACAGGAAGCGATCAAGCTGCGATTCGGGCAAAGGATAAGTCCCGTGATGTTCCACAGGGTTTTGCGTGGCCAAAACCATAAACGGCTGCGGCAGAGGGTACGTGCGATTATCCACCGTCACCTGCGCTTCATTCATGGCTTCGAGCAGGGCCGATTGCGTTTTTGGCGTGGTGCGATTGATTTCGTCGGCCACCACTACGTTGGCGAAGATCGGCCCGCGCTTGAATTCGAATTCTTGTCGCGCCTGGTTGAAGACGGTGATCCCGGTTACGTCGCTCGGCAGCAAATCGGAGGTGAACTGAATGCGCTGAAACGTGCAGTGAAAGGAACGAGCCAGTGCCTGCGCCAGCGTCGTCTTGCCCACCCCTGGCACATCTTCGATGAGCAGATGACCACGAGCCAGCAGCGCGATCAGTGCTAACTCGATTACGTCATCCTTGCCTTTCACCACCCGCGCGATCGCGCGAGCCAGCCGGTCTACTTGTTCCGGTCCGGCGGATATTTGCGGCTTGGAAGGGATCACCGTTGTGGACATGGGTTGAATTGCACCGCGGTTCTGTTAGTATTTTCTCGCTGTGGGCGATTAGCTCAGTTGGTTAGAGCGCTCCCCTCACACGGGAGAGGTCCAAGGTTCAAGTCCTTGATCGCCCACCACTCCCACCTGATTCTCCCATCCTTTTCGAACGCTATTTCTAGCGCGCGACGCGCTTGTGTTCAAAGAGTGAGTTAAGAGGGTCAAACATCGGATTTGACTGAGATGAAACGGCCTTGTTGCACGTAGGCCAAAGCACGATTGAGTAAAAGTGAAGCCGGCGCCAAAGTGGGCTTAGTCTAGCGATGACCTGGGATGCCATCGTCTTGCTCGTTTCCCGCTGAATTGGCCGGTCTGCTTTTGTACTATAGGCGCGCGCTCATATTGCCTCCGGTACCATTTGAGGCCGCGCAACTTCAGCCATTCGGTGAGGATTCCTAGGCCACGTGGGCGAGAGTCCTCGTTTGCCCACCGCTACGCGCGTCGCATCGAAACATTGTGGTATTCTCTCGCGCGAGCAGAACCGGCGCGGTTGCCAGCCGCAGACTTAAGACATGTCCACCACGCTGCGCACCATTGAATTTCTTTGCCTCGGGATTTGGGTTGGCGGCATTTGCCTGCTCAGCTTCGTGGTAGCCCCCGGCGCATTCAGCTTGATGCCTAACCAGGACTTGGCTGCCGAGATCGTGCGGTTCACGTTGTCGCGTCTGCATCTGATCGGGATTGGAGCGGGCGTCGTTTACCTGATCGCGGCGTTCTTGCGCCACAGTTCTTTCGCGTCATTCGCGCGACTGGTCATTGTCGTCGTGCTTTTGATGATCGTGCTTACGGCGCTCTCCCAATTTGTCGTTAGCGCGCACATGGTTCAGTTGCGGCACCAAATGGAGGCGCAATCGGGTTCGGTGACCCGGATGCCTGCGAACGACCCTCTGCGCCAACAGTTCGATCCATATCACCACTACTCGGTCTGGATCGAGGGCGCGGTATTGCTGCTCGGCATCGTGGCCACATATTTGACGACGCGGACAAGCTAATCGTTCTTTGACCGCTTGGTCAGGCGCGTTTGGCGGGCGTCCCCATGGGCTGGCCTATTGAGGTACCGCCGGTTTCAGCGTGATCTGCTGATTTTCACCAGGCTTGAGCGATGCATGCTGCGCGCTGTTTTGGTTGCGGTCGGCGAAATCGAGCGCGAAGTAGGAGTGGTATTCGTCTTCAGGCACTGCGAAAAGTTCGTAGTCTCCGGGAATCACACCCACAATTTGGAATTGGCCATTGCCATCGGTAGTGCCGGTCAAGGTGTAACGCGGGACGCGGCGAAGTTTGCGCGATTCCGGTATCGCCACCACGGTTAAACCCGGCAGCGGCGTGTTCCCATCCATCACTTGCCCGCTGAAGGCGCCGGCATCGTTGCCAAGCAGAACTTTGCAGTCCGTTAGCACGGTGCCCGAGTCAATCGCGAGCGGCTGGAACGTGTAGTCCGCTCCGGCACAGGTGGCTTGCTTCACGTAGCTCGCGCCGTCGGCAATAAACCGATAGTTCCCGGGGCCAATATTTTCAATCGCGAATGTTCCGTCGGCCGCGACGGACGTAGTGTCGCCTCCACGGCGGCCATCCAAGCTTTCCAACGCCACGGCCGCGCCGCCTGAGCCAGCTTGCTGCGCGCCGTCCACTGTGATCTGACCGCGGACGGCGCTAACCCTTCCGATCTCGATATTCACTGCCACGTCAGCGTTCGCCACTTCCACGGTCGCAATCCCCGTACTCGCGTCATTTTGGCCGGTGAGCAATCCAGCGCCGCCGGTTGAAATGGCGCCGGTCGAAGCACGGCGCACCAATGACCTTGCAACGACGGCGTAGCTGCCCGTCGGCACGCCATTCGCAGAAAATGATCCGTCAGAGCGCGTGATCGTCATGGCGACGGGGAACCCAGTCGCAGAGGGTGCATCGCCTATCGGGATCACCAAGACGTTGTAGCGAAGGGGCTCCTCGGGTCCCGCGCCGCGAACAGTCCCGCTGATGCTATAACCCGTTTGTACCGCAACGGAAAGATGCAGACCGCTGACCTCGTTTCCCACGGCGACTTGAATCGGTTGTGCGTTTCTCAGAATTGAAGCAGACGGATAATACGTTCGGCGGTACGTCGCATTTGTCCCGCCGCGGCCGCCACCTGCGACGCCGCCGACCTGCAAGTAATAAGCACCCGCGAGCAGGCCCGGAAGGCGGAAGTTACCCAAGTCGTCCGTTCGCGTCGTGTGAAGCACCACGGCATCCTCGCGTCCTCCGCGCTGATAGCTCATCCGCACCGCCAGCACGTCGATGCCTTCAACCGGGTCACCATCCTCTTCGGTTACGTTGCCGGAAATAACGCTGGCTGACTCGAGACGCAGGCTTAAGTCGTTTAAGTTCTGCGCGGGACTCAAATTAAGGGCCGTGGTTCGGCCAGGGCCTTCCTGGCCATAAACTTTCGTGACGAATCCGCTACGCTCTGCTTGCAAAGTGTAAGCTCCGGCCTCGAGCTGGTTGAACGCAAACGCGCCGTCCGCCCCCGTGCGCATCACGAGCGGATTGGGGCGCTGCAAGAGCCGTAACGTCACGGTCGCTTTGGCAAGAGGCTCGCCTGTGTCGGCCCGATAGATGTGTCCAGAAATTTGCCCCGTGGCCTCGTCTGGGGTCTGCAATGGTGCTGTCATGGGCTGTTGCGTTTGGGTGGTAATCTGCGCTTCGGTCACCGCCGAGAGAGAGACAAGCACAACAACGGCCGCCAGGGTCCCCGCAACACCAAATGGGTTTAGAAGCCTCACGTGAAGAGTTTAGACCGGCCCTCTCCTTTGTGCCACGGGATTTCCGCCTCGTAAAAATTTGCCTTCTATTATCTATTCGAAAGCTTTTATTGCAGCGCGTGTCCGCGACGTCCTACAAGGATTGCTCGGCCATGTTAGACTCGCAGGTCCATGCAAACAGGGATCATAGGACTTCCGCAGACCGGCAAGACCACGCTCTTCAAGATTCTGACGAAGGCGCATCTGGACATGCGCGCCGGTCAGCAGACGACGCATGTAGGCGTCGCGAAAGTACCCGAGCCTCGCATCGATCAGCTTGCGGCGCTCTACAAGCCCAAAAAGGTCACTTATGCGACCGTCGAATACGTCGACGTGGGCGGTATTGTCCGTGAAAAGGGCCGTGAGTCCGCCGCACTAACGCAGCTCCGCGAGGTGGACGCGCTGGCGCATGTCGTGCGTGTGTTCGAAAACCCGTCGGTGCCGCATCCGTCGGGCAAAGTAGATCCACTCGGGGATGTTGAAAACTTGGACCTGGAATTGATGCTGGCCGATCTCGACCAGGTTTTGCGGCGGCTCGAGCGCCTGGAGAAAGATCTGAAGAAAAAGAAAGACCCAGTACACGAGAAGGAGCAAGCCGTTCTGCTGCGATGCAAGGCTGCGCTCGAGGCGGGGCAGCCGCTGCGCGAACTGGGGTTCTCCGCGGAAGAGCACAAATTACTTACCGGCTTCATGTTTCTCTCACAACGGCCCATGCTCTATGTGCTGAACCTGGGCGATGAGGATGCGAGCGATCTCGATCAGGCCGTGGAAAAGCACGGGTTAAGCAAGTTGATCGGACGGCCGAACACGGTGGTGGTGCCAATCTGCGGACGTATCGAAGCGGAGCTGGCCGAATTAGGCGATGCCGAGGCGGCGGAACTCCTTGGTGCCTACGGACTGAAGTCCCCGGGACTCGATCGCGTAATCCAAGCGACCTATGCGCTGCTGGGACTGACGTCTTTTTTCACCGCGGGCGAGCCGGAGGTGCGCGCCTGGACCATTCATCGTGGTATGAGCGCCGCGAAGGCCGCCGGAGTGATCCATTCGGATATCGAGCGCGGGTTCATTAAGGCCGAGGTCGTGCGCTGGGATGAATTGCTCGAATGTGGTGGCTGGGCGCAGGCGCGGGAACGAGCGCTGTTGCGCTTGGAAGGGAAGGATTACATCGTGCAGGAAGGTGACGTGATCCTGTTCCGCCACAGCGGCTAACCCACAGGGACGTAGCCGAGACGTCGTGGCCGTTCCGCAAGCCCTTGCCGAATGACTAGCTCCCAAATCCTACTTGTGATTCTGTTGGGCCTCACCGCCGCTCTCGGCAACGTGCTCGGTGGTTTTTTCGTGGTCCGCCGCGAGTGGTCTCAGCTTTATCTCAGATATTTCGTTGCGCTCGGCGCCGGCTTCATGCTCGGCATCGTTTTTCTGGACATCATCCCCGAATCGTTGAAATTCCTTGCCCCCGATGCCGCTCTGTTGTGGGTGCTGAGCGGCTATTTTCTCGTGCATCTCTTCGAACACACACTGGTCCGGCATTTTCACTTCGGAGAGGAAGTCCATGGGCATGAACTGGCGCACCATGCCGGCTCGTCGGCTTTGCTCGGTTTGATGATCCACACGTTTTTCGACGGCGTGGCGATCGCCTCTGGCTTTCTGGTTTCCACTTGGCTTGGGTGGGTGATTACGCTGGCGATTTTTTTGCATAAGCTTCCTGAGGGCTTCGCGGTCTCTTCGCTGATGTTGGCCACGGGCCGCAGCCGACGCACGTCCTTGTGGGCAGCAGTAGCGCTCGGAGGCGTCACCGTGCTGGGAATTGTCTTAATGGTGGTGCTCAGAACCCAGGTGGGCCGGGCGCTACCCCTGTCCGGAGGAGTCACGCTGTACGTCGCTGCCTCAGACCTGATCCCGGAGGTGAACCGCGAACCTCGCATGAGTATGGCGGCGTTGGTTTTCCTTGGTTTGGCGCTGGTGTTTCTGATACACCATTTCGGGAATTTCTAATCTGCGGATGTTATTGGCAGATAGGGCCTTAGATCGCTGGGGTTTCATTGTCAATGCAGGCCGATTCAAGCAAAATGAGCTTACGTTTTTGCCCCTGTACAAGAGGGCAGATCCACGCAACTTTTTGACAGCGCAAGGGTTCTACCCGGTGTGGAGGCTATGGCCAGGTCGGACGTCCAACTGATGCTGGGCGTGAAGGCCGGGGACGATACGTCCTTTGAGCTTCTGCTGCAGCGCTACAGGAGGCCGTTGATTAACTTCCTGTACCGGATGGTGCGGGACTCCGCCTCGGCGGAGGATCTTGCGCAGGAAGTGTTTCTGCGCGTATATCGCGCGCGAAAGGATTATGCGCCCAACGCCAAGTTCACGACATGGCTCTTCCGGATTGCGACGAACCTGGCGCTCAACGCGATTCGCGATGGACGGCATCGGCAGCTCGACATCTCCATCGATCAGCCGCTCGAATATGGGGAAGAGCAGCCGATGATTGAGGTGCGCGACAAAGCGCCGGTGATCGAACAGCAGTTGATTGAACGCGACCGTGCAGCCATGATTCGCCAGGCCGTGGACGCTTTGCCGGAGAAACAGAGGGCGGCGGTGCTGCTGCACAAGTATGTGGACCTCGATTATGCAGAAATTGCGCGAATCCTGGATTGCTCGGAAAGTGCGCTGAAGTCACTATTATTCAGAGCCTATGAGGCCTTGCGCGTAGAACTGGCGCCTTTGGTGGCGCCGAACAGCTTTTCGGTGAATTCGGGTAGGATATCCCGGGCTTGAGAGGCAAGTTATGAATTGCGAACGGATGGAACGGCGATTATTGGATTATGTGGATGGGCGGACCAGCGAATCCGAACGCCACGTCGTGGAGGCCCACTTGGAAGAGTGCGGTGCGTGCCGGGCGCGGGCGCGCGGATTCCAGAGCGTATGGGGAATTCTGGACGAGCTGCCGGAACACGAGCCTTCTTTTGCGTTCGATGCGCGCTTGCAGGCGCGTTTAGCAGCCGAACCGGCGCGGACGAGCTTCTGGACTTGGCTTGTGCCGGCGCCACGCATGGCTCTGGCCCTGACTCTGCTGGCGATCGGTTCCGTGTGGCTTTCGACGCGTCCGGTATCTACGGTGAGTCAGCCGTCCGCGGCGGTGGTGGCGAATGCCGAGACGGATTTTGGCATGATCAAGGATTTGCCAGTGCTTGAGAATTACGATGTGCTTTCGAGTTTTGACGCGCTTTCGCAATTGCCGGGACAGCAGCCTCCCGCAAATGATTGATGCGGGCTTCGCGCGTCAGTGGGTACGGGCGCGAACCGCTGGCAAGAATCCGATTTAGTGGTATGACCAACCTGGCCAAATTCGCAACTGCTGCGGGGATTGCTCTGTCCCTGCTTCTCGCCGGCGCTCCGGCGCGGGCGCAAAAACGCCCACCGCCCCCGCCACGCCAGGAGCGGCTGGAGGGAAAGAACGCGCCCCGGAAGAACAACGCCAATAACGGCGCAAATGCGAACAAAGCGCCCAACGTGCGCCAACTGGAAGGGCTTCCGCCCAAGGCCGTCGAAAACCTCCAAGACATGACGCCGGAGCAACAAGAGCGCTGGATGAGCAACAATGAGCGCTTCCGGAACATGACCCCCCAGCAACAGGCGCAGATCCGGCGCAACCTACAAAATTGGAATAGCCTTTCACCGGAACAGCGCCAGGAGATGCGCGACCGCGAAAAAGTGCTCGAGCAAATGACGCCGGAACAGAGGCAGTACGTTCGGCAGACGCTCTTGCCCCAGTGGAAAAGTTTGCCCCCGGCCCGGCGGCAGGTGATGATGCAGCACCTACAGCAATTGCGTGGGCTGACTGACGCGCAGCGCGAGGAAAAGCTCAACGATCCGGCATTTGTCTCCGGTCTGAGCCCCGACGAGCGAAACATGTTGCGGAATTTGAATCGTCTGCGTGTTGGTGGCGGCTCGGAAGATCCTACCGGTTACTGATTCTTCCTCGTTTTCCGCCGACTTTCGCTTTATCTTTCCCTACCGTTACTCTTACGATACGCGCCCTTCTGCGCTTTCCAAGGGAAGTCCTGGACTACCCTTCGACAAGTTTAGAATTCGAGCCGCAATCTGTTGTGGTTTTCAGCGCAGCGGGCGTCCACAGGATTTCCACAAAATATTTTTCAGACATTTTTTTGATTTCTCTTGACAGATTTTCCGTGCCGCGTACACTCGTGGCACAAAGTGGGGAAAAGTGGTAAGCAGTGTAATGTGGTGGTTCAGTTCGCACCATCTTGGTGCTTTACGCGTGAACGACTGTGCTTCGAGGAAACTCTCCAGCGAAGGTGGACGAAAAGGGACGCGTCAAGGTCCCGGCCATCTTCTTGGACACGCTTAAAGAATGGGGCGATCGCTTCTACGTCACGAGCGAAAACGGGGATCGCGTTCGGATCTACCCGATGAAGGTGTGGAATGAGATTGAAGAAAAGCTCGCGAAGCTTTCGTCGCATAACCGGACCAAACAGAAGTTTCTAACCCGGACCAATTATTACGGACAAGTGGTCGAGCTTGACGGCCAGGACCGGCTCTTAATCCCGCCCGTGTTGCGGGAAACGGCGCAGATGAAGGGCGATGTGGACGTGTTGGGGAATTTGACGTATCTGGAAGTTTGGAATCATTCCAGGTTCCTCGAGCAGTTGAACCAGAGCCCGATCACGCCGGACGACGAAAAGATTCTGGACGAACTGGGCATCTAGTTGGAAGCGGCTCATACGCCGGTCCTCGCCGGAGAAATTCTCCGTTGGCTGGAGGTGCGCCCAGAGGGGATCTATATCGATGCCACTCTGGGGCTCGGCGGACATGCGAGTGAAATCGCCAGGCGGCTTACGACGGGCAGGCTGATTGGGATTGACCGCGACGCGCAAGCCATCGACATCGCGCGCGAGCGGCTGAAGGAGTGGGAAAAGCAAGTGACGCTGGTACACGCCAACTTCGGAAGCATCGATGAAGTCGCGAAGGATTTGGAGCTTCCGCCGGTGGACGGTGTAATCGCCGATCTGGGCGTCTCCAGCATGCAACTCGACCAGGCGGAGCGCGGATTTTCGTTTCGCGGCGCCGGTCCTCTGGATATGCGCATGAATCGCGACGCGGCGGAAACCGCGGACGAAATTGTGAACGGCTGGCGAGAACGAGAGCTGGCCGACGTGCTCTATCAATACGGTGAGGAGCACGACTCACGCAGAATCGCCAGGGCAATTGTTCGGTCGAGACCGATTCGGTCGACCGAACATCTGGCAACGGTTGTGGCAGGGGCCCGTGCAATGAGGGGAAGGCAGAAACTGCATCCCGCGACAAAAACGTTTCTGGCGCTGCGGATAGCGGTGAATCGAGAGATGGAGGAACTCGGGCAGTTTCTTTTTCGGACCCCCGCCACTTTAACTTTGGGAGGACGCTGGATCGTGCTGAGTTACCACTCGCTGGAGGATCGCCAGGTCAAGCATGCCTTTGCCGACCAGGCGCGCGTGGGCGTTCTCCGGATTTTGACCAAGAAGGCGGTGCAACCCGCCTTCGCGGAAGTTGATGCAAATCCTCGCGCGCGCAGTGCGAAATTGCGCGCCGCGGAAAAAATTGCGCAGAGCGTTGACGTGAATCCCGGGGTGGAAACCTTTCCCGCGGGCCCCGGCTCGGGCCCGCGAGGGAAGTTTGTAAATTAGGCACCTCACGTAGATTCGACGGCAGACGCCGCGCGGAGTGAGATTCGATGACTGAATTCTACACAGTAAAAAAGATCGATAACTCGAGGGTGGTGCGAAGTGGAGCGCCGCGAAGGCTAAGGGAATGCGCGCGGCTCGTCGCCCTTGGCGCGCTACTGGCGGCCTTCGTGTTTCTGTACGCCTGGCAACATTTCCAGTCCATCCAGTTGAATTATCAGGTGGAACAACTCAAGGCCGACCAAGCGCAGGCCGTGGAGCTGAATCAACAGCTCAAGCTCGAAGTGGCTGGCTTGCGATCGCCTGGACGCATTGACACGATCGCGCGCCAAGAACTCGGTTTGACGGCCCCGGTGCCTGGCCAGGTCGCGCCGATCCAAGGTCCATCCGAGCCCGTGGTCGCACAAGTACAGCGCGCAACGGCGCCCGCTTTGCAATAACTACATTTCACGCGCGAGGCTTTGCGAGAAGCACACGCGGAACGCGGGCTGAAGCGCAGGGCCAAAACGCTGCGCTGGGCATGAGTTTTCCACACCTCGCGGGAGCGTTAGAAACAATGGATTGGCAGCGTCCACGCGTCCGGCTCTTGATGGTAGCGGGCCTGGCCATCCTGTGGACGGGAGCCGCGCTCGGGCGGCTCGCTTACCTGCAACTTTTCCGCTACAGCGAATATCTCGACCGCGCGGAACGCCAGCAACAACGCACTGTAGAAGTCGGCCCGCACCGCGGTGTGATCTACGACCGCAACATGCACGAGCTCGCCATGAGCATTTCCGTGGACTCCTGCTTCGCTGTGCCTTCAGAAATCTCTGACCCGGATATGGTGGCGCGTCTTCTTTCGCCGGCCCTGCACATGACGCAAGACGATATCTCGACGAAACTTGCGACCTCGTCCAGTTTTGTCTGGGTTGCTCGGAAAATTCCTCCCGAGCAGGCCGACCGCGTGAAGGAAATGAATCTTCGCGGAATTTATTTCATCAAGGAGCGCAAGCGCTTCTATCCCAAACGCGACCTCGCCGCCGCCGATCTCGGATACGTGGATTTGGATGAGAAGGGTTCGGGCGGGATTGAATACGTTCTCGATTCACAGATTCGCGGACGCCCTGGGCGCATGATGGTTCTTACCGACGCGCACCGCCGCTGGTATCAGGACAGCACCGAGCAGGGTGCACAGGCGGGCTCCAACGTTGTCCTCACCATCGATCAGAATATCCAGTACATCATCGAGAAAGAGCTTTCCGCGGCCATCGAGCAGACGCATGCCAAGGCCGGAACCGTCATCGTCGAGGATACAAACTCGGGCGAGATTTTGGGAATGGCAAGTTGGCCGACGTTTAATCCCAATGACGCCAAGGATGTGCCTGCGGAATCGCGGATGAACCGCGCGATTGGCGCGCTGTACGAGCCGGGTTCGGTCTTTAAGGTAGTGACGCTGGCTGCCGCGATCAACGAAGGAATCGTGCATCCCGACGATGTCGTGGATTGCCAAATGGGCGCGATCTACATCGCGGGCCATCGCATACGCGATCACAAACCTTATGGTTTGCTGACGATCTCGCAGATTCTTTCGAAGTCGAGCGATGTAGGCGCTATCAAAGTTGGTCTGCGGCTGGGAGCTCCGAAATTCTACGACTACATTCGTGCCTTTGGTTTCGGAGTGCCTACGGGGATCGACTTGCCGGGCGAGAATCGTGGTTTGCTCCGCCACCTCGACAATTGGACGCCAGTTTCGATCGGATCCATCTCGATGGGACAAGAAGTGGGCGTCACGGCGGTGCAGTTAATCTCGGCGGTCAACACGATCGCCGATGGAGGAGTCTGGATCAGGCCTCACATCGTTAAAGGCCTGCGCCGCGACGGACGGCTCGTTCCTGAAGAGCAGCCGATCCCGCGACGCGTGGTAAGCGACACGACCGCGGCGACCATGCGCGCCATGCTGGAAGGCGTGGTTCTTACTGGCGGCACCGGCACGAAAGCGCGATTGGATGGATACACCGCGGCTGGGAAGACGGGCACGGCGCAGAAGATCGATCCGCAGACGGGCCGCTATTCGCCGACGCAGCTCATTGCCTCGTTTGTCGGTTTCGCGCCAATCAATAATCCGGCGGTAACGATTTTGGTAACTCTTGATTCGCCCGTAGGCCCACACGAGGGCGGAGCGGTTTCGGCGCCGGTTTTCAAGCGTGTCGCCGAACAGGTTCTTGCTTATCTGAACGTGCCGCAAGATGAACCGGTTGCCCCGATGATGCAGCGGGCGTCTTATCACGCGTCGCCCGATCCGCCGGAGAGCGAGGATGTGAGTGATTTCGATCCCGGCCAGGTGATCTCGCCGGACCAGCCCGTCGTGGATGCACCGCCCGCTCCGGGCCCAGCTGCTATTGACGCTCCTGCGCCCACGGTGGCCCTCGCCGACGGAGACGGTGTCGCGGTTCCAGTTCTGGATGGCAAGACCGTTCGCGAGGCGGTGGAAGCGCTGCAGAAGGTTGGCCTTTCCCCGGCGCTCATTGGCAAC
>Ga0209420_1000109_pt1 | contig 50163 bp, 51 predicted proteins | sample BlaSpr_A8_OM1_O1_FD_187972 | JGI IMG/M metagenome (GOLD analysis project Ga0209420, IMG submission 187972) | Forest soil microbial communities from Thunder Bay, Ontario, Canada - Black Spruce, Ontario site 2_A8_OM1_O1 (SPAdes) (version 2) | ecosystem: Environmental > Terrestrial > Soil > Boreal... | reverse complement strand
TTCACCGTTGCTGAGTGTATCCCAACCAAGATCTTTGGTCTTTTTGACCGTGTGGTCTTTGAGGAACAGCCGAAGAGGTGCAGGCGTACCGTGGTCAAAGAGGATGAGCATCTAGCGATGAGCAGGAGCTTCGAGACTACGCGCAGCAAAATCTAGAACCGCTGTGACTTGTTCTCGCGTCAGGTCGAACCATTCCGTGATGTCTTCTATGCTGGCTCCTGCTTCGAGATTTTCGAAGACTGCAGCCACCGGCATTCGCGTACCCCGAAAGACCCAGGCACCGCTCACTTTACCCGGTATGCTTTCGACCAAGGGGCATTGTGACCAGTCCAATGCTGACATGAAAGAACTCTCCTTCTGATCATCGTACACCCGTTCGCAGTACGCTCAAAGGATGAGAAGAATCTCTCCTCATCTTCATCACCATTATTGACCGAATATATTCCCAAATTCTGAATGTGGGCTCGGTTCCTATCGCCCGCTCGAGCGATCGCGTCGACCATGGCACGCGCGGTGTGCTCACCACCAGGATTTCCCAAATTGCGTGAGGCAGCGTTCAGCACGGCGCCGAACAATTTGATGCTGACGTGATCCCGTGAGTGGAATCTCCCTGAGCATGATGTGCGTCCCATCAACGTCCAGGAAATGATGGACAACGTTCGTGCTTATCTCCAGATTACGCAGGCGAGGCCCACGGTGGTGAGAACTATTTTTGCGAACGCCACGTCAGATACGCAGCCAGATGAAACGTGTCATCAATTTAGTGCCCCGAGTAATATGTTGAGTGGTTGCGCCCGACGTTTGAAGAAAACGGCGTAACCGTTATTGCCACGGCAGCTTGGGAAGGTGATGTCCTTGTGATCAAAGCCAATGCCGATGCCGGTGGGACCATCATCACTTTTATCGAAAGGATGGTTGCTCACAATGAACGCAGTAGCAGAATGACATCTTGGCAGAACGCAGGATTTGGACCGAGCTTTTTGATTTTTCTTCCAAAAGCCTGATCCTGTACCTACTTTCTCGAAAAATGGATCGTCAGTAAAGCGAACCTTCCGTTGCAAGGCAATGAATTCAAAGAACAAAGAGCGCTTGCGTCCAACGGGCATGAGACAAGAATGCTTGGTTTCGAGCCAGGCGCGCTCCGGATTTTTCGTGTGGAGTAAATCCCTGATTCTAAAAGAAGTGGTCGGGGCGAAAGGATTTGAACCTTCGACCTCCTGGTCCCGAACCAGGCGCGCTAGCCAGGCTGCGCTACGCCCCGACCGTGTATGCGCAAGCGGCAAAAAACTCGCGCGAACCAAACTAGAATAGCACAGCTTCCGAGCCACAGCGCAGTTCCCCGAAATATACTCGCCGCAAAACCTCCCGCAATCATTGTCCGGGACGATCCACCGCGTACAGAACCACCTCGAATCCGCGGTGAATCATTTGCCGTTCGTGTTTCATACCCAACTTTTCCATCACGTGAATCGAAGCGCGGTTCGCGGCCATTGCGACCGCGACAATTCTCGCGAGCCCCGCGCGCCCAAACCCATCCCGCAGCACCGCGCTTGCCGCTTCCGTCGCCAGCCCCTTTCCCCACAAGCCCTGCGCGAGCCACCAGCCGATTTCAATCTCCGCCGTGCCGGCCAGCGGTTGCAACCCGCAGAATCCAATCATGGCCGACGTTTCCTTAAGCTGAAGTTTCCACAGGCAATATCCCAGCCGATCGAAATGCCCAATTTGCCGCCCAACGAATTCGCGAATTCGTTCGTCCGGCCAAGGCTTGCCGTCCGAAATATATCGCATCACGAGGGGATCTGCTGCGAGAGGACGCAACAGCAGCCAATCCTCGGGCTGCCATGGCAAAAGCCGCATCCGCGCTGTCTCCAGCATAAAAATACTCGCCGAAATCTATGCCGTCTGGGAATTCAGCTTGGCCGCTTCAGCCAGCCGCACCAATTTCGCTTCCGTAATGGAGGGAATCGCACGAATCGTTTGCACCACGGAGGAATCCACCACGCCGTCGAGCCGCACCAGCGCCACCGCTTCCGCGCCGTGCACCGGCTGTCTGCGGCCCAACGCAAACGTAGCGATGTTCACGCCCAAGTTCCCCAGCGCCGTGCCGATTTTTCCGATCACGCCCGGCACATCACGATTGCGCGTCAGCAGCAAAGTTCCTTCCAGCGGCGCTTCCAGTTCAATCCCATCCAGCAACAAAATTCGCGGCGAACCGTCTTGCGCCACCGTTCCTTCCACCGTGAGCGCATGGCCGCCATTTTCCGCCGCCACTTCCAGCGTGTTCGGAAATCCGCGTTCGCGCCGTCGCGTCGTCTCCTCCACAATCAGTCCGCGCGCGGCAGCCGCCTGCGATGCATTCACCAAATTCACTTTTTCGTCGAGCACCGAATTCAATATTCCAATCAGCACCGCGCTGCGAATCACATGCGAACCCAGCTCCGCCGGCTCGCCCGCGTAGCGAATGCGTACTCGGCTGAAACTCGCCGAAGCCGCAGCCTGCGCCACGAACGCCCCCAGCCTCTCGCCCAGTTCCAAATACGGCCGCAAGCGCCGATATTGCTCGGCCGAAAGCGCCGGCATATTCACCGCGTTGCGAATCAATCCTTCTGCAAGATACTCGCGCACCTGCAGCGCGATCAGCGTGCCCACCTCTTCTTGCGCCTCCGCTGTCGAGCCCGCAATGTGCGGCGTCGCAATCAAATTCGGCAATCCGATCAACGGTGAATTTTTCGGCGGCTCCGTCGCAAAGGTATCCACCGCTGCGCCGGACAAATGCCCGGAGCGCAGAGCCTCCGCTAGGGCCGCTTCGTCAATCAATTCGCCCCGCGCGCAATTGATCAGCCGCGCACCTTTCTTCATCTGCGTCAGCGCCGCTGCGTTAATAATTTTCTCCGTCGCCGCGCTCAACGCTGTGTGCAAAGAAATCACGTCCGACTGCTTCAGCAATTCCTCGAACGAAATCAGTTCCACTTCCAGTTCGCGCGCAGCTGCCGGAGTCACATACGGATCGTACGCCAGCACTTTCATTTCGAGCGCGCGCGCGCGCCGTGCAACTTCCGATCCCACACGCCCCAGCCCCACCAGCCCCAGTGTCTTGCCACGCAATTCCATTCCTGACGAAGTTTTCTCCCAGCGCCCCGCCTGAATCGCCGCGTTCGCTTGCGCGACTCCGCGCGCCAGCGCGAGCAGCAGCGCGAAAGTATGCTCGGCGACGCTCACCGCGTTCCCGCCCGGCGTGTTCATCACCAGCACGCCGCGATGCGTCGCCGCGTCCATATCCACGTTATCGACGCCGACGCCTGCGCGCCCCACCACGCGCAACTTTTCGGCGCGATCCAGCAGCGCGCTCGTCACCTTCGTTGCGCTACGCACGATCAACCCATCGGCATTTGCGATTTCGCTCGGCAGCGCCGCAGCTGCCGGCAACACGATCTCCCAGCCTGTGGCGCGCAAAAGTTCAATGCCACGTTCGCTGATTTTATCCGCAACCACGATTTTCATTTTAGGAGCGTAATGGCTGCCCGCAACAGAGTCAAATCCGTTGTGGCTATCACGCAAATTCAAATCGCGCGCACCGCATGCAAATCCGGACGCAAATGCGGTCACTCGCCATTATCCGTGTGGTATTCTGGCTGCACTTCGGGGGGCAACCAATGGGATATATCGAAAAAATTCAGAGCGACCTAACCGCGGCCATGAAAGAGAAGGACGAGCTGCGCCTTAGCGTCCTGCGCATGGTCAAAAGCGCCCTGAAGCTCAAAGAAATCGACAAAATGCGCCCGCTTGACGATCTGGAGTCGCTGCAAATTCTGCAAACGCTCATTAAACAGCGCAAAGAATCCGTCGAACAGTTCACGCAAGGCGGGCGCAAGGACCTGGCGGACAAAGAAGCCAAAGAAATCGCCATCATCGAAAAATATTTACCCGCCGCTCCTAGCGACGCTGAAATGCAGCGCGCCGTTGAGGAAGCCATCACTGAATCCGGCGCGGACTCCCTGAAACAAATGGGCAACGTCGTAAAAGCCGCGCGCGCCAAACTCGAAGGCAAATCCATCGACGGCAAATTGCTCAGCGACAAAGTTCGCGAGCGCCTAACGGAAAAAGCTGCAGGAAAGCCCTGAGATAATTTCCTAGCAACGAAGGCGCCTTCGGTCCGCCCTCGCGACGCAACTCGCCGCGCCGCAACGCCGCACGCCGAAGACGGCCCCGACGTCTCACCCAGGTTGGTCCCGTGCCGCTGCCCGAAACCATCGCCGTAAAATACACCGAAGAAGAAGCCGAATACCTCAGCATGCGTCCGCTGGTCCGCCAGACCTTCCGCGCGGCGGAACTGGTGGACATGATCGTGCAGGTCGCGGGAAAAGATTCCGCGCGCGTGCAACAGATTTTGCGCGCGGGCACCATCGTGTTCCATTCTTTCCGTTACTGGTGGCAGGGATTCGACCCGGACGCTGTGGCCCTCGCGGAAATTCTCGCTAGGTATCCCGATGCCGAGCCCGCGCGCTCGTTCCGCGCCGCGGATTGTGTGGAAGTAGTGCTGGAATCCAGCGGCTCGCCACCGCGCCATTCGCTACGCATCACCAAAGAATCCGCTACGAAGGCCAGCCCGCTGCAAAAAATCGCGCGCGCCCTGCGCAATAAACCCAGCTTTTGGCAAGTCCTGATGAATTTCGCCGAAGAAGCCCGCCCGCGTTACCGCGAATATTCCTACACGCGCCGCGCCGACCTCTACTCAATCGCGCTCACCCCCGCCCAGACCGCCCGCCTCGCCCACGAAGCCGCGCATCACGCTCCGCGCACCCTTCGCGCCGAACTCCGCGAACCTCCAGCAATTTCGCAGATTGTTTTCATCTGCGCCCGTCCCACCGCGAAGTGAATCGCGCCGCGCGGTGCTGACTTATGACTTTCAGCTACGAACTTTCAGTTCTCACTGCGCCAAGCGTCACGCCGGACGATAGATCAAACCAATCACAATCCCCACCGCCACCCATTGAATAAAGTAAGCCACCGACTGTTCCACCGTCAGCTTCCACCCGATATTCAAGTTCACGTAGTTGTGCACCGTAAACGTCCCAATCGCGAACACCCCAATCAATGCGCCGAAGCGCGCGCCTTGCGCCACTCCCGATCCGCCGCGATAAATCATCGCGTAAAGCACCGCCAGCACCACGATTGCCACGAACGTCGCCGCCATTGCCGCCGGCATGTGTTTCATTTGTCCTTCGTGCTGCCGGTACACCGCCGGATACTTCATAAATTCCGTCTTCAGCCAAGGCATCGACACAAACATAGCTCCTCCCACCACAAAATACGCAACGAATGCACCCAGGGCCGCCAGTAAAACTCCCATCGTGTTCATCGGCGCTCCTTTTCAATTCAGAGATGGACGACGCACTTGCGCAGTCCCTCCATGCGCGGGGAGCTTCCCACAAAAAAGAAAGCCCCGGAAGGAAGAAAGTCCTCTCCCCCGGGGCGTGCTGCATCCCCGCATCCGAAACGGCCTGTGCCGCTACCTTCCTGCTGCGGCGGCACTCATCGTGTCATTGAACTTCTTGCAAAACGCATCGTAGCCTCCGCTTGCTTCGGCAAAGCGCAACGGCTTCACGCGTTCCACGCAGATCTCCGTCGCCTCGGGCGAGGTCTTCAGGATTTTCATGCTCTCGGCGATGTAGTCCTTCAGCGGCATGGCGTTCGGATCGCTCGCCTGTCTCGGTCCCGTCAATTCCGTTTGCACGTAAGGCGGGATCAGCTCGAGTACCTGCACCGAAGTGTCGCGCAGTTGGTAACGCAGCGATTGCGTATAAGAATGAATCGCGGCCTTCGTCGCGCAATAGGTCGGAGTCATCGCCAGCGGCACAAATGCAAGTCCGGACGAAACGGTCATAAGCGCGGCCCTTGGCTGTTTCAGCAGCAACGGCAGCAGCGCTGCGGTCAGGCGAATCGGCCCCAATAGATTTGTCGCAATGATCGCCTCCGCTTCCGCGACCATTCCCTTCTGCAAGGCTTCTGGTTTCATAATGCCCGCGTTCTGGATGACCACATTCAGCGCAGGGTAATCCTTCTTTATCTGTTCGGCGAAACTCCGGATCGACTCAACGTTTCCAATATCCAGAACCGCGGACTTCATCCCGGGATTCGCCCCTGCAGCCTCCTGCAGCGATTCTTTACGCCGCCCGGCAATGACGACCTGATTTCCCTCCGCATGAAAAGCCTCCGCCAGTCCCCGCCCGATCCCGGTGCCACCGCCGGTAATCAAAATCGTGTTCCCGCTGATTTGCATGATTTTACTCCTCGCCTCGATAGTTACGCGATCTTGGTTTGATTTTCAACTCTCAACTTTTAACTTGCAAACGGGGGCGGAGCATCCTTCCACACCGCCCAAACGAACGCCTGGAACTTGCGCAGCCGGTGCAGCAGATTGGTCGAAAAGAGCGTGTTTCGCGCCCCCATGTGGGGGCGTCCCAGGCGCAAAAACGTGCGCGAAACCCACACCCTATACGCCGCGTAATCCTCAAGTCTCACCAGGCCCCTGTGGATATCACTGTGGATAAAGGGACCGGCTACATCAGCTAAAAAGCCCAACAAAATCAGCATTTTAAATACCAGCGTGCGACGCCCAACTCGTACCACGCTGTAAACAAGCAGCTTACCAAGAAATCCAGGCCAGCTCTGCCCGTCGCTGGGCGCGCCGGTGCGATTGCTATGGCCGCGTGGAATTTGCACAGGTCTGGGGCGGCATGTTCTCTAAACGTTACTAGCATAGGGATTTGCCTTTCTGGGAAACACATCCGTATTTGCCGCAACTGCGCGTTTTTCGCCGCCGAATGTGCCGCTGCCGTTGACTCGCCCGGAATGCGGGACTATAGTGAAACGACCTTTGGAATGCTCGCGGCCCACGAGCCAGGGGTTTTTCCGGGGACTTCATGAATCTGCCTAACAGCTTGACGACCCTGCGGATCTTTTTCGTGCCGCTGCTGGTCGTTGTGCTGCTCACCCGCCAACCTAATTTTGATTTCTGGGGATTGCCGGTCCACTTCGAAGTGCTGGGCGTGTTGATTTTGCTGGCTGCCGCGGCCACCGACGTGATGGACGGCTACCTGGCGCGTACGCGCAAGGAAATCACCACGCTGGGAATTCTGCTGGACCCCATTGCGGACAAGCTGCTGATTTCCGCCGCATTTATTTCGCTGGTGGAAATGGGATTGATGCAGGCCTGGATGGTGGTGATCATCATCGGACGCGAATTCATGGTGATGGGGCTGCGCGAAATTGCCTCGGTGGAAGGATTGGTGATTCCGGCGTCGCCGCTGGGCAAAGTGAAAATGATTTTGCAGGTGCTGGCGGGATGTACCGTGATTTTGACGGCGAATCATCCGGCGCTGAAATTGGTGGGTACGGTGCTGCTGTGGCTGGTGGTGATTAGCGCGGTGGCCTCGGCCGGGCACTACTTCCAGATGTTCTGGGCGCAAATTAATTTTCGCGTGCAGCAGCGCCAGCGGGGCGCGCTGCTCGTGAAGCCGGAAGAAAAGCCGCAGGATGTCCTCACTCGCTGAACGCGAGAAGCAGTTGCTGTTGCAGATCGCGCGGAGTGCCCTCACTCTGGGTGTCGCAAACAAACCTCCCCTGCGGGATTTTCCCACGGAAGTATTTTTGCAGCAGCCAGCAGGCGCGTTCGTCACGCTGCATCTCCGCGGTCGCCTGCGCGGCTGCGTCGGCCAGCTGCCGGGCCGCGACTCGCTAGCCGCCGTAGTAGCCCACTGCGCCTGCGCCGCCGCGCTGGACGACTCGCGCTTCGAGCCTGTCACAAGCGCGGAGCTGAGCGAGATCGATATCGAGGTCTCGGTTCTGTCCGCGCTGGAAGACGTGACGCCGCAGGCGATCGAACCGGGGAAACATGGTCTGGTCCTTAGCCGAGGAGTGCAGCGCGGAGTGCTCCTGCCGCAAGTAGCCAGTCAGTTCAAGTGGGGAGCGCAACGCTTCTTGGAGGAAACCTGCGTGAAGGCGGGCCTGGATCGCGACGCCTGGAGGGATCCCGCGACGCGTGTGCAGGCGTTCACCGCAGAGGTGTTCAGCGAAGCAGGTTTTCCGTCACCGCCGCAGCGCGCGCAGTCGAGCTAGTGCCCCTTATTAGCGCAGATCAGTGCGCCCACTGCCTTGGACCTACTCGAGCTCGACGTAATCGCCGACGAAGAACTCGCGCAAGCTGAAGGTGGTCAAGACCGTCGCGGAATTGGTACCGGTTCGGAGCACGATGCCCTCGCCGATGACTTCGCGCGGAGTATTGTCCCACTTCCACTTGGCAGGAGAGCTGCCGAAGCCGTATATGCGGCCGAAAACGGTGGCTTCCTTGTCGTTGTCAAATGCGGCCCGCTTGGTTTCATAGGCAAGCTCATGCTCGGTGCCGGTGTAGCGGAAGATGCGGAAGTAGTCGCCGACGCGAACGCCCTGCTGGCTGCCCAGGTTGACGAAGAATACATCGTTGGTGCCCAATTCCACCTGGAACGACTTGCCGATCATCACCATCGCGGTGGCTTTGCCGCTGAAAGGCGCGAAGCGGTCGAAATTGGTCTCAGACTTCAGAGGTGGCGTGGGGCGCTCCTTGAACGGCAGGAGGATGTCTCCGCGCTGCACGTAGTTGCAGGAGTGCTCCACTTGCGCCACAGAAGTATCGGGCTGCGCGACAACCACGCGCACGCGGGCTTCGTCCTCCCACCAAGTGCCTAGCTTGCGGATAATCGCAAACTGCCACTTGGACCACTCAACTTCGGTCGGGTCAACGACCGGACGGATCACCGAGAATTCGTCGCCGACTTTCACTCCCTGGCTGGCGCCTTTGTTGAGGTACACATAGTCGCCGTCCCAGAAGGTAATCTTGTAGTTGGAGCCCTCCCCCGTGATGACGTAGGAGTCTTGCGGGACGGACTCGTTGGTGATGGTCCCGGAGCAATAGACGTCCTTGTAGATAGGGGCGGAAGCGGCGGGGTTCTGCGCCGAAGCGGCGACGCCCGAAAGGCTCACAATCAGACTGGCAAGGACAATTTTCCCACGCATAATGCATGCTCCTTTGAATATCGTGCGCCGCAAAACAAGCGCTGGCCCACAATTAGCCCGATGTACGGACTGTAATGGACGTACTGGAACCCGTCAAGACAATGGTCCGACCCGCTTTACACATTGTGCACCACATGGTACAAGCCCTGTAGTACCTGTACATTAGGACAGGGTACCCCAGAATTCGCGAGAACAGACGCCGCGCCAGTGATCCGAAGACGGCCCAATCCAAGACACTTCCGATGATGGATCGATGATTGCCAAGGACAAAATCTGCGCGGTGGTGGCTGCCGGGGACGCCGCTGGCATGTGGGAGCAGATCTCGCGGGCTCTGCGAGTTACGCGGACCGTCGAATTGCGCCTCGATTGGCTTGCCGACGAGGGGGAACTGGACCGGTTTCTGGCGCGGCTTGCGAAAAAGCGTTCGCGTGCCATGCTGATCGCAACTTGCCGACGCGCTGTGGCGGGCGGGAAATTTCGCGGGACGATTGCGCAGCAGCTGGTGCATTTGGCTTCGGCGCTGCGCTCGGGATGCGCTTGGTACGATCTGGAGATCGAAAGCTCAGTGCAGTGTCCGCCGGAATTGCTCGACGTGCTGCTGGGCGAAGGGCGGCGGATTGCGTCGGCGCATTTTTTTGGGCGTTCGCCGAAAAATTTGCGGCGGGTTGCAGCGGATTTGCGTCGCGGTGGCCCGGATGCGATCAAAATCGCGGTGCAATGTGACTCGCAGGGACGTAGCTTGGACGTGCTGCGCCTGGCGCACGGGCCGCAAAACGTGATTGCCGTGCCCATGGGGAATGCGGCGATGGCGGCGCGAGTGTTGGCGCTGCGCGAGGGAAGCGCGCTCGCCTATGCGCCGGTAGAGAATGCGACCGCTCCCGGACAAGTGTCCCTGGACGCGATGAAGAATTTGTACCGCGCGGATCGGTTGCGCCGGAAGACGCGCGTGTACGGAGTGATTGGCGATCCGATCGGTCATTCGCTATCGCCTGTGCTGCAGAACGCAGGCTTTCAGGCCCGTAAGATGGATGCGGTATTTCTGCCGTTCATGGTGCGTGAGCTAGGGGACTTTCTTCGCAGTGTCGAGCCGCTGGGAATCGCAGGCTTCAGTGTGACGCTGCCACACAAGCAGTCGATTTTGCGACATCTGGACGATTGCGATCCAATGGCGGCGGCGATCGGCGCGGTGAATACGGTGGTGGTGCGCGGCGGCGGGAAATTGTACGGGTACAACACGGACTATGTGGGCGTACTGCGGGCGCTCGAGCGCCGCATCCCGTTGCGCGGCAGCCGGGCTTTGATTTTCGGCGCGGGAGGCGCGGCGCGTGCGGTGGCGTTTGCGCTGGCGGAATCGGGAGCGTCGGTTTGCGTTTGTGCGCGGCGCAAGCAGGCTGCCCAGGCGCTGGCGCGTGCTGTGGGCGGCGAAGCGGTGGAGCGTGGGCGCCTGCGGCGGGAATTTTTCGATGCGATCGTGAACGCGACTCCGGTGGGGATGCATCCGGAGGCAGGCCGCTCGCCACTTGCGGCGCGGGAAATCAATTGCAGGCTGGTTTTCGATCTGATTTACCGGCCTCGGGTTACAAAGCTGATGCAACTCGCGGCGGTGCGCGGCATCGAAACGGTTTCGGGCGTGGAAATGTTTGTGGCGCAGGGAACGGCGCAGTGGGAAATATGGACGGGCGAGCGGGCGCCGGTGAAAGTGATGCGCGGCGCCGTGTTGCGCGCGCTGACGCGCGAAGAGAACTTGGTTAGACGATGATTCAGCCGAACTTCAAAACATTCACAAAACTGGCGCGCCAGGGAAACCTGGTGCCGGTGTACGAGACGTTTACAGCGGATCTGCTGACGCCGGTGGGCGCGCATCTGCGCCTTGCGCACAACGCGAAATATTCGTTTTTGCTGGAGAGCGTGGAAGGCGGCGAAAACATCGCGCGCTACACATTTGCCGGCGCGAATCCGCAGGAAGTATTTCGTTCGCGCGGCCGGAAATGCAGCCTGGAAACGGGCGGCAAACGCAAGAATTTCGAGGCGGATCCGATTCAGTATTTACGTCAGCTGACGGAGCGGTATCAACCGGTGCGGGTGCCGGGTCTGCCGCCGCTGATTGGCGGAGCGATTGGATATTTTGCGTACGACATGGTGCGTTTGATCGAGCGGATTCCGGCGAGCGGGCGCGACGATTTGAATCTGGACGATAGCGTGATGATGTTCTACCTGGGTCTGGTGGCGTTTGACCACGTGCAGCATCGCGTGTGGGTGATTCGCAACGTATACACCGGGGGCGCGGGAAGTTTGCGCGCAAAGTACGGCGCCGCGGTGCGCGAGATTCGGCGCACGCGCCGCAAACTGGAAAGCCCGCTGCCGCGGCCGCGCCGCAGCCGGCGGGGCGGACGGCTGCGCGTGGAATCAAATTTCACGAAAGCGCAATACATGGCGGCGGTGCGCAAGGCCAAAAGTTACATTCGCGCGGGCGACATTTTTCAGGTGGTCCCCAGCCAGCGATTTTCGGCGCGCACCGGTGCTGATCCTTTTGAAATTTATCGCGCGCTGCGCGTGGTGAATCCTTCGCCGTATCTTTACTATTTGAAGCTCGATGAGCTTGCGGTGGTGGGCAGCTCGCCGGAAATGCTGGTCAAGGTGCAAGGGCGCAACATTTCCTATCGGCCGATCGCCGGGACGGTGCCGCGCGGGCGCAACGAAGCGGAAGATCGCGCGCTTGAAGCGAAGCTGCTCGCCGATCCGAAAGAGCGCGCCGAACACATCATGCTGGTTGATTTGGGCCGCAACGATCTGGGCAGAGTGTGCGAATACGGTTCGGTGAAAGTCGAGCGGCTGATGTTCGTGGAACGCTATTCGCACGTGATGCATCTGGTCTCCAGCCTGCGCGGGCAATTGCGCGCGGACGTGGATTGCTTTGACGCGCTGATGGCTTGTTTTCCCGCCGGCACGCTTTCGGGCGCGCCGAAAATTCGCGCGATGCAAATTATCGATGAGCTGGAGCCAACGCGGCGCGGAATTTACGCCGGCGCGGTGATGTATCTGGATTTTTCCGGCAACATTGATTCGTGCATCGCCCTGCGCACGATGGTGGCCAAGGGAGGCCGCGCTTATATTCAAGCCGGCGGCGGAGTGGTGGCGGATTCCGTGCCGGAGCGGGAATACAAGGAGACGGTGAACAAGGCGCGCGCGCTGGTGACGGCGCTGGAAATCGCGCATCGAGGTGGGAACGGAAGCCGCGCGGAATAAGACTTAACAGCGCCGTTTTCAGAGCGCGGGCGAGCTTCGCCGTAGCACCTGGTAGCGCACGGAAGTGCGCCGCCAGGAAAGCTTTCGAGTGCACAACGAAGAAGTTAGAATATGAGAACGCTATGATCCTGCTGCTCGACAACTACGATTCGTTTACTTACAACCTGGCACAGTACCTGGGCCAGATGGGGCAGCAGCTGGATGTGCGCCGCAACGATGAGATCACGCTGGATGAGATTGAAGAGATGGCGCCGGATCGCATCGTGATTTCGCCAGGGCCGTGTACCCCGAAGGAAGCGGGCGTTAGCGTTCCGTTGATACGGCGATTTGCGGGGAAGATTCCGATCTTGGGCGTGTGCCTGGGACATCAGGCGATTGGCGCGGCGTTCGGCGGGCGCGTGATTCGGGCGCCGAAGTTGATGCACGGAAAAACCAGCGAGATCGAGCATGACGGGCGGACCATTTTTCACGGGTTGCCGCAGTCGTTTATCGCCACGCGCTATCATTCGCTGATCGTGGAACGCAAATCACTGCCGCGCGAGCTGGAAATCTCGGCGGAAACCGAAGATGGGACGATCATGGGTTTTCGGCATCGCAAGTTGCCCGTGGAAGGCGTGCAGTTCCATCCGGAATCGGTGCTGACCGGGGCGGGATTTGATTTGCTGAAGAATTTTTTGCGAATTTGATTCGATCCGGCCGTGCGAAATGCACCAGATGCGAACAAAGCGGTCCGCAATCGCCGAAGTTCTTCTACTTTGCGTGGCGATCGCAGTCCTAATTCTGTTTCCACGCGCTGCAGGTAGCGGCGCGGCCTCACCAACGCAGGCCGAAAAATCCCCCGGGCAAATCTACCTAGGTTTTGATGCCAACGACTATCCCGGCGATGACGCGTTGCCCGGGCTGCGACGTACTTTCACGTTTTCCGGCTATTGGCTGAATGCGCCGCCTGGTGCAAAGACGAATTCCTGGACGGGGAAGCGGGCGCAAATGCGGAAAAACACTTTCGGAGTTTTGATCCTGTTCAACGGGCGCCTGGCAAAGGAACTGCAGCCGCCGATCAACCCTCGTGATCTGGGCGCGCGTGACGGGGAGGCCGCGGTCGCGGCGGCGCAGCGGGAGGGATTTTCTGCCGGCGCAGTGATTTATTTGGATATGGAGGAAGGTGGCCGAATGTATCCAGTACAGATCGAATACATTCAGGGCTGGAGCGAGCGCGTGGCATCGGGTGGTTTCAAGGCAGGAGCTTATTGCTCGGGAATGAAAGTGAAGGAAGGTCGAGGGCAAACGATCACAACGGCGGACGATATTCGCGAGCGCGCGCCGGTGGCGGCGTATTTTGTGTATAACGACGCCTGTCCTCCTTCGCCGGGCTGCGCGTATCTGAAAAATCCTCCACCGCCGTCGCAGAGCGGATTTCCCGGCGCGCTCGTCTGGCAGTTCGCGCAATCGCCACGGCGCCGGAATTATACCGGGCCGTGCGGCACGACCTATAATGCGGATGGCAATTGCTATCCGCCGCTAGGCGCTGCGGCTGGTCGCATCCTGCTGGATCTTGATTCTTCGCTTTCTCCGGACCCATCCAGCGCGGGCATGCACGACGTCAACTGATTCACATCGGAATGCAATCAGGTTGCGGACTGGCTGTGGCGGTCTGCGGTGGATTGTGAGAATGACGCCAGAGCTTCCAGTTTGGCGCGGGCTGCGCCGGAATCAATGGATTCGGTGGCGAGGCGCACGCCCTCGAGGAAATCCGTAGCGCGCCCTGCGGCGACGAGCGCGCCTGCGGCATTCGCGAGCACGATTTCGCGCTGCGGGCCGTGTTCGTGGCGGAGGGACGCGCTGCCCAGAACTTTACGGATGATTGCGGCGTTGTGTTGCGCGTCGCCGCCGCGAATTGCTTCCAGCGGTGCGCGGCGCAGGCCGAAATCTTCCGGTACGACGACATAGCTGCGCACCGCGCCATCGCGCAATTCGGCGATGGAAGTTTCTCCACTCAGGGAAATTTCGTCCAGGCCATCGGCGCCGTGTACTGCGAGCGCGCGTTGTACGCCTAATTCGCCCAGGGCTTGCGCGACGAGTTCGGTGAGACTCGCCTCATACACGCCGACGATTTGCGCGGATGCTCCAGCGGGATTAGTGAGCGGGCCGAGCAGATTAAAAACGGTGCGCACGCGCAGCTCGCGGCGCGCGGGAATAGCGTAGCGCGTGGCGGCGTGCATCGCGGGGGCGTAGAGGAAGCCGATGCCGATTTGTTCGATGGATGCGGCGGCGCGTTCGGGCGGGAGTTCGATTTTTACGCCGAGTGCTTCGAGCACGTCGGCAGATCCGCAGCGCGAGCCGGTGGAACGGTTGCCGTGTTTTGCGACGCGCACGCCTGCGCCTGCTATGACGAACGCGACGGTTGTGGAAATATTGAACGTGCCGCGCGCGTCGCCACCGGTGCCGCAGGTGTCCAAGACCACTTCGTCGGGATGTTTGCGGCCGTGGGGAAAAATCGGCGTGGCGTGACGGCGCATGGCGAGGGCAAAGCCGACGACTTCGTCAACCGTTTCGCCCTTGATGCGCAGAGCGATCAGCAGCGCCGCAATCTGTTCGCTGCTGGCGTGGCCCGACAGGATTTCCTCCATTGCGGCTTCGGCTTCGGGGCGCGAGAGGTCTTGGTCCTGGATGAGTTTTTCGAGCGCTTCGTGGATCATTTTTTTGCTTTTTGGCCGCGCGGCGATTGCGAGATCGCGAATTTTCACTCGAGGCGGCTGCTTGCCCGTGCCGCATCTTCCAAGTAAACTAAGTCGTTTTAATTGTCCTCGAATCTTAGCACTATTCAAGGCGACCTTCAGGAAGCCGATGGAGCCGGAATGAAGATCCACGAATATCAGGCCAAGGGTATCCTTGCGAAATTTGGCGTGCCGGTGCCGCGCGGAGAAGTTGTTTTTAAGAAGGATGAGGCGCGGGCGGTGGCGCAGCGGCTGGGAACTTCTGTAGTTGTCGTGAAGGCGCAAATTCACGCGGGCGGGCGCGGCAAGGCCGGCGGCGTGAAGCTGGCGAAATCTGCTGATGATGCGGCGACGCTGGCGGGACAAATTTTGGGAATGAAACTGGTGACGCCGCAGACGGGTGAAGAAGGGCGCATCGTGCGGCGGTTATTGATCGAAGAGGGGCTGGACATCAAGCGCGAACTTTATCTGGGGATTTTGGTGGATCGCGCGTTGAGCGCGCCGATTTTTATGGCTAGCGCGGCGGGCGGAATGGAAATCGAGGAAGTGGCGAAGGATCATCCGGACGCGATTTTACGCGAGGTGATTGATCCGGCAACGGGCTTTCAGCCTTATCAGGCGCGCAAATTGGCGTTCGGATTGGGGCTCACGCCGGAGCAGGTTGGCGCGGCTGTGCCGTTTTTTCAGGCGCTGTATCGCGCGTTTATCGAAACGGACGCTTCGATGATCGAAATTAATCCATGCGTGGTGACGGGCGACGGGAAATTGGTGGCGCTGGATGCCAAAGTGACTTTTGATGACAATGCGCTGTACCGCCATCCGGAATTCAAGGATTTGCGCGACCTGGAAGAGGAAACGCCGCTGGAAGTGGAAGCTTCGAAATTCAAATTGAATTACATCAAGCTGGATGGCGATATTGCCTGCATGGTGAACGGCGCGGGATTGGCGATGGCCACGATGGACATCATTAAATTGAGCGGTGGGAGCCCGGCGAATTTTCTGGACGTGGGCGGCGGGGCTTCGGAAGAGCAGGTGAAAAACGCGTTCCGCATTTTGCTGAGCGATCCGAACGTGCGCGCGGTGTTCGTGAACATTTTCGGCGGGATTTTGCGCTGCGACGTGCTGGCGAGCGGCGTGGTAGGCGCGGCGAAAGAACTGAAATTCAAAGTTCCCGTGGTGGTGCGCATGGAAGGCACCAATGTGCAGCAGGGCAAGGAAATTTTGCGTAATTCCGGATTCAATTTCGCGGTGGCGGAAGGAATGAAGGATGGAGCTGAAAAAGCGGTTGCGCTGGCGGGAGGAGCACGATGAGCGTGCTGGTTGATAAGGAGACGCGGCTGATCGTGCAGGGGATTACGGGGCGCGAAGGAAGTTTTCACGCGCAGCAGATGTTGGACTACGGTACGAAAGTGGTGGCGGGGGTGACGCCGGGAAAGGGCGGGACCGAACACCTGCAAGTGCCGGTGTTCAATACCGTGGCGGAGGCGGTGAAGGCGACCAAAGCCAATGTGTCGGTGATTTTTGTGCCGCCGCCGTTTGCCGCGGACGCAATTCTGGAAGCGATGGATGCGGGTTTGCCGCTGGTGATTTGCATTACGGAGGGCGTGCCGACTTTGGACATGGTGCGCGTGGCGGCGGCTTTGAAACATTCGCGCACGCGATTGATTGGGCCGAATTGTCCAGGAATTATTTCGCCGGGAAAATGCAAAATCGGAATTATGCCGGGCTCGATTCACAAGCAGGGACAGGTGGGCGTCGTGAGCCGCAGCGGAACTTTGACCTATGAGGCCGTTGATCAACTGACGCATCTGGGAATCGGGCAATCTACGTGTATTGGGATTGGGGGCGATCCGATCATCGGCACGAGTTTTCTGGACGCGATCAAGATGTTCAACGAAGACGTCGATACTCACGCCATTGTGATGATCGGGGAAATCGGCGGCAATGCCGAGGAAGTGGCGGCGGAATACATCAAGAAACATGTGCGCAAGCCGGTCGTGGGATTTATCGCGGGGCAGACCGCGCCTCCGGGGCGGCGCATGGGACATGCCGGGGCGATCATCAGCGGGGGGCAGGGGACTGCGGCGGAAAAATATAAGGCGATGCGTGCGGCGGGAATTCGTACGGTGCAGAGTCCGGCGGAGATTGGACACACGATTGCGGCTGTGCTGGGTAAGTCGAAGGCGAAACCTGCGGCGAAGAAGAGACCAGCCGGCAAATCGAAGAAGCACGTTACGAAGAAACGATAGCTCGCGTTGCACTATTTTAGACTTGGGAGAAGAATCGAATGGCTGTCGAGAGAACTTTGGCGATTGTTAAACCGGATGCTGTGGGGCGCGGGCTGACTGCGGACATCTTGAGCCGCGTGCATGCTGCGAAATTCAAGATCATAGCGATCAAATCGCTGCGTTTGACGCGAAAGCAGGCCGAGGGATTTTACGCGGTGCATCGCGAGCGGCCGTTTTTTGGCGAGCTGACGGAATTTATGAGCTCGGGCAAAGCCGTAGTGATGGTGCTCGAGGCGGAAAATGGGATTGCGAAATGGCGCGAGACGATGGGCGCGACCGATCCGGCGAAAGCCGCGCCTGGCACGATTCGCAAGGAACTGGGCGAGAGCATTCAGTTTAATTGCACCCACGGCTCGGACGCGCAGGACACGGCGGCGCAGGAGATTGGATATTTCTTTTCCGGCGCTGAGTTGGTCTGAGCGGGTTTTGCGCGACACCACTTCGACAACCTGAACCCATGCCCGCTTCGTTCCGAAAAGCGCGGGGTGAAGCGGCTGTTAAGAGCCGGCGGGACGCCGGCGCTACGGGCGATTTTTGCACCTCCCTACCGCAACGTTAATTTTTCGGGAAGTTTGGTGAGGCTTCCACTTCCAGAATTTGTTTGGTGTGGCGCTCGCTGTGCGCAGCAATGAACAGCATCCACTCGTAGGCGTCCAGCGGGCCGAGCGGACTGTCCAGCACGTGCTGGCGCAAGTCGCCCGTGCTTTGCAGAAATTCGATGGTGCGCGCGCGGCTTTTGAGGAAATGATCGAGAGTTTCAGCGGGAGTCCAGCGCCCAGTGGGCACGAGCTCCGCCGGAGCCTGGCGCTTCGTGCTGCGGTCGGGAACCATGTTGAGGACCAGCGCGTCGAATTTGGCAGTGTCGCGATCCGCCGCGCCGGCGGGTGCCTTCATGACTTTTTCCGTGATCGTCTGGAAAAGGTCGTCTTCGGCCAGCGCGATGTGTTCCAGGGTCTGCGCCACGGACCACTTGTCAGGCGCGGCTTTGAAATTCCATTGGGCCGGGGTGAAGTTCTTGGTGTCGGCGACGATGGCGTCACGCGTTTGTTCGAGATACTGGATGCCTTTTTCGCGATCGGCTTGCGAGAGCGTTTGCGTGAAAACGGCGGGCGCGAAGCAAACGGCGGCGCCGAGCAGCAGGATTACTTTTCTCATACGGTTTTCTCCCCTCGTTACTTCGATGGCGGAATCGTTGCATGTGAAATGACGGGTGTCGGCTAGTGAAGCGCTTGGCACCGGGATCGCACCTCTGTCACGGTTACGGCATTGCCTCACCGCCTGGGCGGTGCATGCTCTGATTTGCTGGCACAACTATAATAAAAGTGGGCGCGATTGTCGAAGCCCGCGCTGGGACACTCGGGGCGTGCTGAAGTGCGCCGCCGCTACCAAATCGCATTTGGTCGATCGGTTGGGGTTAGAATGGAGCGCTGAGCGCGCTGCCATGGACGCATTTCGCGAGACCGGAAGGCTTCTGATTGTACTGGGAGTCGTGCTGGCCGGCGTGGGAGCGCTGCTGGCATTTGGTGGGAAACTTCCGTTCCGGCTGGACCGTTTGCCTGGCGATATTGTTTATCAGGGTCGGAACGGAAGTTTTTATTTTCCGGTCGTGACGTGCATTCTGTTGAGTTTGGTTTTGAGTTTGCTGCTGTGGGCTGCGAGTCATTTCCGCAGATAGAGCCATGAGCCAGACATCGCTTTTCAATTTGATGCCGGAGCGGCGGACCTGGAAGGTCAGTGAGCTGACGGCGCGCATCCGCGAGCTGCTGGAATCGGCGCTACCGGAAGTGTGGGTGGAAGGCGAGGTATCGAATTGCCACGCGGCGCAGTCCGGGCATTGTTATTTCACCCTGAAAGATGCGAAGTCGCAGATTCGCTGCGTGTGTTTCCGCGACCAGATGCGCGGGATGAAATTCAAGCCCGAGGATGGGCTGCACATCACGGTGCGCGGCGCGCTCAGCGTGTACGACGCGCGCGGCGAATATCAGATTTACGTGACGCTGATCGAGCCGGTGGGATTGGGTGCACTGCAACTGGCGTTTGAACAGCTGAAGAAGAAACTGGAACTGGAAGGATTATTTGCTGCGGCGCGCAAGAAGCCGCTGCCGGTGCTGCCGCGTTGCATCGGAGTGATTACCTCGCCGACCGGCGCCGCCATTCGCGACATTCTGCGCGTGCTGAAGCGCCGATTTCCTAACGCGCAAGTGAGTTTGTATCCGGTGAAGGTACAGGGAGCGGGTGCAGCGGCGGAAATCGTGGAAGCGCTGCGCCATTTCAACCAGACGAACACAGTGGACGTGCTGATTCTGACGCGCGGCGGCGGGTCACTCGAAGATTTGTGGGCGTTCAACGAGGAAATTCTGGCGCGGGCAATTTTCGCGTCGCAAATTCCAGTGATTACGGGCGTGGGGCACGAGACGGATTTCACGATTGCGGATTTCGTGGCCGATTTGCGCGCGCCGACTCCTTCGGCGGCTGCGGAAATCGTGGTGAAGTCGCGCCAGGAGTTCGAAAGGCACATTGCGGAGTATCACCGGCAAATCGCGCATCACGTGCGTTACCGGCTATCGCAGTGGCGGCATCGCGTGCGGGATTTGCAGACGCATCGCGGATTCCGCCAGCTGGAGCTGGTGTTGCGCAACCGCCGCCAGCTGCTGGATGAGATGGCGAACTCGCTGGCGATTGGCTTGCGGCTGCGATTGGCGATGGTGCGGCGGCGGCTGACGGAAGCGAACGCGCACATTGCGTCGTTTGATTTGCGCGGGCGCGCGGTGGTGTTGGCGCGGCGGATCGAGCAGCAGCGCGGGTCGCTGCGGGCTGCGCTGGAGCGGGTTGTGGCGCGGAAGCGGCGCGGCTTTGCGACGGCGCAGTTGCGGTTTGCGGCCCTCGATTTGCGCGCGCGTGTGGGGCATTTGCGATGGAGATGGGAACGAGATTCCGCCGAGCTGCAGGTGCGGATTGACCGCGCGCTGATTGTGAAGCGGCGACTGTTGCAAGCAGCCGCGCTGACGCTCGATGAGCGAAGTCCGCTCCGGATTCTGGACCGCGGCTACGCGATTGCGTACGATTCGTCAGGGAAAGTGCTCCGTTCGCCGGATCAGGTGGCGCTGGGCGAAGATATATCCGTGCGGCTGGCGCGGGGTGAACTGGGAGCTGCCGTGCGTAGCAAGAAAAAATCCGAGGCCTGAGGTTTTGCGAAGAATCGGACGGACACCAGCGTGAGCGATTCCAGGCCGCGAATCGCAGCAGCGCAGATCGCCGGGCAGACTTTCCTTGGGGATCGATGTTCCGCTGAACTCTGCGGCAGAATCGTAAGCTCGAGTGGCTTCTAGTTTTTCGGCGCCAAGTTTCTTACCCTGAGCGTTGCGCGGGATCCGCTTTTTTCATACCTTATTCCTCATCGGCGGCGCCGCCGGAAACCTTTAGAACAGCCAGAAATGCTTCTTGGGGGATGTCCACGCGGCCTACCCGTTTCATGCGTTTCTTGCCTTCTTTCTGTTTTTCGAGAAGTTTGCGTTTGCGCGAAATGTCACCGCCGTAGCATTTGGCGATTACGTTCTTGCGGATCGGGCTGATCGTTTCGCGTGCGATCACGCGGCTGCCGATGGCGGCTTGGATGGCGATTTCGAACATCTGGCGCGGGATGAGTTTGCGGAGGCGGCTAACGAGGTCGCGGCCGCGTTCGTACGATTGATCGCGGTGGCAGATCACTGTGAGCGCGTCTACCGGCTCGCCGCCGACCAGCACGTCGAGCTTCACCAGGTCCGATTCGTGATAGCCGGACAAGTGATAATCGAGCGAAGCGTAGCCGCGCGAAACGCTTTTCAGCCGGTCGTAAAAATCGAGAACGATTTCGTTCAGCGGCATTTCGTAGGTGAGCATGATGCGCGTGGGCGAAAGATATTCGAATTTCTTCTGCGTGCCGCGTTTTTCTTCGCAGAGTTGCAGCACGCCGCCCACGGATTCTTCGGAGGTGATGATCATGGCGGTGAGTATGGGCTCTTCGATTTTCTGAATCGAAGCGGGCGGCGGAAATTTCGTGGGGTTATCCACTTCCATGACTTCGTTGGCCGTGGTGGTGATGCGGTATTGTACGCTGGGTGCGGTCGTGATCAGGCCGATGTTGAATTCGCGTTCCAGGCGTTCCTGCACGATTTCCATGTGCAGCAGACCGAGAAAGCCGCAGCGGAAGCCGAAACCGAGCGCCACGGAATTTTCCGGCTCGTAGAAAAAGGCCGCATCGTTGAGCTGCAATTTGCCGAGGGCGTCGCGCAGCATTTCATAGTCGCTCGCGTTCACCGGGAATAGGCCGGCGAAAACCATCGGCTTGATGGCTTCAAAGCCCGGCAGAGGTGGCGCGGGATGGCCGTCTTCCACGACGGTGTCACCCACGCGGGCGTCGGCGACGCGTTTGATATTGGCGATGATGAAGCCAACGTCGCCAGCCGCAAGTTCCTGCAACACAACCGGTTTCGGCGTGAGCACGCCGAGATTTTCCACTTCGTACACCTCGTTACTGGAAGTGAGCCGAATTTTCATCTGCGGTGTCAGGCGGCCTTCCATTACGCGCACCAGCACCACCGCCCCGCGATAGGAATCGAACCATGAATCGAAAATCAGCGCGCGCAGAGGAGCGTCGGACGAACCCTGCGGCGCCGGAACCAGGCGCACGATGGCTTCCAGAACTTCTTCGACGCCCAGACCACTTTTCGCGCTGATAGGTAAAGCTTCATCCGCCGGAATCGCCAGAACATTTTCAATTTGTTCCTTGGCGTAATCAATGCGTGCGGCGGGCAAGTCAATTTTATTGATCACCGGAAGGATAGTGAGATTGTGGCGCGAGGCCAGGAAAGCGTTCGCGACGGTTTGCGCTTCGACGCCTTGGCTCGCATCCACCACCAGCAGCGCCCCTTCGCACGCGGAAAGCGCCCGCGAAACCTCGTAGGAAAAATCCACGTGGCCCGGGGTGTCAATCAGGTTCAGGCGGTATTCGTGGCCGTCGCGCGCGGTGTAATGCAGGCGAATGCTTTTGGCTTTGATGGTGATGCCGCGTTCGCGCTCCAGGTCCATCGAATCGAGGACCTGCGAATGCATTTCGCGCTGCGTGAGCGCGCCGGTAAGTTCCAGCAAGCGGTCGGCCAGCGTGGATTTGCCGTGGTCGATATGCGCAATGATGCAGAAATTGCGGATGTACTGGGGATCCATGGCTCTTTGTGCGAATGCGCGGCGCTGGCGGGAGCGAAGCTCGCTCTGCGCGCGGGCGTCGCGCCTTTCAAACCATCGAGTTTGCCACACAAAGACGGAAAATCGAAATTGGAAAGCGGAAATGGGGAGTTGAGCGCGGAGGTCTGGAGCCCGGAGTTGACGATGAAGAGGTGAAAGTCAACGCTGTGGCCCGGGGTCAGCGCCCCCCTTATGTCCTAGCACATTCGCCGCCAGTCTCGGATTGCCTGTAGAAAGCTGATATCGTAGGCTGTAGCCGGTTTGGCGGCTGCGGGGCGTTACCATTCGCGTCGGCAGGCTGGGCCAAAGAATGGTCGGGGCGGAAGACTTGCGGTTGAATCTGCAGATGCAGCCACAATTCAATTTCTACGAGTTCCACTACACAGGCGCGGCGGAAGCTGCTCATTGAACACCACGGCCCAGATCGTCGGCGTACAAAAAAAGTCCAAAGCGCTGAGGATTCTCGGCTACACGCTGGCGACCGCCTGCCTGATTTGGGTGCTGCACGATTTTCATTTGATGCGATGGCTGCGCGAACTGTCGCGCGTGGATTGGAAGTGGGTCGCGATCGGCATGGGGTTTGACGTGTTGAGCTACGGCGTGCAGGCGCTGCGCTGGAAATGGCTGCTGAGCCCGTTCGGGAAAGTAAAGCTGACGCATACCATCCGCGCGGTATACGCCGGGTTGTTCGCCAATCTGGTGTTTCCGCTGCGGCCGGGCGAATTGTTGCGCAGTTACATCGTGTCGGATGCCGAAGACATTCGGCTGGGCAGGGTGCTCGGTTCGGTGGGCGTCGAGCGGCTGGTGGATCTGGTGATTGCGACGGCGTCGCTGGCGGTGGTTTCGCTGCTGGTGGATTTGCCGCAACGATTCCGCAGGGTGGCCGACACGTTGGGAATCATCACGCTGGTGTTACTGGGCATCGTGGTGGTGATCATTTACTACCTGGAAGTGAAACTCTCGCAGAATCCGGAGTACTACACCGGAAGGCGGATGCCCGGAAAATTGATGCGGGCGCTGCTGGGATTGCACGCCATGGGCACCGCGCCGACTTTCTACGCCGCAGTGTTCGCATCGCTGCTGATGCCCGCCTGCCAGGTCCTGGGGCTGTGGGCGATGATGAAGGCTTATAACCTGCAGCTGCCGTTTCTGGCGGCGATCGTAGTGCTGCTGATCATCAATCTGGGCGTGTCCTTGCCGAACGCGCCCGCCAACTTCGGCTCTTACCAGCTTTTTTGCGTCTTGGGATTGAGTGTCTTTAACGTAGAAACGCCGACGGCCAAGGGCTTTTCGTTTTTCGCGTTTTTGGCTCTGACCATTCCGTTCATTTTCCTGGGATTTGTGGGATTGGTGCGCAGCGGGTTGTCGCTGAAATCCATGCGCGAGAAAGTGAAGGAATTGCCGAGCCAGGCGCGCGCGGGTGCGCGGGTGTAAGAATACGGCGGTCTGCAGAGAGCTCTGCGGCCGGATATTCTCATTTTGCGAATCCTCGAACGCTTCTCTCCCAATCCGCCGTCTTTTGTGGTGCTTCTGAGCACGCTGAGCTGAATTCGTTTTGAGGGCGGGTTGGCGTCCGGTATATAGTGGATGTTCGACCCGCGCGAAAAAATCGGGACCCGCGACGATGTCGCGACAAAACTCGCGGCCGGACTTCCCCAGCAAGCCCGCAAAACCCGAGGAACGCGCGTTTTCCCATGGCCCAGGACATTAACAAACATCTCGACCGGGCGCGCAAGAGCCTGGAGAAGAACAAGCTTCGCGAAGCCGTCGGCGAGTACCAGGCGGTACTCGAAGAGGCTCCCGCGCACCAGGAAGCGCTGCAGGCGCTGGCGGACATTTATACTCGCTTGAACGAGCCGCAACTCGCCGCCGAATACTACGGCATACAGTTCGATCGCCTGGTGGAATCCGGCGACGGCGCCAAGGCTTCCGCTGTTTTCATTCGTTTTCTGCGCACCTTTCCGCAGCCCGCTGACCGCTTGATGCGTTTCGCAACTCTGCTGCAGAAACAGAACCGCACTTCGGAAGCCATCGAACAATTCGGAAATGCCGCGGAACTTTATGGGAAGGAACAGCGCGACATCGAAGCGCTGGCCTGCTATGAGAGCATGGCGGTGCTGGATCCGGAAAATCCGCAGCGGCATATCGTGCTGGGCGAGCTGGCCGAGAAGCTGCGCCATGCGGACATGGCGGCGCGCAGTTATCTGCGCGCGGGGCAATTGACGCTGTCGGTGGGCGCGCTCGATGCGGCGCTGGAATATTTCGGACGGGCGCACGTGCTGGCGCCGCAGGACCGGGCTGGCGCGCTGCTGTTTGGCGAAGCGAAGCTGAGAAAAGGTGACGCCGAGGGTGCCGTGATGTTGCTCGAGCCTTTTGCTGCGACCGAGCGCGATGGCGCGTTCCTGGCGCTGTACGGTGAAGCGTTGCTGCGCACCGGGCGCCTGGATGCTGCGAAGGACGTGTTTCAGTCGTATTACGCCCAGAAGCCGGAGGGCTTCGTAAAGTTATTCGAGCTGGCGGCTGCATACATCCGCGCGGGGCAGGATCTCAAAGCCGCTGCGCTGCTGGTGCAGACGAAAGAAATCATGCGCGCCGTGCGCAAGGAAGTGGAGCTGTCGGCGAACCTGGACCGGCTGGCGACCAGTTTTCCGCAGTCGCTGCCGCTGGCGGAAGTAGTGGCCAAGCTTTACGAAGAGCTGAACCGCGAGACGAAATATTTCGATTCGCTGGTGAAGCTGTTCGATCTCTACCTGGTCGCGGGCCGACTGAAGGAAGCCTGTGAATCGCTCGACCGGCTGGTGGATATTGATCCGTACGATTATCGCAATCACGAGCGCATCGCCAAGCTGGAAGGCAAAGCCGATCCCGGTTTTCTGCAAAATATCTTGGCGCGCGCGGCGAAAGCGGCGACGGTATCGACGCGCACCGACGGTTTTACGGGCGCGGGGCGCGAGCCTTCGGAAAACGCGGCGGGCGTGCCCGAAGAACTGCGCGCGCAACAGGCGCTGGAAGATCTGGTGGTGCAGGTAGAAATATTCTTGCAGTATTCGCTGTTGAGCAAGGCAGTGGAAAGGCTGGAGCGCATCGCGGAACTGTTTCCCGGCGAAGAAGAAAGGAACGAGCGGCTGCGCGCACTCTACGAACGCGCGAACTGGTGGCCGAAGGGCGGCGGCCGCAAGCCGGGGCCACGTGCCGCAGTCCCGGCGGCGCCCGCAGTTGCCGAAGCTCCTCCGCCGCTGCAGCCCGCGCAGCAATTGGAAGCCTACGGCGCGGCGTCCGCGCCTACGGCCGCGGAAACGCACCGGGACCTGGCGGCCATCGCGGAAATTAATCGCTTGATGTACCGGCAGCCAACGCCGCGCGAAGTGCTGGTGACGACCGCGGCGGAAATCGGGAGGCATTTGCGCGTCAGCCGCTGCCTGGTGGCGGTGGGCGCGCCTGGTGAAGGGGCGCAAGCGACTGCGGAATATGCCGCGCCGGGATTTGCCGCAGTGGGTCCGCAAAAAATTTCCAGCATCGTGGGAATGGTGACGCAGGTGACGCCCGATTCCATGGGCGGAGTGGAATTGCAAGCCGCGAGCTTCCCAGCCTTGCGCGAACTGGGGCTGGAATCGGCTCTGGGCGTGATGCTGACGGACAAGGAAACGCAGGCGCCATCCGGGTCGTTGCTGATCGGCGACGCGCGCGGGCGAAAATGGAAGCCGAATGAAAGTTATTTTCTGCAGGCGGTGGGCGACCAGCTGGTCATGTCCGTGAATCACACGCGCCTGCGTTCGCTGGTGCGTTCGCTGGCGGTGGCCGACGAAAAAACCGGTCTGCTGAACCGCGGAGCTTATATTGATTGCCTGCTGGTGGAATCCAATCGCGCGCGCGCGCAGAACACTGCGATTTCTCTGATCGTCGTGCATGTGGACCGCGGCGGCGACCTGCTGCGCCAGCACGGAGAGGCTGCGGTGGATCATTACATCGAGCAACTGGCACGCGCTCTCTCCTCCGCGATTCGCCAGACCGATGTGGCTGTAAAATATACCGCCTGGTCGCTGGCGTTCATTCTGCCGGACACTCCGCTCGACCATGCGCGCGCGCTAGGTGAAAAACTGCGCCAACTGGCGGCGTCGGTGCGGCCATCGTGGGGCACGCCGGACTTGACGATCAGCGCCGTGGTGGCGGAAGCTTCTTCGCGCCCCGGCGACGAGACGGAAGACCGCGTGACCGAATGGATCAATCGCGCCGAAGCCGGGCTCGATGACGCGCGGCAACGCGGCGGCGACACGCTGGTAGCGCTTTCCACGCCTTAATCCCACGGTCTTCCCGAGGACCAATGTTCATCACGGATGCTGTGATTTTGCATGGAGCACGCACGCCGATGGCTCGCTACATGGGCGCCTTCGATTTGACCACGGCGATTGACCTGGGCGCAGCCGCCAGCAAAGAAGCGATTCGCCGTGCCGGGACGGAGCCGGCGGATTTTGACCACGTGATTTTCGGAAACGTGATGCAGACCAGCGCCGACGCTCTCTACGGCGCGCGTCACGTGGGCCTGAAGGCCGGTTTGCCGATGGAAACTCCTGCGCTGACCGTGAATCGTCTGTGCGGCTCTGGAATGGAATCCATCACGCAAGCGGCGCAAAGAATTTTGCTGGGCGAAGCGCGCGTGGTTCTGGCCGGCGGAATGGAAAATATGTCGCAAGCTCCCCACGTGATTCGCGGGGCGCGCGCGGGATTCCGGTTGGGCGAAGGCAAGCTGGAAGATTCGCTGGTGTCCGGACTGTTCGACACCTATTGCGGATTCAGCATGTCCGAGACTGCCGAAAATCTGGCCTCCGAGCAGGGAATCACGCGGCGCGCGTCCGATGAATACGCATTGCGCAGCCAACAGGCAGCCGAAGCGGCATTCCGCGCGGGGCATTTCAAAGAAGAGATTGTGCCGGTGGAAGTGAAGAAGGGAAAGAAGACGGCGATGGTGATGGAGGATGATCACCGCCGTCCGGAAACCACGATCGAGGTGCTGGAATCGCTGCAGCCGGCGTTTCGCAAGGACGGAATCGTGACCGCCGGAAACGCCAGCGGAATTGTGGACGGCGCGGCGGCCGTGGTGGTGACGCACGCGAAAATTGCAAAAGAGCGCGGCTGGAAACCGCTGGGGCGCATCGTCGGCTGGGCGACTGCGGGCGTGCCGCCACAGATCATGGGGATCGGTCCGGTGCCGGCGATTCAGAAAGCGCTGGCGTTGGCGGGCCTGAAACTCGAGCAAATGGACCTGGTGGAAGTGAACGAAGCGTTCGCGGCGCAATATCTGGCGGTGGAAAAAAAGCTGGGACTGAATCGTGCTAAGACCAACGTGAACGGCGGCGCGATTGCCCTCGGTCATCCGCTGGCGGCTACGGGAACGCGGCTCGTCTTGAGTTTGCTGCTCGAATTGCGCCGGCGCGGCGCACGCTATGGCGTGGCGAGCGCCTGCATCGGCGGCGGTCAGGGAATCGCGGTGATTGTCGAATCGGTTTCTTGAGCCAGGCGGCATAGCGCGGCAAACCACGCCCGATTCGGGTACCATACCCGTGTTAAAATCCGGAAACTTACGGCAAGGAAGATATGGCCTACGATAATTTACTGTTCGAGGTGAACGACAAGATCGCGCGCATCACCTTTAACCGTCCGAATGTATTGAACGCGCTGAACCGCAAGACCATGGACGAATTAGGCGATTGCCTGAAGAAAGTGCGTGCAGACGACGACATCCGCGTGCTGATTCTCACCGGCGCGGGCGAGAAAGCGTTCGTCGCCGGAGCGGACATCAACGAACTTTCGCAACAGACTCCCGTGAACGGCCGGGAATTTACTTTATACGGCCAGGAAATTTTTCATCGCCTGGAGACGCTGGGAAAACCTGTGATTGCCGCGATCAATGGATTTGCGCTGGGCGGCGGATGTGAACTGGCGCTGGCGTGCACGCTGCGCGTCGCCGGCCGCAACGCCAAGCTGGGGCAGCCGGAAGTGAAGCTGGGACTTATGCCCGGTTACGGCGGGACGCAGCGGCTGCCGCGATTGTGCGGCAAAGGCGTGGCCCATGAATTACTTCTGACGGGCGAAATGATTTCGGCGGACGAGGCGTTGCGCGTCGGACTGGTGAATCGCGTGGTCGAGCCCGGCGAAGTGCTGACGACGGCGGAAGCGATTGCCAAAAAAATTATCGCGAACGCGCCGCTGGCCGTGAAGTACGCCTTGGAAGCCGTGGAGCGCGGCATGGAAATGCCGCAGGAACAAGGCTTGTTCCTGGAAGCTACGCTTTTCGGATTGTGTTGCGCGACACAGGATATGCGCGAAGGCACGCGTGCATTTCTGGAGAAGCGCTCGCCGAAATTCGAGGGGCGCTGAAGAATGGCGGAAAAGTTGAAGCCGGCGAATGTGCGGGGCGGTTTGAGCGCGGCAGGGTTGCGAATTGGCGTGGTCGCGAGCCAGTTCAATAATTTTATTACCGACAGGCTGCTGGCGGGGGCGCTCGATGCGCTGCAGCAAGCGGGCGCGGCCAGCGAGCAACTGCAGATTGTGCGCGTGCCCGGATCGTTTGAACTTCCCATCGTTGCGAAAAAACTGGCCGTGACCGGACGCTTCGACTCCATCATTTGCATCGGCTGCGTTTTGCGTGGCGAGACTTCGCATTACGACGTGGTGGTGTCCGAAACGGCGCGCGGCATTCAGCTTGCGCAGCTCGATACCGGTGTACCGCTGATTTTTTGCGTGCTGACCTGCGACACTCTGGAGCAGGCGATTGATCGTGCGGGGCTGAAATCCGGCAATAAGGGTTACGAGGCGGGGCTTGCGGCGGTCGAGATGGCGCAACTGGTGCGTACGATCGCTGGAAACTCCGGCGCTGCCTCCAGCGGCGGTGCGAAAAGCTCGGCGCGTCCTGGGCGGCGCCGTTAGCATGACGCTGCGCCGCAAATCACGCGAGTTCGCGCTGCAAATGCTTTTCGAGTGGGACATGACGCGGCGCAAGCCGTCACTGGTGGAGCAAAATTTCTGGAAGCAGGCGCGCGCGGCGGATTCTACGCGCAAGTTTGCCAATCAATTGTTCGAAGGCGCCGTCGCCGCGGCGGACGTAAGCGACAAGACCGTCGAGCGGCTTTCTGAAAATTGGAAGCTCGAGCGCCTCGCGGCCGTGGACCGCAGTATCCTGCGCCTGGCGATTTACGAATTGCGCTTCGGCACTGCCCCGGTGAAAGTGGTGATTGACGAAGCGCTGGAGCTCGCGAAGAAGTTTTCCTCGGCGGATTCTCCGGCGTTCTTGAACGGCATTCTGGATGCTGCGAGCAAGAGCGTCGAGGCGCCGCATCCTGCAAACAAGTAGAGTTCGCCTACGCTTCGATGTGGCCTTCGAAGATTCGAACCGCGGAGCCGCTGACCTGCGGCGTCAGCTTTCCCCTGTCGGCGCCCACTTGCACCAGAATTTCGCTGGGGCGGCCCATTTCCACGCCTTGCGTGATTTGCAATTGCTCCGCAGGTCTTAACTGGCCGTGATGCACGAGGTAGGCGCCGAGCGAGCCGCCGGCCGAGCCCGTCGCCGGGTCTTCGATTGTCCCCCAGGGAACCATGCCGCGCGCGTAGGCGCGTCCGCGGCCGCTGAGCGCGAAACAATACGCCATGGTGCCGTGCGGTGAAACCAGATGCGCCAGCGCGCGCATGTTCATCTGAATCCTCGCAAGCACCGGGCGACGACTCACGGGAACCATCAGGTTGGAAATTCCCGTGGAGGCGAATTCGATCGGCAGTGACGGCGCCAGGTCGCTGGGTTTTAGGCCAAGCGCTGCAGCGAGCGTTGCGCGCGAAAAGGTTGCGCGCGTGAAGCGCGCCGGCCGCTGTGTCATGGTGACGCGTACGGGCCGGCCGTTGTGAAAAGCCAACTCCACGGGAAGAATTCCGGCGCCGGTCTGCTGCAGAATGTGCACGCTGCCTTCGGAGGCGGGGACGACGCCGAGTTCAGCGAGCAAAAACCACGCGCCGATTACGGGATGGCCGGCGAGCGGCAGTTCGCGCGTAGTGGTGAAAATGCGCAGGCGCGCGAGCGCGCGATTATTCGTGGGCCGTTGGATGAAAACGGTTTCGGAAAGATTCATCTCGCGCGCGATGGCCTGCATTTTTGCGCTGGGAATGCCGTCGCCATCGGTGACGACAGCCAGCGGATTTCCAGCGAAGCGCTTGGTCGTGAAAACATCGAGCGTGTAGAGTCGGCGATTCATTTGATTCCACTTCCTGGCGCGGCCCGGCGGCGGGCGCTCGCGTGATGAATGATAACGCTTTCCGTCGTTGCGTTCCGGAAATAAACCGCGGTCGCTCGGCGCGGCAAGCAGCGCTTATGCGAGGAATGAAAAATGGTTGCGCTCTAGAGGCGTTGCAGTTCGACGCGGGTGCGTTCGTTGCGCACGTTGCCCGTGTTCAGAGTTGTTTTCGGTTCGATCAGCACGACGTGAACTTCTTCCTCCGCCACGGGCATGTGCTCGACGCCCTTGGGGACGATGATGAATTCACCCGGCAGCACGGTGACATCGCGATCGCGGAAGCGCATGCGCAGCCGGCCTTTTACGACCAGAAACATTTCATCCTCGTCGTCGTGATGATGCCAGACGAATTCGCCGCTGAACTTTACGATCTTCACGTAGGTATCGTTCAGCTCGCCGATGATTGTGGGGCTCCAGTATTCGATTACGCGCGACAGTTTTTCATTCAGGTTTACCGATTCCATCGCCAGTCTCCTTTTTGCATTGGCAGCGGGCCGCCGCCCCGGAAAGCCCGCAGTGTGTTGATCACATTTGTTCTACCAGCGCCACGACCGAGTCGAGCACGCGCTTTGTCGTTTCCGCGCGCGTGGTCTCGGAATAAATGCGCAGCATGTTTTCGGTGCCGGAAGCGCGCAGCATCAGCCAGCCGATGTCACCCAAATACACTTTGATGCCGTCGAGATTTTCGCGGCGGGTGATGGGCCAATCAAGCAGGCGCTGCAATTGCGCGCCGGAAAAATGGCCGATGGCTTTTTCCTTCTGGCCGTTTTTCACGTGCAGGTCCACGCGGCCGTAATGGTGTTCGCCGAACTCCGCGTGCAACAGGGCGACAAGTTCGCCCAGGCTTTTGCCGTGCCAGGCCATGACTTCGGCGAGCAGCAACGCGTTGGCAGTGGCGTCGCGCTCGGGCAAGTGCAGCTTGGTTCCGATACCGCCGCTTTCTTCGCCGCCCAGCAGGATGTCGCTTTCCAGCATGCGGTCGCAGATGTATTTGAAGCCGACGGGAGTTTCCCAAACCGTGCGCTCAAATTTCGCGGCGATCTTGTCGATCAATTTGGTGGTGGAAAAAGTTTTGGCCACCGCGCCTGCGAGATGGCGCGTGCCGGCCAGATGCCACAGCAGGATCGCGAAAATCTGGTGCGGGTTGATGAAGGCGCCATCGCGATCCACTGCGCCAATGCGATCGGCGTCGCCATCGAGCGCAAAGCCGGCGTCGAATTTGCCTTGCACTACGGCGCGTTGCAGCTCGGCGATGTGCGGCTCGATCGGTTCGGGATTTACGCCGCCGAAAAGCGGATCGCGCGTGCCGCGAATCTCCTCGCAGGGGATTTCGTGGCGGCGGAACAGATCGCGCAGCAGGCCACGCCCCGCGCCGTGCATGGGATCGATGACGAACCGGAATTTCGCGGCGCGCAGGCGATCCCAATCCACCAACGCGCCGAGCGCTTCCAGATAGGGGGTACGCACGTCGAGCGAATGAATCTGGTCCATCTGCGGCGGCAGAGCCGGAACGCCTTGGCGCAGCACTTTCGCAAGTTCGGATTCGATTTGCGCGACAATGGCGGGCGATGCGGAGCTGCCGTAGCTGGCTTTGTATTTTACGCCGTTCCATGGATACGGATTGTGGCTGGCGGTGATCTGAATTCCGCCGGCCGCGCCGCGAAGTTTTACAAGCAGAGAAATCGCCGGAGTGGGCGCGGCTTCCGCGGCGAGCCAGACGGGAATGCCGGCGGCGGAAACGGCTTCGGCGGCCACGCGCGCGAAGCGTTCTGAGCCGAAACGCGTATCGTATCCGACCAGGATACCGGCGTCTGGTTTTTCCGCGCGCACCACGTAACGCGCGATCGCGTGCGCCACGGTGCGCACGTTTGCGAAGGTAAAATCTTCAGCGATGATGGCGCGCCAGCCGTCGGTGCCAAATCGTATGTCGCTCACGATAAGCCAGTATAAGCGAAGGAAATTCCTGCGGGAAGCTGCGTTGGGTAATAAATCGGTTTACACCAGGCGCCAGAATGGCGTGGGCTAGAGCAGGCGCGCGAGTTTCTGCTGCTCAAGATATTTGACGATTTTGCCAACCTCTTGGGCGCGTTCGCGCGGGCAGACGAGGATGGCGTCGCGGGTTTCCACCAGGACGAGATCGTGCACGCCCACTGCGGCGACGAATTTCTCCGGTGCCCAGAAAAAATTTCCGTTGGCGTCCAGCGTGAACGAAGGGCCGGCGGAGACGTTGGCGCCGCGTTGTGTCGCAAGCAAGTCATACACCGCGCTCCAGGAGCCGATGTCGCTCCAGCCGACTTTGGCCGGGATCACCGAGACGCAAGTCGTGGCGCCGGCGCGTGTGGCGGGCTCCATGATGGCGTAGTCCACGGAAATGTTTTCGAGCCTGGGATAGATGCGACTAAGGGACGCGGCATATTTTCGCGTGCCGATGGTATCCGCGAGCCGCATGAGCCCGTCGTGCGTTGCGGGAAGAAAGCGGCGCAGGCATTCCAGAAACGTGGAGACGCGCCAGAAAAATATTCCTGCGTTCCAGAAATATTTTCCGGAGGCGACGTAGCGGCGCGCCAGCGGCAGCGCGGGCTTTTCTGTGAAGCGGCGCACGCTGAAGGCGCGGGTGCCGCGAGCGCGCGCGCCGGGCGCCCCGGCCTCAATATAGCCGTAGCCGGTTTCGGGGCGCGTGGGCGGAACGCCAAAAACCACCAAATTGCCCGGAGAGCGCGCCAAATCCAGCGCCGCTTGAACGAGTTGGCGATAGCGCGCGGCGTCGGCGATGTAGCTATCCGACGGCAGGACGGTCATCAGCGCGTCCGTGTGTATGTGTAAAAGGTGAATCGCGGCCAGGGCGATGGCGGCGGTAGTGTTGCGGCCAACAGGCTCGGCAAGAATGTTCCCGGCGGGCACGCCGCGTAGCTGGCGACGGACGGCTGCGGCTTGGTCGATATTGGTGACCACCCAGAAATCGCGCAGAGCGAAAATCGGTTCCAGGCGCGAGACAGCTTCGCGCAGCATGGTGTCGCCGCCGGTGATATTCAGCAGCTGCTTGGGCGTGCGCGTGCGGCTGCGCGGCCAGAATCGAGTGCCCCGTCCACCGGCAAGCAGCACGGCGCATGTTGGAAGCGATTCGCGATTTGGCGCCGAGCGTTTTTTCACGGATACACCAGATGTGACATCGCAGCCTCGCTGACGCCTTGTGCGGCGAGCTTGCGCGCGACTTCGTCGAAAGGAACGGGAACGTAGGCGCGGAGCAGCGAAGTTCGTTCCTCAGGTGCCCAATGATATGCGCCGAGCGCCGCAGGGAGCAGCCAGGTCTGCGCCGCCGCGTACGCCACCGGTTCGCCGCCCCACAGGATCGAACCGCGGCCCTCGAGAATAATCAGCAGCTCAAAATGTTCGGGCGAAGTGGCCGCGGCAGCGTCGGCAGCGAGTTCCCATTTTTCCGCGGCGAAATAACGACAGGCGATGAAAAACGTTTTCGTCACGCCGTTGCGCACGATCCGCGCCGGTTCGATTTTTCCGCCGTGCTGCGCACCGAAGCGCATCACCTGCAGGGCTTTTTCGATGTGCAAATCGCGCGAGCGGCCCTGCGCGTCGCGGCGGTTGTAATCGAAGACGCGATAGGTAAGATCCGAATATTCCTGAATTTCGCAGAGCACCAATCCGGCCCCAATGGTGTGCGCGGTGCCGGCAGGAACGAAAATAGCTTCTCCCCCGCGCAGCGGAACGCGCTGCAGGCAACCTTCAGCAGAACCATCCTCAATCGCGCGCTTGAATATTTCCGGCGTGACGTCGGGTTTCAGGCCGGCCAGCACTTCGGCCCCGGGCCGAGCCTGAATCGCGTACCACATTTCCGTCTTGCCGCGGCCTCCGGCGGCCTGCTCGTGGCGCGCGGCATATTCATCATCCGGATGAACCTGCACGGAAAGTTTTTCGTCGGCGAAAATAAATTTCACCAGCAGAGGAAACGCGCCAGCCGAAGCCGCGATTTTCGTCCCGGTCCACGCAGCAGGCAAAGTGCGCCACACGTCACCGAGTTTCTTGCCCGCGAAAGGGCCCCAAGCGAAGCGGCATTCCGCGCCAGTCATCCAAGCTTCGCCCAGCGGTTCAGCCAGATTGGATTTTTCAGGGAATAATGGCGCCAGAGTGCGTGCGCCCCAGGGTCGCGGGCTGAAAATCGGCTCCAGCCGCGCCGGGCACAGAGAGGCGCTGCCCGAACTCACGCGGCCTTACCGAAGAAGCGCGCCAAGCGGCGCAGGCCTTCGTCGATCCGCTCCATGGAGGTGGCGTAGGAGAGGCGCAGAAATCCCGGCGCGCCGAACGCTTCGCCGGGAGTGACCGCCACATGTTCACGCTCGAGAAGTTGTTTCGCAACAGCGGTAGTGTCCGGCATTTGCGGGTTAAAATGCGCCGCGACGTTCGGGAACACGTAGAACGCGCCCATCGGCGGCGTACAGGTGACTCCGGGAATTGCGCGCAGGCCCGCCAGAATATGTTCGCGGCGCCGCGCATATTCCGCCAGCATGGCCGTCACTGAATCCATGGAGCCGCGCATGGCGGCCAGTCCGGCGTACTGAATGATCGAAGTGGGATTTGAAGTGGACTGGCTTTGCAGCTTGGCGATGGCGTCCACCAGCGGCTTGGGCGCCAGGATGTAACCGAGCCGCAAGCCGGTCATGGCAAACGTTTTCGAAAACGAGCCGGCCACAATCAAGCGATCCTTGGGACCAGGAATGCTGGCGGCGGAAAAAGGCTTGGCATCTTTGTAAACGAAATGCGAATAACATTCGTCGGAGAGCAGCCAGATGTCGTGGCGGTTACAAAAATCCTGCAAGCGGGCGAATTCCATGGGCGGAATCACCGAGCCGGTGGGATTGTTCGGCGAATTAGCGATGACGATCTTGGTCTTCGGCGTGGACGCTGCCTCCACTTGGGAAGCGCGCAGGATAAACGCATCGTTGGGAAGCGTCGGGACGAAGACGGGCGTGCCGCCGGCGTACTTCACCATATCCGGATAGCTGACCCAGTACGGAGCGCCGATGATCACTTCGTCGCCGGGATTGATCAGCGAGCAAATCGCATTGAAAATCGCGTGTTTGCCGCCGACGTTGACGACGCACTCTGATGGTTGATAAGCAGATCCCAATTGCGCGGCGTGCCAATCGCAAATCGCCTGGCGCAACGGAGCGATGCCCGCGACAGGCGTGTACTTCGTGCGATTTTCCTCGAGCGCCTGGACCACGGCGCGCTTGATATGCTCGGGCGTCGGAAAATCCGGCTCGCCGGGGCCGAAATCCGCGACGTCTATCCCTTGCGCTTTCAGCTTTTCCGCTTCCTGCAGCACCACCATCGTTGGCGAGATGCTGATGCGATTCACACGATCCGCAAGTTGAATGGTTTTTTCCATTTTCTTTTCCGTGGCCAGTTCCATCACACGCTCCCCAGTCGAGAAGTGCCGCGAAATCGCCGCAGGGCCTGGTCCGCGGCGCGAAGCCGTACCAGCAGTCTACTTGAATTTAGCGCCGAGGCGTTCTTGTACGATCGGCGGAACAAAGTCCTTAATGGGGCCACCGAGCCGCGCCAATTCTTTCACCAGCCGCGAGCTCAGATAGCTGTACTGTTCGGCCGGCAACATGAAGACCGTTTCGATATCCGGCTCGATCTTGCGATTCATCATGGCCATCTGCAGTTCGTATTCATAGTCGGAGACAGCGCGAATGCCACGCACAATTACGCCGGCTTTTTTCGCACGCGCGTAATCCATCAGCAGTCCGTCAAACACGTCAATCTCAACGTTCACCCACTTGAACGTCGACGTCTCCAGCATCTCTACGCGCTCTTTTTCGGTGAACAGCGGATCCTTCTCCAGATTGTGCGCGACGGCCACCACCAGCTTGTCAAAAATATTGGAAGCGCGGGTAATCAGATCCAAGTGACCATTGGTGACCGGATCGAACGAACCGGGATAAATCGCGGTGACGGGTCTGGAGACGCTGGAATCCATTCGCTACGCGATTCTAACCTAGAAAATCCTTTGTCGCGGGCAGAAAAATCCGGCAACGGGTGGGCCGGCCGCGTCAATGGGGGTGAAATTTCGACTGGGAGTCACCCTTTCCGGGCTTTTGCGGATTGCCACGACGCCTTCTGCACCCGAAGCCGCACCTGCCCCGGCTCCTCCCAGCCGTTTAACGAGCCGAATCGGCAATTAGGGTCGGGACTTACACCGCTCGACCCTTGAACCTTGACGAGTACGACTAAAATGGTCGTTGTTTAAGGTATTGCGCCAGTTGGGGTTGTGGGGAAACAGGTTACTTGACTTTCTTACCGGGCGCGCCGTAGAATCAATATGCGACCGTATCAGTCGTATATGCATCTATGATGAAGCTATCGAAGAAAGCTGATTACGGACTGATTGCGCTGAAGCATTTGGCGATGCATGGCGGGCACGGATCGTGCAGTGCGGGAGACATCGCCGAGCTATATAAGATGTCCACCCCGCTGATGGCGAAAGTGCTGCAGAAACTGGCGAAGGTCGGGCTGGTGGCGGCGCGGCACGGTTCGAGCGGAGGTTACACGCTGGGACGCGACGCTTCGCTGATCTCGGCGCTGGATGTGATCAAGGCGATTGACGGCCCCTTGTTCATTACCTCCTGTGTGACTTCGCGGGGGGCGTGCGACGTGGCGACTACCTGCTCGATTCGCGAGCCTTTGCGGCGCGTGAACGACAGCATTCTGGAAGTACTGGGCAAGGTTACGATTTCGCAGATGACGGATGAGGCGCCGCTTTCCGAGATGGTCGAGCTGCGAGTCTGAGGCTGAGGGCAACGGCCGACGGCAGAGACGGAAGTACGGATCCTGGGGCAGCGATACTTGGGCTGGCGGCTACAAACACGGAACGGGGATTGAGGAGACAGAGAATGGCGATCAAGCTTCCAATTTATTTTGATAATCACGCGACCACGCAGGTGGATCCGCGCGTCGTCGAAGCAATGGTTCCCTATTTTACGGACAAGTACGGCAACGCCGCCAGCCGCAACCATGAATATGGCTGGAAGGCGGAAGAGGCGGTGGAAAATTCGCGCGCGCAAATCGCCAAGCTGATCAACGCCACACCCAAAGAGATCGTATTCACCAGCGGCGCCACGGAATCGACGAACCTCGCGATCAAGGGCGTCGCCGAAATGTATCGCGAGAAGGGCAATCACATCATCACGCAGGTCACCGAGCACAAGGCGACGCTGGATACCTGTAAGCGCCTGGAGAAAAACGGCTACGAAGTGACCTACCTGGCCGTGCACAAGGACGGCCGCATCAGCCTGGACGAACTGCGTAAAGCGATCACACCAAAGACGATCCTGATTTCAATCATGTACGCGAACAATGAGATCGGCGTGGTGCAGCCCGTCGCGGAGATCGGCAAGATCGCGAAAGAGAAGGGCGTCTTCTTCCACGTGGATGGCGTGCAGGCCGTGGGCAAGATTCCCGTCGATGTGCAGAAGGACGGAATTGACCTTATGTCCATCTCCGCACACAAAATTTATGGACCGAAGGGCGTGGGCGCTTTGTACGTGCGCCGCAAGAACCCGCGCGTGCAGCTGGCAGCGCAGATTGATGGCGGCGGACACGAGCGCGGCATGCGTTCCGGCACGCTGAATGTGCCGGGAATCGTCGGCCTGGGCACGGCTTGCGAACTCTGCGGCCAGGAAATGGCGCAAGAAAGCGAGAAACTGTTCAAGCTCCGCGAACGTCTGAGAGAGTCAATCATGTCGCGGCTGGATGAGACATTCATCAACGGCTCGATGGAACATCGTCTGCCGCACAACATCAATATCAGCTTCGCGTACGTCGAAGGCGAATCGCTGCTGATGGGCATCAACGATATCGCGGTGTCCAGCGGCTCGGCTTGCACTTCGGCGACCCTGGAGCCGAGCTACGTGCTGAAGGCCCTGGGCGTGGGCGAGGATCTGGCCCACACTTCCATCCGTTTCGGTCTGGGACGCTTCAACACGGAAGAAGAAGTGGATTATGTGGCGGATCGTGTGGTCGAAACCGTATCGCGCTTGCGAGAGCTTTCACCTTTGTACGAAATGGCTAAAGAGGGAGTGGACGTGAGCAAAATGAAATGGCAGGTGGCAGCGGAATAAAAATCGTCTCAAAAGGGGGGAACGTGATCTACGAAGGCACAGTCGGCGTACATCGTACGTTCAGCGGCAACACCCCGGTATTTGACGTATTTTTCGCTCCTAACGTAGACGGCGGCGCGTGCAACTCGCGGCGCTTTCGTGACCTGGAAGAATTGGCAGGGTTTTTGGAGTTTCTGAAGTTGCGCGAAGAAGTGGTGGTGCGGACGCTGGAGGAAGTTTGCGCCGGACGCTCGGCATCGATCGCGCACGTAACTTTGTCGGATCGAGTGATTGCAGAAGAAGGGCTGGATAGCAGCGTTACCATGAAGAGGAGAATCAACTAATGGCGTACAGCGATAAAGTAATCGAACATTATAACCACCCGCGCAACGTCGGCTCGCTGGACAAGGCCGATCCGAACGTGGGTACAGGTCTGGTGGGCGCGCCGGAATGCGGCGACGTGATGAAGCTGCAGATGAAGGTAAATCCGCAAACGCGCGTGATCGAAGAGGCGAAGTTCAAGACCTTCGGTTGCGGTTCGGCGATTGCGAGTTCTTCCCTGGCCACCGAATGGGTGAAGGGCAAGACGGTCGAGGAAGCGCTGGCCATCAAGAACACGGACATCGTCCGCGAACTGGCGCTGCCCCCGGTCAAGATTCACTGTTCGGTGCTGGCCGAAGATGCGATCAAAGCCGCGCTCGGCGACTGGAAGAAGAAGCAGGGCGAAGCGGACGTGAAGCCCGCCGAAGCCGCCACGGCGCATAACTAAAGCTGCAATCTGTTGGCTGCTGCGCCACGCGCGGTGAGTCGTGCGCGGCCCCCGGTGCCAATAGGACAATGACGCAAGTGGGACGACGTTCATGATTCACGTATCCGAAAAGGCTGCTGTAAAAATTCGCGAGCTGCTGCAAAAAGAAGGCGTCCCGGCCGAGTCCGGCGGACTTCGCGTGGGCGTGCAGGGCGGCGGGTGTTCGGGGCTCAGTTACGCGATGCGTCTGGATACCGAAGCGCGCAACCGCGACAAGGTGTTCGAAGAAAACGGCGCGCGCATTTTCGTGGATCCTAAGAGCTACCTCTATCTTCACGACACCACGCTGGATTATCACGAGGACCTGATGAAGCAGGGCTTCGTCTTCCAGAATCCCCAGGCGGCGCGGAGTTGCGGATGCGGAAGTTCGTTTACCGCGTGAGAAGTGGGCGGCGAGCGGTAAGCATTAAGCGTTTCGCTTTGCGCTGAGGCGTTTCTCTCCTGTGCCAATCGCGCTCTTCTTCCCTCGGGGGCGCGCCCGGACGAGACCAGACCCATGAGCGTCACACGATCCCAAGATGCCCAGACCGAGGGCATACCGGTCACGAGTTGTTGGAATTGCCGCGCGGCGGTGACGGGGGCGCATTTTTGCGCGGCTTGCGGGAAAGTACAGCCGCTCGCTGCGGGCGCAAGTTACTTTCGGTTTTTCGGACTGCCGCAGAAGCTGACGATCGAACCAGCCTCGCTCGAAGGCCAGTTTCATATGCTCAGCTGGAAGCTGCATCCGGATAATTTCGTGCGCGCCAGCGAATTCGAACGGAATTTGTCGCTGGAACGCTCCTCGCAGTTGAACGACGCCTATCGCACGCTGCGTGAACCGATTGCGCGCGTCGAATACCTGCTGGAACATCTGGGCGTGCGCAAGGAAGGAACCACGAAGCAGCAGGCTCCGCCGGAATTGCTCGAGGAAGTGTTCGAGTTGAATGAATCGCTGGATGAGTTGCGCGAGGCGCGCGCTGAGGGTGGCGATGTGGCGGTCTTGCAGGGCCGGTTGGAAGCGGCGCAGCAAAATTTTCAAGAGAAGCTCGACGAAGTGAACGCCGAACTCGGGGCGCTGGGGCGCGAGTGGGATGCCGCGGTTGATTTCGGCGGCGATGAGTCGAAGAAGCAGGCGTTGCTCGCGCGGATGAACGAGGTTTTGAACCGGCGAGCCTATATTCGGAATTTAGTGGCAGGCGTGCAGAAGGAACTGGGGAGCTAAGGAACGATGGGTCGCGTCGTTGGAATTGATCTCGGCACCACATTCAGCCTGATTGCGTACATGGACGCGCAAACGGGAGGGCCGAAGTGTATTCCTGGGCCTTATGGCTCGACTTTGTGCCCTTCGGTTGTGAGCGTGGATCCTGACGGCAAGGTGATTGTCGGCGAGCCGGCGGCGGCGAAGCTGCTGACGCAGCCGGAACGAACGATCTACTCCGTGAAACGCTTGATGGGCCGCGGCGTCGGGGACGTGAAGGAAGAATTGAAGATTTTCCCTTTTCGCATCGATCCCGGCAGCGACAACGTGATTCGCGTCCGCCTCGGCGACAAGAGTTTTACGGCGCCGGAAATTTCCGCGCACATTCTGCGCGAGCTGAAATCTTGGGCCGAAGCTTATTTCAAGGAACCGGTGGATCGCGCGGTGATCACCGTGCCGGCATATTTCAACGACGCGCAGCGCCAAGCGACCAAGGATGCAGGCCGCCTTGCCGGACTCGAAGTGTTGCGCCTGGTGAATGAGCCGACGGCCGCGGCGCTCGCGTACGGCCTGCACAAACAGAAGCGCGGACATGTAGCTGTGTATGATTTCGGCGGCGGCACATTCGACATTTCGCTGCTGAAGCTGATCAGCACCCAGGAAGGCGATATCTACCAAGTGCTTGCGACCAATGGCGACACGCATCTGGGCGGCGACGACATCGACAACGCGCTGCTGGATCTGGCGCGCCGCGAAATTCGGGAACAATTCGGCGTCGAGTTCGATCATCGTGGCGAAGCCATCCAGACGCTGCGCAAGAGCCTGATTCGCGCCAAGCACGAGCTTTCCGCCGCGGAAAAAACCGTCGTGCAATATCCCCTGGAATCCAAGGGCATGTACATCCGCGAAATCGCCCGCGCGGAATTCGGCGAGCTGATTCGTCCCATCATCGGGCGCACCATGGCGCCTGTGAAAATGGCCCTGGCCGATGCCAAGCTCGCGCCAAAAGAGATGGACGAGGTGGTGCTGGTCGGCGGCTCGACGCGCATTCCGCTGGTGCGCAAGACGGTGGGAGATTATTTCCAGCGCGCGCCGCACTGCGAGCTGGACCCTGACGAAGTCGTCGCGCTCGGCGCCGCCGTGCAGGCGGACATTCTCGAGACCGGCGTAAAAACCATGCTGCTGCTGGACGTGACGCCGCTGTCGCTCGGCATCGAGACCATGGGCGGCGTGATCGCCAAGATTATTCCGCGCAATTCCACGATTCCCGCGAGCGCGCAGGAACTTTTCACCACGGGCGTCGAGAATCAGACGGCGATTGACGTTCACGTGCTGCAGGGCGAGCGCGAACTGGCCAAGGATTGCCGGTCGCTCGCGCGCTTTCAGCTGCGGACGCCGCCCGGACCGGCAGGCCTTGCGCGGATCGAAGTGAAATTCCTGATTGACGCGAACGGCATTCTGCAAGTGGCGGCGCGCGATCTGCGCACGAGCGAACAGCACACGGTCGAGGTGCAACCCAGCTACGGCCTTTCGGACACCGAGATCGAACGCATGCTTGAGGAATCGATCGAGTATGCCGAGCAGGATTTTGCCGAGCGCCAGGTAATCGAAGCGCGCACCGAAGCAGAGACCATTCTTGCGGCCACGGATAAGGCCCTCGCCGACCCGCGCGCGCAGGAAATCTCCATCGCGGAACGAAAAGCCATCGCCGAATCGGAAGCGCAGTTGCGCGCGGCGCTGGCCGGCAGCGATTACAAATTGATGCGCACCCGGATTGATGAAATCAATGCGGCCACGGCGCATCTGGCGGAAGTGCTGATGAATGGCGCGCTGCAAACGGCGTTCGAAGGCAAGCGGCTGGACGACGTATAGACGCCCAAGCAATCGAGCGGCAGGCTTGGCTCGCGATGAAAGTTGTGCAGTTAGGCGCTCGACCGTTCTGATTTTGTGATGAGCGCGTTGAGAGAGGAGCAGCAAAGCATGGGCGGCAAGAATCCATATATTGAAGAAACAAAGTTCGCGCCCGCGACGAAGAAGTATAAGGTGACGTTTGTCAGGGAAGGCAAGACCGTCGAAATTGACCCCGACAGAATTCCTTACGGCCACGACGGATTGCCGGGCAGCATTTTGGATATTTCGCAGGGCTATCACCTGGGCCTGGACCACGCCTGCGGCGGAGTGTGCGCGTGCTCGACGTGCCACGTGATCGTGCACGAGGGCCTGGATAGTTGCAACGAAGCCACCGACGCGGAGCTAGACCAGCTCGATGAGGCGCCCGGAGTCACACCGAAGTCGCGGCTCGGCTGCCAGTGCGTGCCCGACGGCACCAAGGACATCGTCGTTGAAATTCCGGAGTGGAATAAGAATTACGCAAAGGAAGCCGAGCACTAGAAATTCGTGCCGCTGTGTTCGCGGCATGCGGCGCATCTTGCGACCGGCGCGGAAAATTTGTAACCAGGAGCGGAACGGAATGCCGAGCACGTTTGATTGGGACAACGCCGAAGAAATCGGAATCCAGCTGGCGGAAAAACATCCGGGCGTCGACCCGCTGACTGTGCGCTTCACCGACATGCACAAATGGATCGTCGAACTTCCTGGATTCACAGGCGACCCGAAATTATCGAACGAAGGAAAGCTCGAAGCGATTCAAATGGCCTGGCACGAGGAATTTCAAGACAGCGAGTAATCCAGTTTCCAAGCAGACCGCCTTCTGGAGAGCTTTCGTTCGTACTTTCCCACCGACTTCCGCACCGCTTTCGCGCGTGATTTCGCAGTGGTCCAAATTGTCCATCGAATCGAACTGCCGATTGCCTGCATCCAATCTGCCAAATTGCGCCGGCGTGATACATTTTGTCTTCACGATTGACCCTGGCGCAGCGAATTGCCGAGCAGGAGTCACCACCATGGAAGCAGATCTACGATTTCCCGTCGGAACGTTTAAACGTCCAACGGAACCGTTAACAGACAGTCAACGTCATGAATGCATTGCAGCCATCGCTGCAGCCCCTGAGCGAATGCGCGATGCCGTGAAGGGTTTGCAGCCGGAACAACTGGACACGCGCTACCGCCCCGAGGGATGGACCGTGCGCCAAGTGGTGCATCACGTTCCAGACAGCCACATGAACGCCTATACGCGCTTCAAACTCGCGCTCACCGAAGATCTGCCGTTGATCAAACCCTACGACGAAGCGAAATGGGCCGAGCTGGGAGACGTCAGAACAGCGCCCATCGAACCGTCGCTCGCGTTGCTCGAAAATCTGCACAAGCGCTGGGTGCTGCTGCTGCGCACACTGGGCCCGGCGGAATGGTCGCGCCAGTTTCGCCACCCCGAATGGGAGAAACCCATGTCGCTGGACGATTCGCTCGCCCTCTACGCGTGGCACGGAAAACATCACGTCGCGCACATCACGTCGCTGCGCGAACGCGAAGGCTGGCAGTAGCCGGGCGCGTGTTCCCGGAAGCCCCAAGCGAATCATTCTGAGTTGCACTTCGACCCGACGAAGGCAATGAAGATTACTTGTGGCATTCCCGCCTCAGCGACATTACTTCTCTCACCGTATCCGAAAAGTTGGCTGAAGGCTTGCGCGCGCTTTTGATCGCGTGCCGCCCCCTTCGTTCGGTCCTCGCTGACTCCCAGTTGAATCACGAACTTCTGCGGTTCCACGCGCCAGAGCTTTGCACTGTTGCCATAGGCCCATGGGCCGTAGCGCTGATCGATCGCTGCTTTTAAGCCGTCGCTGAATACGGATTTTTCATAGATCGCTTCTACTCCGCGAAGGCAACTCTCACTGCCGGCACTGCCGAAAAAATCGACATTCACCTGCCTTGGATACACGTCGTTCGGGCCTGCGTCTGACAATAGCTGCAAGCAGCGCGAGGATTTGCACGACATTAGCTTCTCGTTCGGTAGCACGATGTGTCCGCCGCTTTCAGGTTTGAACGCTGCGCGGGGGGCAAAAGACATCGTGGTCACCAGGGCCATCAATACTGCAAGAATTCTTTTCATTTCGCTCTCCGATAAACTGTGCATAACGAAACCGGATTATGCCAGAGGAGCCAGTTTGCCAGACGGCCGCTGTCCCAATGCTTCACCTCTCCCTTTGACACCCCATAGTGACAATGTGGCCTGTTTGCCGCCTCGCTGGGCTCTGGCGCCTGCGAGCAATCACGCCGGGAAATTGGTAAATTGTTCGTTGGAACTTGCTATGGATGCCACCAACCATCGCCCGACGTGGAAGACCCTACTAGCCTTCGCGATCATTTATTTCGTGTGGGGCTCCACATATCTTGCGGTTCGTGTGGGAGTCCGCGAAGTTCCGCCCTTGATCCTGGCGGCGATGCGCTTTTCGGTGGCAGGTCTGGTCCTTTTTGGCTGGATGCTCGCGCGCGGCGAACGCGCACCGAGCATCCGCGAATGGCGATCCGCCTCCATACTCGGCATGGTAATTTTCCTTTTCGATTATGGGCTGCTGTTCTGGGCTGAGCAGCGCGTGCCTTCCGGCATCGCCGCTGTGATGCTGGCGACCATTCCAGTATTTATGGCGCTCTCGGAAATTATTTTCCTGCGCACGCAGCGGCTCACGATTCGCCTGGCGCTGGCGCTCTTGATCGGTCTGGGCGGAGTGGGAGTGCTGATGAGCCGCGCGCTGAACTTGGGCGACGCGCCGATTGATAAGTGGGGCGCGCTGGCGCTGATTTTTGCGTCGATCAGCTGGTCGATCGCGTCCGTGCTGGCGCGCAAATTGCCGCTGCCCAGTTCCAAAGTGATGAGTTCCGGAGCGCAAATGCTCACGGGCGGAATTCTGCTGACCGTCGCCGCGGGAGCGTTTGGCGAATTTCGAAATTTTCATCCGGGGGCGGTTTCGCGCGAAGTGTGGTTCGCGCTGCTGTACTTGATTGTCGCGGGTTCGATCATCGGCTTCACCGCGTACGTGTGGCTGATTCATCATGAATCGCCAACGAAAGTCGGCACCTACGCGTACGTGAATCCGATTGTGGCCGTGCTGGTGGGATATTTTCTAGGCGGCGAAGGGCTTAGCGCGCGAACAATACTGGGAAGCGTATTCATTTTGATCAGCGTGGTAGTGATTACCACCACGCCGGCGAAAAAACCGGCAGAGACGCGGTTAGCGGAAGATCCAGCGTAACAGCGGCTCGTCCCACGCTGCCTCACATTATTCCTAGCGCACCTTCTCGATCTGTTGCTGCACATGGCTGCGAAATTCCAGTGGATGCGCCATTTTGCGAAACGGTTCGGAAGTTCCGCCCGTTCCGATCATTACAATCGTTCCATAACCCAGCATTCTGCCACCCGTCGTCTCGCTTACTTCGATGCTCTCCACTTTATTCAGCAGCATTTCGATGGTTTTGCGGCTCATTAGGCCTGTCTTGATCACCACGCGCCGGTTCGTCACCGCCATCTCCGTGGCGTTACGCCGCACCATGCCCATCAATAACACCACGGCGCCGCACACCAGCAACGCCACGCCGCCGCCTTCGGTAAGACGCAAGGTGTTGGCGTCCATTCCGTGCTGGCTGTATGCGTAATAAAGTAGCAGCGCTCCGGGCAGCCCCAGCAACAAGCAGCCCACGAAAATGTGTCCGAGCATCACGATCCAATGCAGCCGCGTCTGATAAATCACCGTTTCGCCGGGAACCAGGTTCGATTCTACATAGCTCATGCGCTCTACCCCCGAAGAATTCAGCCGCACAAAAAACCAAACTGCGTTGTCCGTGATTCAAAGAGGCTATCACAACGGCCGCAGATTTCTCGCCTCGGCGCAGGTTCAACTCTTCACGAGCGACGAGCGCAGCCGGAATCTCACTCGTTCCCCGATTCTGCGTGCTTGTGAATTCCGACCGTATCTCTGATAATCTAGGAACGTCTGGCAATACCTCCTCTGTGGCGCTATGGTGCAACGGTTAGCACGCGGCCCTTTCAAGGCTGAAATACGGGTTCGATTCCCGTTAGCGCTACCAAGACCCTAAAAAGTCAACAAAAACGAAGGTAGTCCCGCGACTGTTGCCCAACTCCAAAAAGCCAAGGGGTTCAACTGTGACGTGCTGAATGAGCGGGCGCGCGGTTTTAAGGACAGGGACAGGAAAATCGCAACGGAATTCTGGACGACCTTGGACTCGAGCTTTTGCTGCGCATTCGACATCGCGTCGCGATGACGTTTTGGGGAGACCAACGATCGCTTAATAGAAAAGCTTGAACTGCGGCGCGCCAGCATGCTAATAGAGCTACTTGCTGGGCGTACAGGAGGCGAAAAGGCCGCCGCGGCGAGGGGGCACCGGCTCGAAGCAAAATGAAAGGCCACGGGCAGACTCGCATCCTGGGGAGAAACAAAGCGGGGATCGCTGTGTGGCTCATAGGCGCTTTGCTAGCTGCCCCACTGTGTTGCGCGGCCCCGACGGACCCCTCGCAGATTCCCAACATTTTCGCACCGCAGTCAACGCCTGCGCACTCCATCTTTCGTTTGTCATTGCTGGTTCTGGCGATCACCGGCGCCATTTTTGCGGTTGTGTTCAGCTTGCTGGCGTACTCCGTCACGAAGTTCCGCAAGCGCGTTGACGACGATGGCCGCGAGCCTCCGCAAGTTTATGGCAGCAACCAGGTGGAATTAGCCTGGACGGTGATTCCAATACTCATCGTACTGGTGCTTTTCCTCGCCACGGCACGCGTGATCCATTCCATCCAGGACGCACCTCAACCTCCACGCGCGATCGAGGTCATCGCCATCGGCCACCAATTCTGGTGGGAATTTCGCTATCCGGCTCTGGGAGTTGTCACCGCCAACGAGCTGCATGTTCCGGTTAGCAACTCGTCGAGTTCGACTCCCACTTTTCTCACTCTTCTTTCCGCTGACACGGACCACAGCTTTTGGGTGCCGCGTCTTGCTGGAAAGACGGACCTGATTCCTAACCGAGTGAATCACACCTGGATCGATCCCGAGCAGACCGGAATTTATCTCGGTCAATGCGCGCAGTATTGCGGCGTCCAGCACGCCAAAATGCTGCTGCGGGTTTATGTGGATTCGCCGGAACAATTCAACCACTGGGTCGAGGAGCAAAAAAAGCCGGCCGTCGCGAGTGACGCGGTTGTGGAAGGCCGCCGCATCTTTGAGTCTACTGCCTGCGTGAACTGCCACGCTGTTTCCGGAACCATCGCAGATGGACATTTTGGTCCTGACCTCACGCATTTGATGAGTCGTGACACCATTGCATCGGGCGCTGCATCCAACACTGCGGAAAACCTGCGGGCCTGGATACAGGAACCCGACGCAATCAAGCCAGGCTCGTTGATGCCGCCCATGCAGTTAAACAAGAAAGATATGGACGCGCTTACGGCGTATCTGTTGACGCTGCGCTAAGCACGAGGAAATCGCGATGTCGTCAGAATCCATCGCCCTCAGCACAGTCGGCGACGCCCGGCCCATCGGCGAGCGGCTGCACGATTGGGTTATCACTGTAGACCACAAGAAGCTGGGAATTCTTTACATCGTCTACGGGCTCATCTTCCTCATCATTGGCGGCATTGAAGCGACTATCATGCGGATTCAGCTCATCGTTCCTCACAATCATTTTGTTTCGCCCGAAGTTTTCAACCGCATGTTCACGATGCACGGCACCACAATGATTTTTTTCGTGGTCATGCCCATCCTCTTTGGCTTCGGCACTTATCTGATTCCGCTGATGATTGGCGCCCGGGATATGGCTTTTCCACGATTGAACGCCTTCAGTTTTTGGATGACCGCGTTCGGAGGCGTCCTGCTTTATTTCAGCTTCATCGGTGGCAACGGACTATACGGTGCGGGCAATGCGCCTGACGTCGGATGGTTTGCCTATGCGCCGCTTACGGCGCGCGCATTCTCGCCCGGGCACAGCACCGATTTCTGGACGCTGGCGCTGCTTGTCTCCGGCGTCGGCAGTATCGGCACGGCGGTAAATTTCATAGCTACCATTTTGTGCATGCGCTGCCCGGGCATGACCCTCGGCAAAATGCCCCTGCTCGTGTGGCTCAATTTAATTATGGGCGGGATGCTGATCCTGGCGATCTCGCCTCTTACCGCGGCGCAGATCATGCTTTCGATTGACCGCTATCTCGGGGGGCACTTCTTTGACACGCAGGCCGGAGGCTCCGCCGCGCTCTGGATGCATTTCTTTTGGATTTTCGGCCACCCGGAAGTTTACATTCTGGTCGTCCCGGCGTTCGCGTTCGCTTCCGAAATTATTCCGGTGTTCTCGCGCAAGCCGATCTTCGGTTATCCGGTGATGGTCGCGGCGACGATCTGCATCGGGTTCATCAGCTTCAGCGTCTGGGCTCACCATATGTTTACCATCGGCATGAGCTCCTATGGCAACACCTTCTTTACCGTCACCTCGATGATCATTGCTGTTCCTACAGGGATCAAGATCTTCAACTGGCTCGGCACGATGTGGGGCGGGAAGATTCATTTCAAAGCTCCGATGCTGTTCTGCATTGGATTCTTGTTTCAGTTTCTGATCGCGGGTCTCACCGGAATCATGCTGGCCACTTCTCCGTTCGACTGGCAGCTGGGCAACTCCTATTTTGTGGTTGCGCATTTTCACTACGTCATCGCCGGCGCAATTCTCTTCACCATTTTCGGAGCGTTCTATTACTGGTATCCGAAAGCGAGCGGGAGGATGTACAACGAGACGCTTGCGAAATGGCACTTCTGGCTGTTCATCATCGGGTTCCACCTGACTTTTGATTTCATGCACATTCCCGGCATCTTGGGAATGCCGCGCCGGATTTATACGTATGAGCCGGGCCGCGGATGGGAAATCTGGAACTTGATCGTCACCATCGGCGTCTTCTTTCAGATTGCCGGAGTCTTGGCGTTCGTCGCCAACCTTCTCTGGTCATTGTGGAAAGGCGAAACCGCCGGGAACGATCCCTGGGACGCTTGGACGCTCGAGTGGTCCACCAGTTCGCCGCCGCCCGATTACGACTTTGCCGCGACACCGGTGGTGCAGAGCCGGCGCCCGCTATGGGATCTCAAGCATCCTGAAGATCCGGATTGGAAATATGAATAAATGGGAGCACACCCTTGAGTAGCGCGACACTTACTCGAAGCACAGCGCAGCCCGCATGGGTTCTCCCGTCGCGCGGGCGCGTGGGGATGTTCTCGCTGATTGGCGCCGAATCCGCGATCTTCACGATTTTCGTGGTCGCCTACATTTTTTACCTCGGCAAAAGTGTTTCGGGTCCCACGCCGAAGGACGTCCTGGAGCTTCCGATT
>Ga0209420_1000108_pt1 | contig 51064 bp, 34 predicted proteins | sample BlaSpr_A8_OM1_O1_FD_187972 | JGI IMG/M metagenome (GOLD analysis project Ga0209420, IMG submission 187972) | Forest soil microbial communities from Thunder Bay, Ontario, Canada - Black Spruce, Ontario site 2_A8_OM1_O1 (SPAdes) (version 2) | ecosystem: Environmental > Terrestrial > Soil > Boreal... | reverse complement strand
CGGTTTAAGGAGCACGCTTGGAAAGCGTGTGTTGGGGAAACTCAACCGTGGGTTCGAATCCCACCCTCTCCGCCATAACTCAAAAGGTCCAGACCGGACACATGGCAGAACGTACCGGCTACATAGGTAACACTTTTGGGCCAAAAGGGTTGTCGAGCGGTTGCAGAGTTTTTTCCTCCAGATCGATGTACCCTGGATCGTAATCCATAAAGCTGACCAGCCAAATTCCTTCTTCGACTTCTTTGATTCCGACCGCTTGTCCCGCGAACACCGTGCTGAGATTAATTTTTTTGCGGCGCAGACGAATACGCCCACAGTGGGTGAGGCGGACGGTGCGGTCGTGAAACGGATATCAGAGATCGTCACGCGGCAGGACTTCACTTCCATTACCGCCGGTTGTTTTAGGAGCCGTCGGCCTCATCGTCCCGAATAACTTCATCGCAGGCGATGAAGCAGGTCCGCAGCCGCTCAATATCTGTCGTTACCAGACCGTTTCCCCTGAACACTTTTTCCCAGCTCGTTTTCACGGTCTGCTGGATGACCAGAGCCATCGAAAGCGCTTCTTTACGCGACAAACCGAAGCCGGCGCTGTCGCTCAACGCATTCTTCATGGTCGCGCGGCGCCCATCCCGGCCGACGCCAATAGCGAGATCGCGGTCGAGGCTAACCTGAGGGTAGGGAAGAATATCGTAGGCGGGCGAGAGCCGCCAGCCTTTGCCATCCCAAAGGAAACCGTGATTTCTGAGATGGTCGTCGGTGTTGTTGCAAAGAACGTTGAACACCATGCGCCGCCACAATTCGTGCGAATCCTTTTTGTGATCAGAGCCAAAGAGCCGCAGCTGTTCCGCCAGGCGGCGATAGCTTTGTTGCGACGACTCGCTTTCATGCGCGCCGGTAATCGTCAGCCCGGAAATGAACGGGCGCCGGCGCTCTTTCTCGCCTTTCGTGAAACGGTCGAATCTTTCAATCAGGTAGACATCCTGACCGAGTATTGTTTCGATTCGCACCGGCGGGACGTTCAGGCCGACATGCGCCGCCAATTTCATTGTCGCGTACTCCATGCGGCATATCGGCGTGCGATCCACGGCGCGGCTGAATTTCGCGATCCATTGTTTTCCGTCGTACGTCGTGGTGGCTTTCGGACGCGCGCCGCCCAGAGAGGAGCCGGGCGCGAGAAATCGTCTGTGCTGGAGCGCCAGATCGTCCGCGGTATCCAGTTCCCGCACCGCTTCGAGCATCCCCGTCAGATCGAGGTTCTCGCCGTCCTGTTCGTCTGCCGGCCACGGCACGATGCGCTGCGGGCCCGAAAGATCGGGCCCGAACGCCAGGGCGCCGACGCGCGCGTCGCCGGTCGCGATCAGATAGTCGAAGTCAGTCAGCGCGCGCGCGCCGGCGGCACGGTCCATCACGTGCCGTCCCCAGCCGTCGGGCGCCGCGTCGCGGATTCCGTTGAAGAGGACGAAGCCCTCCGGGGCGGAGTAGTCGCGGTCGACATCGGCTTCATGCAGCGGCAATTGCACCGGGTCGAGCGCGAGCCGATTCTTGCGCTGGAGATAGCGACGGCCGTAGCGGAAGCGCGCTGTCGCCTCGCGGCCTGTGCCGGTGGCTTCCAGCAGCCCCGCGGGGACCGGGCCTTCTTCGAGATAGATATAGACGTATGTTTGCGGCATTTCTTACTCAAAAATCCAGGTCATCCGACGGCTTCCTGGTTTTGCGAAAATCCCGTGGCAAATTCCTAATGTCTTCCTGCAACGCAGTGCTGTCGCTCTCGGGCGCAACCAGATCGCCAAGACGACGATGCATTCCCAGTATCCAGAGGGCGGCTGCCAGGATTCCGACGCCCACGGTCGGGTCACCCTTTTCCAGGCGCTGAACCGTCTTGAGGTTCACCATCATGCGCCCGGCCATTTCGCTCATCGACAGGTGCCGCCGCTTGCGTGCAACGGCGATGTCGCGTCCGAGCTTTTGCAGCTGATCGGTGGCGACGGCTGGCAAGGCCCCGTGTGAGCGGCTGGCTTTCGACATGCGATTATTTTATACCCATATAGAGGTTAATTGAAAGCTAAAAGACCTCTATATGGGTTACTTTTGTATATTAAGCGTTGGGCCACTGTCAGTGCTACATTTTCGATTGCCGTGCTACAATCCCCGCCTGAATTAGCCTACAGAACAGTTCGAATCCCACCCTCTCCGCCATCCTAAATTCGCCAGTACCACGTGGTTGTCGCCCTATTTTCTGACACTGCCGAGACGGCCAGTCTCCCTTGTGTTGGTGATTCTATTTTATTTCGTCGGCTGCTGGCTCCAGAATGGTTTGCTAACTTCAGAATTTGTTCGCAAGACACAACTTGAGGCTGACCAGATAGCTGCACGCCAGACGGTGCGCAACGGATCGAACTTATTACGCCGTGCGGTTACGTGCGAGCAGACTCGAACAGCGCAAGATAAGGAGCATACCGAAATCTTCGGTTGCGCTGAAAACCAGTCATCTCTTCGAGTAAGCCGAGATTGACGAGCCGCTCGACTACCTTGTTGGCGGTGACGAAAGCGCAATTCAAGTGTTGCTCGACTAATCGAACAGTCACAATGGGTTGTTGGAATAAGTATTCCAACAAGGCAAACTCGTACGGCGTGGCGGCGAGCTCGTCTTTCGCAAGTTTCTCGTTTAAGAGCTGGCGATGTTCTTCTCTTATCCGAAGAATGTTTCGCGCGGTGTCGGCAGCTTCTTGACCGACTTGCTGGACGCCACGGAGAAAGAATCTTAGCCAGCCTTCCCAGTCACCGTCATTGCGAATTGATGTCAGGCGGTCGTAATATTCCGCTCGGTGTTGTTTGAGGTAGTGGCTGAGGTAGAGCAGCGGTCGATTGTCGGGAATCCCTTCCACATGGGTGTGCTACATCCTCCGTGTGAATTAGCCCTCGGAACACATCGATAAGATCGGGCGGAAGGCGAAATCCCGGTAAGCGCTTTGTTTCCCGTGGGAACAAGCCCGTGCAAGGCTGTGCAAGGCTCCGCATTCAATGGGTCGAATCCCACCCCTCTCCGCCATACCCAAATAAGTCCAGTACAATAGTCAAATGAAAACGGGAGCGAAAGAATTGGGACGGGACCCTCTAGGATTCAATTTGAGTTTCAAAACAGCCCGAGTAGCTGCGCCCGCAGGCTAGGGACTGGTGACGCGGAGCTTGCGTCGATTCGTTAATTGGGGTTACACGGCTTTGCGGCCCAGCTTTTGAGCCAGCCCCCTACGATGGAGTTTTTTGACGCATAACATCAGTCGGTTTGCGCCTTCATCTGGTCGAGGACTTGTTGAATGTTGACGGACGCAGATTTCTGCCGTTGCGGGAATTCTCTAAAACTTATAAGGAACTGTCCGACGATGGCCTGGGCGGGAACCATGACCCAGAGCTTATCGGCATACCAGCGACCGAACATCATTGAATCCTGCGTCACTTCGAAAGGGTCCTGCCGAAGGTTAATCACTAGAGGTACGGTACGTGGCTTCGCAACATCGGCCCACCAGGAATCCTTGGTAGCAAAGGTGACTTTCCAATCGCCGTAGCGAAACGCATTCAGGCTGCCGGAATCGTCGAAGTAGAAAATTTCTTTGCGCTGGCCGGGCCCTTTTCCAGAGAGCACGTCGGTCATGTCATACGCGTCAAGGTGAACTTTGAAGGTCTTGTCACCGGACTGGTAACCTGTGAGCAGTTGCTGCTTCACGTTCGGCGCACCAGCTGCGGCGAGGAAAGTAGGCGTCCAGTCCTCATGCGAAGCGATGTCGTTGATGATGGTGTTCGGCTTGATGACGCCGGGCCAGCGAGCCACGCAAGGCACGCGAAACCCACCCTCCCAAGTGGTACCTTTTTCTCCACGAAAAGGCTCGGTGCCGCCGTCCGGCCAGCTAAACTTTTCGGCCCCATTGTCCGAGGTCAAAACGACAATGGTGTTGTCGGCGATGCCCAGATCATCGAGCTTCTTCAGAAGCTGGCCGACGACCCAGTCGAGTTCCATCATCCCATCTGCGTATAGACCGTAACCGCTCTTGTTTTCCCACTGCGGGCTCAATCGGGTCCACACGTGCATGCGCGTAGTGTTGTGCCAGAGAAAGAACGGCTTTCCACTTAATCCGTTCCGAGTTGGCCGTTACTCGCGCTAGCGCCCGGCTACGATATGGAGCCACCTGGGACTGAAACTGCGCGTGGTTCACGCGATTTTCTGCCGTGGCGGAAGCGGGTAGACTGTCGAGCTTGGACGGTTACCGAGAACATCGTGACGATGCGTAGACCGTTTCCCCCAACGAATCCCCGAGCGTCCAGCCTCTTGCAGCAAAACCGCAATGGCCAGGAAAGCGGTTATGATAGCAACAAAGATCGCAACGAGCACCAACGCCGCGATGAGTTCCTGAACGGCGTACAGCCTTGTTGCGAGCGATGAAGGTTCGACTGATATAAAAGCAAGCATGTTCGCACCTACCCGGGCCGCAACTCTCTGACGACTCCGCTTTCTGCGTGACCTATTCCTCGACGCTGGGAACGGCCAATTAAGCCGAACCCAAGGATTGAGGCGCTCAAGAAAAGAAGCGCCGCTGATACGGTCAGCATGGCGGTTACGATCACTGACGCTCGAATCGAAATTTGATGGATGGAGGCGACATCTCGATGAGCTGGCCCCAGCCCAGAACGCGCTTGAGCGCCTTCACCCGCGGCAATCCTACTTGCCCTGCAAAAATCCGTAACTGTCAAAACTGACAGTATGTCTGGCTTCGGGGATAGAACAGAAGCGTATGCCGCTGAATCGATGAACACGCCACCGAATAGAGCCTAGGTCCTGTTTCGATGTGGCGTCCAGCACGGCTTCCGGGCCGTCGCGACCAGGGAGAACTATGCGCGACCAAACTTCATTCTCTAACGGCTGCCTCGGTGCTTTGAGAGCGGACGATCACCCACTTGCCGTCACGCTTAACAAAGACATCCATCCACGCATATTTCCCGCTGGAGTCTTTTCCGTTGGCGGAAGTGCTCTTTTCGGTGTTGGTGCCCTGGACGACCGCAACGCTTCCCAACACCTTCACATCCATCGGCCCAAATTCGAAGGACTCGAGCTTAAACTTGGCGGCTTTCATGTCCGCCAAATGGCTCTCCTTCGTTTCCTTGGCGCCATCGTAGCCAACGCCTATCCAATCATCGGCGAGGATCTGACTGACTTTATCAGCGTCACCTACTTTCGCCGCATCAGCCCATTCATGTTCAAGTTGCTTGATAGATTCCTCGGCGCTTGGACCTTTCGCCGGTGGTATCTGTGTTTGCGCGAAGGCCAGCCCAAAACATGCAGAACCCAACAAAATTCCCACCACTAGTTTCCTCATAATCTTCCTCTCCTATTGGAATTGAAACTTATTTGTTGAATTCGCAAAGACAGCGACGCGAGCGGAGGCTTCCGTGCGGCGCACTCCTCTAACCTGATAACGCATAGTGATTATGTCTAGCGGGGACCCTTGGTGGGAGTGTCAAAAGTGACAGTCTTACGCGGCGGAGATTCCTCAACGCAGCTCGTCCAAAGTGCAGAGAGTCTAGATCGGCTCACACTGCTACTGTGTCGGCGCTCACCGGACAAGTCAAGTACTGGAGCAAACCTGTCCGGTAATCCGGGGGGGGGTCTCAATGGATCGACGCAACACTCAGCCCGAACCCACCTTGCATTGAAAACAAAAGCTAAAATCGCTCGCTAGAGTGAGTCAGTCGAAACGCGAGTACAGCCAAACAAACCGGTTCACCAGGGGAAGTATTGTCGGATCAATTGAATTGATTAGACGCTGTTGCATCGACCGGTTGAGCCGGAGCAATATGGATTCTGACGCTGCTGGTTTGATAGTATGCACGGCGAAGGCGGCCAAACGTGGATCTGCAAATTGAAGTCGAGTTACGGGACGGGTTATTGTTTGTAACCGCCAGTGGAACCGTCACACTCGAAGCGTCCGTGCGACTCCTCAAACAAGTGTTTGACACAGCGAAGGAGAAAGGAGTTAACAAAATTCTGGTGACGACTCTTGCGGTGGATGGGGAGCTTTCAACCTTCGACAGGTATGCGATGGGAACACAACTAGCAGAATACATTCAGCAGCGCCACATAGACGTGAGGGTGGCTTTTTATGGCAAACGCCCCACTACAGATGGATTCGCCGCGCGCGTCGCCCAGAATCGGGGGATAGTTACCGAGGTATTTTACAATTACGAAGACGCAGTGAACTGGCTTGCCAAATGGAAAGCTCACCTGCTGGCGAACAGCGCGGGCGAAGCCAACGATTTGGTCTGAGCCGGACTGTCAGCGGAGCGTCACCTGCCCGGGTGGCCTTAGCGAGTAGAGCATCGCGGATTTGTTGTGCAGGATGCCCCGAGAAGACGGTAGAGGTCAAACAAACGTCATCATCTGGACGCGAAATGCGATCGCTAGCGTTGGCGTAAAAAAACGCTAGCTTGTGGCCGGCAGCGGTGCAGGCTGCTGCAGTCGAAATTCGAGCAGAGTCTCGCTAGGTATCACCAGCTGCTGCCCTTTCTTGGAGGCTGCGACTGCGGTTCCGGCTCCGGCGCCCGCGAGCGCGCCGATCCCAGCACCTTTTCCGCCTCCTGCTACTCCCCCGATAAGTGCTCCGAGGCCTGCGCCACCGACAACTTTCTTCGCCGTCTTCGAACCTTCTCCTTGTCCCTTCACTTCATAAGTGCTGGTAAGAAGCGGATAAGCCGTGCCCTTGATCATAATGTCGGTAAGCTCAAGGGTGAGCTGAGAACTGCCGGACATTCGGCCGGCCGACTGAGCTGCCGCTAAACGGCCATAAACCATGGTTCCTCTGGGAGCCACCACCGCGTCGTCGACCTGAAGATTTGTCTCCAGACTCGCGGTGAAACGATACCCGGCTTTCTGTTTGCTCGAATCGATTGGATCGATCGTGCGAATCAAGATGCGTGTTCCGGCTGGAACAGTGACCTTGGCCTTTTGTGGCGCAGGAGCCGCAAACCAAGCAGGGCTCGCGTTCAAGCGCGCTGACGAGGCTTTGCCGAACGAATTTAGTTGCAGAGCTGCAAAGCCGAGCAGCAGCACGACGGCGCAGACAACCGACTTTTTCATGTTCTTTCTCTCCTTCGTGACGTTCATTAGTTTTCTCCAACGATGGGCAGAGAAGAAGCGATCTGAAGATCAATGATTAGAAGTAGTTGGTGTTCGACCTGAAGGAACCGCGCAGCCGTGATGCCGCCCAGCGACTGCTTCATGCGATCGTAGGTTTTTGCAAGAAGCTCAGAGCGTTGCTTTTGATAGTCGAGGGCCTTCTGAATCAGCGCGTCGGCCTTTTCGTCCGTCATCTGCGTGTAATTCTGAGCATAGTCTTGAATGTTTTGGACCCTCAGTTTATTCAGCTTGGTCAATTCCGCATCGTACTCACTATAAATTGGCCAGAATTTCGCTGCGTCATCAGCACTCAACACCATGACGGCGCCCATTATTTCCGATTTCTGCTGGCGGACATTGCTACGCAAGAGTTCGATGTACTCTTGAACATTCTTTTTCTGCGCGTCGCTAGCGGACGATTGCGCGGGTTGGGTTTTTGTCTTTTGCGGCTGGGCATTAGCCTGAGCTAGAACCGCTGGGCAAGAAGCAATAAGCATGAAAAGCGGAAGCCACACTGATATTCGTTTCTTCATCTTGTACCCCCCTCCAAGATGCGCATGCTGCCGGATGTGGCTAAGGGGGTGCAATTGTCAAAAGTGACAGGGTCGAAAAGGGCAGTCAACGAATTCGATAAATCTTTTCCTAGTTACTTTTCAGCCGTGTCCCACGAAACATCCGGAATGATGACTACCTTTTCCTCCCCCTACACTCAGATTGTCTGCCCATGAGCTTATCGCTGAAGGTGCGATTAGTCCCGGCTCTCCGCCAGTCAGTCTTGGCATTTCTTTCTCTTTCTGCTCTTTCTGTGGAAACATCGATTTTGGGCCGAATTGTGCCCGCCTTGCACGGACAAACACGATCTAGGTTTCGGGGTTCCAAGAAATTTGTACAAAAGGCTTCGGATTTCTCCGAGGGAGCGTAGGGAGGTGGCGTTCGCCGAGCCGGTGTTTTAGAGATGTCCGGTAGCCGCGTCATCCACAACTAACCTGGGCGGCTTTACTCCCCGGAATTGTAACTTCTACCAATAGCAACTGGCTTGAATCGGGAGCACGATGTCGTTGGCATGGTCGTGACGTCATGAAGATCTGCCGGGAATTTCGGGAGAAATCCCTGATCGAGGAGCGCCGCATGTCCTTTAATTTATTTTGTAAGGTGTCACTCGTACGCTTCGCTCTGTGCGCGACAGTTCTGTCAGTGTACCCAATGGTTGGTAATGCGCAACAGTCTAAAGCGCACTGGTCCTACACAGGCGAAGATAATCCCGCGGAATGGGGCAAACTGGACTCCGCCTACGCCACATGCTCTGTTGGCAAGAAGCAGTCTCCTGTTAATATTACGGATCCGAAGACGAGTGACTTACTCGCACTCCAATTCAACTACAGGGCGGTTCCCCTCAACGTCATCGACAACGGGCATACCATTCAAGTGAACTACGAGGCCGGCAGTACTCTGAAAGTAGGAGACAAGACTTATACCTTGAAACAGTTTCACTTCCATCATCCCAGTGAGGAGCAAATCAATGGCAAAGGCTACGACATGGTGGCGCACCTAGTACACGCCGACGATGAAGGGCGTCTGGCCGTAGTGGCTGTACTCTTGACGAGCGGTGTCAGTAATGCATTCCTCGCTTCTATTTGGAAGAATTTCCCGGCGGAAAAAGAAAAGGCCGTTGAGGATGCGTCTGTGTCAGTCAACGTTGCGGACCTTCTGCCGAGCGATCATGCGTATTACACTTACCTCGGCTCGCTAACCACGCCCCCATGTTCGGAAGGGGTCACCTGGTATGTCCTCAAGACACCTGTGCAACTCTCCTCGGATCAAGTGGCGGCTTTTGCCGAAATCTACCCTATGAATGCCCGTCCGATACAACCGCTTAACGGCCGCGGGTTGCTCGCATCCAAGTGACGTGACCAGCAATCCTTGGTGGAATCGATTTTTCCCTGAGTACCCAAAAATCTATGAAGTCAGTCTTGATCACGCGAAGATGGACTCCATCACCACTTTGCCGGTGGAATCCAAAACGACAGCTCACATCAATGCCTGACAAACGTCCGATAAAACCTATACGTTACTTTCGAGCTAAGCCCCGAAAATCGCGGTTCGCACTGTTCGTAATAGCTCATGCTCGGCATTTACCTTGACGACATAACCGGATGCCCCTGTATTGAGGGCCATCTGTATAATGTCAGCGGAAGATTCTTGACTCAAGAAAACTACTTTAGCTTCCGGAACGAGGTTGCGAATTCGCCGAGCGGCTTCGATTCCGCTAAGAGAAGGCAGTCCGATGTCCATTAGAATCAAATCTGGCTTTAATTCCTGTGCTTTCTGGACCGCCTCTAAACCGTCGGATACCTCACCAATTACTTCCAAGCCGCCTTGGGTAGCCAAGGTTGCAACGATATAGCGCCGAAAAGCCACTGAATCTTCCACGACGAGAACATGAACTGAAGATAAGTTTCGAGCGCTGTAATTCAGAACCGCGTCCATCTATAGGATCTCCATTTAGAACACTGTTTTTAAACACCAGAGGATCTCTTTCGTTGCTAAGAATCTTCGCTACATGGAGTCCTCAGCGGTTTGAATGGGATAACGGGGGGTAGGGTTACTTAGAAGTTGAAGGTTGCCTGATACACAGGCTTTGGATTGGGTCAAGGAGGGGACGGGGAAGTTTGGCCTTTTTGATTGGTATCATGAGCAAGCGGAAAAACAGCGCAAGCCCGGCCCATCAAAAGGCGTAACAAAACACCTGCCGCATTGGAAAAGATCGTTCAATCCGTATTGGTGAGTGCGAATGTCCCAGGGTATTTCAGCCAACAACTCATGGTTGTTTCGCCCAGAATCGTTCACGGAGAATTCTCTTCAATATCTGGCCGGAGCCGCTCTTTGGTAGCTCCGTTTCTGAGAGCTCGACGCGGCACTTGTCTGGGAACTGCGCGGGCAATTGGCGTCCTTAGTTCGGTGCGCCGCGCTTAACGGCACATGTCAACACGTCTACGACAAGTGGTTCGGCGGCCCTTAGGAAGAACCGACCTGAAGGGGTTGCAGCACAACTCGTCTCACAACTCCCGAATAACATTCTTAGTTACGGACCCGTCGATCCCGAGGACGTCTCCTGAGATTGTTCGCTGTGGCGCGTTTTAGATCATAACGAATTATCTTTCAGCGTAAAGCGAAGATAAAGATAACCAATTGTGCCCGCTACCAAGGAGGCTGCGAGAACAGCGACCTTTGCGGTGGCGACTAAGGTCTGGTTCTCGAAGGAGAGGTCACTGATAAACAGAGCAACAGTAAATCCCAGGCCTGCCAGTATGCCAACTCCGGCAATCCCCGCCCACGTCAAACCGTCGGCCATCCCAGCAATTCTCGACCGCACGGCGAGAGAAGAAAACACGGTTATTCCCACTGCTTTCCCAACTACCAGGCCCCCCAATATGCCCAGTGCGATCGGACTCAAGAACACTAGCTTTAGTTGCTCTACAGACAAAACGACGCCCGCGCTCGCTAGGGCGAATAGGGGAAGAACGATGAAAGAGACCCAAGGATGAACGGTTCTCTCCAGGCGTTCGGCGATGGAATCAGTTTCACGCAAAAGCTCATTCAGTTGCATGAGGGTAGCATCGGCGGATGCTCGGTCTTGGTTCAAGATCTGGCTTCGGAACTTCGTGAGAAGGGGTTCTGCGCTCTCAGCCAACTGCTCCAGCTTGAATTTTGGTTTGATGGGGGCGACCAGCCCGAGAATCACTCCGGCAATGGTGGCATGGACTCCAGAATTCAAAATCGCGGCCCAGAAAAAAATGCCAACGACTACATACAGGGAGATAGGAGCCCGGCGCAGCGCCCTATTTTCACAGGAAGCTTCCAGAAGGCAACGTAGTATGCGCTCCAGGGCGAATTCGCCCAAATGAGAGCGACAATAGTGGCGGCAAAGAGAAGGATCGAACCAGAAGTCTCGTTGTGGACGAAACGTTCGAGCATCGACCCCGGCTGCAGCAGAAATTTATTTTTCATAGGCTAGATTCGTGTAGGTTTGTGGTTTCCTTATTGTGCTCGCCTAAATCAATGAGGATCTGGGCGATCAACCCAGTCCAGCCAGTTTGATGACTGGCGCCACAGCCTCGGCCGGTGTCCCCGTGAAAATATTCATGGAACGGGATCAGGTCACGCCAATAGGGATCCTTGTTGAACATCGCGCAGGAGCCAAACACCGGCCGGTTGCCCTCTTTATCGCGCAGAAAGATGCGCGCCAGTCGCTGCCCAAGTTCCTCGGCTACCTGGCCCAACGATTTCATACGCCCGGAGCCCGTCGGGCACTCCACCTGGAACGCATCGCCGTAATACAAGTGATACTGCTTCAGTGCCAGCAGGATCAGAAAATTGACGGGCATCCAGATGGGCCCGCGCCAGTTGGAATTGCCGCCAAAAAGATCCGTCATCGATTCGCCCGGCTCGTAATCCAACCGACTCTCCTGGCCATCCAGATTGAGGACTAAAGGGTGATCCTTGTGATATCGCGAGACGCTTCGCACACCATACGGGGAGAAAAATTCATTTTCGTCCAGCATATATTTCAGCATGCTGCGTAATTGGTCGGTTCGCACCAAGCCAAGGATTAAATTATGGTTCGCCCCTGGATCACCCATTTCCCCGATGCTTTCGACCAGATCCGGGCGATGCTCGATGAACCACAGGCGGCGCCGCTGGAAGGCAGGGTAGCGATCAAACGTGTCAGCTGGCACCGTAAACGCACCAAACATGGAAACGAAGCCGACCATTGTACGGGCGCGAATGGGTATTGGCTTGTGTTCCCGCGAGATTAGGTGGTCGTAGAAAAAACCATCTTCCTCATCCCAGAGCGACTTACTCGGGTCGCGTTTGCTGTTCATGGAATTCGCGATGAAAATGTAATGCTCCCAGAATTTGCTGGCGACATCCTCGTAAGTTGGATTCTTTTCAGCAAGCAGAAGTGCGATTGAATACATGTTCTTGGCAAAGGCGGCCATCCAGCTTGTGCCGTCAGCTTGACCGAGCAGGTAGCCTGGCGGGAGTTTGTCGCGATCAAATACGCCGATGTTGTCCATACCCAAGAACCCACCCTGAAAGACGTTTTTCCCCAAAGCGTCCTTGCGGTTAACCCACCATGTGAAGTTGAGGAGCATCTTCTGGAAAACGCGCTCGATGAACGCGTAATCGGCTACGCCCGTGTGTTGACGGTCAATCTCAAAGAGATATCGGGCGGCCAGGGACAGGACCGGTGGATTAACTGCGTTGAAATCCCACTCGTAGGCCGGGATTTGCCCGTTGGGGTGCATATACCATTCGCGCAGCATCAGAAGAATCTGCTCTTTGGCAAAATGCGGATCGATGTATGCCAGGTTTACGCAATGAGAGCCCAGATCCCAGGATGCGAACCAGGGAAACTCCCACTTGTCGGGCATCGAGATTACGTCGCGCGTAAACAGGTGCCTCCATTCATGGTTGCGCCCAGCATTGCGCTCCACTGGTGGGGGTGGCTGGGCAGGATCTCCCTCGAGCCAGTCGGTAACGACATAATGGTAAAACTGCTTAGACCAGAGCATACCCGCGAACGCTTGGCGTGCGACCATCTTGGCATCCGCTGAAAGCTTCTCAGGTATTACTACGTCGTAAAATTCGTCCGCTTCTCTGCGACGCTGTGTCAGCACGGAGTCGAAATCAGCGAACGGCACCTTGAGGAAATGTCCATCGAGCACGGACGCCAACCGCAGATCAATGGTTATTGTGTCTCCAGCATCCACTGCGCGGGTGTAATGTGTGGCGGCTTTCGTACCGACGGAGTCCCGGTTCACTGCGCCTAGGTTGCCGTCCACTATATAGGCATGAAATGCGTCTTTGTAGTAGGGCGCCTGAGAAGGCACTCCGTACAGCCGCGAGGTATTGGTTTCATTCTCGGTGAACAGCAACTCGTCAGCGCCAGAACAGTACAGTGCGTAATCGCCTAACTGCCAATGATGAGCGACCAATATGTCTCCCTGGTCGCGCTTCTGCTGCGCATCGTTCCGCAATCCAATGGACGGGCGGCGATCGTCGCGTCCCCACTGCCAGGAATTTCGGAACCAGAGCGTTGGCACTACATGAATGGGCGCAGCGTCCGGACCGCGGTTGGCGACGACGATGCGGATCAGCAGGTCCTCAGGCTCGGCCTTGGCGTACTCCACCGTCACGTCGAAATAGCGCCCCTCGCCGAATATTCCGGTGTCAACGAGCTCAAATTCCTCTTCGCCTTTGCCGCGCCGGCGGTTTTCTTTGCGAAGCTGATCGTATGGGTACTCCGCCTGCGGGTATTTGTAGAGATACTTCATGTATGAGTGGCTTGGTGTATTGTCCAGGTAAAAATAATATTCCTTTACGTCCTCTCCGTGATTGCCTTCAGGGCCGGTCAGACCAAAAAGCCGTTCCTTAAGATAGGGGTCTCGGCCGTTCCAAAAAGCAAGTGCGAAACACAGAAACTGGTGCCGATCACAAATGCCAGCGATACCGTCTTCGTTCCAGCGGTAGGCACGCGATCGAGCATGTTCGTGAGGGAAGTAGCTCCACGCCTCACCATCTGCGCTGTAGTCCTCACGCACCGTGCCCCACGCACGCTCCGCAACGAAGGGACCCCAGCGATTCCAGTGGTCCTTTTTTTGTTCGATTAACCGCAGGCGGGCGCCTTCGGCGGTGTCGTAAATGCTCATTCGAGCGTAGTCGCCATGCACCCAACGCAGCGAGCCCGAGAGCTTGTCGAAGGCCGCTGAGAATCGATTCCACCATGTTTTTCGAGGCTGTCTTTCGCACGGGATCGGAGTTGGTCCAGAGTCCAACCCGCCTTTGGCACGCCAATGACAGGGTTATTGTTTCCTGAACTATCGTCAATGGATCGGGAGTATGTGTAGGAAGCAAGGAACTGCAGTCCGTGACTAATTCGCTTGGTCAAACTCGCTTGCAGTGAGTTGTAAGACGAACTTGCCTCTGTTTGTACCTGATCGAAACCGAACAACTCCTTATTCGTAGAGAATCCGGACACCGTATACGGGGCAGTATCCGGCGTTGTGCCTTGGTTGAAATTATAAAGATTCAAAAGATGGCGGCCCAGGTTCCCGACGTAGGCAATGTCCACTAGCCAACTATTCGCAGGTGACCATTGAACGCCGAAGTTATATTGCATGGTGTATGGCGTGACCATATTGTGCGCCGGATAAAACCCGTTGATGGGATTTTGTTCAACAGGAAAAGGCGCCCCGTCAAAATATAGCGGGATAGGAGAAGGGGCGACAGGCGCTAGTGGGAAATTGTAGCCTGCAAGATTCGGGAAGGGCGTGCCGAAGAACCCGGCGCTGATTAAGCCGACTGCAACTGTATCGTAAGGATAGTTGAAGACTTGAAGATTTGCGAAGCGATCAGAGAATCGATCGTAGTAGATTCCAAACCCACCGCGCACCACGATGTTTTTATCCTTTAGTGGATTCCAGGCAAATCCCAGTCGAGGCGAAACGTCATACTTGCTTGGATTAAGTTGCTGTCCTGAAGAAGTTCCTATCGTTAGGCCTTCGGTGCAAGGAACTAGCAGGGTGCAGGGTAGCGTGTTTTGCGCGAATGCTACCGGATTGAATTCTGAAAACCGTCCGCGAATTTCGCTATATCCCCCGAAGTGATCCAGGCGCAAGCCTGCGTTGATTGTTAAATTCGAAGTTACGTGGATGTCATCTTGTACAAAACCAGCACCGTCGCTAGCGCGGAACCCGCGATCGGGCACGCCCGCACCAAGAAGGGCAAGATCAGGCGTAGCTAAAGGGCCGCCTCCGGCAAGGAAATCGGAAAAATCGTTGAATACAATCTCGCCACGCGAAAACGCGTGGAAGTAAAAGTCAATATCGTACCGGCGGAACGAGCCTCCGAAGCGGATAAAGTGGCGTCCGGCAGTATAAGAAAGCATGTCCTGGGCTTGCCAAGTTTGAGTTACGGATTTTTCGTCCGCCAGTGGCGAGGATCCGATCGTGAATAGCCCTGCCACTTCAATCGTGGCCATCCCAGGGTATTGGGCAGCGAACGGATTGTTCGTGATTCCAAACTGCTCGTTGCTAAAGGGTTCCTGAGGAGTTGAAATCGCGCGAATGCGGCTAAAGCCGAATCGAGCCTCATTCACAAGATGTGAGCCGAGAATCTGCGTGTCGACGAGGCTCAAGACCCGATTATGAAAACTGATATCTCCTCCGTAACCAGGCACCTCAAATGGATTGGCTCCCAAGAAGCTGAAGATCGCCTGGTATTCAGGGTCATTCGAGAAAAAGAATTTTCCCGATAGCTTGTTGGTAGAAGTGATTTGCTGGTCGATGTTTACACTGAATTGATCTTCTGTAAAACGCGATACGCCGCTGGCTGGCGTAACGTTCGTAGTGCCGGGAACCGCCGAAACCGATCCATGCGCTGCACTCGGAATCGCGAACTGGCCACCGGGCAGTTGCGCCTGCAGAATTGCCTGGCTCACCGGGCTTAGCGCAACTCCGTAGGCCGCCGCAAGATTGTCGAGCGTTGCGGTGCTGCGGTCGTTCGTCAGGTCCGCTGGTATGTTGAGGAAAGAAAGACTCGAAGTGGGAGAGGTTCCGTTTCGCTCCCGCGTACCCTGATAAGAAACAAAGAAGAAAGTCTTGTTGTGAATGATCGGACCGCCCAGCGTGCCTCCAAACTGATTCCGCTTAAGAACGGGACGCGGCTCACCGGCTTGATTCAGAAAAAAGTCGTTCGCATTCAGGACATTGTTGCGGAAAAATTCATAAATGTTGCCGTGATATTCGTTGGTTCCTGATTTAGTTACCACCGCGACATTACCGCCGCTATTCCTGCCCTGGGTCGCATCGTAAAGCGACGTTTGCACGATGAACTCCTGAATCGCATCGGGTGCCGGCACCGACAAGCTCGGCGTGGAGTTTGTTCCCGGACTATTGATTTCCGTTCCATCGAGAATGATGTTGTTGCTCGTCGACCGCTGTCCGCTCACGTTAATATCCGCGTCGCCGCGCCCTAGCTCTGCATTATTGGGCAGGCTGCTGACAGTGCCAGGAGAGAGCGCGAGAAGTTGGGTGTAGTTTCGGGTAGGCAGCGGAAGTTGATTCACCTGCGTTGTCCCAATGACCCGCCCTTCTGTCGGATTTTCCTGAACCAGCGGCGCTTCCGCCGCCACCGTCACAGTTTGCTGCGCCCTAGCAATACTAAGTTGAAAATCGATCGTGGTGGTTTCGGTAATGCGAACCACTGCCGCGGTCGAAGCGAACGCGAAACCAGTTGCATCTACCTTCATGTCGTAGCGGCCAGGGTCGAGCGAGGCGATGCTAAAACGTCCCGCGGAGTCTGTAGTGGTCTCCCGGGTGACCCCCGAGGAACCAGTCGCGGTGACTTTTGCGCCTGCCACTAGCGCGCCGCTCGGATCTTTGACCACCCCCGCTATCTGTCCGGTGGTAGGGGATTGTGCGGGTGAGGGAATCACAAACGATAGTACGAGTACAAAAACAAAAAGTGCACTCGACACTAACCAGGTTTTCGGTTTCATTTTTTCGTCCTCCTCAATCCGCCGTGTTTTGCTTTTCCCCGCTTTAACCAAATGCCCTCGGTCGCGATCTGTATGAGTTGAGAGATAGCGCGATCATCCGACATCCCCAGGTGCTGTTTGCCGCCGAAAAGTTTTTCAACAAGAAAATACGTGAAGAGTTGCAGATAAATCGCTGCGAAGGCGAGAGCTGGGTCCACGTCATGATTCCAGACTCCGTCGCGCGTGGAAGCTTCCAGTTGGGGGCCCAATTTATCTTTCAGGTTTTTTGCCAAAGATCGGAAGGTTCCCGCGAAATGCTTATTTCCAAATTCAGTAATGTCTATATACATCAGCCGCCAGTAATCTGGGTTGTCGTACACGATTTCACGAATTACATGAGCCATCCGGCGCAATACTACGGGATCAAATACTCCGCGCATCTCTCCCAGTGATTTACGGCGCAGCTTTTCCATGTGTGATTCGTATCGCTGAATGACGCTGACGTAGATTTCTTCCTTGGTGCGGTAGTAGTTGTAGAGGTTGCCGATGGAAATATCGGAGGCCTTGGCAATATCACGCACCGAGGTTCCGTGGTAACCCAATTGAGTGAAAACACGAAGCGCGCCGTCTTCAATCTTCTTCTGATTGCGCTCCACGTCTTGTAGCCGGAGTTTTGGCAAAAACCACCGTGGTTAAAAATGAACGCTCGTTTTTTATACTGCAAGGCACCGCTCTGTCAATGCATTTGTTTTAGAATCTCCCCTCAAAGATAATCGGTCAAGATAGCTCTAGATCGAAGTCTTCCTGCTGGGATTTACGTCCTATTTAAGTAAGAAATGACCGCAGGGCGTCCAGGAAAGCCTCGGAGCGTTCCAGCTGGGGTGCGTGGCCACAATCGGGTATCACTTTGATTTCGCCCTTTCGAAGGCTATTCAGAGCCAAGTGAGCCTGCTCCACCGGAAGAACATGATCTTGTTCGCCCCAAACGATCAGAGTGGGGCATTGGATATCCTTCAGCCGATCGAGGAGATAAGTCCTCATCACCAGGCGAATACTGCTTGAAAGCGCATAGGCGTACGCAGGGTAATCCGGACGTCGAAGTTTTTCATTCTGTCTTTCTAGATAATGAGCGCTCGTTTTTGATGCCGAACTGAAGACCGGTGCGAACATAATTGCATTGATTTCCGGCGTTAAGGATGCAATCGCAGATTCGTTAAAGCGCACCTCGACGAACATTCTTTCCTCTTCGGGAACGTGGCGGAAGCCACCGCTATCCACCAGCACTAGTTTTGAAACGGACTGAGGAAATCGCAACGCGTAGAAAACCGCGACCTCGGCCCCAAAGGAATTTCCCGCGAAAATTGCGCTCGTAATTCCCAGCTGGTCCAGAAGTTTCTCCAGAGTTTCTGTGAAGAGATCTTCTGAATATTCACGTCGCGGCTTGCTCGATTCACCGAACCCTAGCAGATCGACCGCGATTACTCGGTGAGACTTCGAAAGAGGCTCGAGCACTGGTTCCCAATCGAGATGATCGCCGAACATTCCGTGAATCAAAATCAGCGGTGCGCCCACGCCCCGCTCGTAAAAACGGATTCGCTCCGAGCCAATTAGCGCAGTATGCTCATAACAGTCGATTTCGAGATTCAAAGCAACAGTCCCCGTTCAAACTTCATACAGGTCGGAATTCAACGCCGAGCAGATTAAATCGCGGCGCTTGCTTGAGCATTTTGTTTGCGCCTCAAGGATCGCTAAATGTAATAGCCTCGCTTCGCAAAGTCCAACTGAATTCGAGCCTGCGCCTGTTTTGAAAAATTCCCAAGAGTGTGTTTGCTCGGCTGATATCGACCAAAGGTCCCGAATGTTCTCCCAAACAAGATTCCTCGGTGGTAGCAAAAAGTTTAAACGCTGCATTTGTCGCGGGGTTGTGCCAGTGGAGGAGAAGGCTAAGTTCTACCCCATGCTGGGGATTCGAGCACCGAGCGCACCGCAACCGACAAGGTCGGCTCTCTAAATGATTTAAAGAAACGGCCAGCGAAAGCATCGGGACCGGACCCTTCAGAGTCGTATTTGAGTTTCAAAACGCGCCAGGGACCCGTGTCTGGAGGATGCGGCCTGAGGGCACCTGGCTCTCGTTAATCGTTGATCGCGGTTGCGCCCATTAGGCTATTTCTGATGCATTTTCCCCTCTTGTAATCAGTCGAAACCTCTGTTCTCCGAGCAGAAGGTTGGGTTACGAAGCCCATTTGACTCTGATCTGTAGGATGGATGCCCAAACTAGGAATACTAGATTCTCGGTAGATATGAATGAGTACCGTTGAAGGCGTTGGTGTCGCCCGAATCGGGCTACTGAATGACAGGGCCGGTGGATCGGGCGCCAGCTAAACGACGTGCAACTGGCACGGTGAGGGTCCTCGTGTCGCGTTTTCGCCAGCGCGAAAGGATTGGTTCCCAAGTCTGCTCAATCGTGCACGGGCGGCTGACTGGCTCGAGACGAACCAATCCGAATGCTGGCGACGAAGATCTCAGTAGGCGGCGAGCTTTCTGACTTTCTGTAAGGCACAAATGCTCCATGAGCGCTTGACGCAGCCATATGCGTTCGGATTCTTCGATTTCCACGCGGCGGACGAATTCGGAATTGTAGTCGGTGACGGCGAGCGATTTACCAAGCACGTACACCAAGCCACCTGTCATTCCCGATCCCAGGTTGATTCCGGCGCGACCGAGTAGAATTACGATTCCGGCGGTCATGTACTCGCATCCGTGTTGACCCACACCTTCCACGACCGCGAGACCGCCGCTGTTTCGGACGGCGAAGCGCTCTCCGGCACGTCCAGCGATATAAAGTTCGCCACTGGTTGCGCCGTAAAGAACGGCGTTACCGGCAAGGACGTCGCCGCGTTGCGAAGCGTCGGGGCCGGCGGTGATAGCGATGGTGCCGCCGCTTAAACTTTTACCGACGTAATCATTGGCTTCGCCGGTGAGACGGAAGTTAAGGCCGCGAATCAGGAACGCACCGAAACTTTGTCCGGCCACGCCGTGAAATTCGAACTGGACTGTTTCGTCGCGGAGTCCCAGGTATCCAGTGCGACGAAGGATTTGACCGCTCAGGTGCGCGCCAACACTGCGGTCCGAGTTGGCTATGAGGAACTTGAGCGGCTTGCCGGACCTTGCATCGCCGTTCTCCAGCGCGCGCGAGATCTCGCGGTGGATCCCTTGGTCATCCACGAGCATACCCTTGGATTGCCTGCTGGGACTAGGTATTGGAGTCAGGAGTTCCGCGAAGGATTCGCTGGCCTGTTTAGTGCGCGGTTTCAGCAAGTGCGCTTCGCCAATGATTTCGTCCAGCGAACGAACACCGAGCTGGCTGAGGCGTTCCCGAGCCTCAGCAGCAACACCCAGGAAATAGGTCATCGCCATTTCCGGTTGTCCGTTAAAACGGGCGCGATATTTTTCGTCCTGCGTGGCGATGCCTGCCGGGCAAGTATTCAGATGGCATTGTCGCGCCATGACGCAGCCAATCGAAAGGAGCGCGGCGGTGCCGAAGCCGAACTCATCGGCGCCCAGAAGAGCAGCAATAATCACGTCGCGTCCGAATTTTAGACCGCCGTCTACGCGCAGACGCACGCGACCGCGAAAGCCCGTGAGCAAAAGCGCTCTGTGCGCTTCGCGCAATCCGAATTCCCAGGGCAATCCGGTATTCTTGATGGAAGTAAGCGGCGAGGCTCCGGTTCCACCGTCGAAACCCGAGATGGTGATCACATCCGCCCCAGCTTTGGCCACGCCGGCGGCAATGATTCCGACGCCGGCGCCGGAAACAAGTTTCACGCCGATGCGAGCGCTCGGATTGACGGCGCGCAAATCGTAAATGAGCTGCGCCAGGTCTTCGATGCTGTAGATATCGTGGTGTGGCGGCGGGGAAATCAAAGACATGCCGGGCACCGCGTGACGTATGCGAGCGATGAAAGGCGTGACTTTCGCTGCAGGAAGCTGGCCGCCTTCACCGGGTTTTGAACCTTGTGCCATTTTGATTTCGAGCTCTTCGGCGCGAACGAGATATTCCGCGGTAACACCAAATCGCGCGGAGGCCACTTGTTTAACTTTATTGCGCGCCTCGGGCTCGAAACGGTAGACGTCACTGTCTTCGCCGCCTTCGCCGGTATTGCTGCGTCCGCCCAAACGATTCATTGCGATCGCAAGAGTTCGGACAGCTTCGGGGCCGAGCGCGCCGAGTGACATCGCCTGCGTGCTGAAGCGGGAAAGAATTGCGGTGTCCGGTTCGACTTGGTCCAACGAAATTGGAGAGCTGCTGGGACAGATCGCGATTAAGTCGCGCATAGCGACCGGCTCACGTGTTTCGGCGAGTTCGGAAAATGCCCGGTACCCTTCCGGCGTGGGTGACTGGATGTATTTGTGCATACGCCGCACGAGATCGGGCGAACTGGCATGTTGCTCGCCTGTCTGGCGGAAACGATAAAGACCCTCGTCGCGCATTTCAGGTGAGTCAACTTTGAACGCTGTGGCATGACGGTCGAGGCTGTCGCGCAAAACGTCAACGAGATTCTTGCCGCCCAGGACTGCATTAGCGTCTTCGAAAAACGCGTCGACGATGTCTTCGTCCAGACCTACTGTTTCGAAAAGATGGCTGTTTCGGTAGCTCGCGATGGTAGAGATACCCATGCGCGCGATTACTTTTCGCAGGCCGGCTTCCACCCCTTGGCAGTAGCGCACCGAGCCGCCTGGCTTTAATTTTTCGGACATTTCGAGTGCGAGATACGGGAAAATGGCACTGGCGCCGACAGCAATGAGCATAGCTAGGTGATGGGTTTCGATGACTTGGCCGGTTTCGACGATCAGAACGATCTCGAAGCCGTCGGATTCGACCAGAGCTTTCCAAACGGCTGCTACGGCGAGCATCGCGGGCAGAGCAGCGCGTTCAGCGCTGGTTTTGCGGTCGGTCAGAATAATCAGTTTAGGCCGCGTGGCCTCGGACGCTACGGTGCGGGCTTCGGCGCGAAGTCGATCTAACGCGGCGAGGGCGCCTTCCACTCCAGCGGCTGATTCAAACGTGAAATCGAGCGTGCGCACAGAGCCATCGATGTGCGAGCGAATTTTTTCGATTTGGCAGAAGTCAAGAAGGGGCGACTCGATGAATAGAGTCTTGCCCAAATGCACGTCGAGCGACATGACGTGGGCTTCGCGCAGCGGATCGATCGGAGGATTCGTCACCTGAGCGAAGCGCTGCTTGCAGTAATCCCACAGTGGACGACGAGCGGAGGAAATGAAAGCGGGCGGCGCGTCATCGCCCATGCTCCAAATCGCTTCTTTCCCTTCCATGCCGAGTGATTGAAACAGCATGCGGTACTGATCTTCACTCCAGCCAAGAGCGGCGGCCACACGCTTTGGATTTTCTGTGGATGGACCAGAAAATTCTGCCGATGGTTCGACTCTGCGCGCGGGGCGCCAATCCTCTCTTCCGTAACCGACGGCGAGCATTTTAGCGACGTCATTGCCTCGCAAGATGAGACCTTCCACGGGGTCGACGACGATCATTTCTCCGGGGCCGAGACGCATGCGTTCGTCGATGTGCTTATCATCAAAATCAGAAAGGCCCACTTCGGAGCCGGCGATGACCAAGCCATCGGACGTGACGGTGTAACGAAGCGGGCGCAGACCGCTACGATCGAGTTTCGCGCCGACGTAGCGACCATCGCTGAAAACGAGAGCGGCGGGGCCGTCCCACGGTTCCTGCTCGCAGGCTTGCGTCTGCAAAAAAAGTTTTAGAGCGGGACTGACATCGGGATCCGCAACCCACGCTGGCGGAACCAGGCGAAGCATGGCGGCAGCGAGGCTGTACTCGCGATGGAGATGAACTTCCAGAGCGTTGTCGAAACTGGCGGAATCGCTGACGCCCGATTCGAGAAGGCGGCACCATTCGGGCGCGTTCATCTCCCGCAGGACCGACTTTTCTCTCGTGCGCATCCAGCGACGGTTCGCTCCGATGGTATTGATTTCACCATTGTGCGCAAGGAAACGGAACGGCTGCGCCAGGGACCAAGTGGGCCGAGTGTTTGTGGAATAGCGCTGGTGAAAAACGGCGAAGGGGGCCTGGAATCGAGGGTGGGCGATGTCTGAATAAAACTCGGCGAGTTGCCAGGGGGCAAGCAGTCCTTTGTAAACCACCGAGCGCGAAGAGAGCGAACAAAAATATATTCCGAGGCCGCCTTCAGCTTCGATTCGCTTTCGTAGAAAGAAAAGCCGGCGTTCGAAAGCGTCGCCGCTTTTGTTGGAGGCGAAGAAAACCTGCTCAATCGTGGGGAGAGTAGCAGCAGCGGACGGGCCCAGGATCGAAGGATCGAGTGGAACTTTTCGCCAGCCGCAACATCGGATACCACAAAGGGCAGAAATCTTTTCGACTTCAGCGCGCGCTTGGTTTTCTTGGCCAGACGGCAGAAAGGCCATCCCGAGGCCAAAGTCCACAGGCAGATCGATGCGCTCTTCTCGAGCGCGGGCGCGGAAAAATTCTTTGGGAATGGGGAGCAGCAAACCGGCGCCGTCGCCGCTCGAACCGTCAGCATCCACTCCGCCGCGGTGGGTCAGGCGAATGAGCGCAGTGAGGGCGCGTTCGATAACGTCTCGCGAGCCGAGGCTGCCCAATTGAGCGACGAAGCCCACACCGCAGGCGTCGTGATCCGGGTGGCCGACAAAGCGCGCATCTCCCATGATCCATTACAAACCCTCGCATGCCTGAAAGTACAATCGTGAAAATGGATGGGATGCATCACAATTTTGCCTATACCCGGCTGTTAACTCGAATGCTACGCTCTCGGGCCAAGGAATGCGCGTGTTGCATTCGACGGATGCCTTCGATGGGCGCGTGGCATCCAGTAGCACAAGTTTGGACAGATTAACTTGCGACGGTGGGACTGATCTTTTGAGATTCAAGTGAACGGAACGCTTCAAATGTATAATCGCGGCACGCGACAGCTATGGACTTTGATCAACTTACAACTTTCCTCGAAGTTGCAAAATCTGCCAATTTCTCGCGCGCAGGGAAGAAGCTTTTCCTTTCGCAACCTGCCGTCAGCGCTCAAATTCGACAGCTAGAACTCGAATACGGAGCAAAGTTGTTCGACCGTTTTGGTAAAAAAGTGCGTTTGACCGCGGCTGGAGACGCGCTCCTGGAGTATGCCGAAAAACTTCTCACCATACGCAATGAATCTCTGCGAGCGGTGGCCGACCAGGCCAACACGCCTCGTGGAACTTTATTGATCGGCGCGAACGAAGCGACGTGCCTATACGTTCTTCCCGAAGTGTTTGCGGAATATCATCGGCTCTATTCCGATGTGCAGATCAACATTTACCGTAACTTCAGCAACAAAGTTTTGGAGAAAGTGGAAGATGGAACGGTGGACGTGGGAATTGTTACGCTGCCGATAAAATCGCCGAGCCTGAAGACCCATTCGATTTTTCGGGACCGATTAGTGCTGATGGTTAGTCCGCAAAGTCCTCTGGCCAAGAAGAAAGTGGTGTGCACGAGCGAAATTGTTGAACAGCCGCTCATTTTTCCAAAGACCGGGTTCACTCGACAAATGCTGGACAAGCTTTTTCGTCCTTACCGGTCGCAGATCCATGTCAGCATGGAAGTGGCAAGCGTGGGGATGATCAAAGCTTTTGTGGCCGCCAATCTGGGAGTGTCGCTGATCAGTGAGACATTCGCGCGTGAGGAAGCTCGCGCGGGCGAGGTAAAGTTAATTCCCATTTCGGATGTCGATCTCTGGCGTGAACTGGGCCTGATCTACCGGCGTGATCGAACGCTGCCGCGAGCGGCCACTGCTTTCATATCCTTGATCTCGCGGCGGACTGCCTGAATCGGGCGGGAGCTAGCCGCAAACGCTTGAAGTCAATCCGAAATAAAGAGTGGTGGTGGGTCAGACATTTGCGCATAATTATTTGCAGAGATGTTTTCTAGACTAGCCTGCATGCGAAACTGCTCATCGCAAAGGGCTACTTCCGTGAGTTGAACGCAGGGCGGCTTGAAATGAAAAGATTCCTTGCGGTGATGAAATTCGGCGGCACTTCTGTCGGTGATGCGGCTTGCATCGGCCGGGCGACGGAAATTCTTGCGGCTGCTTCGCGTCGAGGTTCTGTGGTGGCGGTCGTCTCCGCCATGAGTGGTGTTACCAACAAGCTCATTGCGTCTGCAGCGCGAGCGGAGAGTGGCGATCGAGATGCTGGGCAGACGCTAGCGGATGCGTTGCGCGAGCAGCATGAGATCGCGCTTGATGCTCTGGTTCACTCACACGACAAGCGGGACAGTATTTCTCGTAAGATCTCCGAAGTTCTCGCGGAAGCTCAGCGACTTTGCGAAGGCACCGCTCTGCTCCGCGAGCTGACTCCGCGCACTCTGGACTCGATCTCAAGCATAGGCGAGCGTCTTTCCGCGCCGCTTGTTGCCGGAGCGTTGGCTGAACTCGGCTTAAACACGAAATCGATCGACGCCACCGATCTGATCGTCACTGATTCGCATCATGGTAGCGCCGGGCCTCTAGCGGACCGCACCCGTGAGCGCTCCGAAGCCGTTCTGCGACCGCTCTTGCAGAAAGACGTGTTTCCCGTTGTCACGGGGTTCATCGGCTGCACTGAAGACGGCGTGCTTACGACGCTTGGCCGAGGCGGATCTGATTATTCGGCCACCATTTTGGGTGCCGCGTTAAAAGCAGACGAGGTGGTCATATGGACCGACGTGGATGGTGTGATGACTGCTGACCCGCGGCTGGTGCCCGAGGCTCGCACGATTCCCGAAATTTCCTATCGCGAAGCTGCCGAGCTGGCCTACTTCGGCGCGAAGGTGCTTCACCCGAAGACTCTACGCGCGGTGACGGAGGCGGGCATCCCAGTCTGGATCCGAAATAGTTTTCGTCCCGAAAACTTCGGAACGAAAATAACACCAGAAAGCGGAAGCGATGGCCTCGGTGTAAAGGCGCTTACGGCGATGAGTGACGTCGCGCTGATCAGCCTCGGAGGGCCCGGAATTGTGGGCGTGCCGGATGTTGTTGGACGCACGTTCTCCACCACGGCGGCTGTGCGCGCGAATGTACTGCTCATCTCGCAATCCTCATCGCAGAACGATATATGCTTCATTGTCTCTTCAGCGGACACCAAACGAACAGTGCAGGCTCTACGCGACGAATTCTCGCAGGATTTGGCGGACCAGGCGGTCGAGCATATTACCTTGGATGCGGAGATCGCTATCGTTGCTGTGGTGGGACAAAACATGCGTGGGAGTCCGGGCGTCGCAGGACGCACGTTCAGCGCGCTGGGCCGCGAGAATGTGAATATCATCGCTATCGCGCAAGGTTCCTCGGAGTCGAACATTTCGTTTGTCGTTGCGCTCAAAGATATGAAAGCGGCGCTCGAAGCAGCTCACCGGGAATTCGGTCTGGGAGCTGTGGAACACCACAGTCACAATCCTGCGCCGCAAGGCATTGCTGCAACATGAGCGAACACGCAACAGAGACGCGTTCGGCAAACGCTGTTCAGCGATGCATTATTGCTGAATGCAATTCGGTGTACGGAATTCGTGAACGAATTTACGTTTGTCCGCGTTGCGGAGGGCCGCTCGAAATCCAATGCCGCGTGGAATCCTGCGGGGATGCGAATGTGTTGCGCAAGCAATGGGCCGAGCGCGCCGGGTCTAACGAACCGCGCGATCGCAGCGGCGTCTGGCGTTATCGTGAGTTGTTGCCGTTCGATTTTGATGTGCCGATAGTTAGCCTGTTCGAAGGCAACACGCCGCTCTACGATGCCCCTCGGTCCGCAGAGTATTGCGGTCTTCAGGATTTGCAACTGAAGCACCTTGGCTGTAATCCGACCGGTTCCTTCAAGGATGCCGGCATGACCACGGCCGTAACGCATGCTTCTCTTCTTGGAGCGCGCACGGTGGTTTGCGCCAGCACCGGGAATACGGCTGCGAGTTTGGCTGCGTATGCCGCGCGGGCTGGGATGCAATGCGCCATCGTGGTGCCGCAGGGCCAAGTCACCGCGGCGAAACTAGCGCAGAGCATGGACTACGGCGCCGCGGTCTTGGAGATTGATGGAAGTTTCGATGACGCCATGCGTTTGGTGCAGGACCTGGCGGACGATGCGTCCATTTATCTTGCGAACTCGATCAATCCGTTTCGCATAGAGGGCCAGAAGACTGTGGCCTTCGAATTACTGCAGCAGTGCGGCTGGAAATTGACGGAACACATTGTTTTGCCGGGCGGGAATATGGGTAACAGTTCGGCTTTAGCGAAAGGATTTGACGAGTTGCTGCAACTTCGTTTAATCGATCGGTTGCCCAAACTTCACGTGATTCAAGCGGAAGGCTCTGCTCCAATGGCTCACATGTTCGCCGAGATGCAGAAGAATCTAGTGACGCAAGATGGATCGGTGCTACCGGATATCGTTCCGGTAGTGGATCCGAAGACGCTGGCCACCGCGATCAAAATCGGCTCACCGATTTCCTGGAAGAAAAGCCTACGCGGCGTGTTGCGCTCAGGCGGGCGTGTGCTCGCGGTGAGCGAGCAGGAAATTGCCGACGCCAAAGCGATCATCGGGCGCGACGGTATCGGTTGCGAGCCCGCTTCTGCGACGACTATTGCCGGCATTCGTCGAATGATCTACTCGGGGCATATTGATCGCGCCGATTCGGTTGTCGCCCTACTTACCGGACATGTTTTGAAGGATCCGGATTATGTGAACGGTTACCACAACGGGACACTCTCGCTCGGTTCTTCGCCACCAATCAAAGGCGCTTTTACGAATCGGCCGGAGCGGGTTGCGGCGAAAAAGAGCGCAATTCTGGAAAGCATCGAACGCCGAAACCAGACACGCGGGGTACCGAGAGCGAAGAATTGAGTCCTGGCATTTCGATTCTGAGCTCGTCGGTACGTCCACAATGAGTCCTCAGCGCCATTCATCAATTGAGGTGCGAGTCCCGGCGTCCACGGCTAATCTCGGCGCGGGATTCGATTGTTTCGGTCTCGCGCTGGATCTTTACCTTTCTGTGCGCGCGAGTATGCTGGCGGCTGGCTCTGCTGGGAAATCGCGCGTGCGAAGCCGCGGGGCCCGAGGCAGCCTTCTTCTAACGCGCGATCCGGAACAAAATTTAATTCTTCGCGCGATGCACCAAGCAGCCACGCGCGAAAATTTTGAACTGCCTCCCGTGAGTTTGGCGGTTCACAACGCGATTCCAGTCGCCAGTGGGCTGGGAAGCAGCGCGGCCGCAATCATCGCTGGGATTTCTTTGGCTTTTGGAATTGCCGGACGAACCATGAATGAAGATTCCGCTCTGCGCTATGCTGCGGAAATCGAAGGGCACGGTGACAATGTCGCTGCGGCGCTGATGGGCGGGCTAGTGGTGACGTCAGTGCGGTCGGACGGCAGTGTTTTTGCCCTCCGTAAGAAATGGCCAAGAGAAATTCGCATCGTGGCTGTTTCTCCGGACCTTGAATTGAACACCACAGGCTCGCGTGCCGTCCTTCCCCAAACAGTTCGACGCGAAGATGCGATTCACAATTTGCAGCGCTCGGCTCTTTTTATCGCAGCCCTGGAAGAGCGGCGCCTCGATCTCCTCTGGGACGCGATGCAAGACAGACTGCATCAACATTGCCGCCAGCATCTGATTCCTGGTTTGGCAGGAATACTGAGCCAGCCTCGCTTTCTTGGTTTGCTCGGAATTGCGTTGAGCGGCGCAGGACCGAGCGTCGTGGCCTTAGCCACCGAAAATTTCGACGAAATTGGCAAATCCATAGCCGCTCACTTCGAGACCGCCGGGTTGAGCACCACGATTCGTTGCTTGTCCGTTCCCGACCACGGATCAACGACTACCGCCAAGCCCTGAGAGGAATAATCGCGTCCCGCTAATCTACTGGATCAAAAAATTACGATATCGTCTCAAGCGTGAGGGGGAAGAATTTTGCAATCTCGTCACTCAGACCATCCGCCGGTCCCGTCGCGCCACGGCTTTGGTGAAGCGATTTGGCCAGCGTCCCACCAAAAGAATTGCGGGAGATTCCACACGAGGAGCGAGAGCGGGAAGATTCGTCGATTCGCGAGACGCGGGATACCACAAGGCACGGAGCCTCGGGACGAACACCACTCGCCAGCAACCGCTCCTGAAGCCGGGCATGTATATAGCGAAGGTAACCTGGCAATTTTTTACGTCTTTTCGATAACCGCTGTGTTTCGGAAAAACTTTAATACGATCAACCTTCCGTTCGTTTTTCACTGCAAAACATAGAGGCTGGTTTCGCTTCCTGCCTTCCGGTGAGACCGCAACGGACCAGAAGATCATGAAGCGGATCGCTGAGCGGTTCGAGAAATTGGCCGGTATGACTGCCGAACTTAGCAAGAAAATTGGGATGTAAGACAGCTACAGTCGCGTGCTACATTTCCTTTGTTCTGTTACATCCTGCGTGAGAATTACGCTTCAGAGCACGTCGATAAAATTCGGCGGAAAGTGAAATCCCGACAAGTACCTTGTTTCTTATGTGCGAACAAGGCCATGCAAGGCGGTACCAGGCTCCGCATTCAATGGGTCGAATCCCACCCTCTCCGCTAGTCATTTCTCTCTTGCCGGGCTGTTTCTCTAAAGTCCCCTCTCTTTGCAAGCGGTAACATCCTTGATTCTAGGCGGGCAGGTCGCAAGTGACTGCTCATCGGGGAGACAGATCTTGCTGGGCAAGGTTCCTCCGCGACGTTCGGTTTCTTCCGGTTCCAGCGAATCCTCGGTGTCCTAATCATTTTCAACCAATGTGCAAAACACTTCCCTCCTAGAACTCAACTTCAGACGGCAGAGGCGCTACAAGGCAAGTGACAGCAATAAGTTAAGTGGTACCCGCAATAGTAGGCCTCCGTCAAACACCTAGGATTGGCAGACAGATTGCAGCCAAATGTGATACTGATACCGGCATATACCTGATATGCCGTGGTTTGCATCTCTCAGTTCTAATAGGGATTGCGTTCAAGCGTTCGGGAAGCTATAGATGCAAAAGAAAAAGCTAGGCACTCGCTGCACTGCTTACCTATTGCCCTCGAACGATCACTCGCTGTGGCTAGCTAATACGCCTTCAGCGGGGCGGATTTTCGCGCGTTTGATTATTGTGGCGAACTCTCGAAACACAATTTGAGTGAATCGAGGTCGTCCGCAAGGACAACGAAGCGAAATGCTTTTGTAACGGCGGCCTATAGCATGGAATTTGACGAAAGCATCAAGCAGAGACGATCCGTCCGGAGGTATCAGGAAAAGCCTGTCGCGGAGTCCACCGTCCAGTGCCTGCTTGATCTGGCCAGGCACGCTCCTTCCTCCATGGATGGACAGCCTTGGCACTTCCTTTTGATTCGCGAGGAAAAAACAAAAAAAGAAATAGCGGCGATTAAGAACAGGTATTGCCCGGCCGAAAAGCGCGCTTACGCAGCGGATTTTCTGGAGAAGGCGCCAGTCATCGTCGTCGTGTGTGTAGAGAAAGAGCGATCTTTTGGCCGCGGACTTGAAAACGGCGTTCTGGCAGGCGGCTACCTGATGCTCGCGGCTTGCACGCGGGGGCTTAGCGGCGTTTACATGACGCCGTATTCAGCCCAGGAACCAAAATTGGCGGAAGAGCTTGGCCGGCTCCTAAGGATTCCGAAGAACATTGATCCGATCACAATAATTCCGCTGGGATATCCCGAGGGAGCTCCGCCTGCAAAAACTTTGCGGCCTCTCGAAGAGATGGTGCACTTTGAGCGATTTTGAAAAGGATTTTTCCGAATGCATTGATACCAAATGGACCGCGGACACCAGTGTGGTTCTAAGGTACCGGAATGCGTTCCGGTTCGGCACGAACGATGGGGAAGACGCGCGCTTCAAAGACCTGCTGCTAAAGACGAGCATTAAAGAGGGGGCGCGGATCTTTCCTCTGCTGACGTACAAAGGGGTGGAAATCCACCTGATGGACGAAAGCTCGTTAATGCAAACCAAAACGCTGAAATCGATCGATGGCTGCGTTTCGATTGCGAAATGCATCTTAGGAGGCCACGACAAAATCGTTTTCGAGTCAGGCGGAAACACCGGGAGGGCCCTGACGGAGTACGGCGTAAAGGCGGGATTGGAGACTTTCCTGTTCTTGCCGGAAGAGAATATCGGTCTGCTGCCGAGCAAAGTGTTCAAATCCAAGAAGGCACACTTGATTTCCGTGAAAGAGCCGGGAATGGTGAAGGAAGCGGCGCAGAAGTTCACGGAGTTCTACGGATTTAAACACGTGCCGGAGACAAGCTGGCGTTATGAGGCCTCGCGGTTTAGAGGTCTGTTTATTTTGGAACACATGTTGGAGCATGTTCCGTTTGATTGGATCGTGCAAAGCATCAGTGCCGCATTTGGCCCGATCGGAATTTATTGGGCATTCGAGAAGTTTGGAAAGAAGCTGGCCACCGTGCCTAGATTCATGGGGATTCAGCAGGAAGCAAATTGCCCGATGTACCGGGCGTGGAAATCGGGAAAGGCGGTGCGGCCGATCGCAGTAGATTCCACAGCGAAGTTGCTGGCAAGAGTAATGTACGACTTCAAGCCGCACACCTACGGAACGTACAAAGATTTCGCCAAAGTTCTGCGCGCAACCCGCGGGGACCTGACCACGCTGAATCAAAGTGAATTTTACCGCTTCATCGAACAACGCTTCGACGGCAACGACATCCTGGACATCCTCAAGAAACAAGGCATCCGAATTTCGCCAAATCTTGAAGAGAAAACGGGATTGATGGCATTGGCGGGAGCGTTGAAGGAAATCGATAAGGGCACCATTCCGAAAGGCTCCAGGATTCTAAGCTGCTTGACGAGCGGTGTGACTTCGACCGATGGGAAGGCCAAAGCGGAGTATAAGATCAGCCGCCTGCAAGACATGCTGGAAAATTACGAAACGAAGCTCTCGCCGCGAGAAGCGTATGGATAAAGAATCTAAGCATGTGACGCTCAAGGACTCGACCTTACGAGAAGGTCTGGATACGCCCGGGGTTAACTTCTCCACAGAACAGGCATTGCGCATCGCAAAAGCTCTGGACCAAGCTGGCGTGCCAGAACTTGAGATCCTGGCCCCGGCCAGAGTCATGAAGGATTTGGAGTTTGCGCGCAGGCTTCGACGGGAAGCACTGGGAGCAAAGACCTCTGGGTTGGTTTACGCTAACCGCTCCGATTGGAAAATCGAAATAGAGGCTGCCGCTGGGTGTTTGGACAGGTTCGACGTCTTAATCCCTCTTTCCGCGCAAAGAAAGCCGTTTGACTGGAAAGAGAAAAGTGCTCGTATGTCGGAGGCTCTGGATTTTTGCGCAGAGAACGGAACCAAAGTTGGCGTTGGCTTTCCGCATTCAACGCAAGTTGAGATTGATTTCCTGTTGGAAATAGCGGCGATTGCGATTCAGAAAGGTGCCAATCGGATCACCATCTACGATACGAACGGAAGCTCCGATCCGTTTGCAGTGCAATCGTTAATCGCGCGACTGCGGCAAAAATGCGGCGTAGCGATTTTCTTTCACGGGCACAACGACCTGGGGCTTGCGGCGGCAAATTCCTTAGCTGCCGTTTTCGCCGGAGCTGATGGCTTAGATGTGACGGTGAATGGGCTGGGAGACCGGGCTGGCAACGCCTCGCTCGAACAAGTTGCCATGGCCTTTTACGTGAAAGGTTTCCGAACGGGAATCGATCTGGAAAATTTGACTGAACTTTCAAGAATTGTGGAAGAAGAAAGCGGAGTGAGAATCTCGAAGCTGGCTCCGGTGGTTGGAGAGTTTATATTGTCTCATCGATCGGCGAGCCACCTGGAAGTTCCGGAAGTTTTTGAGGCTTTCGATCCGCAAGTGATCGGATCGCGAAGGAAGTTGACCAATCCTTGACCATGGGGTCTTGAGGACACAAACGGCTCGCCGACAAACATGAGTACCACCTCTCGCCCGAGTGCTGGTCTCCCGCATCCATCGTGGAACCACGCGCCGGACAAGTCTGCCCTGCTAACGAGCGAGTTCGTTCGCTTCGAGAAAGAAGAAATCAATCAATCCATCGGGGATCGTTTCGAACAGCGGGTTCACAAACACCCTAGTAATGTCGCGGTGAAAACGCGAAATCATTCGGTGACATATTCGGAATTAAACAAGAGTGCGAACCGCATTGGCCGAGGCATTCTTGCTCAGAGCCGTAACGAAGCGAAGCCCGTGGCGCTGCTGCTGGAAAAGAACGCGGCGATGATTGCGTCGATGCTCGGTGTGCTGAAGGCAGCAAGAGTGTATGTGCCGCTCGATCCGGCGCATCCGAGAGCTAGGCTCCTCCAAATATTGGATGACTCCGAGACAGAACTTCTGATTACTGACAACAAACATCTCCCCACAGCGAAAGGACTGGAGCACAGCACGAGGCAGGTCTTAAATGTGGACCAGGTTGATTCCAGTATTTCGTCCGACGATATGGGCCTTTCCGTTTCTCCGGATGCTGCCTGCTACATCATTTACACATCGGGATCGACTGGTGAGCCGAAAGGCGTGGTACAAACTCATCGCAACGTGCTGCACAACACCATGTGGCATACCAATAGCCTGCACCTCTGCGCTCAGGACCGATTGACGCTGCTGGCTTCGGGAGCTACTGGTCAAGCTGTGACAGATATTTATGGTGCCACTCTGAATGGAGCCACGCTGCACCCGTTTGATATCCGAGAAGATGGTTTGACCTGGCTGGCCAGCCGCCTGATTGAAAATGAGATCACGATCTATCATTCGAGCACATCCGTGTTTCGCGCGTTCGTGGATTCGCTTTCTGGAGACGAAGATTTTTCACGGATACGGTTGATCAAGTTGGGTGGCGAACCGGTATCGCGAAAGGAACTCGATTCTTTCAAAAAACACTTTCCAGCAGAATGCAAACTGGTGAACACACTATCGGCCACCGAAACGGGCGCTATACGACAACACATGATGGATGCGAGCGCGACCATAAGCGGAGAGATTGCTCCCGTTGGGCTTCCTGTTGATGACAAGAGACTTCTACTGCTGAACGATGCGGGTGAGGAAGTGGAGCTGGGAAGCGTAGGTGAAATCTGCATCGAGAGCGCTTACCTGGCTCGCGGCTATTGGCGCAAACCCGAGCTGACCGCTGCCGCCTTTTCCGTCAGCCCGTCTGCGAAAGGGGTACGAATCTATCGCAGCGGTGACCTAGGGCGTATGGATGGAAGTGGCCATCTGACTTATCTGGGGCGCAGGGACTCCCGTTTAAAGATTAGAGGTTACACGGTAGAGATAGCCGAGATCGAAGCGGCGCTCCGCGGAATTAAAGGCATAAGCGAAGCGGCAGTTGTAGCGCATGATTACGGCATCGAGCGGCGAATCGCCGCTTACTTCATTCCTGAACGTGGAATCGAGTTGAGTGCAGGTACGCTGCGCAAGCACATGGCTACCGTTTTGCCGGGTTTCATGATTCCTTCCGCCTTCGTATATCTGGAGTCGATGCCGCGCACACCGAACGGCAAAGTCGATCGCCGAGCGCTGCCACCGCCAGAGACTTCCAGGCCGAAGCTGGATGCGGATTTCATCGCGCCTCGTACCGCTCTGGAAGAGAAGGTTGCGGCGATTTGGGTGGATGTTCTGGGTATCTCGCCCATTGGAGTCAGTGATAACTTTTTTGATCTGGGCGGCAATTCGTTAATGGCCGCACAGGTGCTATCCAGGTTGTACAGAGTGTTCGGCACCGATGTGTCGATGAGGAATTTCTTTGAGAGCCCAACCGTAGCGGCGATGGGCCTGGCAGTGGTGCAGAACAAAGCAGAAAGAATAAGCGAAGCGAATGTAGCGCGTATTTTGGATGAGCTGGCGTCGTCTTCGAGTGACGTAGCAATAATCGAAAGTGAGGAAAGAAAACATACCCACATCGGCGGGACAGGATGAGCGAGCTTCGAGAACGAATCGCAAAACTGACGCCTGAACAGCTCGCGCTGCTTCAAAAACGGCTCGATCAGGATGTGCCGGGGTCCCCCGCGGCGCGATTAATCCCTCGGCGAGGGAAAAAAGGCCCCAGCGCACTTTCCTTTGCGCAGGAACGACTTTGGTTTTTGGATCAGTTCGAACCGCAGAGCCCGGTTTATAACATTACCTGTATCGAGCGTATAAACGGCGTCCTTAATCGAAACGCGTTGGAGCAGGCGTTGAATGAGGTAGTGGTTCGACACGAATCCTTGCACACGATCTTTCGGTCAGTGGACGGGATTCCCATGCAAGAGGCAGTCTCCAATCCCAGGCTGACCGTCAAGGTGATTGAGCTCACCGATGACGATGGCTCTGAGGACCACGTCCGACGCTTGCTGAGGACAGAAGCTCGGCGGCCGTTCGATCTGGCTAGCGACTTGCCGATTCGCGCTACCTTGGTGCGTCGCAATGAAGAAGAACATTGGCTGGTTCTGGTGATGCATCACATCGCGTCGGATGGCTGGTCGATGGGCGTATTACTTCGGGAGATCAGCGAGTTGTATCAGTCAGCTTGCAATGGAGAGCCGGCGCAGCTTTCTGAACTGCCGATCCAGTACGCGGATTTCGCACATTGGCAACGGCAATGGCTGCGAGGTGAAGTTCTAGAGAGGCAAGTCTCTTATTGGAAGAAGCGGTTGGATGGAGCCCCACGCGTTCTGGCACTGCCTACCGATCGACCGCGACCGGCGCAACAAACACTTGCTGGCGCGCGCGAAACTTTATTTTTTTCCGAAAGCATGACTGAGTCGCTACGCGACTTGGCGCGGCGAGAAGGCTCCAGCCCGTTCATGGTCATGTTGGCTGCGTTGCAAGTTCTGCTGCACCGCTACACCGGGGAGCTGGATGTGGCGGTCGGAACGGCCATCGCCAACCGAACAAGAGTGGAACTCGAGCCGCTGATCGGATTTTTCGCAAACACGCTTGTTTTAAGAACTGACTTCAGCGGACATCCTAGTTTCCGGCAACTTTTGAAACGCGTGCGCGACGCGGCCCTAGAAGATTATGCGCACCAAGACTTGCCCTTCGAAATTTTAGTGGACGCGATTCAACCGGAGCGCAGCCTTAGCTACTCACCTTTGTTTCAGGTGATGTTTATTTTTCAAAACACACCAGCCAGAACTCTGACGATGCCGGGAGCAAACACACAAGCGTTGAAGATCGATCCAGGCACTGCGAAGTTCGACCTAACGCTCACGCTGGAAGATAACGGTGCGCGCTTTACGGGATCATTCGAGTACAACACGGACCTCTTCGAAGCGGCGACGATTCGGAGGATGCAGCGCCATTTCCAGACGTTGCTGGAAGCGGTGGTTCAGAAACCCGACGAACCCGTTTCCACTTTGCCGATCCTGACGGAGGCGGAACGCAGCCAAATTGTGATCGAGTGGAATGATACGAAGCGAGATTTTCCGCGCATCTGCGTTCACGAGTTGTTTGAAGCCCAAGTGGAAAAGACTCCGGAGGCTGTTGCGTTGGTCTGGGAAGAACAACAGCTAACTTATCGTGAACTAAACCGCAGAGCGAATCAGTTGGCACACGAACTTCGCAGACTGGGCGTGGGTCCGGAGAGCAGAGTGGGTATTTGCGTGGAGCGCTCCCCGGAAATGCTAGTCGGGCTTTTGGGCATTCTGAAAGCGGGCGGCGCCTACGTTCCGTTGGATCCGGCGTATCCGCAAGAGCGACTCGATTTCATGATCCAAGACGCCGAGCTGCATGTGTTGCTGATCCAAGAACGTCTCCGAGCGAAAATTTCACAATCGAAAACTCAAGTCGTTTGCATCGATTTGCATTGGGAGAATATTTCCAAGCAGGGCGAAGAAAATTTAAAAAGCGAAGCAGGCCTAGAAAACCTTGCTTATGTAATTTACACCTCTGGATCAACCGGCTCGCCTAAAGGCGTTCAGATAACGCATCGCGCTTTGGCTAACTTTCTCGCCGCGATGCAGACGGAACCGGGGCTGACTTCGAAAGATACGCTGTTGGCGCTGACGACCATTTCGTTCGATATCGCTGCGTTGGAAATTTATTTGCCGCTTGTGGTTGGCGCGCGCCTGATTTTGGCGAGCCACGAGCTGGCCATGGATGGTCAGAGACTGCAAGAAACTCTGACGGCGCAACGAGTGACTTGTATGCAAGCTACGCCCGCCACTTGGCGTTTACTGATCGATGCAGGATGGGCGGTCAGGAAGGATCTCAAGATTCTTTGTGGCGGAGAGGCCTTGCCTCGGGACCTTGCGAATGACTTGGTAGAGAGAGGCTCTTCGGTTTGGAACATGTACGGGCCTTCGGAAACCACGGTGTGGTCGGCCGTGCGCCAGATCACGCGAGAGGATGGGCCTGTTCCTGTGGGCCGCCCGATAGCAAATACCGAGTTTTATATTCTCGACAAGGAACTGCAGCCTGTCCCGGTGGGAATAGCCGGCGAGTTGCACATTGGAGGTGAAGGACTGGCGCGCGGGTATTGGCATCGTCCTGAACTAACGAACGAGAAATTTATCCCGAATCCCTTCGCAGAAAAAAGTGGTGCGCGGCTGTACAAAACCGGGGATTTGGTTCGTTACCGGTTGGACGGGAACATTGAGTTTTTCGGCCGGTTGGATGATCAAGTCAAAATTCGCGGCTTTCGTGTGGAACTGGGAGAGATCGAGACACTGCTGGGTGCGCATCCTGCGATCCAGGCGGCCGCAGTTGTGATGCGCGACGAGGCACTGGGAGACCGGCGCTTAGTGGCTTATATAACGTTGCGATCGGGAGCGACAGTCGCGCCGGAAGAATTACGAGTTTATCTCAGACGCAAACTTCCCGACTACATGCTGCCCAACAGATTCGAATTTTTGGGAAGGCTGCCGCTGACTCCCAATGGAAAGGTGGATCGGCGTGCGCTACCCGCGCCAAGGACTTCCAGGCCTGAAGGCGAATTCCGATATGTGGCGCCGCGCACAGAGGCCGAAAAAAATCTTGCGAAGATCTGGGCCGAAGTTCTGAAGCTCGATCGCGTGAGCATTCACGATAACTTTTTCGATCTCGGTGGGCATTCGCTTCTGGCTACGCAGGTGATTTCGCGAATCGCCGGCAAACTGCAAACGAATTTTCCCGTGCGCGCTCTTTTTGAAAATCCCACAGTGGCCGGACTTGTCTCACTGATAGTTGCTCCGGCCTCGGTGAAGGAGACGTCGGGTATCGTTCGGATTCAGTCCGAAGGTTCGAAAGCTCCGTTCTTTTTCATTGGCGAAGGGGGATCAATCGGTCCATTGGCATCCCAACTAGGGTCGGATCAACCGCTGTTGGGAGTTCGTCCTCTGGATTCAGATCTCCAGAAGCTGAGAGTGCCGTTCAAGCTGGAAGACATCGCCGCTTCTATGGTTCAAACATTGCGAAGCGTTCAGCCCCGCGGCCCGTACTATTTGGCTGGTCAATGCAACAACGGGATATTTGCCTATGAAGTTGCGCAGCAACTGCGCGCCCAGGGAGAAGATGTAAATCTGCTCGCATTGCTCGGGACTTGGAATCCCGCGTGGTGGCGGAAATTTTCAAAGTCGCAAAGATTTCGAATGCGGCTCTATCGCCGAGGGCGGAGTGTCCTAGGTTTCCTGGCCAAATTGAAGCGGGTGAACTCCAAGAAATTCCTAGCTGAGCTTCCTGAATCTATATATTTCCATGTAGCCAGCTTCAGATTCAGGATGTGGAATACCTCTTATAAGTTTCTCGTGGCCGCGAACGGACCTGTCGGCGATCCATTCCGCAGATTTGACAGGCTGGGGCACATCACTGTTCCCAACTATCAGCCGAAACCATATTCGGGACGGGTTCTTCTGGTTTCGCGAGGCGATTGGGACGACGAGCGCGATGTTCAAAATCGAAGGATGGGCTGGAACAGCGGCTTGCTGGTCGAAAAGCCTGAAGTACGATCTCTCCCTGCAAGTCACCGAGGAATGCTTGTGGAACCAAATCTTGGAGTCTTGGCGAAGATCTTACGAGATTTTCTTGTGGACGCCCAAGAGTCGGAAAACGGAAAACCTTCCATGCACGCGGTGACCGCAAGCAGTCGCGTTTGTGAATGAAGACACGCTTGCAACTGGATCGGGTTATTCGCCCCTACAACTAATACGAAGGGACACGGGCGAAACTACTGGTGACGCCGTATCCAGCTGATAGAAAGTATGTCGGCGACTGTAATGCTGCGGTCCCCGTGCCTTGCGTTTCGGAGTCGGCCACAGAATAGCGACGATAAAGAAAGTGAGAATTAGAAAACCCGTGAGAGTCACGCGGACACCGGTTGTGCTTCTTTTTCTTCCTCGGTCCTATAAGTGTGGCGCCATGATCGGCAGAGTAAATCCAAGTGGACACCGCTCCATTTCTGCCCGCAAGAAATTCATATCGTCTGCCGCGTGTGAATACCGCCTGAAAGTAATATCTGATCCTTTTGAGTGGCCCATGATTCGCTTAAGGACGCTTGTGTTCATACTCGTGTTGAAAAAGATGGTTTTGGTTTACCAAAGGGGCGAACGGGATGAGCGAGTCAGGCAAGACAAAGAATAGGCTTGCGCACAACAAGTCCCAACGGATTGAGAACTTCAAATTGAAGGTCGAAGTATTTTCCGCGATATAGCAATTGCAATGGCCTTGGAGGTAAACTAGTGGCGATCGATGCCCTCTGTCAGGTTGTATCCGTTGACAATAAAGGGCTTATGTGTATGTACGGCAATTCTACGTACATGTCCCTTGACACGCCCCGGCAAATTGCCGTACACTCATTTTCGTAGTTGGAGGATTCAGCTATGTCACAGGTAGCACGAGCCACAAACAAATTAGAGCGCATGGAAACCAGGCTTAAGCCGGATCAGAAACGGTTGATTGAACACGCTGCGGATCTGCAAGGTACCACTCTTACGAATTTCGTCCTTGCGAATGTGCTTCCGGTCGCAGTAGCGACTATTAAGGAATCAGAGACATTACGTTTGCGGGCCGAAGATCGTGAGGTTTTTATCAACGCTTTGCTTAACCCGCCGAAAGCCAACGAATTTGCAAAGGGTGCGGCCGCTCGCTATAAGAGACAAGTGAGTTTTTGATTGGAAGCGGATAACGACGACCTTCATTTCAAATCTGAGCCGCTCGGGTCGAAGCATAACCGAGCGGCTTTTTCTTGTGGCGACGATCATCTTGACGCCTATCTTAAGACCCAGGCGAATCAGGAGCGTAAGAAGAAACTCTGCGCTGTTTTCGTATTGACGCCGGACGGAAAAACTATCGCGGGCTTTTACACACTGTCTCAATATTCAGTTGAAATAGGCCAAATCCCCGAAGATATCGCGCATAAGTTGACACGATATAACGAGGTCCCCGCTACTTTAATCGGACGACTTGCCAGGAGTATCGATTATCGCGGTAAACGTGTAGGCGAAAAGCTGCTGTTGGACGCATTGCGACGATGTCTCGATATTAGTCGAGAGGTAGGATCTTGGGCTGTGATCGTTGATGCTAGAGACGAGACATCCGCTGCTTTTTATAGAGAATTTGGCTTCGTTGATTTTCCTAACATAGCGAAGCGCCTGTTTCTAACAACTGAAACAATCGAAGACATGTTCGCATAACTCGGCCTTCGAAAAGTGGTCCTTTCTACCCTGATCCAGGGTTGTTGTCGAACCACTCGCGAAGTGCCTCAGCTTTCTGGAGTGCGCGTAGAAACGCGTCATACGAGGAACGAATCGATAGGCGTCGCTGCCGATGGCGCTTGAACCGCGCCAGAACCGAATCGGAGAAATTCAGCGTCTATCCAGAATCACCGATCTTGTAGGTGGTCACGTTGAGGAGCAAACCGGAATGGACAGGTCTGGCCATTTCTTCCAGACTTCGGCGCCTCTTGCGAAAAGAAACGCCGATCCGCACTGAAAGCCACAACATCATGTGTCGGACCGAAGTTGGGCTGAAAGTGCGACGATTCTGGGATTGGGCACACGTTTAGTCGCAATCGTGTGCACTTTTTCTGAGCGCAGGGATTCGGGTCAAGAGTATTGAGACGAATCCGAACGAGGGCGTCCTTCACCGGATGGCCCCGTTCTCCTCGCTGCTCGCTCTCTCCCAAAAAATCTCGGATGAAATCCTCGCCCCTTCGGTTGCGAACACCTTCAAGGGTCGGGCGCTCCGAGCGTTCTCGCCAGTCGCGCAAGCACTGCTCGGTGCTCACAGCATGCTGCGGGTAACAGGCTAGCAGCTTAGCTGAAACCGAGTACCGGGTGCGGCGTGTACGGTTCTTCGAGCGACGCAATCTCTTCAGATGTAAGCCGCAGCGATAGTGCGGCGACGGCATCGGTAAGATGATTCTGCTTGGTAGCGCCCACAATCGGCGAAGTGACAAACGGTTTGCTGAGCATCCAGGCAAGCGCAAGTTGAGCGCGGGGAAGGCCACGCTTTTTGGAGAGCTCACCGAGCCGGTCGACCACTCTACGGTCTGCTTCTTCCGTCTTCGAATACAGCGTCTTGCCAAACTGATCCGTCTCGAAGCGTTTTGTGCTCTCGGTCTGCCACGGGCGTGCCAGACGTCCACGCGCGAGCGGACTCCATGGAAGTATACTAATGCCTTCGGCTTGGCAGAGCGGCATCATCTCTCGTTCTTCTTCACGATTGAGCAGATTGTAATGATTCTGCATGGAAACGAATCGCGTCCAACCGTGGCGATCCGCAAGATACAACGCCTTCGAGAATTGCCACGCATACATGGAAGACGCTCCGATATAGCGAGCCTTGCCCGACTTGACTACGTCGTGCAGCGCTTCAAGCGTTTCTTCGATCGGCGTCTCGTAATCCCAGCGGTGGATTTGATACAAGTCCACGTAGTCGGTTCCGAGACGACGCAGGCTCTGGTCGAGTTCATAAAAGATTTCTTTGCGCGAGAGGCCTTGGCCATTCGGCTCGTCGCGCATCTGGGCATGCACCTTAGTCGCGATTACAATGGCTTCGCGTCGGGCATGTGCGCCCAGAAATCGCCCAAGGACCTCTTCGCTGGCCCCCGCTGAATAAACGTTGGCGGTGTCGAAAAAATTGATTCCCAAATCAAGCGACTGACGTAAGAAAGGCTGACTCTCTTCTTCATTCAGGGCCCAGGCGTGGCTGCCGGGCTTGATTTTTCCGGTGGCGGGTTGCCCATAGGTCATGCAGCCCAGGCAGATGCGCGAAACCTTAAGTCCCGTATGGCCAAGATTGACGTAGTCCATTATTTCTCCAAAATGATTCCAAGTCACTATTTGAGATGCGCCCCAGGCTCTTTTGTTGCGTTAGAAATTCTTTGCGGGGCGGTGAAGGGAGGGCGTGTCGCATAAACCGCATGACGCACGCTAGGGAAGCATCGAAATCGGTGTGTGCGTCGTTCCATCGCCTAAGCAAAACGTTCATGGTCCCGAGTGAGTTACGGTCCCAGTTCCAACCCGCCTACGTACAAAACGGTGCAAATCATCATCGAGCCAAAGCGAAAGTCGCTAAAGGTCCTCAGCCGTTTTTCTTTGCGCTATTTTCTGGAATCATTACTTTTCAAGGCGTAAATGCGCCCGAGCATGATAGGCGCTCAAATATTTAGGGCCTGGCAAAATAAAAGATACTTCTGCGCCAATGAAGGGATTCCCGACAATCGAAGAGGTCGAGAAGGCCGACAAAGAGAAGCGAGCGCGCTGGTATCGCTTTCTTTACTGCTGCGGACCAGAAGATCATGAGGCGGATTGCTGAGCGGTTCAACAAGTTGGGGGGGCATGACTCCTGGACTCAGCAGGAATATTGGAAGTAGAGGTACTATGATCCTGTGCTACATCCAACGTTCGAATTAGCCTTCAAAACGAGTCGGAGTAGCTGCGCCTGCGGGCTAGGGCCTGGTGACACGGAGCTTGCCTCGATTCGTTATCAGGGTTACGCCGGTTACAGCCTCCCAGCTAGGCCGATAACTAGGGATGGTTCTGATACTAGATAAATTCTGGACTCTTGATTCCGACGAGTCAAATGAGTGCATTTACTTGCTCTTCTTGAAAAACACTTCAGGAGAGAGCTTAAAACGCTTGCTGAGCCGTTCTATGTGACCGAGATTTAATTCCTGTCGTCCACTCAGAATGTCTGAAACCACACCCTCGGAGCCAAAGACTGACGGTACGAGATCTTTTTGACGGAGTTCATTTGCAGCTATCAACTCCGCCAAAACTTCTCGCGGAGACGCATCATCGATAGGGTACTGCTCGTCTTCGTACGCTTCAACCAATAGAGTCAAAACTTCCATATAAGCTTTCTCCGCCGCTGTTAGATGTTTTTGCCGCTCCATCTTCAAAAGCAACGCGGTGTATCGCTCGTTCTGCGCTTCTGATGTAATGGGTTTCGGGGTATCCAAACCCTTCAGCGTATCTTTCTCAATCGCAGTCGCAATCATTTTTCCACCCTCCCCGGTCATACTCAGCGTGGGTCAAGATATGCAAAATATAAACATTTTTAGCAGTAAAACGGATGTACGAAACTAAACGGCATTTGTTACCGCCTACATTAAAAACGATACAAGTTCCAACTAAACTAACCGTGTTGAATGTCAGTCGAATCTCTGGGAAATTGCTCCACTTCTCCTTCTTAACTATTTTGTACCAAGCTCGTAACGCCCCGCCCCACTCTGGATGATCCTTAATAGCGTCTAGAATCGTCTTCTTCTTAATCACCTTCACGTAACAAATCTTCGCATATTACGAAGTTTTGTCAACTGAAATCTTCGTATTTCACGAAGTTGAGTACGAGGGCGGTCGGTTTCGCACGCCGGTAACCGCCCCTACTCCCTAGCGAACGGTCGCCCGGTAGAAAATTCTGAAAACCTGATCTTATGCGGCGCCGTAAATCACACGGCGAACGAAAACTTTCCTTTCGTGACGACAACCGGATAAACATTAAAAGTCCACCGGGACCGAGCCGTTCCGTTTGGTCTTTGGCGACGAACGGCAGAAAATAGGCTCCGGGAGAGGTACTTTCAATCCGTTGACTTTGACTTGCAGAGCGGTTCTGTTCGATATGGATGGTACGCTGGTCGATTCTACTTGTGTGGTTGAACGCGCCTGGGGCTGGTGGGCGAATCGGCATGACGTTTCGCTAGAGGCCGTACTCTGGTTCTCCCATGGACGTCCAACGATCGCGACGATGGAGCATTTCTTGCCCGGGCGTGACCATGCTCAGGAACTGGACGAGATGGATCGTTATGAGGAGACAGAGCTGGAAGGTATTGTGGCTGTACGGGGAGCAATGCAAGTTGTGGGCGCGCTCCGGAAGCATCCGTGGGCAATCGTGACTTCGGCTCGGAGGACGCTTGCGGAGGCGCGCGTCACAGCCGCAGGTTTGCCACTTCCGAAGGTCATTGTGCCTGCGGATGAGATCCGGAATGGTAAACCAGACCCGGAAGGCTTCTTGCGTGCCGCCGAGCTATTGGAAGTACCACCCAAGGAGTGCCTGGTATTCGAAGACACACGTCCTGGCATTGAGGCTGGAATGAACGCCGGCATGCAGGTCGTGGCGATTCTGACCACTGTGGCTGCCAACAAGTTGAGACATCGTCCGTTCATTCAAGATTTCCGTGACGTGACGATCCGGCCGGAAGGCGACCATTTGAAAGTTGACGTAATCCAAGTGCGCCTACCGGACAAATAAAGTGCTACTTCTAAAAACTGATTTTCCGAATACGCAATTCATCATCACGACCTATGATCGCGTGTGGGCCGGCCAGATGAAATCAGCCGGGCTCGTCACGGCAAAAACGTCAGTCGTTTTTCACAGCTGGAACATCGATACCAGCCCGTTGGTCGAATCCGATCAGGAAATCTGGGAAGAAATCGCGAAAGCGCTGGAAAAGGGGAAGGTGGTCAGTTTTTACAGCTTTTCCAGCAGCTCGTCCACACTACGCTCGTAGTTCCTTCTGACGAGCCGCCGTGCCGTTCAATGAAGTGTTTCTTGACAGGAGTTCCTAACAAGTGTATGTATGTTTCGCTTAATCCCCCTGGACATTTCAATCAACTGTAAAAAGGAATCTCTACAAGGGCGAGTGTCTGTCGCTCGGGTGCTGATTTTTGATAGTGGTTCTTTCGAAATCGAGTTTCGTAACTCAGCTTCCACCATCGGCAGTGCGCATCACCAACCTGTCAGTTCTGGAGGATGGAACCCCGCTAACTTTGCTTCCAGGAACAACCACCGGGGCTGTTCGTACCGGTTCCCATTCGTGCTTTGACGGACGAGCCGAACCGCGCACTGCGATAACTCCGCGCCCTGCCACGTCAGCCAAAGTACGACAGCGCCCGAGTGGGTTTAAGAGGAGGTTGCCGAGATGAACAAACTTGGCTCTTCTCGACCTTCCAATTATTCCTCTAAATGCCGTTCAACACCCGCGAACTGGGAAGCAAAACTGCACGTGAGCAGGACTCTTCTCCTGCTCTGTTTCCTTTTTCTCGGCTCGTCCGCGTTTGCCCAGACCACGTTGACTCCTGCCACAATGTCATTCGGCAATCAGGCGGTCAGCGTCGCGAGCGTTCCGAAGACCGCAACATTCGAGAATACCCAGAGTGTCCCGCTGGCGATCAGTAGCATTGTCAGTTCGGGGACTGCTGCGGCTGATTATGCCTGGGGTGGGAACTGTCCGATCAGTCCAAGCACGCTAGGCGCTGGGCGGAGCTGCAGCATTACGGTTACGTTTACACCGTCGGCCCTGGGAAGTCGCTCGGCGTCGCTGAAGATTACCGATAGCGCTTCCACGAGCCCTCAGTCGATTAGTCTGACAGGTACCGGTGTGGATCCGGTTACTGTTCTCCCGACTAGTTTGACATTTGCCAGTCTCCTCGTGGGAACGGCGAGCGCCGCTCAGACAGTCACTCTAACAAATGGTCTCAAGACTGAACTGGCCATTTCAACGGTCGCGACCGGCGGAGATTTCACTGTGTCGAGCAACGGCTGCGGTTCGAGCGTTGGCGCAGGAGCTAAGTGCACCATCGGGGTGACATTTACTCCGACGGCCGTCGGTGCGCGAAATGGAACACTCACGGTTAACGACAGCGCCTTCGGGAGCCCTAATCTGGTCAAGCTTAGCGGCACGGGCAATGATACTGGGCTGACCGCAATCACTGTGACGCCCGCAAATTCTTCGATTGTTCAAGGGAATACGCAGGAGTTTACTGCTACCGGGCACTTTAAGAGCGGTAGCACGGAAAATCTGACGGCTTTCGTCGCGTGGAGTTCCAGCAAGCCGAATGTGGCGACAATCATCCCGGGAGGTCTCGCGACGGGAGTCACATCTGGAGGATCGCAGGCCCCGAACTGGATAATATATCCGACTTGCGGTACGACTCCGTGCGGGCTGCCGAATCCAATCGCAGTGGAGGGAACGCACTATCCCACCAATTTATCGCTCGGGACGGCAGCAACACCGTATCGACGGAACTGGACGCACATGGTTTACATTCCGTCGCTGGGTGAAATGTTGATCAAGTTGGGCGGTCCGGACTGCTGCAGTTCGACGATCAATAACGCTTTCTGGTGGCTGAACGATAACCTGAGCAACAACCCGTCGGTCAGCGGGGCGAGTTCCGCCTGGCAACTGGCTTGGTCGAACATGTTGGCGGCCAATTCCGACCAGCCGTTTTCGGTGAACAGCTGCAACCGCACGGGCTCGACGCAGATAGTCGTATGCAGCATCAACATTTCCACAGATGGGGGTACGCAGCAGTTCTACGACCTGACGCCAACAATCGGGGGCAACAATTTCGTTGCTAACTCGGTGGATCCGAGTGGGACGATTACTCCAATGGGTGTTGTCCTGTGGGGCAAGGGCAAGTCGGGTGCTGCGGGCTGCGCGGCCACGCTCGTGGGAGCGGGCGGGACATGCTTTGGGAACAAATACAGCGTAGATTCGACGCAGTGGTCGGCGGAATACGTACAGCTTTGCCTCCAGGGAAGTTTGAGTGCTCCGTCCTATGCGCCCACTTGCTTGATTCCCGGTGACGGTCCGAGCGCGGCCTACATGCACAACACGAGCTTCGGAACTCCCGCATGCAGCGGAGGCGGACCATATGCGACTCCGTGTGGTACCTACACTATCAGCTATCTCGACACCACTGCGGCAGCCTCCACCACTGACACATTGATAGGCGTGACTAACGGGTCGCCATGCGAGGACATCACCACCACAACCAATACTTGCTGGGGCGGTCCGTTTGAAGCTCCGAACATTGAAGAACCTCATCATCCGTATCACATGTGGACGTATGACGACACGGATGGTGTGGTACTTTCCTTCGGCGGAGCGGCAGAAGGGACTGGCTTCGGGGGCGGCACGGGAGACCAGGCGTTTTGCAGCGATTGCGCCACGAGCAACCTCACCAAGTTCACTATCTCAGGTGCAAACATAGACCCGACGGAAATCTGCGGCGAGCTTTCGCAAGTGGATTCACTCAATTCACCTTATGGTCCAAACGGAATTAAGCCTTGCACGGACGCCTCGGCGTACGAAACATCTCCGCCATCGAGCGCGATCACTCCTCCTTATTTCGGCACACACTATCCCCAGCCCGACACGGAAGCCGCCGTGGTCTGGGACGACTGCAATAATCAACTGATCTTGGCAGGCGGGACCAGCAACGCAACCGATTCTTTCACCTTCAATTTGTCAACGAAGGTTTGGCAAGAGCAGACCGGCGCATGGAATGCTTGGCATATAAACTCACCGGCTACGGTGACGCACACGCGCGAGGGCATGATCTGGGTCAATACGGACGGCCTGGGGCACCACCAGTGCGCCGTGTACATGTTCTACGGCGGCTCGAACGCGACGATTACCGTCAATCAGGTATTCAAGGGCATCCCAGCTGCGGGCGGGGCCACGATTGACTGGGAGTTACTTACCCTTACGGGCAGCACGCCGGAAGCGGACCTCTTTCCGGTGGTTGATTTGGACCCCGACGCGACGAGCAGTTGCCCGAATGGGTATTGCATTATCTATATCACGCAGAATCAAAGCCCGACCGCCTCAAATCAGTTGTGGCAATTCGACCCATCGGTATACGCGAGCTGTAGCGCATCGAACAAAAGTGCATGCACGAGTCCTTCAGCGAATGCGTGGACAGAGCTTTCAACTTCGAACGTAGGGCCAACGCTGGCGACGGGCGGCGCAGAATGCGAAGGTGCGCCAGGAGCGTGTCACAACGAGGGCGGCTTCAATCGTAATACGCATACGTTTGACCTGATGATTGCTGGAGGCACGGAACAGCAAAACGTTGTTGCCTACTTGAATATTCCGGCGAATGGATTTAAAGGAACAGCGAGCACCTCGAGTATCAGCGCGATGTTAGGCAGTATTACCGGCTCGACGACACTCACGGTGACAGCGCCGGTGGTCCTGGTGTCGATTGCATTGACGCCGGCGAATTCTTCGATTGCTGCGGGGACTGCGCAGCAGTTCACGGCAACGGGAACCTACAGTGACGGGAGCACGCAGGACCTGACGAGCACAGCGACATGGAGCTCATCTGCTCTCGGTGTGGCGACGATCATATCGGGAGGTGTGGCCACAGGCGTGACAACGGGCATCTCGAGCATCAGCGCAACGTTGGGCAGTATTACCAGCTCGGCCACACTGACGGTGACCGCGCCGGTGCTAGTGTCGATTGCGGTGACGCCAGCGAGTCCTTCGATTGCTGCGGGCGTGACGCAACAGCTCACGGCCATTGGAACCTACGGAAACGGGAGCACAGTAAATCTGACGAGCACGGTGACATGGACTTCATCGTCTACAGGTGTGGCGACAATTAGCAATGCCTCCGGTTCGCAGGGCTTGGTCACGGCGACTGGTGCAGGCACGACGACGATCGAGGCCACATCGGGCTCGGTGAGCGGTTTCACGATTCTGACCGTAACAAACCCGGCGCTGGTCGAGCAGGTGAACGCGAACAATAGCATCCTAGTGCAGGAGAACTCTGATCCTTTGCAAGTCAGCGGCATTGCGCAAAGAGTGGTCGTCGGAAATCCGCTTGTCGTGACGGCTGTTACCGTGCAGTTTCAGAATACCTCGCCCAAAAGTGGCTACGCATATATCGATCTCGTCAACGACGATGGCACAGGGAACCCATCAAATCAATCGGCAGGAATTCTTGGCACCAGTACGAATCTTTACCCTGGCGTGAATGGCGGTAGTTTCACGTTCAATATGCCTGCTGTCGCGGTCCCTGCAGGCACCTTCTACGTCGTGGTTCGGACCCAGAATGTATCTGTGAATGCCGACAGTGCGTGCTTGATCGTCACCGGGCGAACGGCCGCACCAGCCACGATGGCTCCTGCCCAAGTACAGGATCCAACCACGCTGAACTGGTCGGTTGCTGCGCCTCAACAGTTCCTGACATTCAGTTTAACGGGTCTCTCGACGGCAAGCACCTCTCTGACTTCCATAGTTGTCACTCCGGCCACACCTGCAGTTAGTGTCGGTTCGACTCAACAGCTCGCCGCTCTTGGTGTTTACGCAGATGGCACAATGCAGGATCTGACTAACTCGGCGACTTGGAACTCATCCAACCCGTCTGCGGCGACCGTAAATGGCTCGGGTTTGGCGAATGGGAGTGCGGCAGGCACGTCTACAATTAGTGCGTCCTCCGGTTCAAGCAGTGGCTCTACCGCAGTGACGGTCGGCTCGCCCCTGACAGTACAGCAGACAAATTCGGGCAGCTCGATCCTCGTACAGCAGGGCTCCAATCCGCTTCTGGTAAGCGGGATCGGCCAGCCATTGACGTTGACCGCGTCTATCATCATCAATTCGGTGACTGTGCAGCTCTCCAACGTGTCTTACAACGAGGGGTACGCATACGTTGATATCGTAAAGGACGACGGCACAGGTAAGCCCTCGAATAGCTCTACCGACATTATCGCCACCAGCGTCACCCAAGTCTGGGAACTTGAGAGCGGTACATATGCTTTTGACTTCTTACCGACTGTAGTGCCTGGCGCTCTGTTCCACATCGTACTGCGGACCCAAAACGTAGGGGCGGTCTCTAATAGTTCGCTGACAGTTACCACTGGAAGTACTTCGGCTCTTCCGGGACTGAACGGAATCCTAACGCAAGATCCTTCGACGCAGGTTTGGTCCGCGGCTTCTCCGATCCAATATCTTACGTTCACTTTGTCAGGGCTGACAACTACTGGAGCCGCATTTGATGGGCTCACGTCTATCACGGTTGCGCCTGCCAGTGCTTCCGCTTCTGTTGGACAAACACAGCAATTCTCTGCGACCGGAACGTATGTCGACGGATCGACAACCGATCTCAGCAGTGCAGCCGTATGGAATTCCTCCAATACGTCCGCCGCTACAATCAGCAACGCTGGGTTGGCCAATGGCGTTGCCGTCGGGACGACCAACATCACGGCGAGCCTTGAAGGCATCACTAGCAATTCCGCGACACTAACCGTGGGCCCTCCGGCACTAATATCCATCGGGGTCACCCCAGCTAATGGGACTGTTCCCGCCGGCTTGTCAGTGCAGTTTTGTGCCACTGGCACGTACACCGATGGCAGTACACAAAATTTGACCTCGTCGGCGATGTGGAGCTCGGGGGCTCCTATCGCGACGATCAATTCTGCGGGGCTGGCCAGCGGGCTTATTGTAGGAATGACGACGATTACGGCTACCTCTGGGGCGGTGCAAGGGATGGCCACACTCACGGTGACCTCACCTGTTCTCGCGTCGATCGCGGTGACGCCAGTTGATGCATCGATTCCCCTGAGTAGCACGCAACAGTTCACCGCTACGGGAACTTACAGTGACGGTACCACTCAGAATCTGACGAGCACGGCCGCGTGGGCTTCATCAGCTGGCAATGTAGCAACGATCAGCACGACCGGACTTGCGAGCGCTGTCGGGCTTGGGCAAACGACGGTTCAGGCGACGTCAGACGCTATTAACAGCTCGACTTCCTTGACCGTTACAGCCGGTTTTGCTTTGAACGGCAGCCTCAATAACGCCCGGTACAGGCACACGGCGACGCTGCTGAACGATGGAACGGTGCTGATCACGGGAGGCGAAACCTCCCCAGGCAACGCGCTGAACACTGCGGAGCTGTACGATCCCACAACGGGGATGTTCAGTCTTACGAATGGGATCTTGAACAACGCGCGCTACGCTCACACGGCGACGCTGCTGAACGATGGAACGGTGCTGATTACGGGAGGCGAAACCTCCCCAGGCAACGCGCTGAACACTGCGGAGCTGTACAATCCCACAACGGGGATGTTCAGTCTTACGAATGGGACCTTGAACAACGCGCGCTACGCTCACACGGCGACGTTGCTGAACGATGGAACGGTGCTGATTA
>Ga0209420_1000107_pt1 | contig 51396 bp, 38 predicted proteins | sample BlaSpr_A8_OM1_O1_FD_187972 | JGI IMG/M metagenome (GOLD analysis project Ga0209420, IMG submission 187972) | Forest soil microbial communities from Thunder Bay, Ontario, Canada - Black Spruce, Ontario site 2_A8_OM1_O1 (SPAdes) (version 2) | ecosystem: Environmental > Terrestrial > Soil > Boreal... | reverse complement strand
GAGAAATCCCGCCGCTACGATTTCCGCAGCGCCCGAACTCACATTCGATACCAGCAGCGACACCGGATCTTTCCACACCACTTTGCCCGGGTCGGCCGCAAAATCTTCCTTTGCCACGGTCTGGCCCTTGAGCGTCACGATCGTGCCGGAGTTCAGGAACATGCGCGCCACCGCGATTCCTTCTGCTGGATCGCCAATCGCGCAACCTCGCATGTCCAATACCAACTTGTGTAGCCCCTGACGCTGCGCATCCGCCAGCTTCGCGCGAATTTCCTCGGCGGCTCCTTTTTCGAGCGCCGGAACCCGCAGATACGCCGTATCGCCCGCTACCTTCGTCAGCGTCACATGCAGCGCCACGCTGGCCACCCGAGTGATCGCCACTTCCTCTGGCGTCAAGCCGCGCGCCGGCCGGATCACCGAAATTTTCACCGTCGAATTCGCCGGCCCGTCGATCAAATTCAGCGCCTGCCCAATGGACATTTCACGCGTCGCGAACCCGCCGATGGACTCCAAAATGTCACCGGTAAGCAGCCCGGCCTTCTCCGCCGGACTATCCGGCAAAGTGGACACGACGCGAATGTATCCGCCGCTCTTGGAAAGCGCCAAGCCGGTTTGCCCTTGGGTACGCGAAGTCACTTGTTTCTTGTATTCCGCGTATTCCTGCGGGCTCAGGTAGCTGGACATGGAATCGAGCGATTCCAACAAACCATGCAGGGCGCCCGCCGTCACCTTCGCCATATTCGGTTCTTCCACGTACTCTTCCTGCACCCGCTGCAGCACTTCGCCATAGACCGTCAGCGAACGGTAAGATTTCTCGTCATCCGTCTTGCGCAGTACGTATCCCAACGCGGCATAGGAAAAAACGGCCAAGGATAACGCGACAACGGTGAGCTTGGTCAGGCGGTTCATAGGCGATAGGCTCGCAGTACTCCGAAACTCCAATTATAACATTCCCTAGAGGCCGAAACCATCCGGGAAAAGGCTTCGTGTTTAGGAGACACTTCGAGTCGGAATGGTTGGCTACAGGCGAGGCCCTACGAAAATGGACCCGGATTTTCCGCTTAAATGTGCGGGTGCGGTAACCAATCCCCGGTTCCGCGCGCCGGCCTTGTTTCGAACAGCGATTCCGCGCGCGCCACATACGTCTGCGAAATCCGGTCGTGCCAGGTAAGTTGGTCTTGGTCCCAGAACGCCCACAGGTACCCGAGCATCGCTGTCGCACCCGAAACGGCATAGCCCACGCTCCGCCAGATCAGCCGTCCCGGATCGGGCGTCTTTCCTTCGTAGCTCACCACCCGCAAGCCCGCGAACATCATTCCGGGCGTCGCCCCGCCCATCATCGTAAATAGCGTGAAATACTGGGTATAGAGGAGGCCCAGCACGGCCGCGCAGATCAGCAAATCCACCTTGCCGGGCACGATCCGGCCTCCAAAGGCCGCAAACAGCCCCAGGATGCCCGTTGAGGCCATCAGCAGGCAAATGGCATCCACCATTCCAGCTCGGCGGCGCAGGGCCAATTCCGCCACAGGAATGGGCGACTGCAGGCTTGGCTGCTGTTCGTAGTTCGCTTCTGGGCTCATCGTGCCTCCCCACTTGCCTTGGTTTGACAAAGGATCGGTGCTCGGCGGCCGCGACACGTCAATCACCATTTGTTCGAAATCATGGGACACACCTGGCCCGGGCAGCGGCTGCTGAGTTTCGAAACGGGCGGAAGCAGATGCAAGCGTCGCTTGCATCGGATCTTCCATCTCATCGCTTCCGGGCGTAACTGGCTCTTCCTCGCGCATTCCGAAGGGCAGCGCACCTTGTGGCTCCTCGATTTCTTCGGGAGCTTCCTCGCCAGCCTCTTCCGGGATACCCGATTGCCGGGCGTGATAGGAGCGCAGGCGCTTGCTTACTTCCTGCCGCCAACCAGGCGCACCTGTGCGCTTCAAGGTATTTGTGGAAGACGCAGCCTTGGCGGACGCTGGAGACACCCCGGCTGGCTGCTCATCGAAGTTCAATCGCGCTTCACAAAAGCAGCACAGTTCCGTGCTGCCTTGATTGATAGCGCCACACTGCTTACAGGTTTGGATCACCGTGCCGTTTTGCGCTGCGGACGGTCCCCTGTAAAGGGTCAAACGTATCCTAGCAGTGAAACTGCAAGGAAACGGCAACCTTTCCGCGGGTGTCTCCAATCGAACAACGCGGCGCACCAATTCGTCGAATTTTTCCTTCGATGGAAGGGATCGCCACCGGGACGTTTAGCACTAGGCGTTCGCCATCCTGCTGCCTGGATTGCGGCTGCTGGAACGCGGTGTTAGGCTAGCCCACTATTTTTGCCCTTCTACAAAATTGAGGCCACGCAGCGCGATGCAATCATCCATACGGGATTGGCTGCGGTGGGGTGCATGGGCCGCCGGGTTCGCCGTGGCGCTGAACGCGGGTGCCGCCACCGCCGCTGCCCAATGCTCCGAGCGCACGCAATCCCACCTGATTGCGCCCAACGGTACCGCCATCATCAGCGCTTGCGAACAAAGCAAGCAGGGTGACATCTTGGTCGCCGATGGTCAGGTCGAGGTCGATTATCAGCACCAGCAGCTTCGCGCCGACCATATCGAATACGACTTGCAAACGCACGAAGCCACTGCCACCGGTCACGTCCAACTCGATTACAGCAATCAGCACCTTGAGGCTTCCGACGCGAAATTCAACATCGAAACCAAGCGCGGCGTATTTCATCACGTGCATGGCGAGGTAAAAATCGAGCGAAAGCCGAATCCGGCCGTGCTGATCACCGATAATCCGCTGTCGTTTGAGGCGGTCGAAGTCGATCGCCTCGATGAGGATACCTACAAGATCGTGCGCGCGGAATTAACGGTATGCCGCCCCGATCGCCCAACCTGGAAGTTTTATGCCGCGCATGCCGTGTTGCACGTGAACCGGAAAGTCGCGATGGTAAACGCCAATTTTCGCTTGCTGCGCATCCCGCTGATCTGGCTGCCCTATGCGACTGCGCCCGCCGCTTCCAAAATGCGCCAGTCTGGATTTTTGATTCCTTCGATCGGACAATCCTCGATCAAGGGTTTTGTACTTGGCGATTCCTACTATTGGGCGCCGAAAGATTGGCTCGATGCCACCATCGGCGGTCAATACATGAGCCTTCGCGGCGGCAGTCAGACCGCCGAAATCCGTGCGATGCCGTGGGAAAACGTCAACCTGACCGCCAACTACTTTGGTGTGATCGATCGGGGTTTGCCCGGTCCGAATGGTGTTCTGATGCCCGAGGGCGGCCACACCGTCACCGTGAAGTTTGACGCTTTGCTCGCGCACGGTTGGCGCGCCGTCGCGGACGTAAATGAATTGAGTTCGCTCACGTTCCGCCTGGCCTTTGCCGAGACTTTCGGCGAAGCCGTCAACGCCGAGGCAAATTCCGCGGCGTTTCTCACCAACAACTTCAAGGGCTTCAGCCTCAATTTCGCATTGATCGACGATCGCGACTTTCTCAATGCCCAGCCGCAAACCACCGTCACGATTCGCAGCGCTCCCGAGGTCCGCTTCTCATCGGTCGATCAGGCGCCTTGGAAGCGATTGCCCTTCTATTTCGGCTTTGATTCCTCTGCCGGCGCGGAAAGCCGCAGCGATCCGGACATCACCACCGCCGCCTTTGTCCAGCGCGATGAGATCGCGCCGCGCGTCACGCTCCCGTTGCACTGGGGACCGTGGCTTGGAGTTACCACCACCTACGCCGTGGATCTGGCCCGCTACAGCGCCGAATTGCAAGGCGGCCTCGCCATCGACGAACCTGTCGCGCGCACCGCCAGTGAACTGACCGTGGATATTCGTCCGCCGGCGCTCACGCGCGTTTGGCAAACGCACAATGCAAAATGGAAGCACTCGATCGAGCCGGACATCCTTTACCGCGACGTTGCTGGCATCAACGATTTCGGCCGCTTTATCCGCTTCGACCAGGACGATACGCTTACGGACACGAACGAATTCGAATACGGCATCACCAATAGGCTGTTTCGAAAAAGGGCTGATGGCACCACGCAGGAGTTGCTCACCTGGCGCGTCGCACAGAAATATTATTTCGACCCCACCTTCGGCGGCGCCTTGATTCCGGGCCAGCGCAACGTGTTCGAAGCGCTTGACGACATCACCCCCTTTCCTTTTGCCGACACGCCGCGCCGCATGTCGCCCATCGTGAGCGATCTCACCATCAATCCCAGTGGAAGCTATGACATTGAATTTCGCGACGATTACGATACGCAGCGCCACAAGCTCACTGCCGCGGGTACCCTGGTGAAGCTGCATCCGTATCGCAACAAGTTCAACCTCACGATCGCCGATTTCGAATTGCGGAACGATCCCATCCTGCAGCCGCTCTCCAATCAGCTTCGCACGCTCTTCGGTTACGGCAACCTGAACAGCCCCGGATGGAGCTTCAATGGCGGCGTCAGCTATGACTTCGTGCAGGGCGTCACGCAGAACGAAATCGCACAGGTGAGCTACAACGGGTCTTGCTGCGGAATCACATTCGAATACCGCCGGCTCGACCTTGGACAAGTTCGCACGGAAAACCAGTTTCGGCTTTCGCTGGTAATTGCCAATATCGGCACATTTGGCACCGTCCGCAGACAGGAAAAGATTTATTGAGGGAGAGTGTGTGAAAAAGCAGGGCAAGACTCATTCGAATGCGATCGCCGATTTCGAATTTGCCTCGATCGAACAGCTATCCGCGCTCTTTCATCGCCGGGAGCTTTCGCCCGTCGAGGTGACAACGCTGCTTTTCGAACGCATTTCGCAGTTGAACGTTCAACTCAATGCGTACATTTCGGTCACGCGCGAAGGGGCCCTAGTTGCAGCGCGCGCGTCGGAAGTTCGCTACCGCCGCGGCACGGCGCGAGGCCCGCTCGACGGCATCCCCATCGCCATCAAGGACAACATCTACACGCGCGGCGTGCGCACCACCGCCGGCTCCAAATTCCTTTCAGATTTCATTCCGGATCGCGACGCCACCGTCGTGGAGAGATTGCGCCGGGCGGGTGCCGTGATTCTCGGCAAGACGAACCTGCACGAATTCGCGTACGGCGTGACCAGCGAAAATCCGCATTACGGTGCGGTGCGGAATCCTTGGGATTTGTCGCGCATTTGCGGCGGCTCGAGCGGAGGCTCCGCTGCGGCCGTCGCCGCGGGATTGTGCATCGCCGCGCTGGGCACGGACACAGGAGGGTCGGTGCGGATTCCGTCCTCGCTGTGCGGCGTCGTGGGCTTGAAGCCCACCTTCGGCCGCGTCAGTTGCTACGGCACGGTGCCGCTCGCTCCCAGCTTCGATCATGTCGGGGCGATTGCGCGCACGGTGGGCGACGCCGCGCTGCTGCTCGGGGTAATGGCCGGGGGCGATCCCGGCGATCCGGCAACCATCACCCAGCCGCGCCTGAAACCATTTGAAAATTTGCGCGAGTTGGCTTCCGGCCTGCGTTTGCGCTTCACGAAGAAGAAACCGCTTCGGCTTGGCTGGCCGCGCGAGTATTTTTTTCACCACGTCGGGGAAGATGTCTTGCGCGCGATCCAGGCCGCCGCTCGGTCGTTCGAAAAAATGGGCGCGGTGGTCGAAGAGATTTCGCTGCCGCACGTTTCCGATGGCGACGAGCCCTCAACAACCATGGCCTTGGCCGAGGCCACCCACGTGCACCGCGCGGCAGACTGGTTCCCACAGCATGAGGCCGATTACGGCGAAGACGTTCGTGTGCGGCTCAAAATGGGGGACGACATTCGCGCCACCGCTTATCTAGTTGCCGCGGATATTCGCCCCCGCGTGCGCGCCGATTTCGACGACGCGTTCCAAACCGTGGATGCGATCCTTGCGCCGGCGGTGCCGATCACGGCGCCACGATTGGGCGAAGCGAAGGTGACGATTGGCGGCGCGGAGGAAACCGTACGGAGCGCGCTGATTCGGCTGAACCGTCCGGGAAATTTCACCGGCTTGCCCGCGATCTCGATCCCGTGCGGATGGACGGCCTCCGGCTTGCCGATTGGCCTGCAATTGATCGGACGCGCATGGCAGGAAGAGCACCTCCTCGGCGTCGCGCGCCTTTTTGAAGAGTCTCACCCCGAGCTTCGCCGCCGGCCTAAAATCTCCAAAACTTGAACGCTGTGATCCTCGCCGAAACGCGACGCACCATTCCCTGTACGGTGTGCGTAACGCCTGTTTTTCTAGGAGCGTACCGAGCCTATCAGTCTGCGGGGCCGGCAAATAACAGCAGATTCCCATCCGGATCTTTAACGACAAAATTCTTGGCGCCCCAAGGCTGCTTCTTGAGTTTCTGGCGAAAGGTAACACCGGCGGACTGAAACTCCAGAAACAGCAATTTGATCTCGGCGGCTGTAGCGACGGTCATCGACGCCGACAACAGTTCCTCACGATCGCGGACCGCCGACTCGATTACCGGCGCCTCGACACACCTGAGATTGAGGCGCGCCGCGTCGCGACGCACTTGCGCATAGTAGGGAGGGTCGCCGTAACGGAATACCAGCGAAAAACCCAGCTTTTCGCCGAAAAACTCGCACGATCTCTTGATATCGGTGACGAGCAGTTGCGGCTCCGCACCGACAATGGTCGCTTTGGAAGGCAACGACTTAAGCTTGCGCGGTGCTGTGGAAAGTCCAGTTTTCAGGGTTTGCCAGCTATCGAAGCCGTGCTGTCTTGCCACCATTTCTTGCGCATCGCTGAGCTGAAAGCTCGCAGCAAGAATCTCTAAGTCGGACATATTCAGGAAACGAGGCAGAAGCCGGCGGATTTGCACCGCGACGGGATGGTGCCGTTCGCGGTGCCAACGCAATATGAGCTTCGCTTGCTTTTTGAGGTTCTCTAGATTGGGCATGTAGGCCTCCACGATGGGATCGTAGGTGGGCATTGCCCTTCGGCGTCGCGCCGATGCACCGTACATGCGCCGACGGCAGTATTTGCTGCCGTGCCAGTAATTGTCAACTGAGAACGCCGCAAACCTTGGCCAGGAGCCGATGCTCGCCGAGGTTGAAACGCGACGGCCGTTCCCTGTACAGTGTGCGTAGCGCCTGGTTACCGCATTGCCGCCGTAGAGCAAAGACGCCCGAGTCAGCGCTGCAGCAAAATCCGTGGTATGTAATTCCTGGAGAGCGTGAACTATGGGAGTTTCTGTTTTTGCGGCGCTGCTGGCCGGGCTGGTGTCCTTCCTGTCGCCCTGCGTCCTGCCTCTCGTGCCTGGGTATATCTCCATGCTTTCCGGAATCGGCGTCGAACAGCTTCGCCAGGGACAAACTCCGCGCAATAGCTTGATGGCCTCCGCCATCGCATTTGTGCTGGGATTTTCCGTCGTCTTTATTGCTTTCGGAGCTTCGGCCAGCGCGGTCGGCGAATTTTTGCGACACAACCGGTCGATGCTCGCACCCATTGCCGGCGCGTTTGTGCTGCTCTTTGGATTGCATCTGATCGGCTGGCTGGGAAAGCTGTCGTGGAAAACCGGGCTCGCGCTTGGTTTGCTTCTGATCGTCTTGGGATTCGCGCTATATGCCCGGCCAGGACTACTGGGTGAGTCGTTGCGTCCCATTCACTTTTTCTCGCTGGCCATCATTCCGCTCCTGGGTCCGTGGATCGCGCGATGGTTGAATCGCGACGTACATTTTCGGAATTTGGGCGCTGGCACCGAGAAGGAAACCGGCCCTCTTGCCGGCGTGACCAGCGGTTTTTTGCTGGGCTTCGCGTTTGCCTTTGGCTGGACGCCGTGTATCGGTCCAATCCTGGCGACCGTGCTGGCCATGGCGGCCACGACGGAGAACGTAGCCCGCGGCGTTTTCCTGCTGGCGATTTATTCCGCCGGGCTGGCGATTCCTTTTTTGTTGACAGCCCTGGGCATCAGCCGTTTTTTGCGCTTCTATCAGAAATTTCGGCGGCACCTGCACGCTGTGGAGGTCGCGAGCGGCGTGCTACTGCTGTTCGTCGGCTATCTGATTTTCACGAATCGGCTGCTCTGGCTTTCAGGTAAACTAAGTTTCTTGAACCGTTTCTCGCTATAAATTGCCGCGATTGCGGTGGGAACCCCGAAGGATGTCATGAAAAAAACGCTTCTGGTGCTGGTGGGAGTAGCTGTACTGATCTTCGTGGTGTTTTACACGGACCGTCATTTGGCGCCCGCGAAGCCGCCCGCGCAGAGTACCGTGGCCACCGCGCCCGTTTCGAATGCCAATACGGCCGAGCCGAACGTCGTGTTTAAGGACTTGCACGGCAACAACGTCAAACTTGCCGACTTAAAAGGCAAAGTGGTTTGGGTGGATTTCTGGGCCACGTGGTGCGAGCCCTGCAAGATCGAAATCCCCTGGCTGATCGAAATGCAGCAGAAATATGGTCCGCGCGGCTTTACCGTGTTGGGCGTGGCCATGGACGACGGTGGACAAAAGGTCGTCGATCCGTTCCTGCAGAAGGCGCGCTTTGACGTGAACGGCCACCAACTGCCGATCAACTATCCGGTGGTGCTCGGCACCGACGAAATTGCCGACCAGTTTGGCGGCCTGTTGGGTTTTCCTACCGGCTACCTGATTACGCGCGACGGCCGCAAGGTCAAGACCACTATGGGCCTCGTTAGCTACGACGAAATCGCCAAAGCCATCGAAGCGCAACTCTGAGGATCGTCGAGAGACTTTACGCCGCGGATCGGGGGAGCTCGGCAACCGCGCGGCGCAGGCGCGTGACGACGCGTTCGCGGCCAAGCGCGAGCATCGTTTCGAAAAGCGGCGGTGCGACAGCCTGGCCAACGATAGCGACGCGGGTGGCATTGATCAACAAGCCTGCCTTCACCCCAGCAGCTTCCGCAATTCCGCGCAGAGCGTGTTCGCAGGCGTCGTGATTCCATTCCGGGAGCGCGGCCAGCGCATCCGCAAGCTGAGCAATCAGCGCGCCGAGCCGTTCGTCCTTCCAAAACTTATCTTTTGCCTGCTGATCGTATTCGAAATCGTCGCTGAAGAAGGCGCGCGCCCAATGCGAAAAGTCCGGCAGCAGCCGCGTCCGGGGACGCAGCATGTCCACGGTGTGCGCAAACCACGCGCGCTCGGCGCCCGCCCATTCGGAGCGCCAGATGCCAGCGCGCTCGAGTTCAGCCTGCACTTCCGGCAATAACTCCTCGATCGGCAAACGCTGCAAATACTGCTGGTTGTACCATTCGAGTTTTGGGCGGTCGAACACGGCATTCGTGCGGCTCACTCCCTCGAGCGAAAATCGCTCGAGCAATTCCGCCGTGCGCATGAATTCGGAATTATCTCCTGCCGACCATCCGAGCAAGCTCAGGAAATTTCGAAATGCTTCGGCCAAAAAACCTTCGTCGCGATAGGAGGAAACGCTGGTGGCCCCGTGGCGTTTCGAAAGCCTGGTCCGGTCCGCACCCAAGATCAGCGGCACGTGCGCGAACAAAGGCACGGGTGCGCCCAAGGCCTTATAGATCAGCACCTGCTTTGGGGTATTCGAAAGGTGGTCGGCGCCGCGAATCACGTGCGTGATGCGCATGTCAATGTCGTCCACCACTGCGCCGAGCTGATAGGTGGGCAAACCGCGCTCGGAGTTCGTATCCTTCGGCGAACGCAACAACACGAAATCCTCAATTTCTTCGTTTACCACCTCACGGTGGCCAAAGACGACATCTTCGAAGGACGTGGTCTCGCCGAGCTTTACGCGAAAGCGAATCGCAGGCTTCTGCCCGGTGGAGGCAGGATGCCCATCGCGGCAAACGCAGCGCGTGATGCGCCGGGACACCGGCTCGGCTGGCTCATCGGTTTCGGCGGCATCGCCCCCGGCATACCGCTCGGGCGCGCAGTAGCACAAATAGGCCGCGCCGCTCGCCAGCAGCTTTTCGGCAGCGGCAGCGTAAAGCGGCAAGCGTTGCGACTGGAAATACGGCCCTTCGTCCCAATCGAGCCCCAGCCAGCGCAGTGATTCGATAATTCCATCCACCAGTTCGGGGCGATTGCGCTCGACGTCCGTATCCTCCACACGCAGGATGAACGCGCCCTTTTCATGGCGGGCGAAGAGCCAGTTAAACAAGGCCGTTCGCGCGCCGCCCACGTGCAGATAGCCGGTGGGGGATGGCGCGAAACGCACGCGCGGTCCGGTGGAATTCACAGGGTTGACCTCATCCGAGCGGGCACTCACTCGCTTTGGCGATCGTCTTCGAAACCAATAGTTTAGCGGATGCGCGCGGCGCGAGTCACGCGCCATTTGCCCTTCGAGCGATAGCAACTTGCTATTTACCTCCAGGGACATCAGAACGCCAGTACTCTTGACCCCCAGAAAAAGCGATTTCTATAGTGGTCTGCAAGGCAGAAGCTATTGGCAGGACTGCAATTAGGGCCGTTCGGAAGCGTTCTACGAGGGACCTCGGCAGGATATTTTTGCGGTACGTACGCTTGAGACTCATCCATCCATCCGTTCGAAAAACGGCTCGTCGCCGCTCCCGGCTCGTGGTGCGCAGACTTTGCTAGCACACGAGACAGTAGCCGTGACGCTGGTGGCGACGTCCGCGCTCATGACCGTTTTCTTTGCTTATTCGTATTCTGCGCGCCGGCAGCTTTACCTGTTGTTTTGGTCGGCTGCGTGGGGCCTGCTAGCGGTGCATTATGCCGGCCCAATCGCGCACATCTGGTTGCAGGATACTCCTTGGTCCGTCGCGATCGAGCTGTGGATGCTGGCCACGGCGTCTTTGATGTTTTTCCTGAGCGCGCAACTCTATGCGCACGCGGTGCCCAAGGTTTACGCGATCGTTGCGGCAGCGTTTGTGCTGGCGGCATGGTCGGTGGCATTTAGCACCGGTCAGACGGGGGTCTCGCCCACGTTTGGTGTTACGGGCGTGATTCTCGCGACGGCGTGGGTGTTTTGGCGCGAAAGCCGCAAACGGGAATCGCTCTCCGACCGCGGTTTGGCGGTGGCGCTGCTTTTCTGGGGAGCCCTGGGATTGGGCACGTCCAACGCTATACATCTCGATGGTCCGATCCGCGATGTGATCTCCGCGCTGGCAGTCTTGCCGTTGTTTTGCATGGCGGTCCTGATGTCCATGACGCTGTATGCGGACGACAAATCCCGCGTGGAAAGCAATATGCTGGCGCTTTCCAATCTGAATCTGGCGACTTCGGGACTCGTCGGCAACGACGTGCAAAAAATGATCGCGCAAGCTCTGGGAAGAATCTTAAGCGTGGTGCAAGTTCCGCGCGGCGCCCTCTTTCTGCATCATGGCGATCCGCAAGGGCCTACTTGCGTTGTAGCGGAGGGCTTTAGCGATACGTTTTGCTCGACCTCCATGCAGGAAGGACTCGACGATCACCTGGTGAACCTGGTGATGCGGCTGGGTGGTTTGGCCGTCTTCAACGATTTGCACCACGGCGGGGACTGGGAAGCGCTCGACAAAGACGAGGCGTTTCGTCGATTCCGGCAACTGGCGATTTCGCAAGGCTTGCGCACGGTGGCCGCCATCACGCTGCAAACCAAGGAAAATGCCTTCGGCGTGCTGCTGCTGGGCGCCACCGACAACCGCCGCTTTGGCTCCGGCGAATTGCGGCTGCTTCTGGCGCTGGGTCATCAGATCGGCATGGCCGTGGAGAACAGCTACCTGGTGCAGCAAACCGCGCGGCGCAGCGACGAGCTTCACATCCTAAATGAAATCGGCCGCACGCTCAGCTCGACGCTCGACACCGATACCGTGTTTGACAAGATTTACGTGGAAATGCAGCGCCTCTTTGACGCAAGCAATCTTTACATCGCTTTCTGGGATCCGGATCGCAACGTCCTGCGATTCGAAATTGAAATTCAGGATGGCGTGCGCGTGCCCAAACGGGAGCGGCCGGCTGGAGATCACCTCTCCGAGTATGTGATCCGCACGCGGCAAGCGCTGCTGATCCGCGAGAATTTTGCGGAGTCCATGCAGCGGCTCGGCGTCGATCCCGTACAACAGCGCGGCTGTTTCTGCGGGGTGCCACTGGTGCGGCACGATCGCGCCATCGGGCTGATCGCGGTACACAGCCAGCGCGAACGTGTGTATGACGCGGGCCATCTCGAGCTGATGCGCGTGCTAGCGAGTGAGGCGACCATCGCGCTGGAAAATGCGCGTCTCTTCCGGAAGGAACAGACCAAATCGCGGCACTTGACCTTGCTCAACAACGTTTCGCGCAATGCAATTGCCACGCTCAATCCGGACGAAATGCTGACGCGTATCGCCTCCGAGCTCGAACTAGGTCTGACCACCTACGATCACATCGGCATCGGCGTGCTGGATTACGCAGACAAGGAAATCGTGATCCAGGCGGAAGCGGGCGCGCGAAAGCAGGCGCTTGGGCGCAGAATTGCCCTGGGCGAAGGACTGGTCGGCCGGGTGGCGCGGGCGGGCGAGATGATGGTAGTGCCGAACTTCGTTTCGAATGGCGGCGCCGGCTCGCCGGTACTGGAAGATTCCGTTTCCGGAGTGGCGCTGCCGATCTATTACTCCGATCATCTCCACGGCGTGCTCTATGTGGAAACCTCGAAGGAACACGCATTCCCCGAAGAAGAGCTGCAGGTGCTTTCCACGCTGGCCGACCTGATTTCCGGCGCGCTGCACAACGCGCTGACGTTCCAGCGCGCGCAGGAGCAGGCGATCACCGACGGTCTGACGGGCGTGAAAACGCACCGCTTCTTCATGGAAACACTGTCTTCCGAATGGAAGCGCGCGACGCGTGCGGGACGGGCATTCTCGGTAGTTCTGATCGATCTCGACCGCTTCAAGTTTGTGAACGACTTCTACGGCCATCTCGAAGGCGATCTCGTGCTGCAACGCATCAGTCAGATTCTCGAGCAAACTTGCCGCCGCTCCGACGTAGTGGCCCGGTATGGCGGTGACGAGTTCGTGATCCTGATGCCGGAAACAAACGTCGAGCAGGCCCGGCAGCTCGCGAGTAAATTGCGGGCGAGCATTTGCGCCGATCCGTTGCTGCATGACAAGAACATTACCGGCAGCTTCGGCATTGCCAGTTTCCCGGTACATGGCTCGACGCCGCAGGAATTGATTCAAGTGGCCGATGCTTCGATGTACGTTTCGAAACATCAGGGCGGAAACGCGGTTTCCACCGCCGAGCATCTTGATCCGGACGAGGCGAAGCGTTGGAAGCGCGATGTCCTCGAAGGCTATTTGAACGTCACGCTAAAGCGCCCGCTGGACACCGGGCCGGACGCGCTCGAAGACATTTGCAAACGTCTGGAGCAGTTCACACGATCCGTGGGGGACACGGCAGGCGCCGCGCCGGAGACCGGCAAGAACGCCGCCGCGCTGCCGCCAGCCGTGGCCGAAACGCTGACTGCCGTGGTGGCCTCGCTCGATGCGAAAGATCCTTGCACCGAAGGACATTCACAGAAAGTAGCTGCCTATGCGGGAATTTTGGCGGAGGCTTTGGGGATGCCGGCAGCGCAGGTCGAGGAAATTCGCCTGGCAGCTCTGTTACATGACATCGGCAAGATCGGCATTCCGGATGCCGTGATTCAAAAGAGCGGCCCGCTCGATCCCGCGGAATGGGAATTGATGCAGCAGCACGTGCGTTACGGCGCGCGAATCCTGCAGCCATTTCCGGAAATTTCTGCGGTCCGGGAGATGGTGGAGCATCATCACGAATTCTTCGACGGCTCGGGCTACCCGGATGGCTTGTCCGGCGAAGCAATTTCGCTGGGCGCACGCATCCTTGCACTGTGCGACGCCTACGACACGATCACTTCGGAGCGCAGCTACCAGCGCGGCCGCGGCCCCGAGGAAGCCTTCACCGTACTCGAGCGCTGCAGCGGGGCGCAATTTGATCCGCAGCTCGTGGAAGCCTTTATCGCCGCGTTGCGAAAGCAATCGCTTCCGTTAATCGAAGCGGTGCCCGTGCCGGTGACAACAGACGCATCCTGAAGACGGATCCCGCCGCGAGGCGTTCCTCCTCGTTTTTTTCGCCGACCTGCCGATCGCCTCTTTCCGTTCGCATTCCTGCTCTGTTACGCTGAGCCTGTCTGGCTGAGGAGAATCGTCATGCAAGTCGCACGTGTGCGTTGGGCGGGAGCCGAGCAATTTATCGCGCTGTCGCCTTCGGGCCACGCCGTTCCGCTCGATTGCGATCGCGAGACAAACACTGCGCCGGGACCAATGGAGCTGCTGCTGGCGGCGCTCGGCACCTGTACGGCGGTAGACGTGATTTCTATCCTGAAGAAGAAGCGGCAGAAGCTGGAGTCGCTCGAGATCGATGTAAGCGGCGAACGCGCCAAAGAACCGCCTACCGTTTGGACCAAGCTCGAACTCGTCTACAAGCTGCACGGACAATTGGAAGACAAGGCCGTTCGCGACGCGATTACGCTGAGCCAGGAAAAGTATTGCTCGGTGGCGGCGATGCTGCGAAAAGCGGCCCCCATCACGTTCCGCTACGAGATACATCCCGCCTGATATTGAGCTGTAGAGAGTTGCTTTCTTCCACTCCAAGAATCGCGGAGACTTCTCGGAATCGCCTTGCTTGTTATTTGGACGAAGGCTGAGGCACGGAAGTAGTCGAAGCCATTGGCACGGCGCCCGCCCGCGTTTGCGCCAGCCAAGCGTCGAAGCCGCCAATGACGTTGACTACTTTTTCGAAGCCGGCACGTTGCAGCAAGCTGGCCGCAATCGCGCTACGGTAGCCGCCCTGGCAATGCACGGTTATAGGTTGCGTGCGATCGAGACCGGCAAAAGGTCCCTCCACGGATTTCGCATTGGGTTCGGCCAACGCGGCAAAGCGAGAAAGTGGAATGAGCTTAGCCTGCGCGATGTGGCCGGCTTCCCATTCCGATTGGCGGCGCACGTCGAGCACCTGGATGTGCTCGCCTCCGGCAAGTTCGGCGGCGAGTTCTCCGGCGCTGATTTGCGCGACCTGTTCCGTGCGGCGCCCGCTCCGCTGCCACGCTTCGATGCCGCCTTCGAGATAACCCTCCACACGCTCGATTCCTACGCGAGCAAGGCGTAAACGCGATTCCTCGAGGCGCGCCTCATCTTCCGCGAGTAAGACGATGGAGCGCTCGAGGCCTAGCAGCGTGCCCGCCCATGACGCGTACTGGCCGGCGAGCGCGATGTGCACCGAGCCGGGCACGTGCGCGGCGGCAAAATCCATCCACGGGCGAGTATCCAGCAATACTGCCGTGGGCGCATTGCTACAAGTGAGGCTTTCCACTTGCGCGGGATCGAGCGCCACCAGCGGAGCGGAATTTTCAATTGTCGCGGCGCCGGCGCGGTTGATTTCCGCGTCGCGGCTGAAATAGCCGGGGCGTTCGGGCAAGTCTGCAGTGAGCAGATGAACGAAAGCTTCGCGCGTCATCGGCTGCAGGGCGTAATTAAATCGCCGCTCCTTACCGATCGTGGAGCTGCGTTCGCTACTGATGTTGCGTCCGCATAGCGATCCCGCTCCGTGCGCGGGAAACACTTGCACGTCATCTGGTAGGCGCAGAAGCTTTTCGTGCAAGCTGTCGTAGAACATAGAGGCAAGTTGCTGCGGCGTGAAGTCCGGCGAAAGATCGGGACGCCCCACATCGCCGATAAACAGAGTGTCTCCGGTCAGCACGGCCCAGGGCTGTTTGCTTGCGTCCGGGTCGGTGACGACGATGCACATGCCTTCGGGAGTGTGCCCGGGGGTAGCGAGAAATTCGAGCGTGCACCGGCCAAGCTGGAGCTTTTCGCCATCGCGCATGGCGCGGTGCGGAAATTTCGCGTGCGCGGCCTCGCTGATGCAAATCGTCGCGCCGGTGCGCGCGGCAAGTTCCTGATGGCCGGAGACGAAGTCGGCATGCAGATGCGTCTCGATTACGTAAGCGATGCGGAGGCCGTGCTGTTTCGCGTCCTCGATATAAATTTCGACATCGCGCTGCGGGTCGATCACCGCCGCGACGCCATCCGAGCCGACCAGGTAGGAAGCATGGGCCAGACAACTCAAATAAAATGGCTGGAAGTACATTACGATCCTCGGAGACGCCGCGCGGAACTCCAGCGCTTGCGCTTTTGCGCAGTGTAGCACAGCATACGATGCTGATCGGCCGCGGCCTTGTCTGGTTTCCACCGATTCACTAGAATCACGTTTTTCGTTCTATCGTTTCAGGGGAAAGGCGGTTTCTTCGATGTCTCGCCGCATCGCGGCCAAAATCACGGGACTGGCTTGCTACGTGCCGCCTCGCGTGATGGATAACGATGGCCTCGCGAAGATTGTGGACACGTCGGACGAATGGATTCGCACACGCACGGGAATCTGCGAACGGCATTACGTTGATCCCGGCGTGGCCACCTCGCATCTGGCCACCGCGGCCGCGCAGCAATTGATCGCGCAAAGGGATCTCGATCCAAAAGAAATTGACCTGATCGTATTGGCCAGCGTCACACCGGACATGTTTTTCCCTTCAACGGCTTGTTTGGTGCAGGATCGCATCGGCGCAACGAATGCGTGGGGGTTCGACCTTTCCGCGGCCTGCTCGGGGTTTCTCTACGCGCTCACGGTGGGCGCTCAGTTCGTTGCCGCGGGCACTCACAAGAAGGTTCTGGTGATCGGCAGCGATACCATGACTTCGATCTTGAACTATGAAGACCGCGCCACCTGCGTGCTATTTGGCGACGGCGCGGGCGCGGTGCTGGTTGAACCTGCCGCCGATGGCGAAGGCATCCTGGATTTCCATCACGATGTGGATGGTTCGGGCGGTTGCCATCTGTACATGCCCGGAGGCGGCTCGCTGCACCCTTCCACGCACGAAACCGTGGACAAGAAAATGCATTACGTGCACCAGGAAGGTCAGCAGGTGTTCAAATACGCGGTGCGGCGCATGGCGGACGTAGCCTGCCAGATCATCGAGCGCAACGGCGTCTCGAGCCAGGATCTGGCTATTGTGGTGCCGCATCAGGCGAATCTGCGCATCATTCGCGCCATGCAGGAGCGCCTCGGCGTGGACGATTCCAAGGTGATGGTGAATATAGAACGCTACGGAAACACGACGGCGGCCACGATCCCACTAGGCCTGCGCGATGCAATCGAGGAGAAGCGCTTGAAGAAGGGCGATCTCGCGCTCCTGGTGGCCGTCGGCGCAGGCTACACTACCGGCGCCATCCTTCTGCGCTGGGCTTACTGAGCCGCAATTCAGCCACTAGCAGATCACAAACAATCGATTTTAGGGAATCTCAATCGGGAGAGAGCTTCGGCCGGATGAGGGGACTCCGTGCGCGGAGCTTTTTTGATTTGGGCCGCGGACCTTGTCCGCGGCGGTGCTTTCCATCTCAACGTAACAGCTAATTAGCAGGAGCGAATTTCCGCTGCACAGGCCATGTTCTGTTCGAGCCGCGCACCAAGTAGGACCGCGACGTAACGCGAACAAGTGGCCATTTCCGAACGCGCCCAAGCCGCTACGGCTGGCATGTGGGTGCTGGTCAGTTGCCGGATGCCGCCCATCAGCCCGAAGTAAAGCTGAAGAGCGCTCAAGCGATCCGACCGCTTCTGGAGGCCAGGCGTCAACCGGTGAAGGCTGAGCAAGGCACCAAAATCTTCGGCAGCAGGGACATCACTATCCAGACCGGCCGCCAGACAGACTTGGCTGGGAACGGGCTGGGCGGCTAAACCGGCAATCAAGGAACGCCAGTAGTAGACGCCAAACTGCGTCATAGCGATCACGGAGACGATCAGTAATAGCAAGCTGAACATGTCACCGTCCTCAAGGCACAGTGTGCCGATTCCCCCAGCGGGCGACAATAGATCGTCCGTACCAAGAGCGCTGCAATTGGCTTACAAACATTTGAATCTAAGCCACTTAACTGCTTACCAAGCCTCAGAAGGGAGGCACGGAAGCAGCGATCGCGCTCTTTCGTAGAGACAACCCGCAGATGGGGAAAGCGAAACATTGTGCTGCCCCCATTATCCGCAGACGAGGGAACCGAACAATAGACCTGTGGTACCAAAGCATACGCAAATGGAGGGCCCCGGCGACCATAACTTGCGTGGAAGAGCTAACTTACATAAGCTCCGATTCGAAACATCGCTCCTGTCCGCGCCGAGCGTGATTTCAGGGGGTCTGCTCACGTGAAACCGCCTCTCGCTCTTGCCCTATTCCTTCTATTATTTACGCCTGGAGCCCGCGTACTCGCCATTTCGCCCAGCGGCGCAACCTCTCGACACCAGCGAGACGCCTCGGGTCGCGGGCTTGATGCGAATCTGCACGCTCTGCTGGAGCAGCAGCAGGCGGCATGGAATCGGGGCGACGTTGATGCGTTTATGCAGGGATACTGGCACTCCGAACAGACTACATTTTCCGGCACGAACGGCGTCACGCGTGGGTGGGACGCGGTTTTGGCCCGCTACCATCGCAACTACCCCGATCAGGCGGCCATGGGTCATCTCGAATTCAGCCAGCTTGAAATCACCCCGCTCTGCGACGATGCCGCGCTGATTCTTGGCCATTGGCACCTTGACCGGGAAAAGCCCGTGGGCGGAGTGTTCACGCTGGTGGCAAAACGCTTCCCCGAAGGCTGGCGTATCATTCATGACCATACCGACGCCGTCAGCACGCCAGCGAATTGAAACGCAGAACCCATAACCGTATCTAACGGGATTGGCTGCGCGATCGTCGCGTTCTGCGGCATTTCGCAGCGCGGGCTATGCGCCGATGTGAAGTCGGCGGCACCTCGAATTTGGAATCGAATGACATTTCACCACCTATGAAGCGCGGCCTCGCTCCAATTCTGCTGCTCCTATTGACTGCGGGAATCTACATTGGTTGCGCCGCGACTCCTGCGCTGATCGATGAGGCGGATTGCGGCCACGCCATCGCTGCGCGGGAGATTCTGCAAACGGGCGATTGGGCGGTGCTGCACATCAACGGCATTCGTTGGCTGGAAAAGCCGCCTCTGCTTTTTTGGCTGGTGGCGGCCACTTATCGCGTGTTGGGCCAGACAACCTTCACCACGCGGCTTCCCAATGCCATCGCGATGATTCTGTTGGTGCTGCTGCTCTACGAATTTGGCCGCCGCTGGTTCGGCGAGCGCGCGGGGCTTTATTCGGGATTGATTTTCGCCACGAGCTTCGGCGTATTTTTGAATACACGAAACATGATTGCAGAGCCGCTCTACGCGCTGGCGTTCACGGCGATTTTCTATTTGTTCCTCCGCGCCTGGGAAGGATCGCTGCCGATGCGGCCCGCGTGGTGGGCTGCTGCCGTGATCACGGCGCTCGCGGTGCTGGCCCGCGGGTTGATCGGCGTGATCTTCCCGGTGGCAGGCATCGTCTTGTTTTTGTTGGCGACGGGAGGGTGGCGGCGCTGGCGCGAGCTGCCTTTGATTTCCAGCGCGTTGATTTTTCTCGTGGTGGCCGTGCCCTGGCACTTGGTGGCGGGCAGCCGCGTTAGGGATTTCTACTGGTTCTACTTCGTCAACGAACATTTTCTGCGCGCCGTGAACAAGCGGACGTCCATGGACTATCAACCGGTGCCGCGCTTGCTGTGGTGGGCGGAACACCTGATCTGGCTTTTCCCGTGGAGCGTTTTCATTTACGTTGCTCGGCGCGAATGGCCGCCGATACGGCTGTGGCGCAATCGTTCGGCCGCCCTCGCAGCGCGTGGGTCCCTACCGGCGGCCGGCAACGGCGAAGAGCGCTATCGCGTGGAGCCACGCCTGCTGCTGTTTTGTTGGGCGGGATCCATCATGCTCTTTTTCACGATCTCGAGCCGGCTCGAGTATTACAGCTTTGGCGCGTGGCCGGCGATTGCGATGCTTTTGGGTGTGGGACTCGTAGATGCTGAAAACAGTAAGAGGAAATTGACGGAGCGTCTGCAAGCTGCGCTGGCGCTGATCGGCTTGGCGCTGAGTGCGGGATTCGGCGCGTTGCTGTGGATCTCGCGCGGCGTGCGCGTCCAAGGCGACATCGCGAGCCTTCTCGGATCGAAACCGGAGGAATACTACCGCCATGCATTTTCGAACGCCGCCGACCTGACTACGCGGGCATTTGCCGCGCTGCGCGGCGAGGTGATTGCAACGATGGCGGTACTCGTCTTCGGATTTGGCGCTGCGTGGGTGCTGCGCAGACGCCGGCGCGAACTTGCGGCTACGCTGGTCACGGCTCTCGCTGCTGCCGGGCTGATTTTCGCCGCGCATAGCGCGATGATCGTGTTCGAGCCGAAGCTTTCCTCGCGTCTACTGGCGGACGAGATCAACCAACATTGGCAGCCCGGCGATCGCATCCTGCTCTACGGAGATTTTTACGGGGGATGTACGGTGAGCTTCTATACCGGCCAAAAACTATGGATCTGGAATGGACGCTATTACGGCTTGGCATTCGGATCAAACTATCCCGATGCGCCGCAAGTCTTTCTGGACGATAGCCAGTTTCCGTCGTTCTGGCAGACGCCCGGACGAGTTTTTCTGGTAGTTCCGGAAAATCATCAGCAGGAAGCTCTCGATCGTTTGCCACCGAACTCCACGTACGTTTTCGCGCAGAGCGGCGGCAAAACCGTGTACGTGAATCACACCGTCGAGCCCGGCGAGCCTACCATCGCGGAAATACAGCAGCGGAATTAGAACGATTTTCAGACGCTAGCCACCATACACAGGCTGTCTCGCCTAAAACTCGTTTTTGTATACCACGCCATCTTTCATCACGAAATTCATGTGCTGTAGGATCTTTACGTCGGCAAGTGGATCGCCGCTGACGGCCACGATGTCCGCAAACTTGCCTGCCTCGATCGAGCCGATGCGGTCGCTCCAGCCCATCAAGTCGGCGGCGTTGACGGTACCCGCTTGTAGCGCCTGCACCGGGGTCAAGCCCAATTCCACCATGGACCAGAATTCGCCGCCATTCATTCCGTGCGGATAGACGCCCGCATCGGTGCCGAGCGCGACCTTTACGCCCTCGCGAAATGCCCGCGCCATATTCAGCTTCGCAGCGGGAATGATGATCGCTGCTTTCTCCACCACGTAGGGCGGCATGTTCAAATTTTTTACGTTGTCCGCAAACCAGTAAAGCGGAAACGTAGTCGGCACGAGATACGTGCCATGCTGTTTCATGAGCTGAATGCCCTCTTCGTCGAGAAAAATCCCGTGCTCGATGGAATCCACGCCGGCGCGGACCGCGTCTTTGATAGAGATCGCCGCATGCGCGTGGACCGCTACCTTCCGGCCTAGCCGGTGAGACTCGGCAACGATGGCCTGCATTTCCTCGGGGCTGTAGGCCTCGTTCAGGGGGTTATCCCCCTTGGAAAAAACGCCGCCGCTCGCCGCGAACTTGATTACGTCCGCACCATATTTCACGTTTTGTCGAACCATGGCCATCACGCCCGGCACGCCATCCGCCACGCCGTCACCCGAGATATGAAAGGTAAAAGGAAACAAACTATCGTCGCCGTGTCCGCCGGTGATGCTGATGATTGGCCCGGACACTTGCATACGCGGACCGATCACGTCTCCATCGTCAATTGCATCGCGCAGTGCCACATCGGCAAATCCATCCGCGCCCAGATTGCGCACTGTGGTAAAGCCGGCCATTAGCGTAAGGCGAGCATTTTTCACTCCGGCCAGCGCTTGCCGCGCCACCGGCACGATGGCCCCGGCTCCGTGGCCGCTCGAAGCAAGGTGCGTGTGAGCATCGATGAACCCCGGCAGCACGGTAGCTTTGCGCAGATCGATTTCCTTCGCTCCTGCGGGCACCGCCAGGTTCGTGCCCACCTGCGCGATTTTATTGCCACGAATCAGAATGTCTTGATTCGCCACCATCTTGCCGGCCTTGGCGTCGAAGAACCGGCCAGCGTGGATCACGGTAACGCCCGCAGGGGCATTCTCCTGGGCGCGCGTGCAATTTGGAGTGACCGCGAGCGAGAGCACAGCCACCAGCCCTACAAAAACCATCCGGCATGCGGATAGATTCCTTTTCATGGCCGATTCCTTTCGGGAAGAGCGCGGCACACTACTACCAGCAAACGTTCGGGAACACAAGAAAGCCGGCGCGTGCTGGGAGTGCCGACTAATGTCGATCAGCGGTATACGCGGGATGTCAGTTGGAGGGAGGAGCAACCGGCGCCGGAGGCGCAGGTGGATTGATCCAATCGGGCGCGGCAAATTCCACGCCCCAGAAATGTGGAGCTGGAGAAAGAAATTCGAGGCCAACTCGTTGGCCCTGCTCGCTCGTCTCGCCTAAATAGACGATGCGGCACTCGAGCTCCTCGAGCGTCTCCGGATTCGTAACCGCGAGCATGGCGCCGTCTTCCAAATCTTCCTGATTCATGTAGACGAGCCCGCCGTGCGCATTGATCACGATGGTCTGGCAAGTTTCGGTGAACCGGCGGCCGCGAGCGTTCTTGCCGCTGACCTTGACGCGCAAACGCATAAAAACGCGCGAACTGCGCCGGGGACTTGCAAAGGCAACTTCCGTCATAGTGCATCCATCGTCCGGCAGGAAGTTGGTGCGGTCAACTGGCGCGCCGATGGATGTGCCTATTCGCAAAAGGGACGAAAGGACAGGTTGCGCGGGAGCGTTTGGGTTGCGGGGATGCTGGCCCTGTCCGTAGAATGATGCCGCTCGTCCCTTTCCCAGATCGCAATGCGCGGTGCGCAGGGACGCTGCTGGCTTCAAGGAGACACCATGGACCTGACCCAATATATCGACAGCCGTCGTGATGCTCACCTGAACGAGCTGAACGAATTTCTGCGTATCCCCAGCGTGAGCACGCAAACCGCGCACAAAGGTGACGTTGAGCGCGCCGCCAAATGGGTCGCCGATAAATTGCGCGCGATTGGGCTGGACACCGTCGAGATCATTCCCACGAAGATGCATCCGCTCGTCTACGCCGAGTCGCTGCGCGCTCCTGGCAAGCCTACGATTCTCTTCTACGGGCATTACGACGTGCAGCCCCCGGAGCCACTCGATTTGTGGACGTCACCGGCATTCGAGCCTACGGTCCGCGGCGGAAATCTCTTCGGGCGCGGTACCGCCGACGACAAAGGCCAAGTGCACATTCACCTGAGCGCTCTTGATGCACTGATGAAGACGGCGGGCAAGCTGCCAATCAATGTAAAAATCCTGATCGAGGGCGAAGAAGAAGTCGGCAGCGTCAACCTTTGGGATTACGTCCAGCAAAATAAAAAGAAGCTCCAGGCGGACGCGCTGGTTGTGTCCGATACTTCGATGCTCGCTCCCGGCGTGCCCTCGATCACCTATGGCTTACGCGGCTTGGCCTACTATCAAATCGAAATCACGGGGCCCGCGCAGGATTTGCATTCGGGCGTCTTTGGCGGTGGCGTGCCCAATCCGATCACGATTCTTTGCGAACTCGTCGCCAAACTGCACGACAAGAATTTTCATGTGACCGTGCCTGGCTTCTACGATGACGTTGCCAGGCTATCGAAAGACGAAAACAAAGCGCTGCGTAAGTTGCCGTTCAAGGAAAAAGACTTCAAGAAGACTGTAGGCGCTCCGGGATTGTCCGGCGAAAAGGGATTCTCCCTCGCGGAACAGCTTTGGTGCCGGCCCACGCTCGAGTTGAACGGCATCTGGGGTGGCTACATTGCGCAAGGATCGAAGACGGTGATCCCTTCGAAGGCGTTTGCAAAGTTTTCTTGCCGGCTGGTGCCAAATCAGAATCCGGAGAAAATTACGCGCGCCGTGGAAAAACATATTCGCGCGCTGCTGCCGAAGACGGTCACCTGCAAGTTTGACGTGCATAGTCAGGGCAAGCCCTGGGTGGCCCCGTATACGCACCCGTTTTTCGAGGCTGCGCACAAAGCGCTGGAAAAGGGATTCGGCAAACGCGCGGTCTTTATCCGCGAAGGCGGCTCAATCCCGTTCGTGACGCAAATGCACGACACCTTCAAGGTGCCCTGCATTCTGCTGGGCTTCGGGTTGCCCGACGAGAACGCGCACGCACCCGACGAGCATCTGTCGCTCGAAAATTATTACGGCGGGATCAAGGCCGTGGCGAATTTCTACCAGAATCTCGGCAATTTGTAGGCGGCATCGTTAGGCTGTCGCGAGATCCTTCCGCCTGCCGCGTGCGTAATCTCCGAGTGCGTGGTTCGCATTCGCAATCGTCTCAAGCGCGCCAGCAACGTTCTCCAGATCCTTCCCCGGTATCACGACGTAGATTTCGTCTTCGCCAAGCCCCGTGTAAACACGATTGCCGATACATCCCAGGCTGACCTGCGTCCCGCTGGTGAGCGCCAGCGGTACGCTCATGCAGCTCGGTCGCCCCAACGTAGGCGTGACGCCCGCGCTGCCCGCGCGAATCGCAGCTTCCTGCAGTAACATGGCGCTCGCCGGCTTGCATGCAAAGAGCACGGCGCTAGGCGCTACAGGCGTGGCCCCGAGCGGCGCGTAAACAATCGCGGCAGGCGTCTTGGGCAAGCGCGGAATCGCCGGCACTTCCTCCGGCTTGATATAGCCGATCTGAAACATCAGCCCGAGTGTCTCTTCCGTCTCTTTTTCGCGCTCGGGCGAAAGCGGGATGTTGTGCGTATAGCTTCCCACCGCGCAATTAAAATGATCCGCGGGCATTGTGTAGAACGTGCGTCCTTCGGCCGCTAAGCGCCAGAAACTACAGCCGGAAGGCTCCGTTCCCGAGAATGCTTCAACGCCTTTCGGCGGAGCATCCAGGAATGTAACGGCCACGGGACGCCGTTGCATTCGCGTTTTTTCCATGAAGCGCTGTTCGAGGTCTTGCCAATTCGCCATTTTTTCTCCGCGTTGTGCGAGATTTCGATCGTCACTAAGAATATCACACGCGGCTTCCCTATCGGCCCGCGAGACGGAAGCCGCATTTCTTGCGGGTTTTTTCAGCTTTCTGCTTGCGTTTGCGGCGACTCTGCGGCTATAGTGCGGGCGGCTCCAAACACCCCATCCCGGAGCTGCAAAAAAATCTAACGCATTTCACAGAGAAGGAGATTCGATTTAGATGGCAAAGCCAATGAGCAAGTCCAAGATTGTGGCGACCCTCGCGGAGAAGGTCAGCTCCAAGGACAAGCCGGTTTCCAAGAAGCAAGTGGCGACATTTTTTGAAGAGCTTTTTAATCTCGCCGTGAAGGAATGCAAGGGCGGCGCGGGCAAGTTTGTGATTCCCAATATCGGACGTGCGGTGAAGGCGCATCGCAAGGCGCGCATGGGCCGCAATCCGCAAACGGGCGAAGCGATCAAGATCAAGGCCAAGACTGTCGTGCGTTTGCGCGCGGCAAAGGCGTTCAAGGATTCGGTGCTGGGTAGCTAAGAGCCGGCGGGCCGCTGGCGGCCTTTGCGCTGTGATGGTTCGCAGCAAAGCGCAGCGCCGCTTGCTTTCAGATGGAGAAAGCCCTCGGGCGCGCCGCGAAGGCGCCGCTCTCGCCACGGCGAAGAGCACCCTTCCGCGACGCTCCCAAGGGCTTTTTCTTTGTCATTTCTGCGTGCTATCGCGCCTCACTTTTCACCACAGGAGTGTCTTTGGCGTCCGCTTTTTCCGATTCCGATGCGATGGAGCGGTGGCGCCGCTTCCGTTTCGATTTTCCCGAGCGGACCTTGGCGGGCCGCACTGTCGCGGTGGCCGGCGGCACGGGCGGATTGGGCTCCGCGCTGGTTGCGCTGCTCGCGAGTGAAGGTGCGCGCTTGATCGTAGGCTACCGCGCCAATCGCGAACGCGCCGAATCGCTGGCGCGCGCGATGCAAGAACAATTTGGAGCTCAACTAACTTTGGTCGAGGGCGATATCGGTGACGCTGCCGTCCGCAGGAAATTCCTCGAAGCCGCCCACGCCTTGAACTCTCCGCTCACCGGCGCCGCGATTTTTCCCGGCGATCCCGCGCGCGTGAAATGGACCGATCTCGATGCGGCCGCGCTCGAAGATTCCATGCGTGTGAACTTTATCGGCCCTCTCCTACTGGCTCGAGACTTGGGCGGAACCATGGAAAGCGCGGAAGAAGGCTCAGTCGTATTTCTTGGCACGATGCAGGCCGTTGCGCCCTTCGAATCGAGCGTCAACTACGCCGCACCGAAAGCCGCGCTCGTGCATGCTACGCGCATCCTTGCGAAGCAATGGCGCCACGTTCGCGTTAACTGTGTCGCGCCGGGCGCTACGCAAGCGGGCATGGCGGAAAGCAGTATCGCCAGCGGCAAATATGATTCCTGCGTATCGAGCGGCGCGATTCCTCGCTTTGGACGCCCAGAGGATGTCGCTCGCGCCGTGCGATTTTTCCTCGAACCCGGCGGCTATGCCACCGGCCAAGTGCTTGTCGTGGACGGCGGCCTTACCTTACGCCGCGACCGCGGCTAGTTTTTTCGATCGCCGAGGCGTATCCGCTCGTCGCTTCAATCCCTTCGCGGATTCGCGCTGCGATGGCATAATCTGCCCTCACATGACCGCGGAACCCTATCGCTTCGGTTCAGGGCTGCTCACCGATCTTTACGAACTGGCCATGGCGGCGGGTTACGTGGAGACCGGATTCGAAGCAAACGCCACCTTCGAGATGATCGTCCGCTCGTTGCCCGAGCGGCGAAATTTCCTGATCGCCGCCGGACTCGACCAGGCGCTCCACTTTCTCGAAAATCTGCGCTTCAGTGCTGCGGAAATTGATTATTTGCGCGGCCTTCCTGTCTTCCAGCACATCAGCGCCCGTTTTTTTGATTACCTTGCGGGTTTCCGCTTTCAGGGCGAAGTTTGGGCCATGCCGGAGGGCACAACCTTTTTCCCCGGCGAACCGATTCTCCGAGTGACCGCCGCAGTTGGTGAAGCGCAGGTCGCCGAAACTGCTCTGCTGGCGATTCTGCATTTCCAGACGATGATCGCCAGCAAAGCCGCGCGGATTGTTTCCGCGGCGGCGGGAAAGCGCGTCGTCGAGTTCGGCTCGCGGCGCGCCCACGGAGTGGAAGCGGGGATCTTTGCTGCGCGCGCGTCCTATCTCGCCGGTTGCAGCGGAACCTCGAATTCTTACGCGGGCTTCCACTTTGGCATTCCGGTCTTCGGTACGCAGGCGCATTCCTGGATCATGGCGCACGAGCACGAAGACGAAGCATTCCGGAAATTCGTTGACGTCTTTCACGGCGAGACCACGCTCCTGGTGGATACCTATGACGTGCGCGCCGCCATCGAGCGCCTGATCCACAGCGGTTGTAAGCCTCGCGGCGTGCGGCTCGATAGCGGCGACCTGGTCGCGGACAGTATTTGGGCGCGCCAGAAACTCGATGACGCCGGCTGGACGGACGTCCGCGTCTTCGCGTCCGGCGATCTGGATGAGGACCGCATCGCCTCCTTGCTCGCGGCCGGCGCAAAGATTGAGGCGTTCGGCGTGGGCACAGCGCTCGTCGTTTCCGCCGACGCCCCCGCGCTCGGCATGATCTACAAACTCGTAGAACTCGAGCGCCGGGGCGAGGTGCGCTTTCCGGCAAAATTCAGCGAATCGAAGCTTACGTACCCGGGACGCAAGCAGGTGTTTCGCTCAGCGCCTGCCGAGGGCACATTCAATGGTGATCTGATCGCTCTCGAAGCCGAAGCGCAGGATTTTGCGCCTGGGTTTGCGCCGCTGCTGCGGCCCGTGATGCGCGATGGCAAGCGGCTGGCGATCGTGCCGCGCGGTAAGGAAGCTCTCTCTGATGCGCGCGAGCGTTGCGGGCGCGAAATCAGTTCGTTGCCGCCGGAACTCCGTTCGCTTTCGCACGTGCGTGTGCCGTACCCGGTTCGCTATTCCGCGAAGCTCGATGATTTGCTGGCGCAGGAGTCGCGCCGGCTCGGAATCGAGCCTGACGAAGTCTCCCGCGCTCGTGGCCACGTATAATCACCGTATGGCTTCTCGCGAAATCATCCTTTGGGAAGTGGACACGCAGCGGGACTTCATGCTGCCCGGCGGGAAGCTCTACGTGCCCGGCGCGGAGAAACGCATCCCCAACATGCAACGCCTTGTGGACGCCGCGCGCGCAGATCGCGTTCTATTAGTCTCCGACGTTTGCGTTCACGCACCCGACGATCCGGAGTTTGCGCAATTTCCGCCGCATTGCGTGCGCGGTACCGAAGGCGCGGAGATCGTGCCGGAGCTTCTCGCCGAACGACACGTGCGTATCGCGAGCACGTTTGATGAGCGCCTGCCCGAAGACCCCTTCGCCTGGCAGCAAATCATTCTGGAAAAACACATGCTCGACGTTTTCACGAATCCTCAGACCGAAAAATTGGTCAAGCGGCTTGCACCGCTCGATTCTGTGAGCAAGGGCCGCGATGTGGAATTCTTCGTGTTCGGAGTCGTCACGGAATATTGTGTGCGGCTGGCGGCTAAGGGGCTTCTCGATCGCGGCCAAACCGTCGCGGTGGTTACCGACGCCATCGAAGCGCTCGATCCCGCTGCAGGAATCAGCACGCTCGACGAACTGGACCGACTAGGCGCGCGCTTCGTGACCACCAGAGAAGCGCTGCGAGCGCTCGATGAAGCGGCAAACGCATCCGCGGCCAGGTAAGCGCAGCATCCCCTGATTCACATTTCTTGAAATGGTCTCTTGCAGCGGCCTGCCGAATTGCAGCCTCTCGACTCGCCTGGAGCGTAGCCCGTTAGATCGTGTGGAGGTAACCGATTACTTCGCGAAGCTCTGCGGCGGTGATGTTGTCCTTGAAGGCCGGCATGTCTTTGCCGCCATTTTGAATCCACACGCGCATCGCGTCGTCGTTGACAGGTTTGCCCGTGGCAAATTTACCGCGCTTGTAAATTCCTTTCAGACCGGGACCGACTTTCTTTTCCGCGCTATTCGCAAAATGGCAGGCATCGCATTGCTCCGCGAACACTTTCCTGCCGGCGGCAGCATCCGCACCACTAGCAGGCACAACGGCCTTCACAGCGGGCTTACTCTGGGCGTGTGCTTGGTCCGCAGGCTGCAGCGTTATCCATCCAAATGACGCGCCGACCACGGCCAAGCATCCCGCCATAATGCGCCGCCGAACATTGTCCCCTTGACGTTTCATCTTGCCCCAAGCCTACCTCATTTGTGGGATGAAATTCCGAAGCAGAAGTTACGCGTGCGTTTAAATTTGCAAGCAGAACCGATGAAAAACAGTTTCCTTACAAATTCGATGCCGCTGTAGCGGCGGTAGGCTTCAGCGTCAGGTCGTAGATCCACAGCAGAATCGCCGTAACTACTCCCAGCCCCGAGAAAAACCACCAAACCTGATTTGGGCGATGCAGCATTTCCGCGTAATGGTGCACCACATGGCCCGCGATCCAGCCACCCGCGAGCGACCCGATGCCGATGGGCAGAAACGCGAAGCCCATGTACGTGCCCTGCTGCCCCGGTGGCGCAAGGCGCGAAACGTATTCGTAATAGCGCGGCGACAGAATCACCTCGCCGATCGCCAGCACGATCAGCGACGTCACCGTCGTCCAAATCGCGGGATGCACGGCCAACACCAGCCACGAGCAGGACGAGATCAGGGTGCCGATGGTGATCGCGCGAAACGGCGGAATCTTGCGCGTCAAGAAACTCATCACCACCTGCAGGCAGATCACCGTGGCCGCATCGGTAATCAGGATGCGCTCCACATCCGCATTCGGATCGATATACCCATGAATGAAAAGCGGCAGCGCAATGTATTGCTGCCAGTACACGATCCAGAAACCCGAAAAAATCAGCAGGAACAGCATGAACCTTGGGTTCGTGATCACCGTGAAGAAATTCCGGCAGGTCTCGCCAAAGCTTGGCGCTGGGGCATCGCCCGCGTTCTTCGGCTCGCGGAAAAATACCAGCACGGCAAAAAACATCAGCAGCACGCTCAGCGCCGCGATGCGGAAGACGTTCTCAACGTTCACATGCTTGTGCACGATGGACGCGATGAATGGTCCCGCCGCGCCCCCGATATTCACCAGCGTGTAGTAAATCGAATAGCCGATCGAGCGGACGTTTTCCTTCGAAGCGCGCGCGGTGGTGCCCACCACGCTGGGCTTCACCAGCGCGATGCCCAGCGCCGGCAGCATCAGCACCAGCAGCACCAGCCACCACAGCGGAATCGCGTTGCGCACCGGAGCGAGCCACGGCGCGCCGATCGAGCCTAATAGAAAGTAAGCGGCCGCCAGAATCAAGTAGGCCAGCGAAAGCGCGCGGCGAAAGCCGAGCCGGTCCGCCAACGCGCCGCCAAAAATTGCCAGAAACCACACAAGTCCGCCGAAAAATCCCGTCAGGCTGCTGGTTTGTTCGGTGGAAAAGGCGAGCTTCTCATGCAGGTAAATTGCGAGCGAGGAAAACGCGGCATAGTAAGAGAGCCGCTCGAAAAGCTCGCTGATGTTCGCCACCCAGAACGCGGGCTTGAACCCGGTCCGGATTTCCTGCCACTGTTCGGAAAAGCTCACGAAACGTCCTCGGGGCCGCCGGCCCTCGTTTGGCAGGCGCGATTGTAGCGGAAGATCGTGGCTTCGCGTCGAAAAACGAACGCCGAGCGCCATCTGTCATACAATGGCCGCTCCGATCCCTCACCCGTACGTGCTGGAGGATTGTCATGAAAAAATTCGCGACGCTTTCTCTGTGCGCGGCGCTGCTACCATACGCCGCTTTTGCGCAGAAGCCGCCCGATTCCGCTGACGCGCAGAAACCGCCATTGCTCTCGAGCACCATCGTAGCGGCGCTCGATCAGGAGCTTTCCGGCGAAGCAGCCAAACGCAACCTCGAAGGCATCACGCGCGAGCATCGCGTGCGTGGGTCGCGCGGCTTTCGCGCCGCCGCGGAACTGGTGCTCGAACGCGCTAAGGCCTACGGGCTGAGCGACGCGCAAATCCTGGAATTTCCCGCGGATGGCAAGACGTTCTACGGCACCCAAAAGTCGCGCTTGGCCTGGGACGCTGATTTCGCCGAGCTTTGGGAACTGCGCCCACAAGGCAACGCGTGGATGCCCGCCGTGCGCATCGCAAGCTGGGAGGCGATGCCCGTCTCGCTCGCCGAAGATAGCGAAAGCGGCGACGTGACGGCCGATCTCGTTGACGTGGGCGACGGCATCCGTGAATCCGATTACACCGGCAAGGACGTTCGCGGCAAGCTCGTGCTCGTGGGCGCGCAGCCCGGCGGCGTGCAGCATTTGGCCATCGGCGTTCACGGCGTCGCGGGCATCGTCAGCTACGCGCAGAATCAGCGCTCCGCATGGTGGGGCGAGGACGAAAATCTCGTGCGCTGGGGCCATCTCGAATCTTTCGGCGGAGACAAGACGTTTGCCTTCATGGTCTCCCTGAAGACCGCCCGCGCCTTTCGCGATCGCCTCGCGCGTGGCGGACAAATTCACATGCACGCCGTCGTGAAGGCGGGCCAGCATCCCGGCGTGCTGAGCGTCGTCACCGCCACGATTCCCGGCGCCGATCCGAAATTGCGCGGTGAGGAAATCGCCTACAGTTGCCACCTCGATCACCAGCGCCCCGGCGCGAACGACAATGCTAGCGGGTGCGTCGCGATTCTCGAAGTCGCGCGCACTCTGCAGAAGCTAATCAACGAGGGCAAAGTTGCGCGGCCGGCGCGCACGCTGCGCTTCATCTGGCCGCCCGAGATCGAAGGCACCACCACGCTGCTCAACGCCATGCCCGAATTTGCGCAGCGCATCAAAGCCATGATGCACATGGATATGGTCGGCGGCGGCCCCGTCACCAAGGCCACCTTTCACGTCACGCGCGGTCCCGCCAGCCTGCCTTCCTTCGTCTACGATATCGGCGCAGCGTTCGGCGAATTTGTGAACAAGGAATCCGAGCAGTATGCCGGCACGGGTGAGGCGCTCTATCCTTTCGTCGATCCCGAGGGTGGCAAAGAGCCGCTGCACGCGCAAATGGTGGAATACAGCATGGGCAGCGATCACGACGTCTACGAAGAGGGCGCGTTCCGCATTCCCGCGATCTATATGAATGACGAGCCCGATCGCTACATCCACACCAATGGCGACGTTGCGGCCAATATCGATCCTACTAAACTGAAGCGCGCGGCCTTCATCGGCGCGGCCAGCGGCTATTTCCTCGCAAACATGAGCAGCGCGGAAACGACCGAGGTGATGCACATAATCGAGCGTGCCAGCCTCGGCCGCCTCGCCACAACTCTTGCGCGCGGCGAAGGGCTGACTCATCGAGAAAGTGAGGCCCTAAGAGGGCTTCAAGAAAGTTACGAAACTGGGACTTTTGAATCTATCTCGCGCTTTGCGCGCGTTGAAGAGAGCACTCGTGCCGAGTATTTGCGATTCGCCGGCGCTCGCGAATCTCTTGCCTTCCCGCACGGCGTCGGTGATAGCGATGGCATAGAGGTGCCCGACGAACATTACGTGTTTGAACGCGTCGGGGCTGCCAAAGGCCCGATGGCCGTATTCGGCTACGACTACCTCGCCGATCACTACGGTGCGGATCGCACGGCGAAACTCGCCCTGCTGGGCTACCAAGGTCTGCGCGGCGCCGGCAGCGAATACGCCTACGAAGTTCTGAACTTTGTTGACGGCAAGCGGAGCATCGCCCAGATTCGCGATGCCGTTTCCGCGGAGTATGGTCCAGTGCCACTCGAAATGGTCAGGGAATATCTGACAGCGCTCGAATCGGTCGGCGTGATTCGCCGCACACCATAGAGACTCTGTAGCTTGGGGCGACCCGGCGCGTTTCGCCGGGTGCCCCGAGGCTTTTCCGCTAAAATCTTGGGAACGTAACTTTCCGGAACACATCCGCGTCGCGAAACCGGCGCCTTTCTCCAATCTGGCCCCGCTCTCCTTGGCGCAGCCACCTTTGGCCTCTTCTTACCCCATGTGCTAACATCGCCAATTTGCGGGCACGTTGCCGCAATCGTCTGATGCCGACCTCCACCATGCAGGCCCTGCGCAAGATGCGCCCCGAGCGCGGAGCGGCTATCGAGAAAATTTCCATTCCCGAGATCGGCCCCACGGACGTGCTGGTCCGCGTGCGCGCGGCTTCCATCTGCGGCACGGACCTGCACATCTACGGCTGGGACCCGTGGTCTGCCTCGCGCATCCATCCGCCGCTCACCTTCGGCCACGAATTCTGCGGCGTAATCGAGCGTATCGGTAGCGAAGTCGAGCGCCTCAAACCCGGCGAATTCGTCAGCGCGGAAATGCACGTCAACTGTGGCCACTGCCGCCAGTGCCGGGTGGGCCAGCCACACGTTTGCCAGAATTTGAAAATTATCGGCATCGATCAGAACGGCTGCTTCGCCGAGTTCGTCTGCATTCCGGCACGCAACATTTGGAAAATTGATCCCGCGATACCGGAGCATTACGCGGCAATCCTCGATCCGCTCGGCAACGCCGTGCACACCGTGCTCTCCGGCGAAATTGCCGGGCAGACGGTAGCCGTCACCGGCTGCGGCCCCATCGGGTTGATGGCCATCGCGGTCGCAAAAGCCTGCGGCTGCGACACGATTTTTGCCACGGAAGTAAATCCGCATCGCCGAGCCATGGCGCTCCAAATGGGCGCGGACGAAGCGCTCGATCCCACATCGCCCGATCTGCTGGATCGCGTGCGCGCGGGCACAGGTGGCTCCGGCGTGGACGTGCTGCTGGAAATGAGCGGGCACCCTTCCGCGATTCGCCAGGGTTTTCAGATGCTGCGCGCGGGCGGGCGCGCTTCGCTGCTGGGCATTCCCTCGCAACCGGTGACGCTCGACCTGCTGGGAGACGTCATTTTCAAAGGCGCCACGGTCCACGGAATTTTCGGCCGCCGCATGTTTGAAACCTGGGTGCAGATGACGGCCCTGCTCAAGGCGCACAAGCTCAATCTCGAACCGCTTTTTGGCGAGCGCATGCCGCTCGATCGCTTTGAGGACGCATTCCGGCTGCTCGAAGGCGGCTTGGCCGGCAAAGTCCTTTTCATTCCCGGCAACGGCTCGCGCTAGCGGCTTTCGGCGCGCGGGCCCCGCAAGATAAATCTGGCACGACCTGGGGGACTTATGAGCACCACGACGCACACTCCGCTCGCATTTCTTCACGCTCAAATCGAGGAAATGACGGCTAAGGGCTTGCATTTCCGACTGCGCGTTCTCGAAGGCGAGCAGAAACCCGATGCCAATTTTGACGGCAAGGAAGTGATCAACCTCAGCTCGAACAATTATCTTGGCCTCACTACAAATAAAGCGCTGAAGCGCGCCGCGATTGACGCTGTCCGCAAATATGGCGCGGGCGCGGGCGCCGTACGCACCATTTCCGGCACCATGGCGCTGCACATGCAGCTTGAAGAGCAGATCGCCAAGTTCAAGGGCACCGAAGCCTGTGTCGTATTCCAATCGGGTTTCACCGCCAACGCCGGCACCGTCTCCGCCATCCTCGGCAAGGAAGACCTCATCATTTCCGACGAGCTGAATCACGCCTCAATCATTGATGGTTGCCGCCTTTCGCGCGCCACGATTAAAGTTTTCAAACATCGCGACGTCGCCGATTGCGAACGCATCTGCAAGGAAACCGAAAATTGGGCCGGCCACAAGCTCCTGATCACCGATGGCGTATTTTCCATGGACGGCGATGTCGCCCCACTGCCCAAGCTCTGCGATCTCGCCGAAAAATACAATTGCATCATGATGATTGACGACGCGCACTCTTCCGGCGTTCTCGGCCGCGGCGGACGCGGTACCGTGGATCATCTCGGATGCCACGGCCGCGTGGATATTCAGGTGGGCACCCTCAGCAAAGCCATCGGCGTGATGGGCGGATACGTGTGCGGTTCACGCGAGCTGATTGATTTTCTCTATCACCGCGCGCGTCCATTTCTCTTTTCCACTTCGCATCCTCCCGCCACGGCTGCGGCCTGCCAAGCGGCGTTCACGCTCCTCGATTCTCCCGAAGGCGAGCGCCTGGTGAAGAAATTGTGGGCCAACACGAAGTTCTTCAAGCGTGCGCTCAAGAAACACGGCTTCAAGTTTGGCACGAGCGAAACGCCTATCGTACCCATTCACGTGGGCGAAGGCGCGAAGGCCTTCGAATTTTCACGGAAGCTCTTTGATGCGGGAGTTTTTGCCCCGGCGGTTGGCTATCCCACGGTGGCCGAAGGAAAGGCACGGCTGCGCGCCATCGTCACCGCCACGCACAAGCGCGATGAATTGACGCGCGCGTGCCAGATTATGGCGGAAGTCGCGAAGCCGCTGGGAATTATCTAGCGGCGCGCCGTGATCAATTAGCGTTCCCAGAATCCAGGTAATTACCATCTGACGAATCGAAACTGCACGAAATTAGGCGAAGATGTCCCTAGAGCCGCAGACGTTAAAGCGCCGACTGCAGTACTGCCCAGCAGCCTGTTGAGCGAATTGCATGCGGCACAGTCCCAAGATGCAATCCAGCAATGACGAAGAGAAAATCATTCTTGTGGGGAGCCGTGCTGGGCGACTTCCTAGCCTTAATTGTAGGGATAGTATTGTTGCTGCCGTTTCCGTTTTCTCACAGTTTGCACGTTCATCTGGTGACCGCCGGTTTTTGGCTATGCCCGTTCTATGTGTTGATGTTTATGAGCTTGGTTCATAGTACCGGCGCAGTTGTCGCCATAAGCCTTGTAGGGAACGCGATTCTCTATGGCGTGATCGGAGCATTGGTGCGGACTGTCTATAAAAAATCACGCAGGCTGCTGGCAAGAGAGCAAATTCGGGCGGTTGTGTTCTAGATTTGTGAGAGGTTTGCCTTTCGTTTTGCGCCCTTCAATGTCCCGGATCATTAGGCAGCAGCGCGAGGGAGGCCTCTGTGTGGGTGCCGCAACCTTTGAAGTGGAAGGCTACGGTGAGGTTCTTCCGGTGCTGGACGTGCGAAAACTGGTTCGCCGGAGTCCCTGTTTTGCGGGGTAGGGGTTCTCGGACACCCTGAAATTGGCTGCTACGCGCCCAGTTGCTTCGTCATGTGCACGATGGCCATCGATTCGCCATTCGCGAGCGGCACCGCCAGGCGTTCCCTCTCCCGATAGCCGCGCGCTAGATAAAACGGCACGCCCGTCAGCGTCGCGCCCATTTCCAGGCGCGTAAATCCCGAGGCCGCGGCCGCGGCCTCGCACGCTTCGAGGATCAAGCTGGCGATGCCTTTGCGCGCCCACTCCGGGTCCACAAAAAAGGCGCGAATCTTGGCCGCATCGCTGGCTGGATCAAGCAGCGCATCCTCGCGTCCGCTCCAACGATCGCCGCCAAAGAGCGTCTTGCGTTTGCTCCACCCGCCGCAACCCACGATGAGCGGCGCTGATTCCGAAGGCCTCGCATCGCCGTGCATCGGCATTTCGCTGTGTGCCTCCGCCACAAAGTAAGTTCCGTCCGCGATCAACTGGCTGTCCACGCTGAAGACGAACGCCAGGGCGCCTTCAATCTGCGCGGGCGTATAGTCGCGCGCCTCCAACCCAAGTACGGAGGCACGAATCAATTCGCTGAGTCTCGCGCTATCGTCGCTGGCCGCTTTTCGAATGACGAATTTCATCGCTAAATTGCCCGTCCATTTGCGCGCTGTGGGTGCCTTTTCGCAGCGAATGGATGGCCGCAGCATACAGCAAATCCTTTAACCGGACACTTCCCAATCGGCGTACTTTTTTCGTAGTACTTGGCAAATTCCGGCCCCCTTCAGATTTCGTAAACCAATGTAATGCTGTCATTTAACTGCATGGCCAGGCATTTGCAAAATAGTGATGCACTGAGGGAAGTGTCTGTTTCCGTGGCCGGCAATTCGCGCCGGGCGCCAAGGAGACCAGGAGGAATGATGAAACGCATATCCGTTATTTTGGCTGCTGTTGCGTTCGCAGCATGCGGCGCGTGGGCGCAGACCAGCGCTCAAACAGCCACCAGTGTGGCCGCCGGTGCGACGGCGGAAACGAATGCCCAAAATCCGCACCTTGCCGAGGGCACCACTTTTCAAACACAGCTCTCGCAATCGCTGGACGCGCACAAAAATAAAGTCGGCGATTCCGTGACGGCCAAGACCACGCAGGACGTCAAATCCGGCGGAAAGGTGGTCCTGCCCAAAGGCACGAAGGTAATGGGCCACATCACGGAGGTGAAGGCGAAATCGAGCGGTGACGCCAACTCCAGCATGGGCATCGTGTTCGATCGCGCGCAGCTCAAGAATGGCCAGGAGATCCCGCTTCACGTCGGCATCCAAGCAATCGGCGCCGCGCAGAATTCCGCGATGGCGGATACCGGAGCAAGTGATGCCATGGCCATGGGTTCCGCGTCCGGCATGGGCGGAGGCGCAGTGGGCAGCGGGGGCGGCATGGTGCGCGCAGGCGGGGGCTTGGTCGGAGGCGCAGGCTCCGCTGCCACGGGTGCAGTTGGTTCCACGGCTGGCGCCGTGGGCAGCACCGCCGGGGGCGCTGTGGACTCCACAGGGCGTGTCGCGACGGGTGCGGCGGGTTCGGTCCGGGGCGCGGCCTCCAGCGCTCAGCTCACCTCTTCCACCCAAGGCGTGGTCGGCTTGCAAGGTCTGTCCCTAAACGCCGCAGGCTCCAACACCACCCAGGGATCGGTGATTACCGGCACTGGACGCAACGTCCACCTCGACAGCGGCACGCAAATGATGCTCCATGCGAGCGCTTCCGGCCAGTAACCGCCGGGAACGGGGCTCCTGATGGCGCACCAAGCGACAGGGGCGCGAGACTCTTCCGCGTCCCTGTACCAAAGGCCAGTAACCCCATTGCACAACAGGGCATACAGCATCATCTGTCTAGCAGGGGGCTCTGGATTACAGTTAATCTGATCTCATTAGGGGAGTGATTTGACATGCGTCCAGCCCGCAGCGTAGTGCGCCGAGCCATCGAACTGAGCGGCAAACCTCGACGAAACATTTTCTTCGCCGGAGTAGTTTGCTGCATCTTTGCCGTGGGCTGCGCTCCCATCAAGAGCGGAACTGGCGGCAGCGGATCCACCGGCACTGGCAGCGGTTCGGGGCAGGTCACTATCGCTGTCGGGGATACGCCGCCCGCCGGCCTCACGATTTTCGGCTTCGAGGCCACCGTTACCGGGGTAACGCTTACGCCCACCACCGGAAGTCCGGTGACCGTCGTTTCCAGCTCGAATCCCGTAACGCTCGAACTGGCCAGCCTACAGGGTGACGAAACGATTCTCGGGTCGGTGAGCGTGCCGGCCGGCACCTATAGCAGCATGACGGTCAGCATCGCGAATCCCGCGGTCACCTTTCTGAATAACACCGGCGCCACGATTACCGTCGGTACCGTGATTTGCCCGAACGCCACCATCTGCCAGATCGAGCCGGCCACTGCGGCAAACGTGATGTTCACCACGCCGCCTTTTCCGCTCACGGTTACGGCCAACACGCCGCTCGGACTGCTCGTGGACTTCAATCTCAACAATATCGTCTCGCCCACGCTGGCGCTCAACTTCAGCACCGGTGTCACGGTCTCATCGATCACGATCCCGTCCTCCGGCGTAGTTACGCCCATGGAAGATGTGCTCGGCGAAATCACGCAGGTCAACGTCGCTCAGAACAATTTCGCGGTAGCCACCAGCCAGGCTACCTATCAGGTTCTCGTGAACTCGAACACTGTTTTTTCGGGTTTTCTTGCGGGCGGCTGCTCGGCGCACAACATCGGCTGCCTGGCCGATAAGCAAGCCGTGGCCATGAATCTCAACGTGAATAATGACGGCACGCTGACCGCGCAGACCATCAACTTCGAGAGTAGCAATCTCGATGAACCTCTGGCCGAGGGCGTTATCACCTCGGTGGACTCTCCCACACAATTTCACATGGTTGTCTTGAACACACTGCCGGCGGTGGTCGGTTTGAATCTGGGCGGCCTCGCTACCGTTACCACGAGCGGCATCACCACCTTTTCCATCGATAGCGATGGGCCGGACACCACGCCCTTCACCGCATTCTTCTTGTCGTCCGCAAATCTGGTGGTCGGGCAGGAAGTGCAGGTCGAGGAACTCTCCACTTCGTCGGGCACATCGATCCAGGCCGATCGCGTCCGTCTGCGCGATTCGCGCTTCGCCGCGAACATCTCGGCCCTCAGCTCGCCTAATTTCACGGTGAATGGTTTGCCGCCCTTTTTCACCTCGGCCGGCATCACGCAAATTCAGGCGCAAACTTCGAGCGCCACCGAATTTGCAGGCTCGGCTTCCGATTTCAGCAATTTGTCAAACGGAGAAACCGTGACGCTGCGCGGCCAGATCTTCAATACCGGTACCGGAATCGTGATGCCCGTCTCTAAGGTAACGGGCCACTAGCAGCATCACCCTTGTGTAGGTTGTGCAGCAGAAGATAGCCGCGCAAAAGCGTGAAAGCTTCCCAAGAATTTTAGACTAAGCCGCCACGGCCAAGGGCGCTGCAGGCTGCGTCCGCTGCAGCCGGCGATAGAGCGCGAGCGCCAGCGCACCCATTCCCCACACCGCGATTAACAGACCGATCCAAATGCCGATCGTGTAGGGAATTTGGCGCAGCGCATAAATCACCACCAAGCCCACCGCGAGGCGCCCAATCAAACCGCCGGTGCTGAGCGTGGCGCCAAACATCTTCTGTCCCAGCCAGACGGCGATAAACATCTTCCCCGCATATACCGCCATCACGTAGATCATCAGCGTGCTGATCGATACCGCCAATCCCACCACCGTGAAGCACACCAGGATCGCCACGATGGGAACTCCAAAAATCAGCAATGCTCCAAAACCGGCGGACGCCAGACTCTCCGTGTTTCGCACCGCTTCTATGAACAGGCTGGGCATAATCAGCAACAGTGCCAACCCAAAGATGAAGGCAGCGCCCCAGGAAAGCGCCAGGTGCCAGTAATATTTCCCCGATGTATATTCCGGCTGCCGCGTGTTCAGCGTGAATTGCACCGGGCTCGCAAGCTTCGCCCCGGGATCGACCTCCGCTTCGTGGCGCCCCTTATAAACCGTCGCTCCTTGAATTTGCGCGCTCGATCCCAGCGTCATCTGGTCGCAGGTCGCATGAATGTTTCCGCCGACCGGACCGTTCACCAGCAAGTGGTTCGCAAACGTCTGGATATCCCCCCCGACGCGACCCTCGGTGGTAATTACATTCGCGAAGGCCAGCACTTCGCGTCCGACCTCGGACCCCGGATCGGTATCCAGCGTATTGACCCATGCGCTGACGTTTCGTGACACCTTTCCGCGCAGCGTCATTTGCTGTACGAACGCGCGGACGTTGCCATCCACGGTGCCGTTTATGGTGACGGTTTGGCCAAATACGATCACATCACCCATCACATGCCCTGTAACGGTAACCCTCTGTCCTCCGATCACCAGCACATCGCCATCCACCGTCCCGTCAATCTGTGTGGACATCGTGCCGATCAAAATCAAATCGGTCTTCACTTCGGAACCTGCCGGCAAGGTATAGGTGGATTGATGCCTGTGAATTTCGGCGGCGCCCGTCCGTGCCGGCAAGAACATCACGCCCATCACCGCCGCGAGCACCATCGCGACGGTGTGCCATCTCCGCGATCCTCTCCGCAGCAGGAAATAGCCCAACAGCGCGAAGCAAAATACCGCCAGAGCTTGAATCATCGTCCACATGGTTTGCCATCCATTCCAAAGAGAACCGCGAAATAGCATCATCGTCAGCAAGTCCGTTTCACCGAAACCCGCCTGGCTCAACTGCGCGCGCCAGGGATCGATCACCGAATTCCACAGCCACAAAAGCCCTGCCGCCGCCATTCCAAACGACACGATCCAGGCCCACGGCGTCTTATCGCGAAATACGGGAGAGAGCAGCCTCGCCGGTACCGCCTCTTCCTGTTCTCGCAGTGCGAGTGCCAGCAATTTTGATTCGCTTTCGAGCGCGCGCAGCAAAACCCGGCATTGCTGGCAACCCTCCGCGTGCGCCGAAAGCTCCAGAGCCCGCGGCCGTTCCAGCAGGCCCTCCAGATATTGCAGGCACGTGATTTCGTCGTAGTGGTTCATCACGATCCCCCCGCGGCCATTCCCGCGGCCATTTTCCCGCCCAGTGCCGCGCGTAATTGATGCCGCGCGCGCAGCAGTACCACGCCTACAAAATTGCGCCGCACCCCAATCGAATCTGCAATCTCGTCGTAGCTCATTTCCGCGTAATAGCGGAGCACCAACGCCATCCGCGAACGTGCCGGCAACTTCGCCAGCGCCAAGCGCACGTCCTCACTGCTGCTTTCTTCGAGCATGCGGTCCAGTTGGCTCGGGTCCGGATGTTCGAGCGGCATCTCTTCCACGCCCTCGGTTTCCAGGTCCTGCCGGATGCGCCGGCGCCGCAGCATATCCCAACAGTGATTTGCGGACACCTTGTACAGCCATGCCTGAAACGGCCGACTGGCGTCGTATTGCCCGATCTTTTCCCGCAGCTTCATGAAGATTTCCATGGTCGCGTCTTCCGCGTCTTCCCGTGCCGGGAGCGTGCGCCGGCAAAAACGGAATATAGGCCCCGCAAACTCCCGGTAGAGGTCGCCCCAAGCCTCCAAGTTTCCAGCCTGCGCCCGTCCAATCAGGCCGGCCAACTCAGAAGAAGGCTGCTCCCCCCGGAATCCTGGGCCCCCGGTTTGTTTCATCGCTCCCATGTTTGGATACGCAGCGCCGGGCCAAAAACTTGCAGGCTGACCACTTATCTTGCGCCTAAGCGCCCACCAAAGCCTGCCGGTTGGGCATCAGGCCAAAAGCCGTGGCTGTTTCCCCGCACTGTATCAGAACGGCCCCCAGCCTGCGAACGCCAACGGGGTGCTTTCCCAGGTACAACTCACGCCCCGGTTTACATCGCTGACCTTGGGACCGGGCCCGGTCAGGACCCTGGGCTAGTCACTACCGCGAAGGTCGCGAGTAGGCTAAAGTGAATGGTCTCCGCTTTAGACCCCTGCGGACAAAACGTCCATGCCATCCAGGCTTCCTTCCGTCGTCATCGCCGGCCGCCCCAACGTCGGCAAATCCACCCTGTTCAATCGCCTCACCAGCTCGCGCCGCTCGATCGTCACCGATGAACCGGGCATCACTCGCGACCGCATCTACGGCAAGGTTACTTGGGAGGGCCGTTCCTTCGAGCTGGTCGATACCGGCGGCTTGGTCCCGGACGACAAAGCGCTGATCCCGCGCGAAATCCTGCGCCAGGCGCAAGTGGCCATCGATTCCGCTGATTTGCTCGTGATCGTCACCGACGCGCGCGCCGGCCTTGCCCCGCTCGACGAAGAATTGGCGCGCCTGCTCCGCACCTCCGGCAAGCCCCTGATCATCGCCGCCAACAAAGTCGACGACTTCAAGCACGAATCGCTCACCGCTCCTTTTTACGAGCTCGGCGTCCCGGTCTTTGGCGTCTCCGCCGAGCACGGCTTTGGCGTGGACGTGCTGCTCGACTACATCACCGAAAAGCTGGGAATCGCGCGCGGAGATTCTCAGGAAGCTGGGGACGACGAAGCGCTTGAAAGCGCAGCGCCCGCCAAAGAGGACCGGCCGGCAAACGCCCCCGTCCGCATCGCCATCATCGGCCGTCCCAACGTCGGCAAGTCCACCTTGCTCAACCAGCTCGCCGGCGAGGAGCGCAGCATCGTCTCGCCGGAACCGGGCACCACGCGCGATACCGTGGACTCGACCGTCATCCACGGCGGCAAGACCTATGAGTTCATCGATACGGCGGGAATCCGGCGCAAGGGCAAGACGAACCTTATCGCCGAAAAACTAAGCGTCATCATGGCGCGCAAGAGCCTCGAACGCGCCGATGTTGCCCTGTTGATCGTGGACGCTTCGCTCGGCATCACCAGCGGCGACGCCACCATTTCCTCGTACGCCGCCGAGTCCGGCTGCTCGATTATCGTGGTGATGAACAAGTGGGATCTCGCACTGGAGGCCGCGCGCGATATGTCCGAACAAGTTCACGCGCGCTCGAGTGCCAGCCACAAGATCGTGGCCCCGGTGAAGAGCCAGCGCAAACATCCGGAAAGCGAGCGCGCCCGCACGCTTCGCGCCCTCACCGACCCAGCATTGTTGATGGAAGAATACGAACGTATTGTCCGCGAAAAGCTGAAGGCCCTGGCCTACGCGCCGGTGGTCTTTCTTTCCGCGCTCACGGCCGGGCATGCCGATAAGCTTTTCCCGCTGATTGACAAGGTCGCCGCGGCCCGCCGCCACAGAATCACCACTGGCGAATTAAACCGCTGGGTCTCGACCGTGGACCTCGAACGTGGTACCTCGCCGACTTCGCGCAAGATCAAGATTTACTACGTCACGCAAGCCAGCACTTCGCCGCCCACCTTCATTCTTTTCACGAACCAGGATAAGCGCCTGCACTTCAGCTACGAGCGCTTCCTCGAAAATCGGCTTCGGGAATCCTTCGACTTCACCGGCGCGCCCATTCGCTTTCTCCAGCGCGTAAAAGAACGCGACAAAAACCGCTTCAACCGGCCGCGTGGCCGCCAAAAAGAAAAGCGCCGCTAAACTCAAAGCAGCGCTTCCCATCTCACTTTCGAGTCTTTGCTGCCGTCAGCGCCTAGCCGTTCCCCGCCGGCCTTGCCGCAGGCAGCCGCGAAAGCACTCCCTGCGCTTCCGGCACCCCCGCGTCATGAGGATGGTCGTGAATGAATTTGTCGAGCAGGCTGCGCGCATCGCCGGTCTTTCCTTGTAGCGCTTCCGCCAACGCCAGTGGAATCTCCGCGTCCGCGGCCCTTTCTTTGCCTAACTGCAGTGCGCGACTTGCTTCAAACGTCGCCTTCTGCGCATCGCGGTTTGCGTGCAGATAAGCCTCCGCCAGCCGCCAATGTACGCGCCAGGAATTCGGACCAACGGATTCCGCCTTCAGCAAATAGGGCAGCGACTCTTTGGCTTGGTTCTGCTCCAGGAATAAGTCGCCTAACGCGAAGTTGGCGGCAAAATGATCCGGGAACTCTTCGATTGCAGCTTGGTACTCCTTCTGGGCGTCCACGGCATGTCCCATGCGATCCGCATAAACCCCGGCCGCATAGTGCACATCTGGATTGCCCGGCGCGTGCTTCATTGCGTTGCGAATGCGGGGCTCGGCCGCGGCAGGCTTGTTCGTATCCAGCGCCGCCAGGGCCAGTTGAAGTTCTTGGCGTACTTCATCGGGAAGTTTCGGCACGCCTGGCTGTTCGAGCAAAGTCTGATCGTCCGACCCATCAAAAGCATGCAGCTTGATCACCTCAAGGTTCGAGCTGTTCGCGCCCAGTACCGCCATTTTGTCGCGTCCCATTGGGTATTCCGACGTGACCACCTCCACGAGATATTCCCCGCCCGGCACCTGGTCGATCCGTGCCATCCCTTCCTTCGCGGCTACCGTAAAAGTCGAGCGGCCGTCCAGAAACGACGTCTCCGGAGCCGTCGAAATCAACCGGACTCGCGCCAGTCCCTTGATCGGGTTGCCATCGTCATCCAGCACCTTGATGGTGACCGACGCGCTGCCCTGCGTCATCCAAGCTTCAAACGACCACGGGCTTACATCGGGTGGTCTTCCAGGGCTGTAGATATCGCCAGGATTATAATTGGGATTTGGACCGACTGACGGCGGCTGAGAGGGCGGCGGAGACGGAGGCGGCGGGGCTGGTGCAGGTGGCGGAGGCGGCGTGCGTGTTTGGGCTGCAGCGCCCACGGCAAGAGCTATTCCAAACAAGATCGTAAAGACAGCGCGGGCGAGCAGCTTCAAAGAATGGCTTCGCATGGTGGCCTCACAATCGCGGCCCATCTTCACCTATTACTATTGCACAACTGAGTTCATCAATTGTTATACATACAAGCCTATAACATACGCCTAAGATTTGCTGGTTACAATGGGCCTTCGCCCATAGATCGGCGGATGGCACGAATCTAGCTTGCCGCTACGGACGTACCCTCCTTACCGGATTTGCCAGGTGAATTTTGCGTATGCGCTTCGTTTTACCTGCCCCGATTGCATGCTGCCGAAAACATCTTCGAATTCAAAGTGATGGTCGCTTTGGAGGTTCTGGCCGGCCACGCCGATCGAAAGATCTTGTCGCGGTTTCCAGGTGAGCCCGGTGTCCAGCCGCGCGTACGAGGGAATCACCTGGTCGTTGGTAGGACCTTGATTCATCAGCCGGCTCACAAAATAGACCGCGGCATCCCATTCGAGCCCTTTGTGCAGCTCGACGTGAGATCGAAGCTGGGCGCTTTGATGCGGCGCACCGTTCTCCACAAACAAAGGAGTTTCCGTATCAACGCTCGTAGGCTGGGTGTGCATATGTAGCTGCTCGAGCGCGTAGCCGGGGCTGATCGTCCACCGGCGCGCTGGCTTCCAATTCATCGCGATTTCGACGCCGTGCGTCTCTCCATACATCAGATTCTGATACGTCAGCGTTTGCACCAGGTGCGGAGGAGCCGGCGTGGCCTCGGGAAAGGACGCGGATGGCTCGGTCGTCGAAACATTGTCGTAGTCGTTGTAATAGGCCGCGATATCGATCGAAAGCTGGTCCGAGAGTGTTTGCCGGTAGCCCGCCTCATACGCGATCAACCTTTCGTCTTCGAAATCTGGGTTCCCCAGGAATCTCGTCAATACCAGCGTTCCGTCCGCGGCCACAGACGACCCGATATTCACGACGAGATTTGTGTCGTTACGCGAGGGCGCGCGTAGCGCCTTCGAAACCGCGGCCCAAACCATCTGGTTCTTGCCGAGGGTCCAGGAAGCGCGCACGCTGGGCATGAAACCAAACCCGGTGTAATCGTTGTGCTCGAGCTTTGCGCCGAACGTGAGATAGAGCCGGTCCGGAACCAGCGCAACCTCATCCTGCACGAATCCGTTGAAGACTTGGAGCGTTCGGCCTGGAGGATTAAACGAAACCGTCAGGCTCGAGCCGATTCGATCCGATGTGTAACCGTAACCCAGGCCCCACACGATGTCTTGCCGCTCACCCCAGGCGAAATGCCGCTTGTAATCCAGATCGATCGTGTCGCGCGTCTCGGCTTCCTCACGGTCGCCTCGTGTGTAGCGCGTGTAGGAAACTTGCAGCGTCGAATCGGAAATATCTGAATATTTATGGTCCCAGACGCCCTGCAGAAAGCCGCCCGTCAGATCAATCTCCTCCGGCAGGGCTACCAGGCTCGGCGACGTGATCGAGGGCAGCACGAATCCGAGTTCGCCCTCACGCCCGCTGTAAAGGTCTCCTTCCACCGTCAGCGCGTCTTTCGCGCTCAGTGCGCTGTCGGTCCGGAAGCCGGCACGAAGCATATGCCAGCCGTCGCCTCCGTTTTCCCCGGTCAGGCTCGGCATGTCGTCCAGGTTGAAGTATTTCGTGTAAACGCGATACTGGGTGTTCCCACCCACATTGCCGCCATATTGGGCTAAGCCGAAACCTTGCTGCACGTTCCCCGCCCCGGCTGAAAGCAATCCCCCCTTTGTCTCCGAGGCTTTCTTGGTAAAGATGCTGATCACGCCATTCACCGCGTTCGCTCCCCAGATCGACCCGCCCGGCCCGCGGATCACTTCAATTCTTTCGATATCCTCGAGCGGACAATCCGCGGTGTCCCAATAGACGCCGGCGAAATTGGGCGTGTACACCACGCGGCCGTCAATCATCACCAGTAATTTGTCGCTGAACTGCTCGTTAAACCCTCGGGCGCTGACGGCCCAGGTGCTCCCGTTGATCTCGCCCACATCCATCCCCGGAACCATCCGCAGCAGATCGGGAATGTTCGTCGCCCCCGAGCGCCGGATGTCTTCCTCGGTGATCACGAAAATGGCTGCCGCGGTTCGCGAAAGCTTTTGCTCCTTCTTTGAGACGGACGTCACCTGGATGTTCATCAAGTCTTCGAGGCTCTGATCCGTCAGGTCCTTCTCTTGTTGCTGCGGCTGCGGCGCCTGCGAGTAAGCTGGAATCACCAACAGCGCGGCACACACGAAGGCAAAAGACGCGCGCCGTAGAGTCTTCCGCTTCCTGCACGCGAAGACCGTGTACGCGTCTCCGCCTTCGCTACCCACCGACCTCGCTCGAACATCCATTCTTTTTCCTCCGAAAGTAGGCGAACGCCGGCCAATGAAATGTTTCGCTTCTCGCCAAGTAAATCCTCGCTCTCGACCCAGTTCTTCGAATGCACGAAGACGAGTCGCACATGATCGAGTTCTTGCACCGTCTACGCGGAAGGGCGGGCAAACGAAATGCATTTGCAGACTCGCGCGATAGCACCAGTGCTTGGCGATACTTCAGTGGAAGGGGAAGTTCCTCTGAGGTGACAACTGCGTCAGAACGAAAAGCCTAACGTTGCGAATCGAGAGGAGGCTACAACTTACTCTGACAAAACTACCCACTCACATTTTCCAGCATCCCGAGGACCCCCGCTGGAGCGAAAGCATCTCGGTGCCCTATCGGTTACGCGAGAAAGAATAGTCCATCCAATCGCGTCGTTCCCGATCGAAACGCGCCTGGCAGAGGCCATTACGATTCCCGCGAGCCTTTGCTTTTGAGTTCGATACTTTTCGCATGCCATAACTCTCCCGGTGACGTATCTTTTCCGGGTGCCGCACTCTTTGCGCTTTTTGCAAAGGGTGCGGGTTTTGATTGGTTTCAAGGGTGATGGAGGCTACATAGGGGAGCGTCGGCTGAAACTCTTGGAGGGTTTTTGTGCGAGCAACAGCGGTAATCCTGGCGTCTCTCTCCATCTTCAGCCGAGCTGTCGAATCTCTTGCGCAGAAACCAGGGAGCTCTCCTTCTTTGAATCGAGCGATGTGTGCGATTCGAAAAAATGCTCGCATCGGCCTCGCATTTATGTACATCACGCGCCCGTAACTCCATTATTTACAACACTGCGACATCAAAATCACAAAACTCGCGTTTTGTAAGTGCTTTCTTTACTGCTTTTTGCGCACATCGGAGTCTGTAAGTCCTTCTGCTGCCGTATTTACGTGAAAATGGCGGGGGGGTTCCCTCCCCTGTAGTGACAGAACCGCGTCGCTTCGTCTGCTGCAAAGTGCTGGATCGCGAGGTTGCGGCGGCTCGCCATTCATATACGCGTAACATTTTTGGCCTAGAATGCGCGCTCATGCCAAATGCACAACTGACGATCGGCACGCGCGAATCGGCCGCGGGCGGACCGAAGATCGTCACGCTCGGCGGCAGCTTGACGCTCGAAACCGTAGCGACGTTCAACCAGGGATTGCGCGAAGAGCCTGCCAAAAACCTGATCCTAGACATGAGCGAACTCACCTGGCTCGATTCGGCGGGAGTGGGAGCGCTCGTGCAGCTTCTCGTGCGGCGCTCGAAGACGGAGCATTCGCTGGCGCTGGCTGGACTTAGCCCACGAAACAACGCGGTGCTACAAGTGGCGCAGGTGCTGAAACTTTTCGCCGTTTACCCGACGGCTGACGAAGCCGCCGCGAAGTTCGCGCAAAATCCGAACGCTTCGCAACGCAGCGCCTAGTCTCGGCGCAACGCCTTTCCGAAACAGTCTCTCAGCAAAGAGGAAGGATTTCAGTTTGGCAGCGGCTTTCCGCGCGTCTCGAATCCCCACGGCAGCAGCAACATTCCCGGAATAAAAGCGAGCGCCGTGAGCGCGACGGGAAAACCGATCGTGCCGAAGTGCGCGACGCCCGCGCCCACCAGGAACGTGATTCCCGCTCCGGCGAAGCGCGCAAACGATGTGGCAAAAGCGAAGGCGCTGGCGCGGCACTCCGTGGGATATTGCTCCGGCAGCCAGATGGTATACACCGCGAAGTTCGCCCCGCCAAATCCCAGGACGAACAGCGCATAGCCGAACCATTCGATCGCCGCTCCGCCGGGCCGGTAAAATGCATAGCCAAATGTGTAGGCGATCGAGATCAGCATCAGGAAAAAATAAATGCCGAGAGCGCCGCGCCTGCCAAAGCGATTCGCAAACACGGGCGCGCAAAGGCAGCCGAGGATCGTCGCGCCGGATAGCAGGATCGTGGCCTCCGAAGCCAGATCGGCAGCGACGCCCGAGCTGAAATGGCTTGCTTCGGCGAGCGCCGTGACCGCGGCAGGCACGTAGACCGACCCGGCCCAAAGCCCAGCAATTGAAACCAGCATGAAGAAACTATTGAGCAGCGTCCGTCTGCGATACTCCGGTGAAAAGAGCTCGGCAAAGGGACGCCACAGCGACCACGCGCGCACGATGCGCACCTTTTGCTGCCAGCGCGCCGGCTCTTCCACCCCGTAGCGCATCAGGGCAACCAGTAGGGCGGGTGCGCCGCCCACAAGGAACATGGCGCGCCAGCCGTAGCGGGCGCCGATCCACGAATTGGCGACGCCGGCGAGCAACACTCCGAAGTAATAACCCGTGTGCATGATCGCGCCGGCCGCCGCGCGCCGTTTTTCCGGCCACGCTTCGGCAACGTACGTGCCGCCCATGGCCCATTCGCCGCCGATCCCGATCCCCGCAAGCAGCCGGAAAATCGCGAGGTGCCATACGCGCGTGGAGGCCGCGCTCGCGAGCGTGAAAGCGGAATACCATAGGATCGTGGCCATCAATGTGGGCACGCGGCCGAATTTATCGGCCACCGGCCCCCATAAAAAGGCAAGCCCCCAGCCAATCAGGAATAAAGCGAAGAGCAGGCCTCCATAGAATCCGATTTCGCCGATCGAGGCGCTATGGCCGGAACGCGGCAACAATTCGCGCAGGGCGGGCACCAGCACGAGTGCGTAAATGAAGGAGTCCATGCCATCGAGCGCCCAGCCGCCCCAGGCCGCAACGAACCCGCGGATTTGGCCCGGGCGCAGCGGCTGCCGCGAGGATTCTGTTTCGGAATTCGCCAAGTTTGGAATGTTCGGCGTGGACATGAACGTTCGCGGCGCAACTCTAGCAGATCGCGAGGTGGGAAAAGGATCGGAGAAATTTTATAGGAGCGATGCCGCCAAAAAATGCTTGGGCCGGAGCGTGAGAATCAAGCTCCGGCCCAAGCACGATCGGGACTGCTGATCTTAGTGAGAGTTCTTGTCGGAGTCGTTGTGCGGCGAGTGCTGGTTCAGAATTTCCAGCAGCTCTTTTGCGCCCGCGGGCGGGGGAGCGGCGTTTTTCAACACGATATCCTGAGCTTCCATCTTGCGGCCGTAGAGCCGTTCGTTGGCGTCGTTATCGGGACGAAGCGTAGAGCCTTCGAGCGAAATACCGGCAAACAAACCACGCGAACGCGAATAGGTGAGAACTTCAGCGCGCATGGTGACGTCGGTATCGGCTTCCGCATCGCGTCCCTTGGGACCCGCGGCGGCGGAGGCATCTGCACCGAGCTTGACCTTGCTGCTGAGGATCGAGCTGGCGCCGCGATCGTTCATTACGAGCAGCACGAAATCGGTGGCCTGGCCGCCGAGCTGAAAGCCAAAGCTCGCGCCTTCGAGGGCCATCATCGTCGGTGTGCCCCAGTGTCCGTCAAAATGTTCGCCGCTGCGGCACGTCATCGCGCCGCGTCCATACGAACCGCCTACGCCGAACGCACCCTTCAGCACCGAAGGAATTACGATAACGCACTCGGCCTTGTCGAGCAGAGTCTGTGGGATGTCGTCGGGTACGTTCAAGATTTCGTGCATGACCATGCCGCAATTGCGCAAGCGATCTTCATCTTTTTCCTTGTCCGCTCCCGCCACCGGCAGGGCGATCAGCGCTGCAGCGAGTAGAAGAGTGGTAGCCCTACGCATAGTGATCCTCCAATTGAGATATCAAGCTGTTCATTCTAGTACCTTGGTGAACGGGTGCAACGAAGGGGCCACACGCCGTGCTCACCCCTGTAACCATTAGAGTCACCAAGTGTGCCTTTCGTTGTTTGACCAAGCTGTGGGAAACGGTAAGCTTCACTACACCGTGAGCCATACCGCTTCAGTCCGAAAGGGAACGCCTTGGGCGTTATCGCGCGCCACTTTTCTGCGGCTACTTGCGAACGTCGCCGCGCTGTGTTTTGCGTGGGCGGTACACGCGCAGACACCGAAGACACCCGCGCCCGTAACCCGCACCAAGAATTCGACGACCGTGCCGCGAAAAGGGCCCGACGTAACTCTATTTCGGGCGCAGGTGGCCAAAATTTTGGCGCAGCCGGATGTGTCGCGAGGCTATTGGGGTTTGCTCGTCGAGGATGCGGACACGGGACAGCTCCTTTTCGCCCAGAATAGCGACCGCTATTTCACTCCGGCATCGAATGCCAAGCTTTTTACGGCGGCGCTGGCGCTGACGACGCTCGGCGCCGATTATAAATTCCATACAACGCTCGAATCGAGCGCGCCAATCGGGAATGACGGCACGGTCGACGGCGATTTGGTGCTGGTGGGCCGCGGCGATCCGAATCTTTCCAATCGCACCATCCCGTACGACAAGAAGACGGACCGGCAAGGTCCGCCGGAGAAAGCACTCGGGGAACTGGCGGATGCAGCAGTGGCCCGAGGACTGAAGCAAGTCTCCGGAAACATCGTGGGCGACGACAGCTACTTCGCCGGCGGCCGTTACCCGGATGGCTGGTCGATTGACGACATGCTGTGGAGCTATGGCGCGCCGGTCTCCGCGCTGGAGATCAATGATGGCACGCTTTTTCTCGAGATCAGCCCCGGCGCGCAGCCGGGCGCCGCGGCGAGCTACACGATCGAAC